>Ga0187765_10000009_pt1 | contig 154012 bp, 143 predicted proteins | sample 0216_QUI02_MP05__3_FD_133018 | JGI IMG/M metagenome (GOLD analysis project Ga0187765, IMG submission 133018) | Tropical peat soil microbial communities from peatlands in Department of Meta, Colombia - 0216_QUI02_MP05_10_MG | ecosystem: Environmental > Terrestrial > Soil > Wetlands > Peat ...
CCGGATCGGCCAAGGCATCGAATTCGACTATTGCTGCTGCCACGCGGCCTTCGCGCTGAAGGAGGTCGGCTTCGAGACCATCATGATCAACTGCAATCCGGAAACTGTGTCGACCGACTATGATACCTCCGACCGGCTTTATTTCGAACCGCTCACGCCGGAAGATGTGCTGGAGATCATCGACACCGAGCGCTCGAGCGGCACGCTGCACGGCGTGATCGTGCAATTCGGTGGCCAGACGCCGCTCAAGCTCGCCGAGCCTCTGGAAAAAGCGAAAGTCCCGATCCTTGGTACCTCGCCCGACGCGATCGACCTTGCAGAGGATCGCGACCGCTTCAAGAAGCTGCTCGACAAGCTCAAACTGCGTCAGCCCCAGAACGGCATTGCCACGTCGCCGAACGCCGCGCGCGCGATCGCCGAAGAAATCGGCTACCCCGTCGTGATCCGCCCATCTTATGTGTTGGGCGGGCGCGCCATGGAAATCGTGCGCGATGGCGCGCAGCTTGATCGCTACGTGGCACGGCTTGCCGGCGATCTTGACCGTCCGAGCGAGTTGGCAGTCTCAAAGAAAAGCCCGCTCCTGATCGATCGCTATCTGTCCGATGCCACCGAAGTCGACGTCGATTGCCTTGCCGACGGCAAGGACACATTCATCGCGGGCATCATGGAGCATATCGAGGAAGCCGGCATCCACTCCGGCGATTCGGCCTGCGCGCTGCCGCCACACTCACTGAGTGAAAACACCATCGCCGAACTCGAGCGGCAGACCCGCGCGCTCGCGCTCGCGCTCGATGTCGGCGGCCTGATGAATGTGCAATACGCCATCAAGGACGGCGATATTTATGTGCTCGAGGTCAATCCGCGCGCATCGCGCACGGTGCCCTTCGTCGCAAAGGTCATCGGTCTCCCTGTCGCGAAGATCGCCGCCCGGATCATGGCTGGCGAAAAGCTCCAGACCTTCAATCTGACGGCGACCCGTCCCAGGCATCGCGCGGTGAAGGAGGCGGTCTTCCCCTTCGCGCGCTTCCCCGGCGTCGACACCGTGCTCGGTCCCGAGATGAAATCGACCGGCGAAGTCATGGGGATCGATGGCTCTTTCGAGATTGCCTTCGCCAAGAGCCAGATCGGCGGCGGAACCAACTTGCCGCGGAATGGAACCGTGTTCGTGTCGGTCAAAGATGCCGACAAAGCGCGCATTTTACCGGCTGTGCGGCTCCTGGCGTCGCTGGGCTTCAAGACAATCGCGACCTCGGGAACCCAGAGGTATCTGGCGGAACAAGGGGTAGAAGCGGCCAAGATCAACAAGGTGCTGGAAGGCCGGCCCCATATCGTGGATGCCATCAAAAATGGCGGTGTCCAGCTGGTTTTTAATACCACCGAGGGCGCCGCAGCATTAGCCGACAGCCGTTCCCTGCGCCATGCCGCCCTCTTGCATAAAGTGCCGTACTACACCACTCTTTCGGGGGCTGTCGCCGCGGCGCAAGGAATCAAGGCCTATCTCGAGGGCGACCTCGAGGTGCACGCGCTGCAAAGCTACTTCAGCGGACGGGGCTGAGGCCTTTGGGCCGACAAGGACCCGGGCGGCGGCACGAGTAAGGCCGGGAAATCGCGTGGTCGCGGCATCAGGTGAGGCTGGCCGCGACAGGACTTTTTTGACCGGCCCTCGCTCACATGACTCCGGTTTCGCGGGTGACCGTGGCCGGAGTCGTATTACGAGTCGATTTGACGGGATTACAAAGGTGAAAGGGGCTTGGCGGCGCTGAAAGTTGTTCACGTTGTTTCGGGCGTCCGCCAGGAGGAGATGAGACGATGGAAAAAATTCCAATGACCGCCGCCGGCTATGCCGCGCTCGAGGCCGAGCTCAAGCATTGTCAGCAGGTCGAACGCCCCCGCATCATTCAACAGATCACCGATGCGCGCACGCACGGCGATCTGTCGGAGAACGCCGAGTATCATGCCGCCAAAGAGTCCCAATCGCTTAATGAAGGCCGCATCGCTGAGCTTGAGGACAAGCTCGCGCGCGCCGATGTCATCGATGTTTCCAAGCTGTCGGGTGAGTCGATCAAATTCGGTGCGACCGTCACCCTGGTCGACGAAGATACCGACGAGAAACGGGTCTGGCAGATCGTTGGCGAACCGGAAGCTGATGCCAAGAAAGGCCGAATTTCGGTGACGTCTCCGCTCGCCAAGGCGCTGATCGGCAAGACCAAAGGTGCCTCGGTCGAGGTCAACACCCCCGGCGGCGCCAAGGCCTACGAGATCAAAAAAGTCGAGTGGCGGTAATCCTGATCGCGCGACGCGCCTCCCCTTCGAATTGTAATGGCCGAGCTTGTCCCCGCCATTGTCATTTCCGGGGCGGCTTAGGGCGCGAAACCGGAAATGGCTAATTCTCCATCGGCACCATGGCCGCGTCCTTGGAATTGCGCAGCGTCAGCGAAGTCTTCACGTTGCGCACATTTGGCGCCGCCGTAAGTTTTTCGACAAAGGCCTGAAAGGTTTTCAGGTCGGGTGCCACACATTTGAGCACGAAGTCGATTTCGCCAGAGAGCATCCAGCACTCGCGCACCAAGGGCTGGGCGCGCACGAACTCCTCGAATGCGACAAGGTCCGCCTCAGCTTGGCTTGCCAGATGCACCATCGCGAACACTGCGACTTCGTAGCCGAGCTTTTTCTCGTCGAGCAGCGCGCGGTAGCCCTTGATGTAACCGGCCTCCTCCAGCGCGCGCACACGGCGCAAGCATGGCGGCGCCGAAATCCCGACCCGGCTGGCCAGCTCCACGTTCGTGATGCGGCCGTCATCCTGAAGCTCTTTGAGGATCTTGCGGTCGATTGCGTCGAGGCGTGCTGGCACTGGTGATACCTTTGCAACGGGCCGAACTGGCAAACATTCATACTGCGAAATAATATTTCGCGAAACAATATTGCGTGCTCCTGCGATCGTGATCGCGGGATAGGGCAAGTCTGTGGGTCCTGCGGGTTGCGTATCTTGCATAGCTCGGCCGGAAGCCATACATCGTGCGGGGCAAAAGAGCCGGTCAGTGTCCGGCCGCCGGGGCGATATGCGCCCGACTGACGCCCATCCAGGGGGGCGTAGACCATGGCTAAGACAACCCACGCCAAAGTCGCGATCGTCGGCTCGGGGCCGGCGGGTTACACGGCTGCCATCTACGCGGCGCGGGCTATGCTCGAACCGATCCTGATTCAGGGCATCCAGCCCGGTGGCCAGCTCACGATCACTACCGACGTTGAGAATTATCCGGGCTTTGCCGACGTCATCCAGGGGCCATGGCTTATGGAGCAGATGCAGGCCCAAGCCGAACATGTCGGCACCCGCATCGTTACCGATCATGTGAACAAGGTGGAACTGGCACAGCGGCCGTTCCGGCTGACTTGCGATTCCGGCGATATCTATCTCGCCGACGCCCTGATCATTGCCACGGGCGCACAAGCGCGTTGGCTCGATCTGCCCTCCGAACAGAAGTTCAAGGGTTACGGCGTTTCGGCGTGCGCGACCTGTGACGGCTTCTTCTACCGCAACAAGGAAGTGATTGTGATTGGTGGCGGCAATACCGCTGTCGAAGAGGCGCTGTTCCTGACCAATTTTGCCTCGAAAGTCACCGTGGTTCACCGGCGCGACGCTTTCCGTGCCGAAAAAATATTGCAGGACAGGTTGTTCAAGCATCCGAAGATCGAAGTGATCTGGGATAACGTGCTCGACGATGTCATCGGCGGTGACAATCCGCTGAAGGTGAGTGGCGTGCGGCTCAAGAGCGCAAAGACGGGCGCCGTCACGGAACGGCGGGTCGACGGGGTATTCATCGCAATCGGCCATCAACCGGCGTCCGAGCTGTTCGCCGGGCAGGTCCAGATGAAGCCATCCGGATACATCGTCACCTCCGGCAATTCCACTGCCACCTCGGTGCCCGGCGTTTTCGCGGCCGGCGACGTCACCGATGATATTTACCGACAGGCGGTCACCGCTGCCGGACAGGGCTGCATGGCTGCACTCGAAGCGGAAAAATTCCTCGCTGCGCACGACCACCAGCGTGCGGCGGCAGAATAAACAATGGCCACCCCCAACAACTCGATGGACTGGGACAAGCTGAAGGTGTTTCACGCCGCGGCAGAGGCGGGATCGTTTACCCACGCCGGCGAGCGGCTCGGGCTGTCACAATCAGCAGTGTCCCGGCAGGTTTCAGCCCTCGAAAGCGAGCTGTCGGTCTCGCTGTTTCACCGCCATGCGCGCGGCCTGATCCTCACCGAGCAGGGCGAATTGCTCTACCGCACGGCGCATGAAGTCTTTATGAAGCTGGAGGCGGCGCGCACCAAGCTGACCGACAGCCGCGAGCGGCCGAACGGCGAACTCAAGGTCCAGACCACACCGGGCATTGGCGTGCATTGGCTCACGCCTAGACTTGGCGAATTCCTAGATCTTTACCCGGACATCCACATCACGCTGATCACGAGCGATGAGGAGCTGGATCTGGCGATGCGCGAGGCCGATGTCGCCATCCGTCTGCGGCAGCCGACTCAGCCTGATCTGATCCAGCGCAAGCTGTTTTCCGTGCATTTCCATGCTTATGCCTCACCCGATTATCTCAAGCGTTTCGGTACGCCACGGGCGCACGAAGAGCTCGACAAGCATCGCATTGTTCTTCTCGGCGGCGGCGCCGTGCCGGCACATCTGCAGAATCGGCGCTGGCTTCTGGAAATCGGCCGCGACGGCAAAGATCCGCGCACGCCGCATCTGACTGTGAATAACGTGCTTGGCGTTTTACGCGCATGCCAGCGCGGGCTCGGTATCGCCGTACTGCCGGACTATCTGGTGGAGGAGAATGGCGGCTTGGTGCAGCTGTTCGGAGAGGCCGATACGCTCGCGCTCGACGCCTATTTTGTTTATCCGGAAGAACTCAAGTCGGTTGCGCGCATCCAGGTCTTCCGCGACTTTCTGGTCGCCAACGCCCAACGCTGGCACTTTTGATTGGCCCATTGCGCATGGCAGTCATGCGGCGATCGCCGTTGCCGTCATTGTACCTGCTTCGCATACTTGGTGTTCGCTGTTTCGCCGGATTGATATCCTCCCAGAATCGCCGGCGGGCAGCATGTTCCCCTCTGGAAGAATTGCCGGCCCCCACGCCGGCAATAACTGAAACCGGGCCCCACATGGGGCCCGGTTTTTTTATTGGCATCGGGCGAATCGCAATCAGCGAAAGCGGGCAATGTAATAGGCGAGATCGGCGATTTGTGCGTCATTGACGGGCGCAAGCACCGAGGCCATGACACCGTCGTAGCCGTGCCGGACATTGTCCCGATATTCGCGCAATGTTTTCGCCAGAAAGTCCTCCCGCTGATTGGCGATATGCGGAATGTTCTCGCGGCCGCTCAGATCAAGATTGTGGCAGCTATTGCAACGATGCTGACTTATCAGCGTCCGACCAGCCTGCATGCGTGCCTGGTCCGGAGCATCTGGCGGCAGTGGCGGAGGCGGCAGCTTGGAAAGAAAATCGGAAAAAGTGCGGAGGTCGTCGTCGGTAAAACCCTTCGTCATCTCGGACATGACCTGAATCATCTGATCGTCTTTCAGGAACAGGGAAGAGCGCTGATTTTCTCGAAACAGGTAAAGTTGGATCAGCAGGTAGGGCGCCGGTTGACCGCCTAGCGATGGCACGACCGGATGTTCTGAATAGCCCTTCTCGCCGTGGCATGCGAGGCAGGGTGCCACACGCTCTTTGAATGTTTCAGCCAGTAGCGACTGGCTAAGAGCGCAAAAAAATACTGCCGCGGCGACTGTGCAGCGTCTTAGGATTACGATCGACATGATCTCGCTTCAATAACGAAAAACGGCCGGGGATGAGGAAGCCCCGGCCGCACAATCGTGTTACCGGTGGGCGATCCTCGCCTTGCCGTAGGTGATGCGATAGATCGCACCATTCCAGTCGTCGGACAGCAGCATCGATCCATCTTTCATGATTTCCATGTCCACCGGACGGCCGATGTATTTATTGTCGACGAGGAACCCGGTGATGAATGGCTCGATTGACTTTACGGTACCGTCTTTGTTGAGGAAAATCGCGACGACATCGCCGCCGAACTTGTTAGTCCGGTTCCACGAGCCGTGGCGGGCAAGGAAGATGGCGTTCCTGTATTTCTTCGGGAACATGTCGCCGGTGTAGAAGCGCATTCCCAAGCCTGCCGAGTGCGGACCGGTCAGCGCGATCGGCGCGGTGAACTCACGGCAGCTGTGGCCCCAACCAAATTCCGGATCGAGCATGTTGCCCTGATAGCAATAGGGCGCGCCAAAATGCTCCCCAACTTTCGTTACGCGATTGAGCTCGTCCTGCGGGACATCCTCGGACAGCCAGTCGCGCCCGTTGTCGGAGAAGTAGAGTTGCTTGTTCAGCGGATTCCAATCAAAGCCGACCGTATTGCGCACACCCTTGGCGACGATTTCGGCACCAGTTCCGTCGAGATTGATGCGCCGAATTTGGCCATGATCCTTGTCATGCAACACGTTGTTACCCGGTTGTCCGATCGGAACGTAGAGCTTGTTGTCAGGACCGATGGCGATGAATTTCCAGCCGTGCGCCTCATCCTTCGGCAAATCCGTATAAATCACCGTCGGCTTCGAAGGCTTGTCGAGATTGGCCTCGACATTGTCAATTTTGGAGATCTGCGACAACTCGGCGATGTAGAGCGTGCCGTTGTGATAGGCGAGCCCGTTTGGGCGGTAGAGTCCCTCGGCGATCGTCTTGATCTCTGTCTTGCCATCCTTCTTCACGATAGCCGTGACCTTGTTGCCGAAGCGGGTGCCAACAAACACGGTGCCTTTGTCACCGATGCGCAGCGACCGCGTGTTGGCGATGCCGCTGGCATAAACCTCGATGTTGAAACCGGGCGGCAGCTTAAGCTGGGCAGTTGGCAGCTTGTCTGCGGCGGCCGGAATTGGCGGTGGCGCAACCGGCGCGAGCTTGGACGCAGCTTCGTTGCCGTCGGGACGGCCGATCAGCGGCGACCCGGGCGGCAAGGCCGGCGCCGCTGCAGGCGGCGTGGCCGCAGGCGCGGATGCAGACGGCTGCTGAGAAAATGCCGGCGCGGTCAACAAAACGCCGGTTATCGTGCCGGCAAGCAAAATACAACGCTGAGCCGTGAAACACGGAATCATCGAACCCCTCCCCTGATATGGAGGCGCTTGACTCACGTGGTCCCATCGAGAATGGCCCCGGAGCGCACCCCCGTTGAAAACAAGTCTCTACCTTTCGCGCGCCCGTTGCAATCGGGGAACACGCAATTCGCGTGCGGTCAGAACCTTCGATAGCTATAGGCGGATTCTTCTCGCGCTGCCGTCAGGTGCTCGACCAAAGCGTGATGCGATGACAAATGGCAGACCGGATCCGCCGCACGGGCATCGCCCGCAATTATGAACGCCTGGCAACGGCACCCACCAAAATCCTGATCGCGCCGTGCGCAGGATTTGCAGGGTTCCTGCATCCAATCGGTGCCGCGGAACGCCGCAAATGCCGGTGAGGCGCGCCAGATGTCGACGAGCGAATACTCGCGCACATTCCAGAATTCGAGCCCGGGAATGACTTCGGCAGCGTGGCAGGGAAGAACCCGGCCGGCCGGTGTGACGTTGAGCGAGCGGCGGCCCCAACCGCCGACACAAGGCTTCGGGTAACGCGCGTAATAATCGGGCACGACCGCATCAATAACGATCCGACCGCGGTGTTTGGCCCGTAGCAACTCGACCTGACGCACCACTTTATCGACTTGTTCGCGCGTCGGCATGAGCGCGGCGCGATTCTTCAATGCCCAACCGTAATACTGTACGTGGGCGATTTCCACGCGGCTGGCGGAAAGGGACAGCGCCAATTCCACCATTGATTCGACGCGTTCGATATTGGCGCGGTGCACGACCATATTGATGGTTAGGGGCAGCCCGAGCTTGACGACTTCCCGAGCAATTGCGTGCTTGCGTGCCGAGGCCCCTTTGTAGCCAGCGATATAATCGGCGGACATTACGTCGCTGTCCTGAATGGAGATCTGCACATGGTCGAGGCCTACGTCCACGAGCATCGAAAGAGTTTGCGGTGTAAGACCAACCGCAGACGTAATCAGATTGCTGTAGAGACCGGCGTCGTGCGCTGCTTTTACAATTTCGGGCAGATCGCGCCGCGCCGCTGGTTCACCGCCAGACAGATGCACTTGCAGTACGCCAAGAGAAGCCGCTTCGCGGAATACGCGCGCCCAGGTCGCGGAATCGAGCTCATGGTCACGCTTGTCAAGCGCCAGCGGATTGGAGCAATAGGGGCAGCCGAGTGGACAGCGGTGGGTCAATTCGGCGAGCAAACCGAGTGGCGCGGGCAAGCTAGCGCCATTCGTCGTCACGACGTGACACTCCCCCGTTCAAAAATGGCACGCATCGCTCAATCCAGCTCCAACAGCTTTTTCTCTGCCAGCCCGCCCAGCAGGTTAACGACATCGGTATGTATCCGTTCGCGCGGCGCGGCGAATGTCTTCGCCAAATCGTCCACAATTGCGCCGAGAGTTGCTTCGCCGGTGCACCGCTTCAATATCTCAGCGGTAATCGCATCGGCCTTGAACACACGTTCCGGTGCAAGTAGCACCCACCCGCCCTGCGCTTCATTGTGTGTCAAGCGCACACCCTTCGGCAGTCGCGGGCATGCACCGTTAGAAAGTTGAATTGCCGGCCGGTCCATCAAAAGTCCTCCGGCAGGAATGCGCCCGGCGGCACCTGTTTTGGTGCTACATAGGCATAGTACAGCGCGTCCAGCATCGCCCACAGCACACCGCATTTGAATTCGAGCGCCGCAAGCACCGCCTGCTGTTGTGCCGGCGTCCTTGCATTCCGCTTGACGAAATTAAGCGCAAAATCGGCGTCGCGTTCGGCTTGCGGCGGACGTTTGTCGAAATAGCTTAGCGTGTCGCGCGTAATGAAGTCATAGTTTGCCAACATTCCCGCCATGCGCTCGCTGATGATCACCGGCGAAAACATCTCGGTCAGAGAGGACGCTATCGCTTCGAGCAAGGTCTTCTCGCGCACAAAACGAACGTAGGCATCCACGGCAAAACGGGTGCCCGGCAAAAGTCCCTGTAGCGAAACGATGTAATCGCGATCGAGCCCGAGCCCATCGGTGAGCCTGAGCCAGCGCGCGATTCCCCCGTCGCCCTCATACTCTCCGTCGTGATCGACAAGCCGCGATCGCCATTCGCGCCGGACGGCTGAATCCTCGCAACGCGAAATCAAGGTCGCGTCCTTGATCGGGATCATTGCTTGATAATAGTAACGGTTGAGCGCCCAGGCCTGCACTTGGCCCTTCTTACATTTGCCGCCGTGCAGTAACGCATGAAACGGATGCAGACGATGGTATCGCTTGGCGCCAATGTCGCGTAGCGAGGCTTCGAGCTCTTCTGGAGAAAGCAACTTCACAGCACGATCTCCATTCCATCTTCCGCCACTCGCCAACCGGCAGCTTCGGTCTTGCGCCGCTCGGCCGAACCGTCAATCAAAATTGGATTGGTGTTGTTGATGTGGATAAAAATACGCCGTGCCGACAGTCCGTCGAGAGCGCGCAGCGAACCACCCTCCCCTTCGATCGGCATATGGCCCATACGACGCCCGGTTTTCTCACCGGTACCGGCACGGATCATCTCGTCATCCACGAACAACGTGCCATCAAACAAAACGACATCGGCTCGCGCGAAGCGTTCGCGCATGGCATCGGTTACCGCCGCCGCTCCGGGCACGAATACCATTCGCGCTCCCTCGCGATACAACTCGACTCCGACATTGGCCGCACTTTCGCTATCAGTTTCGGGGGGTTCGCCCTCAAGATAAAGTGGCAGCTTCCCCGGCACCATGAACAACGTTACCGCGATGTCACCGGCCAGCGTAAAGCGCTCACCGGGATTAACCGCGCATCGCCACATTGACGTCATCGCTCCGAACATAGCGTTGGCGGCGACGGCCGCGTGACTGGCCGGCGTCGCGTAAAGCGTAAAGGGAGTGCTCTCACGCAAGGACAATAGCCCGGCAATTTGGTCGATTTCCGCGCCCGTGAGAATGACGGCGTCAATTGGACTGCCGCGCAACGAGTTGCGTGGGTGAAGGGCTGTTGCGGCCCGGACCTGGGCAGGCAAATCGGGAGATGCGTTGATCAACGTCCATCGGCCATCACCCGCAGAAACCGCAATGCTGGTTTGCGTACGTGGTTTGACTCGAGGATCGCCGGCCCACGCCAGCGCGCAGACCGGGCACCGACAATTCCATTGCGGAAAAGCGCCTCCCGCGGCCGAGCCAAGTACAATAGCGGTAAGGCGCCCCATTTAATGGGGCCAAACAGCAACAAGAACGATCAGGAAATCAGAACTCGGCCGGCAGATAGCCGTTAATCTCGAGTCCAACGCAAATCTCTACGAGAATCGGGGTCGTCCACGCCATAGCGCTTCCTTTCAGCCGCACTTGAGACCTACGGCCTAGGGCAACCTTACCGCAGGCCAAAAATGCCGCAAGGGGGGCGGAAGCGAGTACCTGTAGGGCATCACGTCAATGTCATGCTCGGCGGCCATAAACGCGCCGTATGTAAAAGTCAGGGTATAACCAGTGAAAATCTCGAGGAACCGTCCGTCCTACAGTTCGTGGCCTTAGGCTTCGCCTGCTTGTTCAGATAAAATCGCCAAGAATCGCGCCGATTGGGCTGTTCGTGCAAAATAGCCACAGTTGAAGCCTGTTCTCGTCGGACTATTGGGAAAAACGTAACCGGGTGTGCGCTATCAGTTAGATTGGGCTGGACAAATCAGGCCCCGCATGCCCTCTGACAGTCTTTAGGAGAACCGTGGTGAAAAGTACTCGATTCGACAGGCTACTAGCTTCAACGGCGCTTGTGCTGGTGCTCGCTCTTTCCAGTCACAGCGCCGTGGCGCAGCAAGCGTCGGTCCCGGTACCGGATACGTCGCTGCCGCCGCCGCTAACGGCCAAAGATATCGAGACGCCGGCCAAACAGGCCGCGCCAGCCACCGTCGTAAAGGATGAGCCCAAGCAGACCGGAACGATTCCGTTTACCGAGCCGGGCAAATCCGCGACCGCGTCGACCACGGCCTCCGCGAGCAGCGATAATCCGGTTGCCGACAAGGTCCGCGAACTGATCACGGGCAAACAATTGGACCGCTTGATCAACCGCAAGGCTGACCGCGCCGGGGTCGAAGCGTATTACAGCGCTCATAACTATACGCCGCTGTGGGTGAGCAACAACGGCGGCAATGACCGTGCCAAGGCGACGATCGCCTACATGGCGCAGGCCGATGCGGTTGGTCTTGATCCGGCCGATTATCCGGCCCCCGATTTTAAATCGGCGACAACCGCGGACGCGCTGGCGGAAGCCGAGCTCAAACTCACGGCCTCTGCGCTCACCTTCGCGCGCCACGCCCAGATTGGGCGCATCCATTTCACCCGCGTCGGCCCGGACATTCAGTATGATTTGATCGCGCCGGAGCCGGTGGACGTACTCACCAAGCTTGCCGATGGCAATGATGTCGCAAAGGTTCTCGACGGCTTCAACCCGCCGCAGGCCGAATTCAAGGCGCTTAAAGCCAAGCTTGCCGAACTGCGAAAGGGGCCGTCTGCCTCCGATACCAAAGCCGAAGAAAAGCCGGAGCAGCCACACGTAAATGTGCCTGAGGGGAAGATTCTTCGTCCGGGCATGAAAGACGTGCGCGTGGTCGCGCTGCGTAAGCGCCTTGCCGTCGCAGGCGATAAAGATAATCCGCTCTACGATGATGCGGTGCGCGACGCCGTAAAGACTTTCCAGACTGAAAATGATCTTGGCGTCGATGGCAATCTTGGCCCCAACACCGTACGCGCTCTCAATGGCGAGCGTAAGGAAGCGCGTCGCGCGTCCACCGATCCAATCGACACAATTGTCGTCAATATGGAACGCTGGCGCTGGGTGCCACGCAATCTCGGCAACCCGCACGTGATTGTGAACGTGCCGGACTACAGTCTTACGCTGTACAACAATGACAAAGTCTATTGGCATACGAAAATCGTAGCCGGCAAACCGTCTCTGGCGACGCCTATGGTCAGCGCGGAGATGAAATTCATCACCGTCAATCCGACGTGGAACGTGCCGCCATCAATTATCGAGAAAGAATACCTCCCGGCGCTGGAGCAAGATCCGCAGGCGCTTGACCGCATCGGTCTCAAGTTGACGCAAGACGCCGATGGTACCATTCACATTTCGCAGCCGCCTGGGGCCGGTAACGCACTCGGCCGCATCCGTTTTAACTTCCCGAACAAGTTCCTGGTCTATCAGCACGATACGCCGGACAAATATCTGTTCGCCAAGGAAAAACGTGCATTCAGTCACGGCTGCATGCGGGTTCAGAATCCGTTGACGTACGGCGAGAAGCTGCTGTCGCTCGTTCTGCCGAAAGAGCATTATACCGAAGCGCGGCTCGAATCGATGTTCGGCGGCAGCGAGATCAACATCAACTTCCCGACATTCATCCCTGTCCATCTGACGTATCAGACGGCTTTTGTGGATGATATGGGCAAGCTGCAGTTGCGCGAGGATGTGTACGGCCGCGACGCCAAGATGCTATCGATCCTCAAGAGCAACGAGCGCAAGGTCGCTGACATCGCCGTCGAGCGGGCGCCGAACACTTCCTCCAAGCCGGTCCGCATGCCGGTCGGCATGTACGGCGGTAGCGGGTACAGCTACGGCGGCGGCGGCAACTTTTTCGATTGGATGTTCGGCGGACCACAAGGCGGCCCCCGCCCCTATCCGCCGCGTAACATTCCGCCGCCACGCAATAACGGCCGCTACAGCTGGCGCTGAGCGAGCGGACAACCACCATGAAACGCCGGCGATGGACGCCGGCGTTTTATTTTCGGCAATTGCATGACGGAAGGTGGTACAGGCGGGTGGACTTGAACCACCGACCTCTGGTTCCACAGACCAGCGCTCTAACCAACTGAGCTACGCCTGCATAAGCGATCAGCTTCGATCCTCGAGCTAAGCGGGCGGAACCTAGGTGCCACTTCGCCATTTGGCAAGCGGCCTGTTCGAGACTTATCCGTTCAAACGAAAGCCCGGACATTTCTGTCCGGGCCTCACACCAATTATCTCAAACCGTTAACGAGGAAGGCTCAGGCGGCCTTGCTGAATGTGCTGGTGATGCTTTCCTTGAGCGGCTCAGCCGTTTCGGTCGCAACCTTCTGCGCATGCTCGTACAGTTCCTTGCTCTGGGCGATCAAGGCGTCGAATTGTTTGCGCATAAAAGCGCTGGAAAGCTCGACCACCTCCGAATAGGACTTGGCGCTCATCAGTTCGCTCATCAAATCGAACGCAGCGTCGCTGTTCGCACGGGTGGTTTCGATCACCTTGAGGCCGTAACTCGCGTAGCCCTTGGAGGCTGTAGAATAGGTGTCTTCAAGCACATCCGTAGCCTGCTCGGCTGCACTCTTGACCTTTTCGTAGTTCTCCTTGGCCTGCGCGATGCCCTTTTCGGCAAACTCGCGAAAGGCGGTCGGTACCTCGAACTTGGGCATTTCAAATTTGGGCATTTCGAACTTCGGCATTTCGAAAGCGGGCGCGCTAATGGCAACCGGCTTTGCCTTGGCTTTTGGCGTCGCAGATGCGGTGGTTTCGGGCATAACAGTCGTCCTTGATCAGGAGGGCGTTTTCATCACGTTCGAGCCGGTCCCCTCGGCAAATCGGCCCACGCTATTCCGGGAGCCGCCACACACACCTAGGGTGTGCTAACGGGCTTCATGCAGAACGTTTGTATCCCCGATTTTGATGCATTGCAACAAAAAATATTGCATTGCACAAATGCGGCGCAAGATGGCCTCCCGGCGATCGCGCCGGTATACCGGGCCTCCGCTAGCGGCCGCTTGTCAGTGTTGGGCGCCGTGCCCAGTCATCTTGGCCGCCCGTGTAGTCAACTCCTTGGCTTGGTCTGTGAGGGTGGCGATTTGGGTATTTACGTACTCCGAGTGTAACGCCATCACATCTTTGGGCTCTTTGACCCGCAGCAACTTCTGCACAAACTCGAATGACGACGCGATGTTCCGCTCTGCAAAGCCCATTGCGAGTTCCCCGACTTCTTTGGCGCCGGCTTTCGCGCTTGCCGCCTGGTTTTCAGCAGTACTGACCGCGTGTTGCGCTGCCGAAATAAAAATGTCGAAAGCCTGCTTTGCCTGTTCAACGCTCTTCTCCGCCAACGCACGCATGTCGGCTGGAATTTCGAAATGAGCATTGTCGTCCTTCGCCATGACATCCCTCCTGCACGTCACCAACCCCAGGCAACGGCCTCATATTTAGGTCAAATGGCGGGGTGCGCCAGTCAGGAACCCAGCGGCATTAAGGTTATTGCGCCTTGCCGTTGGACAGCCATGGCCGCGTCGTGGACGCGACCCGTTGTCAGCCGTATTAAGGTTTAATTAGCCGTATTTTCTGCGACAACGCGATGACGAAACCCGGGTTCCAGTCCGTTTATATGCGCGATCCGCGATTGGCGGCGCATGCACTCAATCCTGCGCCCGTTTGGCTTTGGAGTGCGGATGCCGAAACTGTTCTTTGGGCTAATCCGACAGGCGCAGCGATTTTCGATGCCGCCTCACCCGGCGCGGTCGCCGCATTGCGTTTCGGACCGCGCCATACAGCGGCTGCACAAATCTCACGGCTGGCCGCAACATTGCCCCAAGGAGGCGCGCCGCGCCTTGAGCGGCTGCGCGGGTTCGGAGCCAGCATCGGTGGGATGTTGATATGCCTATGCTCGCGAATCACGCTCGCAGACAACAGCACGGCGGTACTTATTGTGTCGACCGAACGTGCGGGCCGAGATCTTTCCTTGCCGGAACGCGCGCGCCGTTTACTCGAAGATGTACAACAACCGGCGGTCATCTTCACCGCGGATGGCGAAATAATTGAGGCACAGCCCGCGGCAGCTGCGTTGATTGGTGACAAGCGTGACTTGATCGCGCTTGGCGCAGAAAAGCTCGCGCGGGAAGCGAGCTTCAACGGCGTCGCCGAGGGAAAGATCTCTGCGGGATCCGTCACCATGCTCAAGCTTGGCGCGGGCGCGACCTTTGGGCTGCTTGTCGTTTTCACCAAACCTGCAGCGAAGTCAGGCCTCGAACCACGCGCGCGATCTGCGTCCAAATCGCGAGAAAAGCCAAAGCCGACGGAATCTGAAACGCACTCGCACTCACACTATGTCCCCTTCCGTTTCGTCTGGCAGACGAATGTCGACACCTGCCTCACACTTGCAAGCAGGGAATTTGCCGATCTCCTTGGACAGAAGACCGCTGCCGCACTTGGTCGCAATTGGAGCGAGATCGCGCACAGCCTGAACCTCGATCCACAGGGCCAAATAGCAAATGCGCTTGCAGCTCGGGAGACCTTCAGCGGTATTGTCTTGTTTTGGCCACTCGACGACATCGACGAGCGTTTGGCGGTCGAAATGTCCGGACTGCCTATATTCGACCGTGATCGCCAATTCAGAGGCTTTCGCGGCTTCGGAATTTGCCGCGATGTGGCTCGCCTGGAGGAAGTTCAGCGGCGCCGCACCCGACCTGGCTCAGCATCGCCTCCACCACCGGCAACGGAACGGGCACCCGAGGCCGCGCCCGCCGCGTCGGTGCCGGAGTTACCGGCATCAGAACCAAAACTCAATGCCAGCGAAAATAGCGCTTTTCGGGAACTCGCCCGGGAACTTAGCGAACGCCTGAAGAGATCATCAGGCAAAGGTCGCGCGGTTGCCTCGGATGATCTTGCTCCAGAGCCGCCGCTTATTCCCGACCGGCCAGCACCGCAGCCTGCAAAGGCCCGTCAAGATGCGCAAGATATTCGACCAATTCTTGATCGGTTGCCGACTGGCATCCTTGTCTACCGTCTAAGCAATTTGCTTTACGCAAATCCGGCATTCCTTGAATGGACGGGTTATCCCACGCTGGAGGCGCTGAACGAGGCCGGAGGTCTCGACAGCCTATTCATCGAGAGCACGGACAAATCGTCCTCCCAGGACGCCCGAAGCGGCACAAAATTGCTCAAAATCGCGTCGGTCAACGGCACTCAGAAACCTGTCGAAGGCCGCCTGTTCAGCATGAGCTGGAACAACGAAAACGCGTTGGCGCTGATGATCGATTCGCAATCGCGAAATGATGCGAATTCCGAAGAAGCCCCGCAAAGTCTCGTGGAAAGTGAAAACCGAGAACTCAAGGCAATTCTTGACACCGCCACGGACGGAGTCCTCGTGCTTGATCGCAACGGTCACATCCTTTCAGCCAACCGGAGCGCCGAGGCGCTGTTCGGCTATGAACCCGCTGACTTTGCCAAATATTCGTTCGGTGACCTACTTGCGCCGGAAAGCCAGCGCGCCGCCATCGATCACCTCGAGCGCATCGCGCGAGGCACAGGTACCGGCATGCTCGATGCCGGTTATGAGGCGATCGGGTGTGTGCGCAAAGGGGGCCTTATTCCGCTGTACATCACTATGGGCCGGATCGATGACGGTGAGAAGCTGTGTGCGGTGTTGCGCGACATCACCGCTTGGAAGCGATCGGCCGAGGAGCTAACCAGCGCGAAGCAGGCGGCCGAGAAAGCCTCCGCCGCGAAATCCGAATTTATCGCCAAAATCAGCCATGAAATCCGCACCCCACTCAACGCCATCATCGGTTTTTCCGAAGTGATGATGGATGAACGCTTCGGTCCCGTCGGCAATGAACGCTACCGGCAGTATCTGAAGGACATCCACGCCTCCGGCGGACATTTGATTTCGCTGCTGAACGATCTGGTCGACCTGTCAAAAATTGAGGCCGGGAAACTTGAGCTCACCTTTGTGAACGTCAATCTCAACGATCTCGTCCAACAATGCGTCGCTATAATGCAGCAGCAAGCCAATCGCGAGCGCGTTATTATTCGCACGGCATTATCCGCGAGTTTGCCCCACATTGTCGCAGATGCGCGATCAATGCGTCAGATAGCGCTCAATCTGTTATCGAACTCCATTAAATTCACCGGCGCCGGCGGCCAAGTGATCGTCTCGACCGCCTTGACCGATGGCCAGGAGGTGGTGCTGCGGGTGCGCGATACCGGCCGCGGTATGAGTGAGAAGGATTTGCAGACAGCCCTCGAGCCGTTTGGTCAAATCGCCGCCGCCATGCAATCGGAATCCAATGGAACGGGCCTCGGATTGCCTATCACCAAAGCTCTGGTCGAAGCCAACTACGCTCGCTTCGATATAGTCAGCGAAGTCGGCGATGGAACATTGGTCGAGGTTGCCTTTCCAGCCACTCGTGTATTGGCGCAATAATTCCAAATAATTCCAAAAATCGGTTAGGCTCTCGAATGGGCCAGATGTTCCGGCACGCATTTATGGCGTTCGCAATTGCGTTCGCCACATTCGGCGTCTCGCCGATATGGGCGGCCGAGCCCGTCGACCTTCTCTTGGTGCTCGCTGCCGACGTCTCCCGCAGCATCGATAGCCAGAAATTTCAGCTTCAACGGGAGGGCTACGCTGCCGCTCTGGCCAATCCTCGTGTACTCGAGGCGGTTCAATCCGGCCGCCGCAAGCGCATCGGCGTCCTTTTTCTGGAGTGGTCGGGATCGGGCAACCAGAAAGTCGTGATCGACTGGATGTTGATCGACGGGCCAAACGCGGCCCAAGCATTTGGCGACCGGCTGCTTGAATCCCCGCGTTCTTTTGCCGATCGAACCTCGATAAGCGGCGGCATCGATGCCGCGGTGGCGCAGTTTGCTCGCGCCCCGTTTAGCGCCGACCGGCGCACCGTAGACGTCTCCGGTGATGGCACCAACAACGCCGGCCGGGACGTCGGACAAGCGCGCGACGAAGCGCTCGCATTGGGTATCAGCATCAATGGGTTGGTGATCCTGAGTGCAACCCCGCTACCGTGGAATCCCGAGCACACAAACCCTCCCGGTGGGTTGGCGAAATACTACCGGGACAATGTCGTCGGCGGGCCCGGCAGCTTTGTGCTCGAAGCCAAGGATTTCGATTCCTTCGGCGAGGCGATCGTAAAAAAAATGATCGCCGAAATCGCCGAGGCGGACGCCCAGGGTCGTTTAATGTTCAGTCGGCTCGATGGGCCGGCGGTCCAGCCTTGAAAGCGTCACATAGCCCCTCCAAGGTTGGCGGCAGCGGGACCGATGCTATAGTCCGCCGGCCTTGACGCCGAAACAACCGGAACCCTCCCTTTGACCGCTGCCACCGGCTTGAAACGCCTGGGACTTGTCTTGCTCGCCCCAATTGCAGGCGGGTTGGCCGTGCTTACTACGGCAGGGTACCTGATTTCCGCCGACGCGGTACGCCAACAGGTCATGAGCGAAATACACGCGGTCACAGGACTTGATCCGGTTTTCCGCGGCAAGGCCAGCGTTTCACTCTTTCCAACTGGCAGCGCGAGCTTCGCCGATGTGGTGCTGGGCGACGGCAACCAGCCCGCGCTTACCGCCGAGCGATTAACCGCCCGATTGCGTTTTTTCCCGTTGCTTGTTGGTCGCGTCGAGATCGCCGACGTTTCTCTTGATCATCCCAGCATTACAATCGAATTGCAGGCGAACGGGCAGTCCAATTGGTCTGGCCTTATCGAGGCACTGCTGCGCAGCCAGACAGATACGCGCCGCCTCGCCGCATTTTCCGAGATGCGAATCGACGGTGGCACCGTGGTCATTCGCGATGAAGCGCGAAAACTCACCGAAACATTGTATGGCGTAGAGTTCTCTCTGGCTTGGCCGTCGATTTCGAAAAGCTTCGGTGCGACCGGACGTTTCATCTGGCACGACGCGCCAATGGACGCGAGCATGACGCTCGCCGACTTTCCCGCCGCGCTTGCCGGCAGCCGCAGCGGAGTCAAACTACGCCTTTCGGGCGCGCCGATAAAAGCCGCTTTCGAAGGTGCCGTCAGTTTCAAACCCGTGGTAAAAATCGAAGGCACTCTCGCCGCTGACGCCGCTTCCCTGCGCAATGCACTGGTTTGGGCCGGACAGAGGCCTTTGCCCGGCGGCGGTTTCGGCCGGTTCGCGATCAAGGCGCGAACCAACGTGCTGGGCGGCACCATCAGCTTGTCCAGCGTCAACGTTGAACTCGACGGCAACAGCGCCGAAGGCGTACTCACCTTCGCTGCTGATGGACGGCAGACATTGCAAGGTACACTTGCCGCCGACACCCTCGACTTGACGCCCTATGTTTCGACAGTCCGGCTGCTGGCCGCCAATGAACGTGCGTGGAACAACGGCATCATCACGCTTGACGGCCTCGCGGGGCTCGATCTCGACCTGCGCCTGTCAGCGGCTAATGTCGCCGTGTCCAACGCCAAAGTCGGACGCACCGCCATTGCAGCAAACTTGCGTGGCGGACACCTGGTGGTGACCATTGGCGAAGCGCAAGCTTACGGCGGGGTCGTCAAGGGTTCACTGGCGCTTGCCAATTTTGACCAGGGTGTTGACGTCAAATCACAGCTACAATTTAGCGATGTCGATTTGGAGAGTTGTCTCGGTCAGCTATTCGGCCTCCGCCGGCTCGAAGGGAAAGGCAACATTGCATTTGCCGTTGAAGGTGCCGGAGACAGCGTCCTCGGACTGACGCGTACGTTGAGCGGAACCGCCACTTTGACGGGATCAAACGGCGCGCTCGCCGGGCTTAATGTCGAGCAATTGCTGCGTCGGTTAGAGCGGCGGCCATTGTCTGGCGGCGGCGAGTTCCGAAGCGGACGTACGCCCTATGACAAGATTACCGTCGCGCTGAAGATCAACCAGGGCACCGTTACAGTTGACGACGTCAAGGTGGAGGGCACCGCGGTCGTTCTGGCGCTGGCTGGCTCAGCATCAATTCCCACGCGCGAACTCGACTTGAAAGGTACTGCCGCTCTGGTCGCCCCCCCCAAGCCGGGCGCTGTTCCTTTCGAACTGCCTTTCATTGTGCAGGGTTCTTGGGACGATCCGATCATGCTGCCCGACCCCGAAGCGCTGATCCGCCGTTCTGGAGCCGCCGCTCCGCTTCTCAATGCAGTGCGTGATCGCCGAGACCGCGAATCGGTGCGCTCGGCGATCGAACGTCTGACCGGCAGGGCGCCAGGGACCGGAAACGCCCCGGCGGCCGATCAGTCGACATCGCAACCGTCGACAGGAAAACCCGAATAACTGCACCTTCTTGCTGTGCTGCCGGGCGCCTCTTCGACTATCATTCCGTTCGAGACGAATCACCTGCCGGCCTGCCGGCGTGATGGACTGCGAATGCTGAATCCCCTCTTTCGCACTCTGGTCAAAGTTGCCGTCGCCTCATTGGTGGTGGGGACTATCATGGCTCACTTCGGCATCACCGCCGACCAGTTGATGCGCGAGTTCGGGCTCTCCACCGAGCGCCTCGAGGAATACGCCAAGCAAGGTCTCGCCTGGGCTTGGCCAAATGTGCTGCTGGGCTCAATTGTGATCATACCGGTCTGGTTCGTGGTCTTCCTATTTCGCCCGCCCGGCAAGAGCAGTAGCGACTAGTCAAACTTGTGCGCCGAGTGCCGCACGCTGGCGTCGTGCGCTATCGCTTTTGGCAATCAACGACGCCGTCACGGTTGCGATCGCAACGAACGCAATCATGATTGTACAAACGGCATTGATCTCCGGTTTCACACCCAGGCGAACCTCGGAATAGATGCGGATCGGTAAGGTCGTGGCGCCCGGTCCTGTGGTGAAGCTCGCGATTACCAAATCATCGAGTGATAACGAGAAAGCCAGCATCCACCCTGCTGCGATCGCCGGCGCAATCAGTCTCAGCGTGACCGTCAGGAACGTCTTGACCGGCGGGCAACCAAGATCCATGGCCGCTTCCTCCAAGCTACGGTCGAAGTTGACCAGCCGGGACTGCACGATCACGGTAACGAAACACATTGTGAGCGTTGTATGGGCGATGACGATGGTCCAAAAACCGCGATCCACGCCAAGCGCAACGAACAGCAGCAGTAACGAAAGACCAGTGATCACCTCGGGGATAACCAGAGGCGCATACGCCATTCCGGAAAACAGCAAGCGACCGCGAAACCGGCCCATTCTCGTCAGCGCAACGGCGGCAAGCGTCCCGAGCACAGTGGCGGCACTGGCCGAAAGGACGCCAACACGCAAGCTGATCGAAGCCGCCTGCAAAATCGCATCATCGTGCAGTAATTCGCGGTACCATTCGACCGACCAGCCACCCCAGATCGTCACGAGCCGCGAGGCGTTAAAAGAATAGATCACCAGAATGGTAATCGGCAAATAAAGGAATACCAGGCCGAGAACGACCGAAATGACGTTGAAAGATGAAACGCCGCGCCTCATTACCGGCCTTCCTCCAGCGATCGCTGTTGTAGACGTTCGAAAAAGAGAAGCGGCACAAGCAGCAGACCGAGCAGCGTGACCGCAATCGCGGACGCAACCGGCCAATCACGGTTGGAAAAGAACTCAGTCCAAAGCGTCTGACCTATCATCATTGTTTCCGAGCCACCCAGCAGATCGGGAATGACGAACTCGCCGACAATTGGGATGAAGCAAAGCAGCGCGCCGGCCGCGACGCCGGGGAGCGATAAAGGCAACGTCACCAGCCAAAACGCCTTCCAACGAGGACAGCCGAGATCGGCTGCGGCCTCCAACAGGGTTTCGTCCATTTTTTCCAACGCTGCATAGATCGGCAAAATCATGAATGGCAAATAGGAATAGACGATGCCGATAAAGATCGCCGTGTCAGAGGACAGCCACGCAACCGGCGCGTCTATCATGTGCAATCGCGCAAGGACGTCATTCAGCAACCCGTCGCGCTGCAAAATATTGATCCAGGCATAAATGCGGATAAGAAACGACGTCCAGAATGGAAGCACTACGGCGATCACCAGCGGCGGCTGCCACCCCCTCGGCGCGCGCGCCATTCCGTAAGCGATAGGATAGCCGATTACGAGGAGAAGAGCCGTGGAGACTGTCGCGATCTGCAGACTTTTGAGATAGGACAAAAGATAGAGTGGGTCGGACGACAGCAACCGAAAAGAATCTGCGGAAAGCTGTTTGGCAAACTCAACTAGTCCCGTCCAGCCGGCAGCGATATCGAATAGCGGCACATACGGTGGCTGTGCCAGTACGGTTTGGGACAAGCTGATCTTGAGAACAATAACAAACGGCACAAGAAAGAAGATGACGAGCCATAAATAGGGCACCAGCGCGACCAGCCGCATGCTCGCGTTTTGCGCGTTCGCTTGCTTACTCATTGTCTATCCGGTTAGAACCACGCCCGCATCCGGCAGCCATGATAGCCACACAAGATCGCCAGTTTTGAACCCACCTTTACCGCGCAGGTTTACATTGGCGAGGGCGACCTTCATGAGCGACCGATCTGCAAGCCGCACCTTATAGATCGATATGTCGCCGCGGTAACCGATTTCGGCCACAGTGCCGGGTACAGAATTAAGTTCGCCGGCCGGCCGTTCACTGCCTATGGTGATTTTTTCCGGTCGTAATGCCAGCCAGACAGCATCTCCGGCTCTGCCACCGCTGCCCTCGGCAACACGGAATTGGCCGAGAGGGCTGTCCAAAGTGGACTTGGAAGAGAAGCGGCCCTCAACGATGGTTACCTCGCCTATAAAATCGGCGACCCAGCGCGAGTTAGGCTGCTCGTAGATTTCTGCCGGCGTCGCAACCTGCTTCAATCGGCCCTGATCCATAACCGCGATTCGGTCTGCGACGATCATCGCCTCTTCCTGATCGTGCGTGACTATTACGAACGTCGTACCAAGCCTGCGCTGCAATTCCATAAGCTCAAACTGGGTCTCAGCACGCAGTTTCTTGTCGAGCGCAGCCAGGGGCTCGTCAAGCAACAAGACGCGCGGCCGTTTAATAAGAGAGCGCGCAAGCGCTACCCGCTGGCGCTGGCCGCCGGAGAGCTCGCCGATCCGCCGCCCGCTAAAGCCCTGCAGGCGCACAAGCGCGAGTATCTCCGCGACGCGTTCCGCAATTTCGGCTCGCGTCGTGTTTTCCTGGCGTAAACCGAAGGCAATATTTCCTTCAACCGTAAGGTGCGGGAACAGCGCGTAGTTTTGGAACATCATGTTAACCGGCCTCCGATGTGGCTGCACGGCGACGATGTCCTCGCCATCGAGTAAAATGCGACCTTCGGTTGGCGCTTCGAAACCGGCGAGCATGCGCAATAACGTTGTTTTGCCGCAACCGGACGGGCCGAGCAGCGCAAAAAACTCTCCGTGCGCTATGTCAAGTGAAAGCGTTTCTATCGCAGCAACCGCGCCAAATCGTTTGGTGACGGCCTCGAAGCGCACCAATGGCTGCTTATCTGTGTCGTTCTGCGTTGCTTCGCCGCGTTCCGCCATCGCTTCCCCGTTTCGTGGCGTGCACGCTAGCGAGCCGCACGGACACGCTCAACCTGGCATCGTGAGTGTGCGCCGGACGGCTTGTCGCCAGCCGGAATATTTGCGCTCCCGCGTATCCGCATCCATACGCGGCTCGAAGCGGCGGTCGAGTCGCCACTGCTTCCCGAAGCCTTCGAGATCGGGGCAAACCCCGGCGGCGCGCCCGGCAAGATAGGCAGCGCCGAGCGCCGTTGTTTCCATCACCACAGGACGATCAACCGGACACGCGAGAATATCGGCGAGGAATTGCATGGTAAAATCACTGGCGGTCATCCCGCCATCAACGCGAAGGACCGTCCCCGAGCCTTTCGACGCCGGCCAGTCGGCGTGCATGGCTTCCAGCAGATCGCGAGTCTGGTAGGCGACCGCCTCAAGTGTCGCCCGAGCGAACTCGGCGGCGCCGGAACTTCGGGTCAGACCGAAGATCGCGCCCCGCGCCCGGGCATCCCAATAAGGCGCGCCGAGACCAACGAAAGCCGGTACAAGATAGACGTCTTCGGCCGGATCGGACCGTTGCGCCAGCGAACTAACCTCCGATGATGTGGTGATGAGTTTCAAACCGTCGCGCAGCCATTGCACGGCGGCCCCGGCGACGAAGATCGCACCTTCCAGTGCATACGTGCGCTTGCCGTCGAGCTGATAAGCGATGGTCGTGAGCAAGCGGTTGCGTGAAACAATGCGCTCAGCCCCCGTATTGAGGAGCGCGAAGCAACCTGTTCCGTAAGTCGATTTCATCATGCCGGGAGAGAAACAGCCCTGCCCCACCGTTGCAGCCTGCTGATCACCCGCAATACCTAGAACGCGGATTGAAGCGTCGAACAGACCGGGGATTGTCTCGCCGAACGCTCCCGCGCAGTCGCGCACGCCGGGAAGAATAGACTGCGGCACCCCGAACAAACGACAAAGGTCGCCGTCCCATTCGGCCTTACCGATATCGAACAACAGCGTGCGCGCGGCATTGGTGGCATCCGTCAGATGCATTTTGCCGCCGGTTAATCGCCAAAGGAGAAAACAATCAATAGTACCGAAGGCGAGCCTGCCGTTTTCGGCCGCGGCACGTGCTCCCTCGACGTGCTCGAGCAACCAGACGATCTTGCTTGCGGAGAAATATGGGTCAAGCAGCAACCCGGTCTTGCTGGCAATTGCATTCTCGTGGCCGGCTCGTCGTAGCGACTCGCAATACTCGGCTGTGCGCCGATCCTGCCACACAATCGCGTTGTGAATGGGCTTTCCGGTTTGGCGCTCCCAAATGACCGTCGTTTCGCGCTGATTGGTGATCCCTATTGCGGCGACATCATTTGCCGCAATCCGTGCTTTGGCCATGACGCCCAGTACTGTTTCGACAACTGCCGCCCATATTTCCTCGGGATCATGTTCGACCTCTCCTGGCCCCGGGTAGATTTGACGCAATTCCTTCTGTGCGGTCGCGAGCGGCTGCAGTGCCGAATCGAACGCGATAGCTCGTGTTGAGGTCGTTCCCTGGTCGATTGCGATGAGAGCGGTCGCCAACTGACATCCCCGGATTACGGTTTCTTTGCGTCCAGCGACGCGATGAAGCGGTCGAGCGCGGCAAGATCATCGGCGATCGCCCTCAGTCCGATCTTGCTGCGGCGCCAGAGCACATCGTCGGCACTCCGCGCCCATTCATTTTCTACCAGATAGCGCACTTCCGCTGCGGTCAGATCGGCAGCAAAACAGGGTCCCAAATCGTCAATCCTTTGCGCGTCTTTCAGAAATCTCTCAACACGGCGTCCATAAGACCGCACCAAACGCTGCGCGTGCGGCGCGGACAAAAACGGCCATCTCTTTCTCGCTTCGTCAACTTGCGTGTTAAATTCGCCGGGTGGGAACTCGCCGCCAGGCAAACGGGAACCCGCGGTCCAGGGTGGACCGGCCTCAAAAAAATGGCCGATGCGCCTAAGCACCGCCTCCGCCAGTTTACGGTGGGTGGTGATCTTGCCACCATAGACGGTAAGTAACGGCGCTTCATCTTCACGCTCGTCGAGGACGAGTTCATAATCGCGCGTGACGTCCTCGGGTCGGGCGGCACCATCATCAAAAAGTGCCCGCACGCCGGCAAACGACCACACCAGCTCGTCAGGCGTCACCTTTTCGCGGAAGTAGCGATTTACCGCTTCGCAGAGATACGCGATCTCGGTGGCGTCGGGCGCCACCGAATTGAGGTCGCCCACGAAATTTTCGTCAGTGGTTCCTATCAGCGTGAAATCCTGCGCAAAAGGCAAAGCGAACACGACACGCCGATCCGGCGCTTTCAATAAATAACCGTAGTCGTGGTCAAAGCGCCGGCGAATTACGATATGGCTGCCTTTGATCAGCCGCACAGGACTCGATAACGGCTGCCGAATCACGGTGTCTGCAACCACGCCGATCCAAGGCCCGGCCGCATTGACCAAAACGCGCGCGGTCTTCACCTCGCGGCGACCCCGAGCGTTGAGTACCAATTCCCATTCGTCTCGTCTCTCCGCGCGCGTGCACCGGGTACGCGTCCGGATGTCGGCCCCGCGTTCGGCTGCGTCGAGCGCATTAAGAACCACCAGTCGGGAATCGTCCGCCCAGCAATCGGAATATTCAAAGCCGTAACGGAAAGTACGCTTCAGGGGCTGACCCACCACATGATGGGTCAGATCGACGGTCTGGGAGGCCGGCAATAGTTTACGGGCACCCAATATATCGTAAAGGACGAGCCCGAAACGCAACATGAGCGGCGAACGTAGTCCAGGCAGCGGCGGCAACATGAAGCGCATTGGCCGCACGACGTGAGGAGCCATCCGTAACAACACTTCACGTTCGCTGAGCGCTTCACGGACGAGGCGAAAGGCGCCGTGCTCGAGATAGCGCAGGCCTCCATGGATCAGTTTGCTCGATGCTGACGATGTGCCCGAGCCGAGGTCATTCATCTCGACGAGGAGCACGCTAATGCCCCGGCCGGCAGCATCTCGGGCGAGCCCCGTTCCGTTTATGCCGCCACCGATAATGGCGAGGTCGAAGTCGGCCATTGCGCAATGATTCGCTTTGTTCTGCAGAATGAGCGGCTTGATCGACGCACTCAAGGACCGAGCGCGTTAACCCAACGTTTGGGCCACATCATCCACCGCGATTGCAAAATCGCGTCGACGCAGCCATATCGAGGGTATTAGCGCTCGATTTTGAGGCCGCACGCCCGGCAGGGAACCCGAATTAGCCGATGCCCTCACCCCGTTTGCTCGTCATCGAAGGTAACTCACCACAAACCATGGCCGACCACGTAGCGGTTGGCGGCATCGTGGCCAGTAAGGGTTATTCTGACCTTTTGCGCGAACTTTTGCCGGGAGCCGTCGTGGATATTTGCTATCCGGGCGACCCCGCGGCACTGCTACCGGAGGGCTCCTCGCTCGAAGGTTATGACGGCATCGCGATCACCGGCTCGAGTTTGCATGTTTACAATGCCGGCGCCGAAGTGATGCGCCAAGTCGAACTTGTGCGTACGGCGCTCAAAACCGGGACGCCGATTTTCGGCTCTTGCTGGGGGCTCCAGGTCATTACGGCCGCGGCCGGCGGCAGCGTGCGCAAGAATCCGAAGGGCCGTGAAATTGGTTTCGGGCGCGGTATTCGCCTTACCGACGCCGGCCGCAAACATCCCATGTATGCCGGTAAGCTTGATGTGTTCAACGCACCGACCGTGCATCTCGACGAAGTCGAAGCAGTTGCGCCGGGCACCACGGTGCTCGCCACCAATGCGGTGTCCGACGTGCAAAGCGCCGAAATTCGCACCAACGGAGCGGTTGCCTGGGCCGTGCAATATCACCCGGAATATCCATTGCGCGAGGTAGCGGCGATCGTGCGACGTATCGGCACGCGGCTGATCGAGGAAGGCTTCTTTGCAGACGCGGCCGACATCAAAACTTTCGCAGAAGATCTCGACACACTCGATCGCGATCCCGGTTGCAAGCGGTTGGCCTGGCGTCACGGCATCAGCAAGAACGTGCTCGACAAGAAGCTTCGCGTCAGCGAGGTCGCAAATTGGATCGAATTTCAGGTGCTGCCAACGCGAGTGAAACGCGGGCGAGGATGATCATGGATTTTTTCGGAAAACATGTAGTTGTTACTGGAGGCACTGGCGCGTTGGGTATTGCAGTTGTGAACGCAATTATGAGTGCCGGTGCCACGTGCACAGTGCCATTCGTTCACGAAGCTGAAGCGCAGCGATTTCCACATCGCAGCGATTCGAAGGCAACTCTGATTGCCGTTTCCGATCTCGCCGATGAAGCGCAGGTAGCCGAGCTTTATGCCGGCGTAAAACCCTGGGCTTCCATCCATATCGCTGGCGGTTTTGCCGCGGGCAAGGTCGCTGAGACCGACAAACAATCATTGATGGCGCAGATCGACAACAATCTTATCTCGTGCTTCCTCTGCTGCCGCGCAGCCGTCAACGCCATGCTTGCGGGCGGTCAAGGCGGCCGCATCGTCAACGTTGCCGCACGGCCGGCACTGGAATGGCGCACCGGCGCGGGCATGAGCGCCTACACCATAGCGAAGACCGGCGTCGCGACGCTCACCGTTACCCTCGCCGAGGAGATCGCCAAGGACGGCATCCTGGTCAATGCGGTTGCACCTTCGATCATGGACACACCAGCAAACCGCAAAGCGATGCCGAAGGCGGATTATTCTGCCTGGCCAAAGGTGGAGGAAGTCGCGGCGACGATCGCTTTCCTCGCGTCACCCGACAATCGCGTGACGCGTGGTGCTATCGTCCCGGTTTACGGAAAATCCTAACCCGCAATTGGAACCAGCTCGAGCGGTGGACGCAACAAGCGCTGTACGGCGCCAGATGCGACCACAGTGGGTCCTTCCGCATAGGCCTCGTGGTTCTTTTCGATCTCGTCGAGATCGTAGAGATAGTTCACCATCAACCCAAAAGCTTGCGCCATTGCGCGATCTGAGCTGTCGGCGAGCCAGTTGATGCGTTCGAGCCGTGCGCCGTTGCCCAGATGGAAACGCGCCACCGAATCAACCGGCGTACCGCGTTGGTTGCGTGCGCGCAGGAAATACCACGCAGCCGCGCGCATGACGGGATCCTGAACCTCCGCCGCCAAATCCTCGTCGCGCCACCATCCGGGCTGATCGAGCGCGGTCAATATGGCTTTGTCTGCTTCAGTAAGCGCTGCGGAGCTTTCTTCTGAGCGCTCACGTTTGAGCCAGCCCGCAAAACTCGTCACCGGCGACAGTGTTACGAACGTCGCGAGTTTTGGCATCTCGCGGCTGACCTCCTCGACCACCTGCTTAATGAGAAAATTGCCGAATGAAACGCCAGCGAGCCCGCGCTGACAGTTGGAAATTGAGTAGAATGTCGCGGTGCGGGCCTTATCGGTTTCAACGATTTCGCGTTCCTTGCCGAGAATGGGTGCGATCGCGGACGGAATTTCGCGTGTCAGCGCCATTTCAACGAAGATGAGCGGTTCATCAACCAGAGCCGGATGAAAGAAGGCATAGCATCGGCGGTCGGGCGGATCGATACGGCGGCGCAGATCATCCCAATCGCGGATCTCATGCACCGCCTCGTAGCGGATGATCTTTTCGAGCACGATCGCCGGCGACGACCAATCAATGCGTTGCAACACCAGAAAGCCCCGATTAAACCAAGAGGAGAACAGATGGATGAAATCTTCGTCGACCGCCCGCAGGTCGTCGCGATGATCGAGCGAATCCATCAGTTGTTCGCGCATACGCACCAGCGCAGCGGTGCCACCCGGTGCGAGATTGAGCCTGCGGAACAGTTCCTGCCGACGCGGTTCGGAGGCGGAATGAACTTCGGCCGCAGTTGCATCCGACGGTGCAGCGCGCCAGGCAGCAATCGCCTTTTCCATGCGCGCAGTGTCAGTGCTGAAACGCTGTGCCAGTGCCTCAAAGAAGGCGATGCGAGGTCCGATGGTCAGCTCCGCGTAGCGGCCAAGAATTTCGCGCGCAAGCGCAACGCCGGAAGCCTCGCCACGGCCGGATAAAAGATCTTCGCACAGTTCGACCAGGTTTTCGGAGCGAGCGGAGGCATCGCCACGCCGGTCGCCGGCGAGCAGCGCGCGGCCGCGCTCGGAAATGGTCTGGAGAAGTTCCCCGAAGAACGAGGTGTTCATTTAGGCCCTACGGCGACGCCCATCAGATAATTAGGCAGCCATGTGGCGATTTCGGGGAAGAAGCACAAGATGACGATCGCCAACATCATACATATGACGTAGGGAAGCGTTCCCCACATAACCTTCGCCAGCGGTACGTCCGGCGCAATAGCATTGACGATATAGATATTGAGACCGACCGGCGGATGGATCAGGCCGATTTCCATATTGATGGTTAAAATCACGCCGAACCAGACGGGATCGAAACCCGCCGCCGTTATGATCGGCAACAGAATCGGGCTGGTCATCAAAATAATTGCTGCTGGTGGGATGAAGAATCCGCAGACCAGGAGGAAGATGTTGATGAGAAACATCAACACCCATTTATTGGCATGCAGATCGGCAATTGCCTGCGCCAGCGTCTGGGTGAGATAGAGCGAGGTAAGCATATATCCGAACAAAACAGCGGTGGCGATAATGGTCAGGATCATCACCGATTCGCGCATGGTGTCGCGCAGGATCAGCCAGATCTGCTCAACTTTCCAAAGGCGATAAATCAAGATCGCCAGAAAAAGGCACAGCGCGGCACCCACACCAGCCGCTTCCGACGGTGTCGCCACGCCACCGTAGAGCGCGTACATAACGCCAACGATGATGAAAATGAACGGCGCGATCTTCGGGATTGACTGAAATTTCTCCTTCCACGAATAGCGGAAGTCGATGGCGTGCGAACGAAAGCCGCGTTTCCATATGATGAACACCGTCCACAGCATGAACAGACCCGTCAACATCAGTCCCGGCAAAACGCCGGCGATGAACAAGCGCCCGATCGATGTTTCGGTTGCAATGCCATACAAGATGAACGTGATGGATGGCGGAATCAGGATTCCTAGCGTGCCGCCGGCGCAAATCGAACCAGTGGCGACGTCGTCCGGATAGCCGCGTCGGCGCATTTCCGGAATGCCCATCTTGCCGATGGCCGCGCAGCAGGCCGGTGATGACCCGGTAAGCGCGGCGAAGATCGCGCAGGCGCCAAGATTTGAAATCACGAGCCCGCCGGGCAGCCTGTAGAGCCAGCGGTCTAATGCCTCATAGAGGTCCTTGCCTGCCGGCGAAGAGCCGATTGCCGCTCCCATCATCACGAACATCGGAATTGCGACGAGGGTGAATTCATCGAGTCCCGACCAGAAGGTTTCGGCAACGACATGCAGCGCATCGAAGCCCTGGAACAGGACCAGGAATGCGATTGCAATCGCGCCTAGCCCGAAGGCGACCGGGATGCCCGATACGAGCATCAACAGCGTGACGATAAGAACAAGTGTCCCTTGGGTGGTCGGGCTCACGGCGCGCCTCCCAGTGCTTCTTGCGCCTGGGCGCGGGCAACATCCTCAGCGTCCTGTTTATCCCGAATGCCGAAGGGTGGTGAGCGCCCAGTGATCAGGCCGAGCAAATCCGCCAAATACTGCAAAATGAGCAGTCCGAGACCGACCGGCATCGAAAGATAAGGAATCCACAGCCGCGCACGCCACACGGTGTTGGAAAGCCAGCGCTCCGAATAGGCCTGATACCAATAAGCGGTGCAAAGTACGAAAATAACGATGCAAAACGCGAGCGCCAGAAGACTTGTGAATAGAGCAAGCCAGTACCGTGTGCGCGGGCCGACATGCAGCGGCAGTATGTCGACATTGACATGCCCACGCGTCATCAGGACGTAAGCGCTGCCGATAAAAGTTGCGCCGACGATACAGTAAGTAACCACATCGATCTGCCAGATCGTGGTCAGATTCAAGATGTAGCGCTCGACCACGATATCGCAAATTACGAGCACTGCGAGCGCAATGAGAAGCGCCGCGGTCACGCCCGCGACGCGCGACAAAAAGTTTACAGCCCGAATGTAAGTGTCCATGGGCTCGTCTTTTCCAAATTGGTCGAAAGTCCGTACCGGGCGAGGCTCGATCGCACTTTATAGGTCAGCCGGCGGGCGAAGCACCCGCCGGCTGGCGTTGCCGCTATTTCACCGAGAGCGCCTCATCGATCAGCTTCTGACCATTGGGGACGTCAGTGGCAAATTTTGCGTAAGAACTTTTCTTAGCAACATCGAGCCACGCTTGATAGTCCGTGTCGCTAAGCGTGACCACCTTGACCTTGTGGTCCTCGAACGCCTTGATCGCTTCCTTGTTTACCGCGTCGGCCTTGCCTTCGTAGTAGGCCTGCGCCTTTTTGCCGGCAATGATTATGGCGTCCTGCTGCTGCTTGTTGAGCTTATCGAAGCTTTTCTTAGACATCAGTACCGGCTCGTACATGAACCAAAGTGCGTTGTCACCCGGAGCCGTGAGACAATCGGTGACTTCATATAGTCGCATGGATTGGAAGGTACCGAGGCTGGTGTCCGTAGCATTCACGACGCCGCTTTGGAACGCGTTATAGATTTCGTTCGAAGGCGGGCTCACGATGCTGGCGCCGGCGGTTTCCCACATACCGGCAAAGGTCGGACCGGCAGCTCGGAACTTGCGACCTTTCAAATCATTCGGGTGCACAACGCAGCCATCCTTGGCTGCAACGCCGCCCGCGAACCAAGCGTCGGACAAAACGATAACACCACGCTTCTCGATCTCGGCCCGCATATCCTTCATGAACTGCGAGTCGTTGATACGCTTAGCGCGTTCCTGGCTCCGGATTAGCCCGGGCATCAGCGTCGCACTGAAAACGGGTACCTTGCCGCTGGCGTAGTCAAGCGGGAACAAAGTGATGTCGAGCTGGCCGTTCACCATGGCATTCCATTGATCGTTCGGCTTGAACAGCGAAGCGCCCGGATAGACTTGAATGTCGATTCCAACATTGGCAGCCTTAACGTCCTTCGCGATCATCTGCACCATGTCGTCGCGGACGTCGCCCTTGCCGCCGGGAAATTGGTGCGACGCCTTCATCGTGATTTGTGCGTATACTGGCGCCGACAGCAGGACAATAGCCGCGGCGGTAGCGAACAAAGTCGAGATTTTCTTCATCGCGTGTTCCTCCATGGGGGTCTTTTTTGGCAGCGCATTACGCCGCTGCATTTGCTTCGCTTCGAACAATAACCAAAATCCCCCTCGTCGCACCCGATATCACATTAGCCGCCGGTACAATTGAGCGCCATAGGCCGGGCCAAAATTTACCCGTAACCGCATGCGACCAATAGACAATCCCCGGTATGGCCAGCTCGCGACGATGACTTTATAAACGCGCTATCGCTATACGACCCCACTCTTCTCAGGAGTCTCTATACATGCCGAAGCCGTTAGCGGGCCTCCGCGTCCTCGAGCTTGCCCGCATCCTGGCAGGGCCATGGGCCGGACAGGTCCTGGCCGATCTGGGCGCTGACGTGATCAAGGTCGAGCGGAAGGGCGCCGGCGACGATACCCGTGGATGGGGGCCTCCCTTCGTCGAGGGCACCGAGGGTGACCACATCGGGTCGGCCTATTTTCATTCCACGAACCGCGGCAAACGCTCGATCGAGATGGATTTCGAAAGCGATGAGGGACGGCGCATTGTACGCAAACTGGGCGCACGGTCGGACGTCTTGATCGAGAATTTCAAGGTCGGCGGATTGGCAAAATTCGGGCTCGACTACAAAAGTCTCGCCGTCGAGTGTCCGCGACTTATCTATTGCTCCGTTACCGGCTTCGGACAGGACGGTCCCTATGCCAAGCGCGCCGGCTACGACCTGATGGCGCAGGGCATGGGCGGAATTATGGATTTGACCGGCATGGCAGACGGCGAACCGACCCGCATCGGCATTCCGGTGTCGGATATTTTCACAGGAGTCTATTCAGTCATCGGCATCCTGGCGGCGTTGGCGCAGCGCGAGAAAACCGGCAAGGGCTGCTACGTCGACACCGCACTGGTCGATTCCACCGTTGGCGTGCTGTCAAATCAGGCGATGAACTATCTTGTTTCGGGCAAGGTGCCGAAGCGCATCGGGAACGCGCACGCCAATATCGTTCCCTATCAGGTGTTCCCCGTTTCCGACGGGCATGTGATCGTAGCCACCGGAAACGACAATCAGTACGTCAAGTTCTGTAACGTTCTGGGTGCGCCGGAGCTCGCGCAAAATCCGGCTTATAAGGACAATGTCGGGCGGCTGGAGCACCGTGACGAGCTCATCGGAAAACTGTCCGCGCTCACTGCGCGCACGAAGCGCGATGAATTGTTGGGCAAGCTCGAAGCGCAGCAAGTGCCGGCCGGTCCGATCAATAATCTCGAGCAGGTGTTCAACGACCCGCAGGTGAAGCACCGCGGCATGAGACTTGATCTGGCAAGCGATGCCGCCAAGGGCGGTGCGATCCCCGGTGTGCGCACGCCTATCGTCATCGACGGCTGGAGAGCCGGCTCAGAGCACCCGTCTCCGCGCCTCGGACAGCATACGGCCGAAATCTTGCGCGAGATCGGAGAAGGCTGACTCTCCCGCACTGCACCGCTCACCCCTTGATTGCGGCTGACCGAAAGCGGAGCATCGCGCAATGCCGGCGCCTGTTGGCGCCGACACCGGGAGAGACTCATGAAAATTGTTCCGTCGCTTTTCGTATGCGTGCTGTCGATAGCGCCCGCCTTGGCCGACGATCTGCCGAAATTCCAGGTTGACCCGTCCTGGCCGAAAACGTTGCCGAACAACTGGATCATGGGACAGGCCGCCGGCGTCGCGGTCGACGCGCAGGACCACATCTGGGTAATCCAGCGTCCGCGATCACTCACCGATGACGAGAAGGCGGCGAGCTTTAACCCGCCTCGCAGCAAATGTTGCAAACCCGCCCCACCCGTTCTGGAATTCGATCAGGATGGAAATCTTCTCAGATCATGGGGCGGACCCGGGCAAGGCTACGACTGGTTCGAGAACGAGCACGGCATCAATATCGACTACAAAGGCTTCGTGTGGGTCGGCGGCAACGGAAACAACGACGGCCAAGTGCTCAAATTCACACAGGACGGAAAGTTCGTGCTGCAGATCGGCAAGGCAGGCCCGCAGACCGGCAGCGCCGACACCACTCGTTTGGGGCGGCCAGCAGATACCGAAGTCGACCCCGCCACCAACGAAGTCTTCATCGCCGACGGGTACGGCAATCATCGCGTCATCGTGTTCGACGCCGACACCGGGGCCTACAAGCGGCACTGGGGTGCTTACGGCAAGCCGCCGAGCGATGTCAAAGAGGCACCTTACAATCCAGCCGGCTCGCCGCCGGGGCAATTCGCCAATCCGGTCCACTGCGTGAAGATCGCCAAAGACGGGCTCATTTACATCTGCGACCGTTCGAATGATCGCATTCAGGTATTCCGCAAGGATGGAACCTTCGTGAAGGAATTCTTCGTCGCCAAGGACACACCCGGGCAAGGATCGGTCTGGGATCTCGATTTCTGGCCGGATGCCAAACAAACGTTCCTGATGAACGCCGACGGCGTTAACAATGAAGTGCGCACGCTCGTGCGGGAGACCGGAGAGGTCGTCGGCGCATTTGGCCGCAACGGCCGCAACGCCGGCGAATTCCACTGGATCCACAATCTCGCGGTCGACAGCAAAGGCAACATCTACACGACCGAAGTCGATACCGGAAAGCGGGCACAGAAGTTCCGCTACGTCGGATCACCGCTGCGCTAGAGCTCCTGACTCAGGTCGTCCACGGCGCCAAAGCTTGGCGCTACCACGTGAGGGTGCGCGCGTTTTCCGCGAAGATGAAACCCTGCGTATATCCGGGTTTGCCCATCTGTACACCCGGCACGAGGTCATCCATCGCCAATCCGAACTCGGCCATGCACGGTCCGCACATCAAGACTACTCCACCGTCGCGGATAAAATCGGCGAGGATGTCGCGCGGCACGCGTTGCATCGATGGCTTCCTCTCCTGCTCGCCGTTTTTGGCGGCGAGCTTGACTGCGTCGAGATTGAGAAAGACCGCGACCGGATGCCCCTGTTTCAGCGTCGCGTGTGCGAAATGAAGGCCCATCCAGCCACGCCACGAGTCGCCAGTAGTCATGTTGATGAATAACGGATTTCTCTGTGGCACGCTGTTCGCGAGCGTATCCGCGTCGTGTGCGAGACCTTTGTTAATTGCTAAAGCGGCTCCCAATCCGACCAACAGTCCGCATAAGAAAAATATTGCGCGTCGCATTGAACACTCCCGTACGAATGCCGTTTTGGTGTGAGTAAAATAGCACGAGCGCATGCCATTTCCGCGCTAGGAAATCGCTGTCGGCGCCAGCGCCTCGATATCCGTGACCACATCGATGACCGCCGTGCGCTTGGCAGCAAGCGCCTTGGCAAGCGCGGGCGCAAAATCGGCCGCGCGCTCAACCCGGATTCCGAGCGCACCCATGTCTTCGGCGAGCTTGGCGAAATTGGTCGGATTGTAGGTCCACAACTCGCGCGCTTTGGCGGTCTGCTCGCCGCCATAGGCCCGGTCGAAGCCTCGTTTCGATTGATTTCCGCCGCCGTTATTGTTGACGACGGTAACCGAGGCGAGATTCCATCGCACCGCCGTTTCAACCTCGGCAAGGTGGTACCAGAATCCCGCATCGCCAGTGAACACCACCACCGGCCGCTCCGGGCATGCCGCTTTTGCACCGATACCTGCCGGAAACGCCCAACCGAGATGCCCGGCGCTACGCATGTAATTCTGTGCTGACACGCGCAAGTCGTACATGCCTCCCATCCACATGCCGGCGTGACCCGTATCGACGACGATAATGGCATCGTCAGGCACGTGCTTGGTCAACTCACCACAGATGCGCGCCGGGTGGATCGGCACTGAATCCGATTCGAGCATCGGTTTATACTTGGCGTACCAGTCGTTGCGTAGATCCGAGATTTCCTTGATCCAGGCCACACGCTTTGTCGCGCTCGATTTGTCAATCTGGCCCAGCATTCGCACCAGGACGCTCTTTGCATCGCCGAGCACGCTCGCAACCAACGGATAGTTGCGGCCGAGGGATTCCGGCTCGATGTCGATCTGGATCGCGGGCGTTCCGATCTTCGGCACGGCCCAAAAATGCGTCGTCATACCCCCGGTTTCGGTGCCGATGAAACAAACCACATCGGCACGATTGACGGCGCGATTGGCGCATTCGCGCGAATAGCTGCCCACGACACCGACCGAGAGTGGGTGGACTCCGGGGATAATGTCCTTCCCATTGAGCGATGTTGCGACCGGAATTTGCAGCGCTTCGGCGAGTGCGACGATTTCTTTGCCGGCGCCTGACGCGCGCGCGCCTCCGCCGGCCACGATGATCGGGCGTTCGGCTTTTTGCAAAAGTTCGAGCGCCGTCTTCACATGCGCCGCTTCCGGCTCCGGGCGAAATGGCGGGACACGAACGAACTGCGTTTCTACCAAGGCCTCCATCTCAGCCTCTTCCAGATCGACTTGTCCTTCATTGCCACGAAATTGCAGATGGACGGGGCCAGGCGCGCCTGTGGTGGTGACGCGAAAGGCCTGCCGCACCATATCGGGAATGCGCGCCACGTCATCTATGGTGACATTCATCTTAGTTACCGGCTCGAAGGCCGGGATGTCGTCGATCTCCTGATAGACCTTACGGAACTTTGTTTTCGGATCTCGCCCGCCGGTCATCGCTATCACTGGCGAATGCGCCAGATAGGCATCACGCAATCCCGCGGCGAGATTAAGCGCACCAATCACTTGTGCCATGCAGACGCCAGGCTTCCCAGACGCGCGCGCATATCCGTCGGCCATGTACGCTGCGGATTTCTCACCATGGCAATGCACCCGCGCGATTTTCGTACGCCGCTCCATCTCGGCAAAAGTCCGCCGCAGCACTGCCGGCACCATAAATACGTGGGTGACGCCATAGCCCGCCAGCATGTCGGCGAGCACTTCGGCGCCGATACGCTTGGTATTGTGACCGACCGTTGTCATGCTGCGCTCAAGCCGGCTCGAATTTCAGCGCGATACCGTTGATACAGTAGCGTAAATGCGTCGGCGGCGGCCCGTCATTGAATACGTGCCCGAGGTGGCTTCCGCAGCGACTGCAGTGAACCTCGTCACGCAGCATACCGTGGCTGCGGTCGGTCTCACCCTCGACTGCGCCTGGCAAGGGATCATTGAAACTCGGCCAGCCGGTCCCGCTCTCGAATTTCATCTTGGAAACAAACAGCGGTTGATCGCACGCCGCGCAACGAAATGTACCAGCACGCTTTTCGTACAACAGGGCGCAACTTCCCGGCATCTCGGTGCCGTGCTTGCGCATGATCTCGAATTGCTCCGGCGTGAGGATTTTGCGCCATTCAGCGTCAGTGTGGGTGACAGGATATTGCTTCGCCATAGTCAAAACTCCCGCAATTGCTGCTACTTGATCGCCAGCGGATTGACCGGAGAACCCACCGCCCCGGTTATCGGAATCGCCGGCGCCACAAAAAGGAATTCGTAGGCTTTGTCCTGGTCACAATCGTCGGCGAGTTCCTTCAGATTGAAAATCTCACCCATGGTCATGCCCATGATTGGAATCGTGATCCAGTGCCAGGGCTGGTTGATCCCCTCTTCGCTCTCATTTGGCCTTACCTCACAGCCCCACGTGTCGCTCGCAAGTGCGGCCAGTTGCGTGTCCTTGACGAAATCAAGCGTCTCGAAAGAGAAGCCCGGTGCGTCGCCGCCGGGGTAACCGTCCCAGCTGCCCGCCTTCTGACAACGCTCCATCATGCCGGTGCGTACGATGACGTAGTCGCCGCGCTTGAGTTCGACCTTCTGCTTTTTTGCCGTGCCATAGAGGTCGTGGTTGGTGATGCCGTAGCCGTCGTCGAGCGAATCGACGCCTTTGTAGCGTGCCACGTCGAGAAACACGCCCCGTCCCACCATCCTGTTCCTGGTTTTCTCGATGCCGCATTTTTGCGCGCCGGCCGACGTCACCTCGCGGCAATCGTAACCGTTCCACATGGAGTTCTCATAAAAAACGTGACCAAGCCCGTCCCATTGCGTGCCGCATTGAAGCGGCATGGTCACGATATCGTCGGCGGCGCGAATTCCGCGCTTGTCGAGTACGCCGGAATAGGCGTCGGTGCCCGTCCGAAGCATGGTATGGATTGGATTGGTGCGGCCCATCGCCGGATATTTGCTTTTCGCGCCCTGCGGTCCGGTGTGATCAAAGTTAAGCGCAAGCGAAATCACCTTTCCCTTCTTCACAAGGCGCGTAGCGGCGACAATATCTTCCGGCGTTGTGTAGTTGAGCGTGCCAATCTCGTCATCCGGACCCCACTTGCCCCAATTCTTGTACTTCTCGGCAGCTTCACGCATGTCCTGACGGGTGATCTTTTGCGCCGGCATTGAATGTCCTCAGACGGAATGAAACGGCATTGGCCGGCGGAATACAGCCTGTGGAGGCGGACGATGCAAGCCCTACTGGCAACAGAACCGCGCAATGCTACGATGAAAAAAAGGGAGGAAACGATGCACCGGCTGCTTCGCCTTTCGGCGATCAGTACCCTGTTATGTGGGTCGCTATTCACAAGCGACGTCGCCCAAGCGCAGGATACTGCGGGTTATCCAGCACGCCCGGTCAAGATCATCGTGCCGTTCGCGCCAGCCGGCCCCACCGACGTGATGGCACGCCTGGTTGCGCAAAAACTGAGCGATAGCCTCGGTAAACAATTCTACGTCGAGAATCATCCTGGTGCCGGCGGTAATCTCGGCATGGCCCTGGTCGCCGGCGCGCCGCCCGACGGCTACACATTGCTCATGGTAAGCTCCAGCGTCGTCGTCAACCCGAGCCTTTATGAAAAGGTGCCGTACGACGTCTATAAAAGCCTCGCGCCGGTGACGCTGGCGGGGTCAAGCCCAAACATCTTGGTCGTCCACCCCTCGGTGCCAGCGAAGAGCGTGAAGGAACTTATCGCCTATACTCAGGCCAACCCAGGCAAGGTGAGTTTCGCCTCGCCCGGTTTCGGCACGACCGCGAGCCTCGCCGCGGAGAACTTCAAATACGCGCTCAAACTCGATATCCAGCCGGTGCCTTTCAACGGTGCCGGACCCGCGCTCAATGCCGTTGTCGCTGGGCAAGTGCAGATCGGGTTCATGGCGCTGCCGCCGGTGACCCCGCATTTGCAGGCCGGCACCTTGCGCGCTCTCGCCATGACGACAGAGAAACGCGTAGCCGCAGCGCCCAATGTACCGACGATGGCAGAGGCCGGAGTGCCGGGCGACCAGATCTCCGATGTGATGCAGGCGATGTTCGCACCGGCCGGCACGCCGAAACCCGTCATTGACCTCTTGCAGAAGGAGGTCGCCAAGGCGGTGACTGCAGCCGACGTCAAAGCAAAGCTTGATTCGCTTGGCTTCGAGGCAATTGCCGACACGCCAGAGCATTTCGCCGCGCGGATAAAAGTGGAAGTACCGAAATGGGCAAAGGTGATCGAAGCGGCCAAGATCGAAAAGGTCAAATAGATAGAATGTTCGTATGAGGAGAAATTCATGGCTTTCGTCGCACGAATTATCGCACTTGCCGCTGTGGTGCTCGTCTGTGGGGCGGCCCAGGCCGCGGGCTACCCGGATCATCCGGTCAAAGTGGTCGTACCTTTTGCGCCGGCGGGTCCGACCGACGTCATGGCGCGCCTGATCGCGCAGAAACTTTCGGAAGCGCTGAAGCAGCAGTTTTACGTCGAAAATCATCCCGGCGCAGGCGGCAACATTGGTATGACACAAGTCGCGAAGTCTGCGCCCGACGGCTATACCATCCTGGTGGCGAGCTCGAGCTACGTCGTCAATCCGAGTCTTTACGCGAAAAATCCCTACGACCCCTTCAAGGACTTTGCGCCGGTCACCCTTGCAGCCGCTTCACCGAACATTCTGGTCGTCAACGCTGATTTTCCCGCAAAGTCGGTGAAGGAACTTGTCGACCTCATTAAGAAGGAGCCCGGCAAATATAACTACGCGATGCCAGGCACTGGCACGACGCCACATCTTGCGGGCGAGCTATTCAAACTCACCTTCAAGCTCGATCTCGCAACCGTGCCATTCAACGGCGCAGGACCAGCAATCCAGTCGGCCGTTGCCGGCCACACGCCGATTGCATTCACCGCGCTGCCGCCGACGGCACCGCAGGTACAGGCCGGAAAATTGCGCGGCCTGGCTGTGACATCGGACAAACGCTCGTCTGCCTTGCCGGACGTTCCAACCATGGCTGAAGCAGGCGTAACCGGTCAGGAATCAGAGACGATGCAGGGCATCTTCCTGCCGGCCGGCACGCCGAAAGAGATTGTCGATCTGCTCAATCGCGAGATCGCCAAGGCGATGGCGATGCCGGACGTAAAGGAGAAATGTGCCCAGCTTGGTTTTGATCCCGTTGCCAACAAACCGGAAGAGTTTGCCGCCTATATCAAGAAAGAGGTCGACAAGTGGAGCCGGGTCATCAGGGACGCCAATATCTCGCAAATCCAGTAAGATGCGTATTATCGATATTCGCGAGATGGCGGTCCCCCTCAAATCGACGCTCGCAAATTCGAGCTTTGATTTCACCGAAATGACGACCTCGGTGGTCGCCGTGATCACCGATGTCATTCGAAACGGGAAGCCGATCTGTGGCTTCGCTTTCAATTCCACGGGCCGATACGCTTGCGGCGCGCAAATGCGCGCCCGTTTCATTCCACGCATCCTTGCTGCCGAACCCGCTTCGTTGCTGGACGATACCGGCGACAATCTCGATCCCACGAAGATTTTCGACTGCATGATGCGGCGTGAGAAATCAGGCGGGCATTCCGAGCGCTCGATCGCGATTGGTACCATTGAAGTTGCGATATGGGACGCCGTCGCGAAGATCGCGGACAAACCGCTGCACGTCATTCTTTCCGAGCACTTCAGTGACGGAAAAATCGTCGACAAGGTTTTCTGTTATGTCGGCGGCGGTTGGTATTGGCCTGGACAGACAATCAAGGATTTACAGGATGAAATGCGGCGCCATCTCGGCGCCGGTTACACGATGGTAAAGATGAAAGTCGGCGGGCTGCCACTTGATCAGGATTTGCGCCGGCTCGAGGCGGTGCTTGAAGTCGTCGGCTCGAGCGAAAATCTTGCCGTCGATGCCAATTGCAAATTCAATCGCGGTGAGTCCCTCCGCTATGCAAAGGCGCTTTCTCCTTTCAAACTTCGCTGGTTCGAGGAGCCCTGCGACCCGCTTGATTTTGCGCTATTCGCGGAGCTTGCCGAGGCCTACGAGCCGCCCCTCGCCACCGGCGAAAACCTCTATTCGACGCAGGATGTGGAGAACCTGGTCCGGTTTGGTGGCTTCCGTGCCGGACGAGACGTGATCCAGATTGACCCGCCACAAGCCTACGGCATTGGCCAATACGCCAAGACAATTGCAATGTTGTCGCGCCATAGCTGGCCGCGCGCATCACTTTTCCCGCACGGCGGCAATCAGATGTCGCTCGCCATGGCAGCGGGCTTCGGCCTCGGCGGCGCCGAATCCTATCCGGGTGTGTTCGGCGACTTCGGCGGCTTTGCCGACGATGCCGCGATCGAGAATGGCACAATTTCGCTCTCTGACCGGCCCGGCATTGGCTTCGAGGGACAGGCCAGGCTTTACCGGATTATGCGCGACCTCGCGGGCCTTTAGGCCGTCACTCCGCGCCTTCCAGCACTGTCGGAATCTCGATCGGTGGTTTTGTGCCGCGAATACGAACATAGATCTGCAGTCCGATCAGCAGCACGCAGAGGCCGATGAATACCGCGCTGATCGGCCGCTCGATGAATACCAGGATATCCCCCCGCGAAATCAACATTGCGCGGCGAAAATTCTCCTCAAACCGCGGGCCGAGGACGAAGCCAAGCAGGATGGGGGCCGGGTGAAAGCCGAGCCGCAGCAGGACGTAGCCCAGGATGCCGATGACAACCGTCTCGCCAACCTGGAACATATCGTTATTGGCGGCATAGACTCCGATGCAAACGAAGAACAGCGCGCTTGGATAGAGATATTTGTACGGAATCGTCAGCAATTTTACCCAGATCCCGATCAGGGGCACGTTCAGCAGCACCAGCATAATGTTGCCGATCCAGAAGCTGGCGACGAGGCCCCAGAAAATATCCGGATGCTCTTTGATAAGTTGCGGACCGGGCACAATGCCCTGGATCATCAGCGCGCCAAGCAACAGTGCCATCACAGCGTCGCCCGGAATACCGAGGCTCATCGTCGGAATAAAGTCGCCTTGCACCGACGAATGCGTCGATGCTTCTGGAGCGATCACGCCTTCGATCAGCCCGGTGCCGAACTTCTCAGGGTGCTTCGAGATCTTCTTTTCCGTAGCGTAGGCGACAAACGACGCAATGGTTGGCCCGGTACCCGGGATAAGCGCACATAGGCTTCCGACCAGCGTGCCGCGGAACATCGGCGCGATCGCCTGCTTCACGTCGCTTTTGCTCGGGCGCATGTCGCGCAGGCGGACATTCGTATACTTCGCGTTGATCGACACCACCTGATTGATGCTGTTCATGAACTCGGCGATACCGAACAAGCCGAGCGCGAGCGCGACCAGCTCGATACCGTCATCAAGATGAGTCATCCCGAATGTGAAACGTTCGGCGCCGGTCTCGAGGTCGGTTCCGACAATGCCTAGCATGAGACCAAGTACCGTCATCGCCACGCCTTTAAGCGGCGAGCCGCGCGCCAGGGTCGAGCCCGCCAGCAGGCCAAGCAACATCAGCGAACAGATCTCGGCCGGACCGAATTGGAGCGCGACACGCACCAGAATTGGCGACAAAAAAATCATCTCTGTGATGCCCCACGAGGCACCAACGAACGAGGCCATCACGGTCAGACCTAGCGCGACGCCGCCCCTGCCCTGCTTGGTCATAGGGAAGCCGTCGAGGCACGTCACCGCATGCGGCGGATGACACGGCAAATTAAGCAGGATTGAGCAAATCGCGCCGCCGTATTGGGCGCCATACATCACACCGGCAAGCATCAAAATTGCACCCACCGGCTTTATGCCGAACGTCAGCGGCAGCAGAATTGAAATGGTCGCAAGGGGCCCCATCCCCGGCAACACGCCGACCATGTTGCCGACGAGCACGCCGATAAAACACCACATCAGGTTATGCGGTTGCAGCGCGACGCCGAACCCGTACCAAAGATCGGTCAGTGCGGTTTCGATCACAGGCCTCTCCACGCCAGCAAGGGCATTGGAACTTGAAGCACATAGGAAAACAGCCCGACGCCAAATATCGTCACCACTGCGGCCAGCACGATCGAGTTTTTCAGCGTCGCTGTACGATCACCGAGTGCCGACACGAACACGCAACTGAAAATGGCGGGGATCAAACCGAAGTAGCTTCCAAACAAAATGAAACACAGCGGCCCGGCGAGTATGCAGGCCCAGCCGAACCACTCGGGTTGCTTGGGCAGGATATCCTCGTCCTCGCCTTCAGGTACGGAAATCGCGGTTCCTGCGATCGCGATGCCGAGACAGATCAAAATGACGCCGAGCGCCGTCGGCAGGAACCCCGGCCCCATGTGCATCAGGGTGCCAAGCCGATAACCCGGTCCCTTCAAGGCCATCACCAGACCGAAAAATATGACCAGGGCGCCCGCATAAAAATCGCGCTTGCGGACGAGGTTCTGGATCATATGCACGACAGGGCCGTGTCCGGGGCGCAAGGCGTCCTCCACCATTTTATCATTTCGAACCTTCGCCCCACCTGAGGATTAAAACGCCTGCGAACCACAATCAATCCCGATGCACCACAATGTGGAACTAGGCCGAATTCGTGCCTTTGGGGGAGGTACAGGCTTGAGTAAAAGGTTTGTAAACGTTGAAAGGGCATACTTCCAAGCAAATGCAGCCGCGGGACCTCGGGAAGTCCTGAGCGGTTTAAGCCTTTCATCGAGTGCATCAACTGATTTTTGATCATGACTGCCGCCAAGCCACCCGCCGTCGCATTTGTCATTCCGTGCTACAACGAACAGGCGGGCATTCAGCACACAATTGCGTGCCTGCTCACCGACATCAACAAGCTGGAAAAATCAAAGGCTATCTCGCCAAAAAGCTACGTGTTGCTGGTCGATGACGGCAGCACAGACCGAACCTGGGCGCTCATCGAAAGAATGACGCAGACCCATGCGAAACGCGTTCGCGGCCTCAAGTTGTCGCGTAACGTTGGGCATCAGAACGCGCTGCTGGCTGGGCTGCTCGCCCAGATTGGCAAGGCCGATGCGGTAATTTCGCTCGACGCCGACTTGCAAGACGATATGTCAGTCGCCGCAAAGATGATCGGTCACTTTAATGACGGCGCGGAGGTTGTGTTCGCCGTGCGCGAGCGGCGGGCCAGCGACAGCCGATTCAAACGTGGCACTGCCGATCTTTATTATCGCATTCTCAATTGGCTCGGCGCAGACATCATTCCGCACCACGCCGACTTCCGTCTGATGAGCGAGCGCGCACTGCGTGCGCTTTCTCTTTATGGGGAAGCACACGTGTTTCTGCGCGGGCTCGCCGTGCAACTCGGGTTCAAAACGGCGATCGTTGCCTATGATCGCCTTCCGCGGGTGCACGGAGAAACAAAATATACGCTCGCAAAAATGGTGGCCCTCGCCATTAACGGGATCACCTCACTCTCGGTGCGGCCGATTCGAATAATCGCCCTGATGGGGATAATGTTGTTTGTCGTTTTTATTGGCATGACTTTCTGGGTATTTGTCGCTTGGCTCGCCGGCCAAACGATACAGGGCTGGACATCGGTCATGTTGCTGTTTCTTCTGATCGCCTCGTTCCAGACCTTTGCTATCGCGGTGATCGGCGAATATGTCGGGAAAATCTATTTCGAGACCAAGGCGCGCCCGCGCTACATCATCGAACAGGAAATTGGCTTGCTGCCAACAAAATCCGACGCGCCGGGTGCGCGTAATCGAGCGGAAGCGCTTTTTGAAAATGGCTATTCGCGCGCACCGGTTTGATCGGCTATTGTGCGGCACGACGCGAACTCGTAGCCCCGCTCGGACAAGCGCCGATGGACACGGATGCCCTCCGCCGATTGCACTATGCCGCCGCCATCGCCTGCGGCGTGTTTGCAGCTTTGGTAACACATATCCTGTTGACGGTCTTTGGTATTGGGCTGGATGCCGCGCTGCGTGATGCACCCACCGGCGGCAAGCAGCAATTCGTTTCTGCCATGGCCTGGTGGGCAATCGGTGGCGCCGGTTTTGTTGGGGGTTGGGCTGCCGCGGCTTACCTGATAGCGGCCGCGCGCGAACGCGAATTCGTCTATCGGCTGGCGCAATGGTTTCTGATTGGGTTGGTATTCGTGGCGGCTACCGTCGGCGGCATCATGAGCAAGACAGGCAATCTTGGGGGCACAATTGACGTGGCCGCCGGCCTGACGGCGTTCGGGCTGGGGGCGCTTTGCGCCTTCTGTGGAGCACGGCTGGCGTATCTCAACGCCGAACAGGTTTAGCTGCCGGAATCGTCGGCGTCGGCGATTTGCCGCGCTGCACTCCTGATTGTCCGTCCGAATATTCTCGCTATACTTTGACTACTAAGCTCTGGAAACAACCAGGCGGGGGAGACACGCGATTCCATGGGAGGAACAACCAATGATCAACTGCGCACGGTTTGCTGCCATGTTGGCAGCGGCCACGTTCGCATTCGCGCCAGCGTCTGGTCAGGCACAAGCCTGTGAGGACCTGATCCTGGGCGCCGCGCTTTCGGCCACTGGCATCTATGCGGCCAATGGCTTGAATACCCAGCACGGTTACGAATTTGCGGTCAAAAAGATCAACGACACCGGTGGCATTAAGATTGGCGACAAGTGCTTCTACCTTAAAATCAAATACTACGATGACGAGTCGACGCCCGCGCGCGCCGCGCAATTGGTCGAAAGGCTGATTGACCAGGACAAGGTCAAGTTCATGTTGGGCCCCTACGGCTCACCGCTGACCAAAGCAATCCTGCCCGTCGTCGAGAAATACAAGATCCCGCTTGTCCAAGGTGAAGCCGCTTCGCGGTCTCTCTTCACGCAAGGCTATAAATATCAATTCGGGATCGTAGCGACGTCAGAGAAGTACCTGACCCCTGTCATAGACATGGCGGCCCAACTCGCCAAGAAGGCGGGTAAAGATCCATCCTCTGTCAAAGTTGCGATGATCTACCAGGACGACGCATTCTCGCTGGATGTGCGCCAAGGGGTCATTGAGCAGATCAAGAAGTACAATATGCAGACGGTCATCGATGACCGCATGCCGAAGGATCTCAACGATGTCACTACGTTTTTCACCAAGGTTAAGGCCTTGCAGCCGGACGTATTACTGATTTCCGGGCACGAGAAGGGCGCAGCGACCGCTACGCGGCAGATAGGCGAATTCAAGATCTCGGTGCCTCTCATTGGGATTACGCACTGTGAGGCGGCAAAAATCGCTGGCGACTTCCCAAAGTTTGCCGAAGGGGTGGTGTGCCCAACCCAGTGGGACGAAACAATGAAGGCCAATGATCCGTTGTTCGGATCGGCGGCCGAATACAATAAGGCGATGATCGCCGCGCACCCGGAATATGATGTGGTGCCATACCAGACTGCGCAAGCCAGCGCCGCCGTCTATGTTTTTGCCGATGTATTCAAGCGGGCGCAGTCACTTGATACTGAGAAAGTGCGTGAGGCCCTGACGAAAACTAACCTTTCCACTTTCTACGGCGGCGTCAAATTTGCCGAAGACGGCAGCAACCCCGGCAAAGAGATCGTGATGCGGCAGATTCAGGCCGGCAAGTACCTGGTCGTTTCACCGGCGGAAGTAGCGGTCGCTCCACTGATCTATCCGCGCGACGCGAACTATTAGCCGTACTACGGAGCGGGCGGTATTCCTCCCGCTCCCACGCCACACCCACGAATTGCTCGATCGCTGTGTGCGGTCATTCGGTTTGCCGTTTCCAGGACCGGTCTGGGAGGTCCGAATGGAACAGGTCATTGGCAATATTTCAGTCTTGGCAGCGATGCCAATCTTCAATCTTGGCTTGCTGATCGACGGTCTGCTGGTCGGCTCGATATTCGCTCTCGCAGCCTATGGTCTTGCTCTCGTGTGGGGCGTCATGAGCGTGAAGAATCTCGCGCAGGGCGACTTCATCATGATCGGCGGATATATCACATGGAATCTTGGGCGGCTGGGGATTGATCCGCTGCTCGGCGTACCAGTTGCGATGGTCGTCCTCTGGGGGATTGGTTGGGTGCTCTACCGCACCGTGATCAGCAAAGTTATCACACGCGATCTCTTCACCTCGCTGCTCGCAACCTTCGGCATAGCCATAGTCATCCAGCAGGGGCTCAATCTCGCCTTCGGACCTGACACGCAATCAGCGCATGCCAACCTTCCAACTTTATCATTCGCCGGCGGGCTCATCACGATCGCCTCCACTCGCATCGTAGGATTTGTGCTGGCCATTCTTCTTGCAATAGCGGTGATCCTGTTCATGAAAAAAAGCCGCATGGGCCAAGCCATTCGAGCTACCGCACAGGATTCACGCGCCGCCCGCGTGCTCGGTATCGACACTGAAAAAATCTATTCGTTTACGTTCTGCCTTAACGCGGCAATTTGTGGCGCGGCCGGCGCGCTAGTTGCTGTCGTCTGGAATGTTCAACCTTTCCTCGGCACAACCTATTCGATCCGCCTGTTCGTCATCGTGACCGCCGCCGGATTCGGCAACCTGCCAGGTGTGATTGCCGCCGGGTTCGGTATGGGCGTATTCGAGCAATTTGGTGGATTTATATTGGGAGCCCAGTTTCAGCAGGCACTCATTGTGCTGCTATTGCTGGCGGTGCTCGCGGTCCGCCAATTGCAGCAGCTGCGTGTGCGACAGGCTGTTCAATGAGCCGCGCACCCTCGCATCCTCTCGCAATCGGGTTGTTGTTATTGGCCGGTGTTGCCGCGCCTTTGCTGTTCCCCGCCTACACAAATCAAGTCGCCGTGCTTTGGCTGATGATCGTCTTTGCGTCGACCTGGGACATCCTGGGTGGCCAAATGGGCTACAATTCCCTCGGTAATATTTTTTTCTTTGGCGCCGGTATGTACACCTCGGCCGTGGTGCAAATCGGCCTGTACTATGACGTGGGCATGTACACGTCCGGTGCGCGCACCACGCACATCGTTTTCACCACGGCCCAATACTTCACCGGCTTCGCACTGGGAACAGTGGCGGCGGGCGTCGCCGCGGCTCTGCTTGCGCTGGCGACGTCTTGGATCGTGTTCGGCCTACGCGGGCCTTATTTCGCCATTGGTACACTCGGGGTTGCGGTCGCGGCCGCTGAACTGATTTCCTCATGGGAATGGGTCGGTGCTGCCGCCGGAATTTCGATGCCGGTATTTCCAGGCGCACCGGATACGCAAAAGCTATTCTTCTATTCGCTGCTGTTTGGCCTCGCCGTTGCCGTGCTCGCTTTTTTGCGGTGGCTCTATTCCACGAATTTCGGCCTGGCGATCAACGCAATCCGCGATGATGAGGAAAAGGCCGAAGCCATGGGCCTGTACACGCGCCGCTATAAGCGGACGGCCTGGACAATCGCCGCATTTTTCCTTGGGATTGCCGGCGCGATCTTCGGCAACATGACTGGCTTCATCGAGCCGCGCGACATCGCCTTCCCCACGACGACCTTCAATATCTTCATGATTCTGATGGTGCTTCTTGGCGGCAAGGGCACATTCTGGGGTCCGGTCGTCGGCGCCGTTGTATTTCAGATCATCAAGGAAGTGACGTGGACCTACTTCCTCGGTTGGCAATTTGTCGCCCTTGGTTTGCTGATCGTGATTATCGTTGTGTATTTCCAGCAGGGCATCGTCGGCTGGTTGATGGAAAAATATCCTGCACGATTCGGAATCAGCGCTGCACCCAAGGAAAGGAAAGAGTCCTCGCGCACAATTGGCCTCGCGCCTCATCCGGAGGGCGCCGAATGAACGATCCGATCATCGAACTCACGAATGTTTGCAAATCATTTGGCGGGGTAATCGCCAATCACGACGTTTCACTAACGGTCCAACGAGGTGCCATCACCGGCCTTATAGGACCTAACGGCTCCGGCAAAACGACCCTGTTTAACTCCATCGTCGGATATCACCCAATCGACTCGGGCTCGATTCGTTTCGACGGTCAGGAAATTTCTCAATTACACGTGCAGGAAATCGCAAGGCTCGGCTTGCTGCGCACATTCCAAACCACGCGCATCTACGGCAAGATGAGTTGCCTGCAGAATATGCAAATCTCTATTCCGCACCGCAAGGCACGTTTCGTTGACATGTTTTCTTGCGCGCGCACCGAGGTGCTGGAGCAGGCTGAGCAATTGCTGGCCTTCGTCGGGCTTTATGAAAAACGCTTTTTGCGCGCCGGAAGCCTCTCCTTCGGCCAGCAGAAACTGCTTGAGTTCGCAATGGCTCTCATAAATGAGCCGACTGTACTGCTCCTCGATGAACCGACCGCAGGAATTAATCCAACATTGATTAATGGCCTCATCGATCGTCTCAAACGCGCGAACGCCGAATTCGGCATCACGATGCTGATCATCGAGCACAATATGCGGGTCATCATGAACATGGCCAACAAAATATATTGCATGGCGCACGGCGAGATGCTGGCTGCGGGCACACCGAGTGAAATTCAAAATGATAAGAATGTGATCGACGCCTATCTGGGAGCTCACTAATGGTGGCTTCTGAACAAACACAGATGAGTGGCTATTCCGGTAGCGGCAACGCGATCATTTCAGTCGACGAAGTTGCACGGCAGGCACTCGGAATCGTTCGCGACATTAGCGTCGAACAGCTTGATGCGCTTGCCGGCCGCAAGCCGCACCTGAGAATTGACAATCTGAACGCCGGATACGGCCAGATGGAAATCCTGCACGATTTCAATCTTCGCGTGGGCGGCGGCCAATCACTTTGCCTCATCGGGCCGAATGGTGCGGGCAAATCGACCGTGCTGCACTCCATCTTTGGCTTCACCAATATTTATTCAGGCTCGATCTCAACCCAACAGGACGGCACGCAAACCGACATCACGCGTTTGTCCTCCAACGAAAAGCTGCGCTCGGCCGGCATCGCATACATTTTGCAGGATAAATCGGTGTTCCCTGGCATGACCGTGGAAGAAAACCTGTGGCTGGGCGCCTACCTGATGGATCGCAAGGAGGCCAAGCAGGCCGCTGACAAGATATTCGACAAGTACCCGCGGCTTGCCGCGCGGCGAAAGCACCTTGCGAGAGTCCTGTCTGGCGGCGAGCGTCGGCTCCTCGAAATATCCCGGGCGCTGGTCATGGACCCGAAGGTGTTGTTGGTCGACGAGCCGTCGATTGGTCTGGAGCCGCGTTTTATTGATGCGGTGTTCGGTATCCTTGATGATCTGCAGCACAAAGAGCGCAAGACCATCATTATGGTCGAGCAAAACGCGAAAAAAGGTTTGGAATACGCGGACATCGGCTACGTGCTGGTGTCCGGCAAGCTCGCATTGGCGGGGCGGGCAATCGATTTGCTTAACGATCCCGATGTGGGCCGGCTATTTCTCGGCGGCTGAGGTAAACGCGGCCGACCGCATTCGACCGAGAAGGATTGACAGAACAGCGTGAAGCAAAATTGCAGGCCAAAGAAGAACACCCATGGCGCGAGGGAAAGATAGCGTACTGCGCGAAAAAGCAAAATGGACGTGATGAGATCATTTACAAAAATCATTGCCTCTAGTGTGGGAATGAACGCATCGAGCCGTCGCATTGGAGTTGTCGCGAACGGTGCGGCCAGCCAGAATGCAGCAAACAACGCTACCGCCACAGTAAGAATCAAACGACGTTGCCGCACGGTTGCCGGCAGATTCAGCAAAATGACTGGATAGTCCTTCCGCGCCATGAACTCTGTTCCGAAACTTGCTCCATTGCATTTTGCCTCGAGTCGTCTTCCAGAGGCTCGGATGGCAAAAGCAACATCAACAGCACCCAATCAAGGCACTGGTATTTGATAGATTGTCATTTTGCCGGCTACACCGCGCAGGATCGCATCCTGAGCCGTTGGCGCGATCTGCGACCCTTCAAGCAACTTGGAAACCGACGGATGCTCGACCACCGATTTGGTGGCCAGGATTGCTTGCGAGTCAGCAAGATTCTGCACACGAGCGGCGATATTTACGGTCTGCCCAAAATAGTCCAGTCGATCATTAAGCGTGACCGCCAGGCACGGCCCCTCGTGAATTCCGATCTTGATCAGTAGATCGTTTTTGATCTTGCGTACCGATTCACGCATACGAAGTGCGGCAGCGAGCGCGCGGTCTGGTGTCGGAAACGTGGCCATGACCGCATCTCCGATGGTCTTGACGACCGCGCCCGCTTCGGAGGCTACGATCTCGTTGAGCACGCGAAAATGCTCTCTGACCAGGTCGTAGGCAACGAGGTCACCGACGCGATCGTATAGCTCGGTCGAGCCTTTCAGATCGGTAAACAGAAATGTCAGGCTGGTGAGCTTCAACCCCTGATCGACGTCGAGGGTATCGGTCCGATAAATATCGCGAAATATCTGGTTGGTTAGGAGCCGCTTTGCGGTCAGAAACGGCTTTCGCTTGCCAAGCATGTCATGGAGCGTGTCGCCGGCGATCCAGACTGACGGCAGGGTACGCGTGTCGGTCTGGTTTTCAAGCGCAAGCCGTAACGGCCCGGGACGCATTTCGGTCGTCACAGTCGGTGCCTGCACCTTGTTGAAAATCAGTGCGAGACTTTGGCGATCTCGCGTCGGCTCACCTTTCACATCGATGAAATGCGCCGCGTGGGTCACTGGTTCGAACACAATCAAGAACTCGGCCGGCATCTGCAGCGACATTTGCGCTTTTTGGCCCGACGGCAGCTCGATCGAATCTAGGGTGACCTTCTCCATCAGGTCTTCAAACCCATTTTCCGGCAGGTCGACCCCGGAGCCCCAGAAAATCTGGCGGAAGTATTCCCAAGGATGGAGCGAGTGCGGATCGTGCGCTGCAATCCGCCGAACGCGCGGATTCACCGTAAAAGCCACCTCGACCATCTCATCAAGGGTCGGCTCATAGCCGCTGGCGCACAGCGCGCAATCATAGGCTTCCTTGTGCACGGACTTAAGCGTCTGTGTGACGTCCAGCACTCCGCCGCAACCTGGGCAAAGCACATTCCATGTCAAATCAAACAACCCAAGCCGCGCGGCGTGCAAGAATCCACCGATGGTCTTTTCCTCGTCGAGACCGTTGTCGGCGGCAAACGAAACCACGTTGATGCGGCACAATTGCCGGTCGGTGCCACGGTCAATCAAACCTTCGATGGCCGCAACGACCTTGGGATCGGCCGAATTGCGCAGCGAGTCGAATAGCGGTTTCGTGTCACTCAAGAGATAAGCCCCGAATGCGTGCCTATTCCCAAATCATGATGTCAGGCAAAGAGCCGTCGGCCTGCCGCAACGATGTATAACCAACGCCGGCAAGACCACGAAATAAACCTAAATTGAACTCGCGTTTACCGCTATTCCACCGATAATCGCCCGCCGATGCGGCGGTTTCGATGACGGCGGCCAATCGGCGCGATGCAAGTTCTCGCAGATCGTCGCGGCCAAGAGCGCTGCCAGCCTCACAAAAAAATTCAATGCTACCGAGAGTGCCACAACAGAGTGTATCAACGCCCGCAGGCCAACCCTTTTTTGCTCCTTCAACGGCGTTTCGGATGTCCTTTACCAGGATTTCCGGGTCCATAACCCTTCGTTTGGCCATGGCTATCCGCGCAAGGCCAATGCCGGTAGCTCCGTGGCACCATTGACAAGGCCAGTACGGCTGGCCCTCCCCCCGCATGTCAGGCCAGTTAGTGCGAACGGGATCGTAGCTCGAATTTTCGAATGCAATGCATTCCGCGGCCGCTTTCGCGAATTCCTCGCGCCCGGTAGCAGAGGCGAGCGAAGCAAGTGCAAAGGCAAAACCGGCTGCGCCGTGTGACATGCCATTTAGTGCTTGCTTACCCGAGCCCTGCCCCACCCAGCTTCGGTGGCCTACCGGACCAAGCCGTGTTTGCGCGATCAGATGTTCGCCGCATTTGATTGCACGCTTTAATACATCTTCCGATCGACTGTCCTGATACAGACGAAGAAGGCAGAGTATCGCGCCGGCGCTTCCCCCGATGATATCCAATTGCTTGTCCGCCGCGATAAGTCCGTCAGTGAACAGTTCCGACGCCGCGTGCGCATCTGCAAGCAAGGTGTCGTCACGAAGGCACTTCGACATTACGGCGAGGGCATAGACGACAGAACCCAAGCCCGTTGCACCCCCGACGCCCATGGAGCGGGCCATCCGTGCAGCATTGCGGCTTTTCAGATTTTTGCGGAGACGGACGACGCCGGCCCTGGCGAGATCTGCAGAGGAGTGAAGACCCGTCACGGCCGCATGAGCGGCAAGAAATACTGAAATGCCCGATGCGCCATTGTAAAGGTCTGAACCCAGGCAAACGAGCTGGAAGACTTCGGCATCACCAAGCCAGTCGATACCGATCCAGGCGGCGCCCGGCCCCCGACGAATTGCATAACGCGACAGTTCGTCGGCGATCTTGTCGGCTTCCACGATAAAAGTCTTCCTTGTGGGCAGCGCGATGCTATCGACGTGTTCCCCTAACGCCCTGGGAGCGCCCGCCGCTTGATTGGCGGTCTTCAAGAGAGATTTTGTATTCTCGGTGATGACCTCAATCTCCCAGCCGATCTCATCTTCATCCCAGCGCTGAGCCCGGGCCCGTGCACGAATGATGCCTGTCGTTTCTCCTGATTGCACCGCGAAGCCGGTTGCATCGCGTATCTCACTGTCATCGCTCGGCGAAACAAAATGCGGCACATTCAGCGCAAGCAAAGCGGACCGTTCGGCCCACTGAACTGGCCATAAAACGTCGGTGTCTTTGTCCCATTCCGCCAGTCTGGCCATAAAATCGGCCTGTGCGGACCATACGATCCCGTCGTCCATTGCTCGGTGGTTTTTCAGGCGCTGAAGCAACATGGAATAGAAACGTGTGGGGCGAATGACCTTGCGGACCGGGAGACCGGCAAAAGCGTCAAATATGTCTATTGCGCTTGAATCCTTGCTCAGTCGCAACAGAAACTTGGCGTAGTCCTCAAAACCCGAAGCAAAGTCGGCGATATGCTCGGCGAACTTTCCGTACCGGCCATCAGTATGCGGCAGATTTGAGTTGATGTCTGTCGCCTCCTTCGCTCTGGCTGGCCGCATCTCATCTGAATTTATGTTGTTCCATTTGATTTTTATTTTCGAGCTCCAGTCCGCCGTCATCCCTCCGATTGCAAAGACATTATTTTCGGGCGAGCGCCCGTATGCGGGAAGTAATCCGACCATCATGACAGAGTTGGCGAGCTTCTCTGTCGCGAAGTTAAATGCCTGACTTTCTGGATCCTCGGATTCACGCTCTTCGACTGCTGATTGAAGGATCGTTTCGAGATCGATCGGCACCGGATAATCGCCGGAAGCAATCAGGTTCTCTTGGTGCATGTCACTGGCAACGAAGTAATGGAAAAGAGCAAGCCACGAGCCGGCACGCCTGAAGAACCGCTTGAATCCTTGTCGATCTGTACCGGTGTGGCCTATAAATTCGGTCCAACCATAGCCGTCAGGCGCAATCGCACGCACCGCCCTGAGATCGATTGGCGGGTCGGCTCCGTTCAATCGCTCGATCAACTTGAACCAGGCAATGTCGACCCGTAAATCTTTCGGCTTGTATACAACCCGCGAGCCATCGGCGAAGCTGACGATTCGTACCGAACGACCACCGTTATGCGGGTCGGAGATATCTCCTTCGATTTTTATGACCGGGCCGCCGGAATTGGAAAGCAAAATATCGCGGCGAATTGCCGGAAGATCCACGCTAAGACGCAAAATGAACTCACGCGACGTTTCAATCCACTGCCGGCTCACAATGGCAATGAGCCGTAGAAGTACGGGCTTTTCCTCAAACAGACGCCGAAACCCGCCTGCTTTCATGTCTGCGACGAATTTACCGTAAATGGCTGTTCCGGAATCGTGATTTGAATCGAGTGCGTCGAGCGCAGCAGCGCTGGTCTTTCGCGCCATAGAAAACTGCTCGTAGATTGCCGGAGCACAAAGGCTAGACAATTCCTTGAGTAGCGAGTTGTGCAAGCAAGCGCGAGCGGACTCGGTCAAATTATCGGATGCATGCCGACCGACATCAGACCAAAGGATCTCCGTGGCTTGTTTTATGAGCGGCGTAAACAGATCTTCAAAGGCACATACCTCGACCTGACTTTCTGCCGAGACGTGTTCGACCTTTCTTGTGGGATTTTGCAGGGCGGCCTCAATCCAGGCCGCATCGGCGATCCAGGCGGGCGGGGGAACAGAGGTCTTGCGACGGCTGGCGGTAAACCGCTTTCGGATCTCGTCAGTTGACCACCCATCCCGGGCCAGCCGTTGCTCGAAAAGCGACAGATCGCCGCTGGCGGATGCCTGGCACCAGGCAACAAAGCGGCGGCTGGCCAGATCAGAAACGCCTTTTTGATCCGGCAACGTCTCGAAGTCATCGGACAGGAGTTCGTCAATGGTCGCGGCCCGAACAATCAGGCGCTCATAGAAGGCATCCATCAATCTCACTCCAATCGGTCGAATTATACTCAAGACCGCGACCGTTTTATTCTGGCGCGCCTAATGTGGGGCCTCCTCGACCGGATACAGATCCGAACAGGAACCAGGTGGGCAACCGGCCACCGGGGAACCCAGCGTTTTTATGGCTCGGCTTGGTTAAGAGCCGGCGGGATTTATCTACAGAAATCAGCCCCCGCATTGTCATAAGTGCCTGCGGATATAGGCCTATTCCAATTGACTTTGCCTAGGGCGCATCGGATCATGGCCTATGGCGCTGGGAGGGGGCGGTTTTCGAGCATCTCTTAGCTGACTGCTGGCGCCGCTGACGAAAGAAAGGATCGTGCGATGAAGACCATGTTCAAGACTGAAGAAGAGATCCTTGCCTTCGAAGTCTCCGATGAAGCGTTGGAGATCGCGGCGGGCATGGCTAAAGAAAAGGCAGACTTCACCCTTGGAGCCTGCACCGGTCTGTCGGTCTGTGACGGCTAGCCAGTCTATTAGGCTGGTCCTAGCCTCCTAAATAAAGGCTTTCCGACCCGCGGGACCGACGAAGTCTTAAACGGGGCGCCGAAATATTTTCGGCGCCTCGTTGCATATCAAATTGGGTTTGTTGGGATATTTCGCGGGTCGGCGTCGCGCCGGAGCCCGCCGAGAGGCGAATTGAATTCGCCCCTCCGTATTACCTCTGCACTGTCGTCGCAATTGAAAACCACTTAGCATTGGCAGCTGGACAGTGCCCGCCCAATTGCGCCCTCCGTGGAGTATCAGCATGAATCGCCGGTCTTTGCTTACATCCGCCCTGGTCGCGTTTGCCGGGCGGCAAGTTGTCTTGCCCGATTGGATATGTTCCGCCGCGGCAGAAGGTGCGGGGTCAATTTGGCGGCACGGTTTGGCGAAGTTCGGAGAATTGAAATATCCCGCGGGCTTCAAGAAATTTGACTACGTCAATCAGGACGCGCCGAAGAGCGGCGCGGCATCGCAGATCGCGCTTGGTACTTTCGACAACTTCAATCCGGTGGTTGCCGGCATCAAAGGCACACTCGTCCAGGGTATCGACTTTGTTTATGACACTCTCCTGGTGCAATCGCTCGACGAAGTATCCAGCGCATACGGACTCCTCGCCGAGTCCGTGAGCCACCCGGACGATTTCTCTTCGGCGACGTTTCGAATCCGCGCCGGAGCAAAATGGCAGGACGGCAATCCGGTCACGCCAGATGACGTTATATTTTCGTTCAATGCATTCAAGAAAATAAGCCCGCAAGCCGGCGCAAGTTACCGCCATGTCGTCAAGGCGGAAAAAACGGGTGAGCGCGACGTTACTTTCACCTTCGACGGGCCTGGCGTACGCGAGCTGCCGCAGGTCGTCGGGCAGCTTACTGTCTTGCCGAAGCACTGGTGGGAAGGCGTCGACAAGGACGGCAAGAAACGCAATATCGAGGATACCACTCTCGAAATGCCGCTTGGCAGCGGGCCATACAAAATTAGGGAATTTTCGGCGGCTCACAATGTCGTCTATGAGCGAGTCAAGGACTATTGGGGGCAAAACCTCAACGTCAATGTTGGTCGTAACAATTTCGACGAATTGCGATACGAATATTTTCGCGATGCCACGGTTGCCATCGAGGCGTTCAAGGGAGATTTGGTCGACTGGCGCAACGAGAACAGCGCCAAAAACTGGGCTACGGCGTACGATTTTCCCGCGGTGGCCGAAAAGCGCGTCATTCTCGAGGAGTTTCCCATCAACAACGTCGGCGTAATGCAGGCGTTTGCCTTCAACCTGCGCCGAAACAAATTCAAGGAACCGCGCGTTCGACTCGCCTTTAACTATTTGTTCGACTTCGAGGAAATGAACAAGAAGATCTTCTTCGGGCAATACAAACGCACAAGCAGCTATTTCGAGGGCACCGAGCTTGCAGCCACCGGACTGCCGACGGGCAAGGAACTCGAACTGCTGGAAGCGGTGCGTGACAAGATTCCGCCGGAGGTCTTCACGAAACCTTATTCCAATCCGGTCGGTGGCGACCCCACAGCGGTTCGCAATAATTTGCGCGAGGCCTTGCGACTCTTCAAAGAGGCCGGCTACGAAGTTCGAAACCAGCAGATCGTCAACGCAAAGACGGGCGAGCCTCTTGAGGTCGAATTCCTTACGAATGCCCCCCTCTTCGAGCGTGTCTTCCTGTTTTACAAGCCATCGCTTGAACGCCTCGGTATTACGGTGACGGTGCGCACCGTCGACGAGGCACACTACGAGAGCAGGCTTCGCGGATGGGATTTCGATGTTATTACATTTGCCTGGGGTGAATCCCTTTTGCCGGGAAATGAGCAGCGAGGCTATTGGGGTTCTGAAGCGGCCGATCAATCTGGATCGGACAACATCCTCGGTATCAAGAACCCTGCGGTCGACGAGATGATCACCAAGGTCATTTCAGCCAAGACCCGCGAAGACCTTGTGGCCGCCACCAGGGCGCTTGACCGCATATTGCTCTGGAATCAGTACGTCGTGCCGCAGTGGGGTTATGCCAAGCTGCGAACGGCCCGCTGGAATCGATTTGGCCGCCCGGACCCATTGCCAAAATATGGAATGTCGGCGTTCCCGGCCGTTTGGTGGTGGGACGCGGATAGAGCGAACAAGACAGGTGGAAAAAGACAAACCCAATAAAGAGAAGCGGCGTTTAGCTTTCGCGCATGAACACGCAAGGGGTAATTACGTCTTGTGCAATTGCATGTCGGCCTTGACGAACTCCCGGTAGTCCGGCGGTTCGAAATCGAACAAGCTCCCGCCCGAAGCAAGGTGTTCGATAAAGGCCAACCCAATCGCGTAAGTGGCGCCGACAGACAACGCCGGTGTGGTGACCGCGCCAATCGCAGTCCCGGCAACAGGCACGCTTTTTATCATGCTGGCCACTCCCAGCCCGGCGCTTGCTGGAATCATGGTCCCGGCGAAACTCGCTATGAGCGCTTTGCCGCGGTTTTTCGAAAACGGAACATCGTAGATCTGCGAAAGACGACGCAGCATTTGAATTTGAAGCCCGGCAATGGCGGCCAGATCCACGACCGGCACCGGAAGAAGACCAGCAACGCCGGACCATAAAGCAAAACGCTCGACCAGTTTTCGCGCCTGCGCCTTGCGCTCGTCGGGAGCGCCGTCCTTTGCAATCTTTGCCGCAACCGGAGTATCCAGGCGCCTGTTTAATACCTTCGTCGCTTCCGGCAAAGGCTCGGACATTCTGGGTTGAGCCTCGGGAACGCGCCCATGAGTAGCGCCAGGTCGAATAGCCCTCGGCAGAGTCTTCTTACTCATTGTTACGCCGCCTGCTTGATGCCCACTATTCCATCGACTTCACCGGCGATCGCGGCAATTTCACGCGCCGCGAGCCCATTCCAATTGATGAGGCTCGGTGTCGCTCCCCAGAGACCTGCTTCAGCATAGGCGACTCGATTGGTCATCTCACTGTTGAGCACCGGGAAACCGGCCTCGATCAGTTCCGCACGTATCTGCTTGGCAATGACCGAATCCCGCGTGGTCTGGGTCAGAACGCAGCGAAAAGTCGGACGTTGGCCGCCAGCACCATCAATCAGCGAGTTTAGGGTGTCCAGCATGCGATCAACGTCCAATGGCGACGCCTTGACAGGGACAAGAAGAAAGTCAGCTGCGGCGATGCACGCCAACGTCGCCTGTGAGCGGAACCCGGGCGTGTCGATAATGATTGGACGACCCGCGGCAGCAAGATTCTGCGCGGTCTTCCACGCGTCTGGTGTCGCGTCCTCTACCACCGGGACACCGCCAAGCGCGCGCTCGCGCGAAGCAAGCCTTGCGATTGAACGCTGAGGATCGGCATCGATGATAGTTGGAGCGCGACCGGTAAGATGCCAGTGAACTGCCAGACAACTTGCAATCGTACTCTTGCCGCTACCACCCTTCATTGTCGCAACAGTGATGATCTGTCTCATGGCCGACCTGCCTTTCCGCTTTTATCTTGCGTTACGGCGAATCACTTGTTGCCAATGCTACCGGATTCTTGGCCTTCATTCTCAGGATGGCGCTGATCTAGCGGGAATATTTGCGACTTTTCGGCCATCCGGCAAGATCGGGTGCCGCCTTCTCAACGATATTGTTGCTTCGGGCGGCCTATGGCGCCGGCGTGCACGACGCGTTGAGGACTGCCTTGAACATGTCGAAGGACTGCACGCGTACCCGGCACGTCGTCTGCGGGTCGAGCGTCACACTGATGACATCGCCGGACGCGACTGATTGTTGCTTTCCATTGACGTTGATATTGACGCTTTCGTTCGTGGGAGCGCCAACTAGGCCAATGGTGAGGCGCCCGCTCGCGACAATCATCGATTGGTTCGGTTTGACGTTGTAGGTATTTTTCGACGGGATTATTTCGTCCAGCGCCGCTTCAAAGGTCGCCAATTTGTTTTGCAACGCGACTTGCGTTGCGTTCAGGTCTGAAATTTGGGTTTTGAGCTTCTGGTTGTCGGCCCGAAGTTGCTGGATAAGCTGCCTTGCGCCCGCAATGTCGAGATATCCGACATTCAGGCCTACGACATAGCAGCCAATTCCAACGGCAATCGCTAGAATAAATAGCCACCAGCGCGGTTGTGCCGCGAACATTCGGTACAGTCGGGATCTGGGCGATTGCCCGGATTGCATCGTTTCGGTCACCGGCTGGGTGCTCCTGTTCCAGAACCCGCCCCTGATGTGGTGGATCGCAGCCAATCTGGAAGCCGCGGCACGTAATTCTTAATTTGTGAAAGATCAAGCGGCAGTATTGAGCTCGATGGCGCGGGCGGGTTGGCCTGGGTTACGTCGGGCGGCGCCGACGAAACCGTCGGCGTCTTGCTCTTATCGACCCCCGGTGGCGGTGTACCGGCAGATGTGGCCGGCCGCGGCAGCGTACTGATCTCACCGGCTGAAGACGCGGACGTCTTTTCGTTCGGCGGCGTCTCTTCCTCGGTCACGTTCGCTTTGGAGTTTGACCCCGCTGGCGCACCATCGACGTTGCCGAGAATAAGCGGCAAGCCATCCTTGCCACCGCCGATGATCACTATTTTCGAATTGCGAGACTGAGCAAGCGCGAGAGTCGCCTCGATGCCACGCCAACGCAAATACGAGTCTGAAATCCCTTCGCTTACGATCCGCTGAAAGGCCGCAATGCCATTTGCCTCGATCTGCTTGCGTGTCGATTCCTGCGCTTCGCGCTCGACACGATACTTGTACTCCTGGATCTCATAGTACTGCTGAGTTTGACGATTGATCGCCGAGACAATTTCCGGCGGCAGTTCGATACCGAGCACGAGAGCGTCCAGAAGCTGGATCGAGTTTTGCAGGAAGTCGTTGTAGTGCTTCGGGTCCGGTTGCTCCATGGCTTCAGGCTGCACCAGATTATTGAGATGCGTGCTCAGGCTTTTTTGCGCATCTGCCCTAATCTTAGCCTGGATAGCTTCGCGTGACGTATAGACCTCTTGCGCAGTGTATTGCGCGATGACTTCACGCGCGCGGCTGCCAAGCTCGGGGTCCACGACCGAGGACAGGTATTGTGGACCGATGAATTTGTGAAGCACGGCGACATAGTTGTGCAGCAACTGGAACCGCATGTTGATCTGAGCGGTCACGCTCACGCCGTCTTTGGTGATTGCATTGTAAGTCTGGGTCGTCGATTGCAGCCGCAAGGTGTAAATGTACAGCTTGTCCCACGGCCAGATGATGTGGAGACCTTCGTCTCTGAGTTCGCGCGGGTCCAGAATCGTGCCTCGGCCGACAAAGCACCAGCAATAAAAGTCGTATCCGTTAAAACGCTTCCAAAGAACCCCGACGCTTCCGCTCGGCACCGTGATCACCACGTACGGGAAAAGTATGGTGGCCATCAGCAACGAAGCTAACAAGGTGATGGACAAACTTGGCAAGTGCCGGCTGACAAAGCGCCGCCATCCGCGTTTCTGCCTGGGCGGCATGCCGTCAAGGGACTCTGGATACCTCGCCATTAGTCCTTCTCCATCGAGCGCTACCGCCGCCGCTTCTTTGCTATACTTTTTATTGTACGCTGCTCGACAATTCGTCCTTCGTCCATACGAATCCTGCGTGCAGCCAGATTCAGCTCGTCGAGATACCGATCATCGTGCGTGATGACCACGATGGTCGCACCGGCATTCATCAGATCCGGCAGCAGCTCGTCGTAGAATTTTCGCCGGAATTCCGGATCCTGTTCGGCCGTCCATTCGTCCAGCAGGAGGATCGGACGCTTCTCGAGCAGGCTAACAATGAGCGCGAGCCGCCTGCGTTGGCCACCAGAAAGATCGAGCGTGCGAAACTCACCGTCGGATAATCCCGTTTTTTCGTTCAATCGGAACTGCGTGAGTAGTCGATTGACCTCACCTGGTTCCGGATCCGGCACCCCATAGAGCCGCCGAAACAAATGATAGTCGAAGAAAATCGCCGACATCAACGCGCGATATTCATCGCGTGTATCGTTATCAATGTATTTTCCATCGAGGATGATCTGGCCGGAATCAGGAGGATAAAGCCCGGAAAGGACCCGTAAGAACGTCGATTTACCCGACCCGTTGCCGCCGGTAATGAAAACGAGTTCGCCAGGGCGCAAAGTGAAATCAATTGGGCCAATCTGGAACGACGTGTCGGAGTGTCTGTCGACGTAGCGGAACATAATCTTTCGCATTTCGATCTTGTCGAAACGCTTCGCAACCGGAATCTCGCGCAGCCGAGCCGGCGAAACGGTCGCCCGCATGGCGGTTTCAAGCTGCACTATTCGGTCCGCCGCTGCGTTTGCATTCAGGAGAATCGGAATCGATTGAACTAGGCCGAAACACGCACCCACAATGAACATGAGGGCAGTCGTGGTCTTCGTCAGGGCCGCGCCTCCGAGCGTGTCGCTGAATTGCGGGGCCACGAACACGACAGCACCGAGCAGCACGTACATCGAGAACTGCGACGTAACGATCATCTTGAACGTTTCGGCCTGGGTATTTATTTTGATGTTGGCGGCTGTCCGCGACACGTCGACTGCGTCGTCAAACAAGTCGGCACTGCGTGCCCGGTTGAGCCGCACCTCCTTGAACCCATCCAGGAAATCTGTGAGCCGGTCGAACAGCCGGCGCTCCCATTGCGCCGCTCTCTGTTTCTCGCTGACCAGACGGCGATTTTTCTGGTGGAAGATAACCGCGGCTATCGACACGATAACGATCGTCGTGACGATTGCCGCGATGGACAGGAACGCAACGTATGCTGCCACAAAAACGATAAGAACTGCGCCCTGTACCGTGAAGGCAAGCATATTGCTCGCTTGGGTCAATATCGCCGTATCGCTCGTGATCGCAGCGACAATTCTGGCGCGGCCGATACCTTCGATCGACAAAAGTTCCGAATGCCTTATCTGATCCATAAGGCGCGTGCGGATTTTGTGAATGATCGATTCAATTTCGGCAGTGGTCGTGATGGTGACGTAGTATTGAGTCTTGATGAAGAGAAAGAGCGCAATCAAAAAAAGCGTGGCCGCCCATAAGCTGGAGCCGCTTTGCAGACCGGAATTAATGGCGGCAAGGATCGCCGCAGTACTGATACCTCCGAGACCGGACATGATCAGCAGCTTCGGCAGCGAGCCGTGCATTTCGCGGCGAACGAGGTCGAGGAAGGACATAAGTGCGATGTCTTCCGTTTACACTTCTACAAAATGCTGCCGCCGGCCCAGCACAGTGCGCACCTGCCGAGGCCGACAAACCCCATCCGTCAATTCCGGCGAGGCCATTCGGCACGGCGCGATGGGCCGGTCAGAAGCAGGACAGGCAAGACTACAAATGGAGTGGTGATAAGTGCCAGAAGAAAAGTGCCGAAAAAGCCCATTCGGCGGTCGACGCCGCACAGCCCCGTGAGGGCGCAGAATACGATGTAGACGGTAGCTTCGAGCATAGGGCTCGGTCTCGCGGGTCAAAAGCTCTCGCGCTGCGGCGGATGGATCAAGTACCAAACATCAGCCCCGCAGGGGCGTCAGGGACTTGTGGCCCCGGCTTCAGCGCTGGACTTGGCACCGCGGCCCTTTCGGGAATCCCACATATCCCTCTGGCGTCTGATGAACTCTCGGTAGTCAGGAGGATTGAAATCAAGGAGAGTCCCGCCGGTAGCAAAGTGCTGAATGAATGCCTTGCCTATCGCATAAGTGGCACCGGCGGAAAGCACCGGCATCACAAACCCGCCTGCGATCATTCCGACAACAGGTACCGCCTTTAACACACTTGCGGCGCCGATCCCGCTGGTCGCCGGAATCATCGACCCTGCCAAACTCGCTATCAGAGCTTTGCCGCGATTTTCCGAAAATTCGACGTCGTAGATCTGCGAAATACGACGCACCATCTGAACCTGGATTCCGCCAACCGCAAACACGTCGATGATCGGCACCGGGATCAATCCTGCAACACCTGACCACAACGCAAAGCGCTCAACCAACTTCGACGCCATTTCCTCGCGAGTTTCCGGCGTGTCGGCCGCAATGGCTTCGCCTGTGTCTGAACTCGCTGACGATTTCTGTGCCATGGCGGATCCCTTTCTAGTACTCGAGCACGACCAGCACTTGGTCGATAAGTGCTTGTTTTTCGGCTCAAAACCCTTGTGGCGCAAAAAGCGTATCATGCAGAATATTCAATGCCAAGCGGCTGCGACTCTGCGTCAATTCCGGCCAAGGGCATCGCCTTGCGCGCGCGAGAGACGGAAGCGAAAGGTGTCGCGCACTGGCGGACTGCGCCGCACCAATTTGTGCCAGCCTTGCCATGCCGGACCCGATCCCATAGAAGGCTTGAAGGCGTAATGTTTCGGAGGTCGGCCATGGACAAAAACTGGAAAGGCCAGACCGATGATGAGCGACCCAGCGTCTGGCAGCCACCCGTCGTAACGAAGGTGGAGATTGGCGAAACGAAATCGGGTCATCCTCGTGACCTCAGCCCGAACGAGCCGCGGCCGCCATCGTCGCCGGCAACAAAGTTTGGATTTTCGTTCGAGATGGCTTTTCCCATGTCAGCCCGGATCGAGAATTCCAACTAGCGAGTTGAATCCGTTAGAGGGTGACTGCCTTGGGCGTCACAACCGATAGCATTCTTGTTCGCGACAAGAAGTTGGCGGCAGCCGATGTCGACGGTCGCATCGTCGTCTTGAGTTTGGACGCTGGCGCATATTTCGACTTTAATCACACAGCCACCGAAATTTGGGGCCTGCTTGCCGAGCCCTGCAGCGTCAGTGAGATCCTCCGCTGCCTTTCGAAACGGCACCAAGTGGACGCACAGGCCTTGACCCGGGACGTCACGCCCTTCTTGCAAACGCTGGTGGAGCAACGACTGATACGCGTGGTCACTTCGGACGAAATGCGATGAAGCTGAAGACCATCCGGCGCGCCTATCTGCGGGAAGCCTTTATCTCAATCATTTTGGCACGATTTGCCGTACGATTTCTCCGGCCTGCGCGGGTGTTCTCGTGGGCGGACAAACCGCCCCGTCACATCAATCGTTTTGCAGTCGATGATGTAGGCTGGGTTCTGTGGTCGGTAGAGCGTATCGGCGCAAAGCCCTGGATGAACGCTCTTTGTTTGCCCCGCGCGCTGGCGGCGCATGCCATGCTGCGCCGGCGCGGCGTAGCGAGCCGCCTTTGTCTCGGCGTTGCCCGAGAGGGGCGTGATCTGACTGCGCATGCTTGGGTCGAGGTCGGAGAGAATAAAGTTGCCTCGGATCCCGACGTCGGCCGGTTCAAACGCCTCGTGGAGTTCGGTGGGGCGACAGTGTAGGTGGATTTCCCATGAGTGGAATCGCCGGATTGGTGCGTTTTGATGGTCGGGCGGTGACGCGGCGCGAGCTCGGACGCGCGGCAAGCGCACTTAATCAGTACGGACCGGACCGGGTTGAAATCATTGCGAGAGAAAATATCGGCCTTGTCCACGCATTAATGCGGATGACACCCGAAGACCGCTTCGATCGGCAGCCACAACAGGGCGCAAGCGAGTCGATCATCACTGCCGACCTGCGACTCGATAATCGCGATGAACTGCTCGCACGGATCGGAATCGCGCGTTCGGAAGCGGCGGAATGGCCGGACTCGCGCTTGCTCCTCACAGCCTGGGAAAAGCTTCGCGACAGCGTTTGGCCGATGCTACGCGGTCCTTTCGCAGCCGCGATTTGGGATCCGCGCAGCCGATCGCTGACGCTCGCGCGCGATCATCTCGGGCTCAACGTGGTCATGTGGCACAAAGGCGAACATTTTTTTGCTTTCTCAAGTATGCCGAATGGTCTTTTTGCACTGGACGGGGTGCCCCGGGAGCTGTGTGAGGAAAAGCTGGCTGATTTTCTGGTGCTTAATCACGCCGACCATGTCACGACAATGTATCGGAACGTATTTCGTGTTCCTCCTGCACATGTCATCCAGGTGAAGCCCGACGGAACTGTACATCGGCGCCGTTACTGGTCACCGGCCGATATCGAGCCGGTCAGACTTCCTTCTGACGCCGCATATGCCGACGGACTGCGCGAGCGCCTCAATCTCGCAGTTCGCCGTCAAATGCGGAGTATTCACCCGATTGGGTGTCTTCTGAGCGGGGGGCTCGACTCCTCGTCGGTGTCCATCCTTGCCGCGCGCGCCCTCGCCGAGAAAAACCAGCGGCTTTGTGCCTTCACCGGCGTGCCGCGCCGCGATTTCGATGGCACTGTCCCGGACGGTTGCTACGCCGATGAAACTCCATATGTGGCCGCAATTCAAAAGCACGCCGGCAATATCGACGTCGAATATGTGAGGAATGATGAGTGCGACGACTTCGCGCAGCTTGAACGATTTTTTGTCGCCCTAAATGGACCGGTGCGTAACCCAACCAATTTCGGTTGGATGACCGCTACCCTGCAGCGAGCGTGCGCACGGGGGCGCCGGGTGCTCCTCAGCGGTCTTTACGGCAATTACTCCATAAGTTGGAATGGCTGGTCGCAAGCGGCCGACCACTTGCTGCGGGGCAGACTGCTGTTGGCATACCGGCAGTGGCGGCTTTATTACAGAAACACGCCCTATTCGCGTTGGATCGCGCTGCGAAAACTCTTGCTGGACCCGGTTATACCCGTGCGGTTGAGCGACTGGGCCGAACGTCGCCGCCACCCAGAACGGGTCGCGGCTTGGCAAGATCACGCCCCGATCCGGACCGACTTCGCCGACGCAATGGCTGTCGGCCCCCGGGCCAGAAAAAACGGACATGATTTTCTTTATCGCATGCGACGGGACGAGCGCGCCCGGGGGCTCTCGCAGATCGACTATGTTGGCGACTGGCACGCGGCGGAGAAAGCGGTTACCGGGGTCGAAGTGAGAGACCCGACTGCCGACATGGACGTGATCTCGTACTGCTTCGGCGTTCCGCCCGAACAATATCTCACTGAAGGCATCGACCGTTCGCTGATCCGTCGCGCGATGTGGGGACTGCTGCCAGGAATGGTCTTGGCAAATCGCTTGACCGGCCTGCAAGGGGCGGATTGGCACGAAAAACTTGAAAGTCGACGCCCCGAACTCGCAAGGCAAATTACGGAACTCTCAAAGTCCGCGCTGGCGCGAAGAATGATCGACGTGGCGCGCCTCGAGAATGCAATAAAAAATTGGCCAACCGGCGGTTGGCACAAGCCTGAAATCTTTCAGGAATACAACCTCGCGCTTACGCGCGGCGTGGCAGGCGGCAGGTTTCTCCGCTGGATTGAATCGGCAAACTGATGGACCTCAAAGGCCGTGGTCGGGAATGATCTCGGCCGCGACCAGGCGGTGCCAAACGAACAATATAATGAGTGCGCCGACGGTCGCGCCAATAAGTCCGGCACCTTGACCCGGGCGATAAAGGCCAACTGCCTCTCCGAGGAAAGACGCGAGAAACGCTCCGGCAACGCCCAATACCGTGGTAACGAAAAAGCCCTTTGGCGTGTTCGGGCCCGGCATAATAAAACGCGCAATGACACCGGCAACGAAGCCAATGATGACAATCCAGAGAAGAACACCCATCGTGGTTATCCCTTGTTGAGGCGGCTGCGCGCCAACTCGCTACCGAGGATAAACAACCTGCCAAAGAAGAAAATAGTGCAGCGAAGTCCTGTTAGCGTTCCGGACCCGATAGGCTCAGATCACGCTCTGCCCGAAAGACATTGCTGTACAAGCTTGCGATCCACTGCCGTCCGCTCGAAGTCACGTTGAGGTAACGAATGGCCGTCTGAATATGCGGAGAAACGGTCTTCCAGTAAAATTGCGGATATAGTTCCGTGAGATCGGCCGGCGATTGATAGCCGAGTTGCCTGTTGAGGCCGACTTCCTCGAACTCATAATAAAGCGCGTTCGCCTTTCGCAAATATTGCGGATCACCGAGTTGGCCAATGAGATCCGCCGCACGCACAAGCGACCCCTCTTCGTCGTCGTCATCGGGTTCGACAGTCGACGCCGGGAACCGCGTGAACTCGATAGCGCGAGCGATCCTGCCTGCGTCCAAATACTCGCTACCGGAAAGGCGATCCATCACGAACAGCTTTGAGCGGTCGACGTGGTACTGCAAAAGCGCCGCATCGGACGAGCCCCGTGGGACGCTGGCTTTGCTTCCTCGCGCATCGATGACATATCCCTCGTCACCATCTCCTTTGAGAATACCCCGCACATACCCGATGTCGTGCAGTAGGCACGCAACAAGAAGATGCGCGTAGTCACTGGGAGTCGTGTGCGTGAGGAGCGCCCGTCCCTTCATGATGTCGTATCCGACCAGCGTCACGAGCATCGTGTGCTCGACGTTGTGGTAGAGCGCATCGCTATTCCCAATGCACTCCAGCGAAAGGCGGGCCACGGATGGGATGAGCTCGGTCAAATGCGCTTCAGTCGACCGGAACCTGCGGCTCAAATGCGTGGACAGAAACGAGCCCAACGCCTCCGAAGCCAGCTCGGGAACCGTGATCATGAGAGCCCCTCCTCATGGTTCGAAATTTTCGAGCCGCTACAGTGATTTACCTCACAAAGCGATTGCCGATATCGGTCTAAGTGTTCGACTAACAGGAGATCGTGAGGGACATCACTTGTCCAGCACCGAAACAATAAAAAACAGCGACAACGGCAGGGCCGCCGTTGCTACAATCATGCCCTGTGTCGGAGGGCTAATTATCTGGTTCGGTTTCCCGGAAAGACAATGCGGGACCGACGGTGATCGGCCTTTTACCGACGGGTTTGATTTAGATCAGTGCGATCTATGTTTTGACGGGAACGAGCCGCCTTTCAAACAAAAGTGACTAGGTGCAGCCATTGTGGCACTCTAAGCTTGCTTTGACATCAATCCGACTTGTTCCTTCGTGAATTTCCGCGCGAAAAGCTAACCTAGTTTGGCGTCGCATACTGAGTGGAGGCGTAGATGGCAATGCACCGGCTCGTGGCGTTGGTGTTGGCACTTTTAATTCTGACTCCATTTGCCGCCTCAGCGCAGAACCAACCCCCTCCGGCTGCTGCCTCGAGCGACCAACTCCTCAAACCCGAAGAGCTGGATGCTCTCGTCGCACCGATCGCTCTCTACCCGGACAACCTTCTGTCCTTGGTCTTGATGGCTTCGACCTATCCACTCGAAGTCGTGCAGGCTGATCGATGGGCCAGCTCAAACAAGAACCTCAAAGGCGACGCTCTAAAGACTGCTGCCGACAAGCAGAGCTGGGATGACAGCGTGAAGTCGTTGACTGCCACGCCGGATGTTCTCTCGATGATGAGCACCAAGCTCGATTGGACGCAGAAGCTCGGCGATGCGGTTCTTGCCCAGCAGCCGGATGTGATGGACGCCATCCAGCGGCTTCGCACGAAGGCTGACGCCAACAACAAGCTCACTTCGAACAAGCAACAGAAGGTCACAAAGACTCAGCAACAGGGCAAGCAAGTCATTGTCATCGAGCCGACAGATCCCGATACAGTTTACGTGCCATACTATGATCCGGGTGTTGTTTACGGAGGATGGCCTTATCCGGCGTATCCGCCATACTATTTCGGATATCCCGGATATATCGCCGGCGGGCTGATCGCGGGCGGACTCGCATTTGGCGCCGGCTACGCGGTGGGACGCTGGGCGTCAGGCGGCAATTATTGGGGCGGTGGTGCCAATTGGGGCAATAACAACATCAACGTCAACCGGCCCATCAACATCAACAACAGCGGGAACAATTGGCAGCACAACCCCCAGCATCGCGGCGGCGCGAGATACAACAACGCCAACGTGGCGCAGAGGTATGGTAACAACAATATCCGTAACGGCGCCCAGAACCGCATGGATTACCGCGGCCGCGGTGGTGACCAGGTGCTCAAGCCTGGCGGCCCCGGGGGAGACCGGACACCTGGCGCCGGCAACCGCCCGGGTGCCGGCGGCGGCGGCGCACAACGGCCCGGAGGGGGAGAGCGGCCTAGCGCCGGAAACCGACCCGGCGGTGGCGGTGGCGGCGCGCAGCGACCCGGCGGCGGCGGCGGCGGCCAGCGGCCGGCTGCACGGCCTAGCGGCGGCGGACGGCCGGGCGGCGGCAACGCCCTTGGAAATGTCGGATCCGGCGGAGCTGCACGTGCGGCATCGGCACGTGGTCACGCAAGTCTCGGCGGTGGTGGCCGTGGCGGCGGCGGTGGTGCACGCATGGGCGGTGGTGGAGGCCGTGGCGGCGGTGGTGGTGGCCGTGGCGGCGGCGGCGGTGGCCGTGGCGGCGGTGGCGGTCGACGATCGGATATCGCGCTCAAGCACGACATCGCTCTGCTTGGCTATCTGCCCAACGGTCTTGGTTACTACCGCTTCAGCTATGACGGCAGCAATCGCGCCTATGTCGGCGTGATGGCGCAAGAAGTGCAATCGGTCATGCCGAAGGCCGTCGTGCGCGATCGCGACGGTTACCTGCGTGTCTTCTACGACCGGCTGGGAGTCAGGTTCCAGACCTACGAGCACTGGATTGCGACGGGCGCCAAGGTGCCCGCCGCTGTCGCGGTTTCCCACTGACATGTCTGCGCGAAAGAGGATGCCATGAACAAAGCTCTTGTCTCATCGACGATAGCGGCTCTCCTTTGCACAGCCGTATCCGTCGCCAGCGCCCAACAGGCCTTCAAGACCCCCGATGAGGCCGCGGCCGCGCTCGTCAGCGCGGCCAAGGCAAGTGACATGAAGGCATTGGCGACGGTATTGGGTCCCGATGGCGAGGACATCATTTCATCCGGGGATGCGGTGGCCGACGCTGCGACGCGTCAGAAATTTGTCGCCGCATATGATGCAAAGCATCAGATCACCCTGGAAGGCGACAACAAGGCCGTGATGGTGATCGGGCCGGACGATTTTCCGCTTCCGATCCCGCTCACCCGCAAGGATGCAATGTGGCGGTTCGATACGGCCGCCGGCCGCGATGAGATTCTCGCTCGCCGTATCGGCAAAAACGAGCTGGATGCAATACAAGCGTCGCTTGCCTATGTCGACGCTCAGAATGAATACGCGGAAAAGGACCGCACCGGCGTTGGCGTCAAGACCTATGCACAACGCATCATCAGCCAGCCTGGAAAGAAAGACGGACTCTACTGGCCGGCGGCGCAAGGTGAAGATGCGAGCCCCCTCGGCGAGCTTGTCGCCCAGGCAACAACGCAGGGTTACCGAGTCGGTGGTGGGAGAACACCCTTCCACGGTTACTACTTCAAGATCCTGACCGGTCAGGGGCCGGACGCTCCGGGCGGCGAGCAGGACTACGTCGTGCGCGGCAAGATGATCGGTGGCTTTGGGCTCGTGGCGTATCCGGCGGAATACGGAAATTCCGGTGTAATGACTTTCATTGTCAATCATAAGGGTACCGTGTTCGAGAAAGACCTCGGGCCCGGTACGGCCAAGCGCGCCGAGCGGATGACGGAGTTCAACCCCGACAAGAGCTGGAAACAGGTCAGCGATACGACGCCGGTGAAATAAGGTCGAATATTGATGAGCGGAGATTGTCCGACGTGATCAATTTGCTCGCGCGTGCACTCGTACTTCTCTTTATTGTCATGACGTCGGGCGCGCACGCGCAAGTCACCGTCGATGTTTCCAAAATTACGTGCGAGCAGTTCAACGTTATGCAAAAAGCAGACTCGATCGCACTCTGGCTCGGTGGCTACTATCACGGACAGCGCCGCGACTCGGTCATCGACATGAACAAATTCGAGGAAAACGTCAGAAAATTCAGAGCGGCCTGCCGGCTGCCGGACAATTTTCAAAAGCCGATCATGCAACTCATCGAAAGTAGCGATGTGAAATAGGCCGATATCCGGCCGGATAGTTTCGGCACGCAAAACAAAAGCCGCGGAGACTGCTCCGCGGCTTTTGCATGTGCGCAAGCGGCCTCATTTGACGTCGACAATTTCTACCCAATTCGCACCGTTACCGACCGGATAGCGAGCGGGCTCGCCGAGTTTTCCGGTACTCTGGTCTATCTTGTAGACCGAGATGCGATCCGACTTTTCACCCGAGGCAACAAGATACTGGCCGGCCGGGTCGAGCCGGATGCCGCGCGGCTGCGCCTCGGTCGGGAAATTAGCGACGTAAATGAGCTTGCCCGTTTCCGGCGCGACCGTGAACAAGGCGATCTTGTTGGTCGTGCGTTCGGTTGAATACAGAAATTTGCCATTTGGCGTGATCTGGATGTCGGCTGCCCAGACCTTCGGTTTGTCATCCTTCGGAGCATGTGCGGCGGGCGCGGCCCCGACCGGCGCCTGCGGCGCGCCCCAAGCAAGGCCGGCCTCCACCGGCACCGAGCTGACGCTGTCGACAAGCGTCAACGTGCCCTCGCCGGCATCGATCGCGTACTGCGTGACGTGACCCGACAGTTCGTTGAGCACGTAGAGATATTTGTTGTCGGGCGAGAATGCCAAATGACGTGGGCCATGACCCGGTTCGGGACTGATCGATGCCGGCTCGTTGGCCGAGAGCTTGCCGGTCTTGCTGTCGAACGTGAACTGAAGCACCTGGTTGGCGCTAAGGGTGGCCGCATAGACGAATTTGTTGCTGCCATCGGGCAGAATCGAATGCGCATTGCGGCCGGTGGGGATGACCTGTATCGCTTCCGCCTCGACCAATCCATTTTCGCCGATCGGGCTCACTGCGATTTTGTCGCCGCCATAGGAAGCGGTGAACAGGTAACGTCCGGTGTGGTCGGTCGAGACGTAGGGCATGCTGTCCGGAAGCGGCGCCGACGCTTTCTGCGTGAGCGCACCTGTCGTCGGATCAATGGCATAGGTCAATACGCGCGTCGGCTGCGAACGTATGACGGCGTAGAGATGTTTTTTGCTGGGGCTCACCGTCATCGGCATGACAAGTTTGGCGGCCTCGGTCTTGCCGATCGGCGTCAACCCGCCGCTGCTTTTTTCCATGATGTAGCAGTCGATGTTGCCGTCTTGCGCGTTCGACACATAGACGAACGTCTTGCCCGCAGACATTGAAGTTGCTCCGATGGCAATTGGCAGCACGAGCCGCAGATTGTGGTGCCCAGGGGTGGAATTGAACCACCGACACCGTGATTTTCAGTCACGTGCTCTACCAACTGAGCTACCTGGGCGCCGGGCCGGCCCCGAACGGGCAGCGCAGCAAAGCGCGGGCGTTATAAAGGCTCGAATCCACACTGTCCACCGGGCTAGGGTTTAACGCCTGCAGCGGCACGGAACCGCTTCTTGAGCGCAATGCCGTCGCGCAGCGGCAGGACACGTGGCGGCTCCTCCGCGGCAATCGAAACCCGGGCGAAAAGCGTCGTACCGAGATTTTTCAGCGTGCGCGCAAGGTCGGCCAGCGCAGCTTCGTCGCGGACATCGAAACACGTCCGGATTCCGCATGCGTTGGCGACGCCGATGAGGTCGACTCCACTTTGCGTGTGGCTCGGCTGCATACCGGTTTCGCCATAGACGCCGTTGTCGAAGACAATGACCGCAAGATTGCGCGGCTGCTGGATGCCGATGGTCGCGAGTGAACCCAGGCCCATCAGCATCTCGCCATCGCCGGTAATCACCGCAACGCGCCGCTCGGGCCGCGCTAACGCAAGTCCTAATCCAATCATGGCCGCGCCGCCCATGGCGCCCCAGAGATAGAAGTTGCGGTCGTTGTCGCCAGCGGCGGCGGCATCCCAGGCAGTCGAGCCAAGGCCCGGAATGACCAGCAGATCATCGCCCCGATCGGCAAGCAATGCGGCCATGGCGGTGCGTCGCTCGAGACTCATTTGGTCCACACCTTCTTGCCAATCAGCTGTTGCGACAGGATCACGGCGGCAATGCGCTCGTCTCCGAAGACCCGTTGAACGGCGCGTTCGGCAGCGCTGGCGACTTCTTCCGGAGTCTGCACCCGGTAGACCTCCGCCTCGCACAGCGCGAGCACTGGATCGACAATTGATCCCATTGGCACCTGCCACGGATTGAACTCCTCCCACTCGCCGCGCATCGTGATCAGCATCAGCAACGGGAAGCGGCAGGTCCGCGCCAGCGAAAGCATATTAATGCAATTGCCGAGGCCGCTTGACTGCATCAGGAGTGCCGCGCGGTCGCCCCCGAGCCAGGCACCAGCCGCGAGCGCCACACCCTCTTCTTCCGTTGTGAGCACGACATCACGAATTTCATCATCGGCGCGACAACGATCAATCAACCGCGCATGGCCGGCATCAGGAACATAGCCAACCTGGCGAACGCCGGCGCGCTTGAGCGTCTCAAACAACCGATCCGGCCAATCAACGGAGCGTGTGCTCATTCCTTGCTCGCTTCACTCTCGTTTGACCGATCAGCGTCTTCGGCTTCTTCGCCTTTCGACGGAACAGCATAGACGCCGGAGAGCCAGCGATTGAGATCGATGTCGGCACAACGCTTCGAGCAGAATGGTTTGAATGCCGGTTCGACCGGCTTGCCGCAGATGGGGCAAGAACGCGCTCTGGGGGTCTTGCGGTCGATCTCATTCATAAAGCGCTCGCTACTCCAGCGCTGCGTCACACAGCATTCAGCCAGCCAAAGCGAATTGGATAGCCCTCGCCGCCCAGCAATGCAGTGACCTCATAAAGCGGCAGGCCGACGACATTGGTATATGAGCCGACGATCTTCACGATAAAACTGCCGGCAATGCCCTGCGCCGCGTAGCCTCCCGCCTTGCCACGCCATTCGCCAGAGGCGAGATAGGCTTCAATATCCTCTTCGGAAAGGCGCTTGAACCGTACACGCGTCTCCACCAGACGCTGCCTAAAATTCTCCTTCGGCGTCACCAGGCAGATCGCGGTGTAGACACGATGATTGCGGCCCGAAAGCAGGCGCAGGCATTGCGCGGCCTCGTCGAGCAACTCCGCCTTGGGGAGAATGCGCCGGCCCACGGCAACCACAGTATCGGCCGCCAGGATGTAGGCGCCGCGCAGCTCGTCATCCAGGTTCACATTTCCCAGCGCCGCAGCGGCCTTGGCCTGGGCGAGCCGGGTTGCGTAGGCCCGCGGAATCTCACCGCGGTGCGGTGTCTCATCCAGGTCCGCGGGCTTGAGCGCATCCGGCTCAATTCCGGCCTGATTAATCAGCGCAAGTCGGCGCGGCGAACCGGAGGCGAGCACAAGTTTGGGACGACCGATCATCTGTCCACGTGGCGCAATTGACTGGAGGAACACTTTGAATGGGCGCGGAAACTAACGGAATGGACCCGTTTCCACAACCCGACACGACGGCGGCGCTTTATTCATTACCACCACTTGGCCGCCCGAAACGTTCACGTATTCGAGCCATCAATTGATCCCTCACGTCGCGATAGTCGTTGAGCCGTTGTTCGCGGCTGCCCTCGCTCGCTGTCGGATCCACCGTCGGCCAGTATTCGACGTCGGCCGCCACTTTATGGGTCAATTCCAAAGCCTTGTGATGCGCCGGAGGCGAGAGCGTCACAATGAGATCAAAATTGAGCCCTTCCAGATCTTCAAGTTCCTCGAACGTGATCGGCTTGTGGCGCGAGATGTCGATGCCGATTTCCTGCATCACGGCGACCGCGAAGGGATCGAGTTCGCCTTTCTGCACTCCGGCCGAGCCGACATAAGCCGTCTTTCCCAACATCTGTTGGAGCAACGCGGCAGCCATCGGCGAGCGCACCGCGTTCATACCGCAGGCAAACAACACCGCATGGGGGCGCGAGGAGCGCTCGGGATCAGTCATCCGCAGTCTACCGCCCGAGCATGATCTTGACCGAACGACGGAGTCCGTTCCCGCTCGGGGCGAAGGACGGGCGCCTCGAGACCATGCTCTAGCCCTTCCAGTGCAACACGCAGATCAACGTGAACAGGCGACGCGCGGTATCGACATCGACCGTCACCTTCCCCTTGAGTCGCTCGATCAGAATACGTGAGCCATCGTCGTGAATGGCGCGGCGGCCCATATCGATTGCTTCAATCTTGTCGGGTGTCGCAGTGCGGATGGCCTGGTAGTAGCTGTCGCAGATCAAATAGTAGTCCTTGACGATCCGGCGGAGCGGAGTGAGCGAGAACAGGTGCGCGACAACCGGCGTGCCGTCCTCATGCCGAATGTCGAAAACCAACCGGTTCCCATTGATGCTGAGATGAAGCGTGTAGGGCCCACCCTCGTGACCGGTCGGAGCAAACGAATTGTGCTCGAGCAGATCGTAGATTGCGACCTGACGTTCATGCTCGACGTCCGGATTGGACCGGCCGATTGATTCCTCGTCGAGCACAACGGCGACAAGACGCCGCTTCATTGCAGCAGGCGTTGATTTCGCCGGGGTCATTTCTGGTTGAGGCGGATCGCCACGGAGCGGGCGTGCGCGCTCAAGCCTTCCGCTTCTCCCAGCGCAATCGCGGCGGGCCCAAGCGCGCGCAGCTGCTGCGGTCCGCATTTGAGCAACGAAGTGCGTTTCATGAAGTCGAGCACACCGAGTCCGGACGAAAAACGCGCCGCGCGCGCGGTCGGCAAGACGTGATTGCTGCCAGCAATGTAATCGCCGATCGCTTCGGGCGTATAGGCGCCGAGGAAGATAGCGCCAGCGTTGCGGACACGCGTTGCGAGCCGATCCGCATCGGTAGCCATGATTTCGAGATGCTCGGGCGCGAGCTGATCCACCAACGCGACAGCTTCGGCAAGCTTGGGTACGATAATGATAGCACCGAACTTGTTCCACGACGCACCCGCGATGTCTGCCCGCGATAGCGTCTTGAGCTGAGAATCGACCGCCTTTTCGACCTGCGTGGCGAGAGCGGCGTCGTCGGTGATAAGGATCGACTGGGCGCTGGCATCATGTTCCGCCTGGGCCAGGAGATCGGCTGCGATCCAGTCGGCATTGCCGCTTTTGTCAGCCAATATCAGCACCTCGGACGGCCCGGCGATCATGTCGATCCCGACCTTGCCGAATACCAAGCGCTTGGCGGCCGCGACATAGGCATTTCCCGGTCCAACGATCTTGGCGACCGGTGCGATGCTTTCGGTGCCGTAAGCAAGCGCGGCCACGGCCTGAGCGCCGCCGATACGGTAAATCTCGTCGACGCCAGCGAGTCTGGCAGCGACCAGCACCGGAGGGCTGAGTTTTCCATCCGGACTCGGCACCACCATTGCAAGCCTCGGGACGCCGGCGACTCTGGCGGGCACTGCATTCATGAGAACCGACGATGGATAGGCCGCGGTGCCACCCGGCACGTACAGGCCGACCGCCTCGATCGCCGTCCACTTCGCACCCAGCTCGACGCCCAGTTGATCGCGAAAGCGCTCTTCAGTCGGTTTTTGACGGCGGTGATAGGTCTCGATGCGATCGCGGGCCAATGTGAGGGCCGCGAGCGCCTCGCCCTGGCACAACTTCTCCGCAGCGTCGATTTCGGCAGCGGCTACGCGCAAGCCCATCTTGGCAAGATCGATCCGGTCAAACTTGGCGGTCAACTCGAACAATGCGCTGTCACCACGCTTCGCGACGTCGGCAACGATGCCGCGCACGACCTGCTCGACGTCCTGCGCAGTCTCGCGCTTGACCTCGAGCAGACTGCGGAACCGCTCGTGAAAATCGGTGCTTTGACTGTCCAAGCGAACGGGCATGATTTGATCCTGCCGGCTGGCAGCCGGACGACAGGTCAATGGGTGATGCGCGCCTTGCCGTCAACCCTGACGCGACCCTCAAAAACAAAGGCTCCGCCGAGGCGGAGCCTTGTCGCCGACCGATAGAGCCAATTTATGCCTCTTTGCTCTTCTTCTTGTGCAGATTGGCTTTTTTCGGTTGCTGATAGTCGCACGGCAATACGCAGGCGCCGCCATTCTTAAGCGTGCATTCACCCGGTCCGGATGTGCAGACGGCAGGCGAGCCAAGCTTTACGCAGGTACAGCCAACCCAAGCCTCGGCCGGCATTCCGGTAAACAGCAAAGCCCCTATCAACAGCACCGCTAAAACGATGATTTTGTGCATGAGCCACCCCTATTGAGAACGCGGCGACTACGCCACCAGAGTTTCAAGAATTCAAGCGATGCATGGCCGAGCGCGGGCAGTTTTGAACCGAAATTTGATCCCGCTTCGCAGCAGAACCGAAATGAGGTCAGGTGCGGTTCGCCCGCCTGGCGGGCTGTTCGACCTCGGTGTGGCAGGGGCAGGTCACGGTCGTCCACGACGGACCGAGATCGGCAAGCTCGGCCTCCAGGCATTCGACGTCGAGACGCAGTATGGCCCCCCCTGAAAAAGTCAGCGTCACCACTCCGGACGGCGCTTCGGTCTCGGAAAATTCGACCGCCAATAGATTCAGGACTTCATCCTTTTGGGCGGGGTTTATTTGCCGGCATTTACAGGACAAAACGCGCTCAAAACGCAATGCAGCCCGGCGTCTTCGATATTCGGGATTAGCGCCCTGCGCACCCTCCCAGTCGAAGCGGTTGAGCACCGCCACAAATCGCTTTTCCCTCGGGCGCCACAGGATGTCGGACACCTTCATCACAGCATCCTGGAGGTGGGTCGAAGTGACCTCCAGGTCTTCCTCGTCAAGGACTACGAATTTCAGCGCGTCCATGGCGTCACATTCCCCTTCCCCGCGTAATTAGGCAAGGTTGAAGCACGGTGCAAGGTGCTCAGCGTTCGGGAAACGCGGGCTCCAGGCCGGCGGCGATCCACCGTGGACGAGTCGCCGGGTCGATCAGCCTGCGCAACAGCGCCTCGGCGTCTTTGCGTGAGGTAGCGCGTGAGTGAATGGCGGCCGTATAAGTGTTGGCGTTGTGCAATTCGCCGGGCAACGGACCGACGACCTTGGTCCCCTTCACCGGCAGAACTTCACTGATGAAAGTAGTACCAAGTTCGGCGCGGCCCTCGGCTATCGACACCGCGACGTCGTGGCCACCTTTTCCGAGCACAGCTTTCCTGTTGATCTCGTCGGCAATGCCGAGTTTCTCCAGCAGCGCCGAAAACATGATGCCACCGGAGCCGCCAGCCTTCGGATCCGTATAGGCGACCGACTTCGCATTCAGCAAAGATCGTTTGAAAGCGTCAGGCGTTGAAATGTCGGGTAAGGGCGCACCTTCGCGCACGATGACTCCCGTAACGGTGCGGCCAAGGTCGGCGCGGCTCTCGGGCACGATAAGACCGAGTCTTGCGAGTTCAGCGATGGCGGATTCCGACAAAATAACGAGGTCGGCAACCTCTCCGTTCTTGATTCGCTCGCGTAGCGACCCCGCCGTGCCGAAATTGACGTCCAGTTTCCTGCCTGTCTCGCCTTCGAATTCGGCGCTGAGCGCTGCCACCATGGATTTCACTGCGCCCGCGCTCATGATTTTGGTTTGAGCCACGTCAAGATTCTCCCTCATTGCGGGCAGGATCGTGACCGAGTGAAGGTATTTCGTCTAGGCGCTGATACGCTCGATCGCGGCACCGCAGCGAATGAGCTTGTCCTCGAGCCGCTCGAAGCCGCGATCGAGGTGATAGACACGATTCACCGTGGTCTCGCCCTCAGCAGCCAGAGCCGCGATGACCAATGACACAGACGCCCGCAGATCGGTCGCCATCACCGGCGCCCCCTTCAGGCGGTCGACGCCTTCGATGGTGGCGGTCTCACCGTCAAGCTGAATGCGCGCGCCGAGTCGTGCAAGTTCCTGCACGTGCATGAACCGGTTTTCGAAGATGGTCTCGGTGATGCGCGAGGTGCCGTCGGCACATGTCATCAACGCCATTAATTGCGCCTGCAGATCTGTCGGAAAGCCCGGGAATGGCGCCGTACTGACCTCAACCGGCGCGAGGCCCGCACCGTTGCGGGCGATGCGAATGCCTTCATTGGTCGGCGTCACGGTGGCGCCTGCCTGCGCCAGAACGTCAAGCGCGGCCTGCAACAGCTCGGGACGCGCGTTCTGCAAGAGCACGTCGCCGCCCGTCATCGCCACCGCCATTGCGTAGGTGCCGGTCTCGATCCGGTCCGGCAATACCGCGTGGCGCGCCCCGTGCAGTTTCGTTACGCCTTCAACAACGATTTGCGAGGTGCCAGCACCAGTAATCTTCGCGCCCATTTTATTGAGGCAGTCGGCCACATCGCCAATTTCCGGCTCGCGCGCGGCGTTCTCGATGACGGTCGTGCCATTGGCGAGAGACGCGGCCATCAACGCGGTATGCGTACCGCCAACTGTTACTTTCGGAAAATTGATTTGGCCGCCGCGTAATCCTTTCCTGGCGCGTGCAATCACATAGCCGCCCTCGATCTCGATTTCGGCGCCCAGCTTCTCCAGGGCCATGATCAGCAGATCGACTGGCCGCGTGCCGATAGCACAGCCGCCAGGCATCGAGACCTTGGTCTCGCCCGTGCGCGCTAGAAGCGGTGCGACCACCCAGAAGCTCGCCCGCATTTTGGAGACAAGATCATAAGGTGCAGTGGTATCGACGATATGTTTCGCCGAGATGTGGATGGTGCGGCCCTGATTTGGATCATCGCCGGCCCGCTTGCCGGCGATCATGACATCCACCCCGTGGTTGCCGAGAATCCGCTGGAGTTGGAAGACATCGGCCAGTCGCGGAACATTCTCGAGAATCAACGTGTCTTCGGTCAGCAGGCTCGCAATCATTAAGGGCAGAGTTGCGTTCTTGGCACCCGAAATCGGGATCGTGCCGGTCAGACGCTGTCCGCCCACTACACGTATTCGGTCCATGGTCGCCCGCCTACTGACCTGTGGCCTCGCGGCCGCGTTTACTGCAAAGCTCAATATCTTAGCAGAACTCCACCCGAAATTGCGGCGAAAGTCCGACCTCGAATACCTCACGTTTTAGCGAGGCTAACGCTCATAGGGGTCTGGCCTTCGTTTTTTCGGCGTATCAGCCGCCGGTAGAGCGCCGCGTCCGCGCTCCTGCGCTTTGCGCCGGCGAAGATTTTCGCGCAACGCTAACGCCAGGCGCTCACTGCGATTTCCGTTTTTTTTAACTTCGCCATTTTTGTTGTTTCGGGTCATGGCCTCATTATCTGCCTCACGACAAACGACGCAAGGCTAGCCGTCGGCTTGCGCCCACGGGGGACCTTATGGCAGTTTCCGCCGCGTTCGCGCCTTGTCCATTTGTTGCGCGTTCTTGCTGCCGTAGCTCAGTGGTAGAGCACCCCCTTGGTAAGGGGGAGGTCGAGTGTTCAATCCACTCCGGCAGCACCAGCTCCCAAGGCAGTTATGGCGATCAGCGCGGCTTTAAGAACGCAAAATCGCAACCTTGGTCGGCGCCAAGTATCTCCTGTGCATAAAGACGGGCGTAGCCGCGGGCGGGAGGTTGCGCCAATTGTTTTGATTCCGCCGACCGACGTTTGAGCTCGGCGTCGTCCACAACCAGATCGATACGCCTTTGCTTGACCGAGACCCGGATGCGGTCGCCGTTCCGCACCAGGCGGAGCGGCCCACCGGAGGCGCTGTCCGGTGTCACGTGCAACACAATCGTGCCGAATGCAGTGCCGCTCATGCGCGCATCCGAAACACGCACCATGTCCTTGATGCCTTTGGTGGCGAGCTTCTTTGGAATCGGCAAATAGCCCGCCTCAGGCATGGCCGACGCCGAATGCGGCCCGGCGTTTTGCAGGACCAGAACGTCCTTTGCATCGACATCGAGCTTGGGATCATCGATGCGCGCGGCAAGATCTTCGAGCGATGAAAACACCACGGCTCGCCCTTCGTGCTCGAACAGATTGGCATCGGCCGCCGAGCGCTTGAGGATGGCGCCTTGCGGCGCCAGATTTCCGAAGAGAGCCACCAGGCCGCCTTCCTTTTCAAGCGGCTTGTTGCGTTCCGCAATGATGGTGCGATCAACCCACCCGGCGCCCTCATGCGCAAGCCGCTCGCCGAGCGTTTCACCCGTCACGGTCAGGCAATCAAGATGCAGAAGATCCTTTAGTTCGCGCAGCAGCGCGCCCATCCCGCCCGCCGCGAAGAAGTCTTCCATGTAGCCGTTTCCGACCGGCTTCAGGTTCACCAGCACGGGTGTCGTATTGGACAGGTCGTTGAGGCGTTGCAGCGAGAGCGGAATCCCCGCGCGGCCGGCAATCGCGGTCAAATGAATGATCGCATTCGTTGAGCCGCCGATGGCGAGTAGCACCCGCAATGCGTTTTCGACTGACTTTTGATTGACGATGCGCTCCGGCGTGAGCTGCGAACCGATCAGCTTGACCGCAGCGGCGCCGGTGGCTTCTGCTGCGCGCAGGCGATCGGCATGCACGGCGGGAATTGCGGCGGTGCCGGGCAGAATCATGCCAAGCGCTTCCGCGATGCAGGCCATGGTGGAGGCGGTGCCCATCACGGCGCAAGTACCGGCAGTCGTGGCCAGTTTGCCTTCAACCTCTGTAATCTCGCTGTCTTCGATCTTGCCGGCCCGGTATTGCGCCCAGAAGCGGCGGCAATCGGTGCATGCGCCCAGCCGCTCACCGCGATGGCGGCCCGTCATCATTGGGCCGGCGACCAGCATGATCGCGGGCTTACCAGCCGACACCGCGCCCATTAGCTGGGCGGGCACTGTTTTGTCGCAGCCGCCCATCAGCACGACCGCGTCCATGGGCTGTGCCCGAACCATCTCCTCGGTGTCGATCGACATCAAATTGCGAAATTTCAGACTGGTCGGATTGAGGAAGACCTCGCCCAGGGAGATGGTCGGAAACTCAATCGGTAGCGCGCCCGCCGTCAGGACGCCGCGCTTAACCGCCTCCAGCATTTCGGGGAAATGCCTGTGGCAATTGTTGAACCCGGATGGAGTATAGGCAATGCCGACCACAGGTTTTGCCAGCATGGCGAGCGAATAGCCCATCGACTGCGCGAAGGAACGCCGCAGATAGAGGGAGAAGTCGCGGTCGCCATAGTTGGTGAGGCCGCTGGCCATGCCCGTGGGTTTGTCGTTCATGCAGACACTTTTTGCAGCCGGTCGAGCCCGGATGCAAGCCACTGCGACCATGGATGCGCAGCAAAACGCTGCGAAAGCAAAGGATAACGCCGTTTCAACCGGTCAATACCCACCCGCTGACACCACACCGCGACGACCAACATGGTGAGGAGCCACGTCAGAAAGTGGTAACGGGCCGTTGCAGCCGTGTAGAACAGCGCAACAGCATGTTGCGCAAGCGCCGCGGCGCCGATCAGCCGTAGCCACGGGTCAAATCGGCGACCGCGAATGACGACGTACATGAGTACGGCGACAGCGGCGACATTCAACGGAATGGTAGCGTGGGATTCCGCCGGACCACCCAGCCAATCGGCAATTTGCACAAAGACCTTCCTCACGGAGCCGCTGTTCAAATGCATCGCCATCAAGTCGTGCGCAGCAGCAACATAGGCCGAGGGTGGCATCACCAGAACTGCGGGATGTTCGGTATTCGCGCTGAACAGTACGAACACATGACCATAAACCCAATTATGCAGGACCATTGAAAATACGGGCAGAAACCCAACGCACAGACCGACAAGCCGTTGCCACTGCCGCAAATAAAGTGCCGCAATGCCTGCCCCTCCGAGCAGAACTGCGGCGGCCGGCGCGACGATAGGCTTCATGAAAATCGCAAGCGCCAACAACAACGCTGCAAAAAAAGGTTGAACCAGACCTGCCCGCTGCGCCGACTTGCTCACGGCCAACAGGGCTCCGGCGACAAACATTATATACGCTGCCGGATCCGCAAAACCGCGCGATGCCCATTGCTCATACTGGACAAATGACGTGCCGAATATTGTGCCGATTGGGATCGCAACAAAGAGGAGGATCAGGGCAAGCGACCACCGGTCTGGCAAGAAGCGCCGAAACAGAGCGTACACAAGAAATGGAAACAGCAGAATGATCGAGAGGTAGCCGAGATAGCTTTCGCCGAAGACAATGTGTTCGAGGGCGCGGAAATATCGCAGCCCGGGTCCGCCGTAATAGAAGACTGCCTCGCCTCCTTCGAATGCCCCGTAGACATCACCGGCCAGTAATTTCTGCAATATCAAACGTCCGACGCCATCATAAAAGAGCCCATCATCACCGCCGTCGAATGGCCGCACTCCACCGAGGAAGCTTGCGTCGTCCAAGGCAATGACCAGACCCGACAGGATGATGATAACAGCGGGCACAAGCGCCCGGCCCGGTCTGACGCGTACCAAAGTTACAACCAGACCGGCCGCCGCAATCAAAAGTAAAGTCCCGCGCGCGAAACTCGCCAGCCATATGCTCCAGGTCGGCGTCAAGCGCATTGCGAGCGTGTCCGGCTTGATGCCAACGCCAACAATTCGCTTCCCGACATCGTCAGCTTTGATGTCCCGGCATCCATCACCGGTCGTCGCGACGAAATGCTCCCCCTCGCCTTCCCACATCACCGTGCCGCGCCAGCACAGCTCGCTGCCAACATAGCTCGCCGGCAGACGGATCATTTCAAACCATGGCATCGTGAGATGCCAGCGATGCCATCCCATCCAGAAACGTCGGTCGCGCGTCCCCCGTTTCACATCATTATCCGTTGTCCAATTATATCGGAATTCGTTGACAAAACTTGGCCGCAGCCACACCGGATCGGAGAAATCGATTCCACTCACGGCACGGGAAAATTCAGCCTTGCGCCAGATGCCATCGGCCGAGAACGCAAAAGCCGAATCGGGGAAGCCATTGCTCAGCCAGCAACCGGCTTTTTTCGGATCACAGCGGCGTGCGGGCGGATATTGTTTGTCGAAATCCGCAGCCATGTAACGGTAAACTTCACTCGGCAATTTCCGCTCAAGCGCCGTGCCTGGCAGAAAAACATTGTGACCTTCCTCGATGCGCGGGGGCGAAAGGAACGCTTGACCCAAAGCAGCGATAACAACGATGGCCACGGCGACAATCCATGCGCGCAGATTGGCGCGCACATCACCGCAAAAAATCACAATTGCCAGGACGAGTAACAGCGCGTAGTCGGAGAAATTATTGACCGGCAGGCCGATGGCGACGACGGCGAGAACGAGCGCGCCGACCTTGCGCCACCCGGCGCCGGCAGCATCGTCACTCATTACGGTCATGGGATGTCGTCCCGGCCCTGGCCATTTCGCCCTTGCGTAGCATGTCGATTTGGCTCAAATCCATGCCGCATAAAGACAAAACATATGGCGGGATATCGAGGCCGTGATCCGTTTGGGAATAGTCGGCAGCAACTATGGACGCACCGTGCTGTTGCCAGCTTTCCGGGCCGACCCTCGTTGCGAGGTGGTTGCGCTCGCGGGCAGCGATATAAAACGTACGGCCGAACGCGCCCGTGACGCCGGCGTTCCAAAAGCCTACGGCGACTGGCGCGCGCTGGTCGAGGACGCCGACGTGCAGGCGGTCGCTGTCGCGACCTTGCCAAGCTTGCAAGTGCCGGTTGCGATCCGGGCGCTGGAATTGGGCAAGGCGGTGTTCGCCGAGAAGCCGATGGCAAATGACCTCGTGAGCGCGCGCGCGATGCTTCGGCAGGCCGCACTAAGTCGTAAGCCGACCATGATCGACTTCAATTTTCATCAGATCGTGAGCTGGCAGCGGGCCAAGGCGATGCTCGCTGCCGATGCGATCGGCGCCCTCCGCCATGTCACCGTTCATTGGCACGTAGAGAGCCGCGCCATCCAGCTGCGCATGCGCAACTGGAAAACACTCGGCGACGATGGCGGCGGCGTGCTCGGCAACTTCATTTCCCACTGTTTCCACTATCTGGAATGGTTCTGTGGGCCGATCGTCGGACTGTCGGCGCGCGTGGCCGGCTTGCCCGGTGACAGCGAGCTGGAGACGACCGTGGCGATGGCACTGCAATTCGCTTCGGGCCCGCTGGTAAGCTTGTCAATGAGTTGCGCCTCATATCGTGGCATCGGCCATCGTCTCGAGTTCTTTGGCGAGGACGGCACGCTGATGCTGCACAATTCCGGCGCCGATTACATGCGTGGCTTTGAGCTGTGGCACGGCAGGCGGGAAGCGCCCCTTGCCCGCATCGGAACTGACGATCCGCTCGATGCGAGATATCCGGACGGCCGCATCGCTCCGGTCTCACGGCTCGCGAAACTGTTTTTCGACGCCATCGAAAATGACGGCACCGCAAGGCCAGGCTTTGCGGAAGGTTATCGCGTGCAGCAGCTCATCGACGCCGCCCGGCGGTCGCACCTGCAAGGTGCATGGATCGACGTTGCGGGCGAGACCGCCAAAGAGGAGATGCGCGCGTGAGCCGCATCCTGGTCACCGGAGGGAGCGGCTTCATCGGTTCCGGTCTGGTGAAAGCCCTCGTCAAGGCGGGTCATCGAGTGCGCGTGCTTGATGACAGCTCCCGTGGGAGTTCTCACCGGCTTACCGAAGTCGCCAAAGATATCGAGTTTATCGCCGGTGACATTCGCGATGCGGCTGTGGTCGAGAAATCTGCGCAGACAATGGACGAGGTTCATCATCTTGCCTTTGTCAACGGCACTGAATTTTTTTACAGCCAACCCGAGCTGGTGCTCGATGTCGGTGTGCGGGGCATGGTCAATGTTATCGACGCGTGCCGCAAGCATGGTATCGGCACGCTGGTTCTTGCTTCGAGCTCGGAGGTCTATCAGACACCGCCGAAGGTCCCTACCGATGAAAGGGCCCCGCTCACTATCCCCGATCCGCTGAACCCGCGCTATTCCTACGGTGGCGGCAAGTTGATAAGTGAATTGATGGCGATCAATTTCGGCCGCAAATATTTCAAGCGCGTGTTGATCTTTCGTCCGCACAATGTTTATGGCCCCGACATGGGCTGGGAACACGTGATCCCGCAATTCGCCCTGCGCCTTGATGCCGCTGCTAAAAAGCGGCCGTCCGGGAAATTGCCATTTGAAATCCAAGGGACCGGAAAAGAAACGCGTAGTTTCTGCTTCATCGACGACTTGGTTGCTGGTGTGATGGTGATGCTGAAGCAAGGCGAGCACCTTGGCATCTATAATATAGGTACAACCGAGGAGGTCACGATCGCGGATCTGGCCGGCCGGATCGCCGGTGTCGGCGGCCGCAAAATCGATCTGATTACCGGCCAGCCCAGGGCGGGCGGCACGGCGCGCCGTTGCCCCGACATTTCGAAGCTTGCAAAGCTGGGCTATAAGCCGCGCGTGCCGTTATCCGAGGGTCTAAAACCCACGCTTGGCTGGTATTGGCGCAACATCGAGTTGGCGCCGAAGGAGACTTGAGCCTTGCGTCCCAGCAAAGTTGCGCGTGCGACCGGCACCGGCGCCAGCGTCCCAATCGAGGGCTGTCAGATTTGCGGCCACGCACCCCTCGATGTCGTGCTGTCACTTGGTTATATGCCGCCCGTCAATCAAATGGTGCCGGTTGGCCAGGTGCCGCACCAACTGCCGTGGTTTCCAACAACGCTCTTGCATTGCCACAACTGCGATCTGGTCCAGCTCGGGCTTGCCGTGGACCCGACAATCATCTTCCCGCCCGAATACCCCTACACCAGCGGCACCACCAGATTATTGCGCGATAATTTTTCCGACTTGCAGCGCGAGAGCGCTGCCATGCTCGGTCTGACCAACAAGGACCTCGTCGTCGATATAGGCTCGAACGATGGTACATTACTGTCGAACTTTCAGGGCGGCGGACAACGCGTGCTTGGCATCGAGCCGACCGACGTCAGCGATATCGCCAACCAGCGCGGTATTCCCACAATCAAGCGCTATTTCGGGGTTGAGGTTGCCCGCGAGGTCAAGCGCGAATTTGGCGTCGCGAGCGTCGTAACCGCCGCCAATTGCTTTGCACACATTGAAGACGTCCATGCCATTGTCGATGGCATTGTCGAGATGCTCAAACCTGACGGGGTATTTATTTCGGAATCTCACTATCTCATTCCACTTCTCGATACCCTTCAATACGACACCATCTATCATGAGCATCTGCGGTACTATTCGCTGACAAGCCTCAAACACCTCCTGGAAATGCACGGCCTTGAGGTTTTTCACGCACGTTTAATTCCAAGTCACGGCGGATCGATTCGTGTCTATGCGGCGCGTCACGGGACACGCTCCGTGCAAGACGATGTGCAGCGGATGCTGGCGACCGAACCGCGTGGGGACGCGATGGTTAAGCGTCTCGAGACATTCCGGCGGGACGTTATCCTCTCGAAACTTCGATTGCTCTCGATGCTGTGCGAATTGAAGGAAAGAGGTGCCCGCGTCGCCGGCATCAGCGCGCCGTCGCGCGCGAGTACACTGGTCAATTATGTCGGTCTCGATGAGGGGCTTATCGATTACGTTTGCGAGATTGCCGGCTCGCTGAAGATCGGGAAATACATGCCCGGCACGCAGATTCCGGTCGTGGAGGAATCCAGACTGTATTCCGACCAACCTGATTGTGCGATCATCTTCTCCTGGCACATCGCGGATGAACTGGCGCCGAAGCTTCGGGCCAAAGGGTTTCGCGGCAAGCTGATTACGCCGCTGCCGGCGCCGCGGATTCTATAGGCTCCGCCCGATGAAAGCCGCCGATGCGCAAGATAAAGGCAAGGAGATCGCCTTCTTCGACGCCCACGCCGAAAACGACGAATACGATGTATTTACGCCGGATGCCAATGAAGCGCTGATCGCGGCTTTCGTGCGGCTGAGTGGTTTACCCAGGGGCGCACGAGTAGCCGACCTCGGTTGCGGCTCTGGCGTGTTCACCGAACTATTGCGCCGGCAGGGATATCAAAGCGTCGGACTCGACATCAGTCCCAAACTCGTAGCGCTTGGCCGGCGAAAATATCCTGGCGTCGAGCTGATTGAAGGAGACGCCGAAAACCTGCCGTTCAAAGATGCAAGCGTCGACGGCGTGTTGCTGAGCGGACTGGTTCACCACTTTCCGAACCCCCGCCGCCTCGCCGGCGAGGTCAGACGCGTCCTCAAAAACGGCGGGCGGTTCGTCGCTTTCGACCCCAATCGCCTGAATCCCTTTATGTGGCTCTACCGCGATCGGACCTCGCCCTTTTATAGTTCTGTCGGGGTCACCGAGAACGAAAGGCCGGTTCTGGCCGCCCAGGTCGCCGAAGTCTTTCGCAACGAGGGATTTCGCGTCCAGACTGACTATCTGGCGGGCCTTGCCTATCGCTATGTCGCCTCGCGGCGGACTCGCATGCTCCTGCCAATATATAATTTCATTGACGGCGTTTTGTTCAATCTTGCGATCATGCAGCCATTGCGCCCCTTCGTGTTGACCAGCGGAGAAAAGCCTTGAGCACCCCGCTGCCCGTTGTCCAATGAACAGCGCGAAGCGCCAGCGCCTCGACGTCGTCATTCCTGTCTACAACGAAGGCGCCAATATTGTGCCAACTCTGCGAGCGATCGCGAGCGAGGTCAAAACGCCAAACCGCGTGCTGATTTGCTACGACCGAGAAGATGATGACACTCTTCCGGCGATCGAGAACAATCGCGACGCGCTTGCCCCGCTCGCCATAGAATTCGTGCGCAACCGCGGACGCGGCGCGCATGGTGCCGTGCTCACCGGTTTTGCGGCAAGTAACGCGCCGTTCATTCTCGTGTTCCCGGCCGACGATGATTACAATGCCGGAATTCTGGATTCGATGGTCGCGAAAGCAGTGGGCGGCTGCGACATCGTCTGCGCAAGCCGTTTCATGGCAGGCGGTGCCATGGTCGATTGCCCGTGGCTAAAGAATTTCCTCGTGCGCGCCGCGAACTTCTCGCTCTACCATCTTGCACGCCTGCCGACCCACGACGCCAGCAACGGATTCCGCCTGTTTTCCCGCCGAACAATCGACGAGATCGCAATCGAGTCCGAGCGGGGCTTTTGTTACAGCATCGAACTGCTTGTTAAATGCCACCGACTTGGCTGGCCAATCGGAGAGGTGCCGGCGCGTTGGTTTCAGCGCGCTCACGGCGCCAGCCGTTTTCACGTGATCAAGTGGCTACCAAACTATCTGCGCTGGTATGCATACGCCTTCGCGACAACTTGTCTGCGACGGCCGGCGGACAGCGTGCCCCGCAAAAAAGCCGTCTGATATTGCGGTCGGCGGGCTTGATCTCAATCAATGCAAAATGCCGGGATGCGACGAATCTCGTCTCGACAAATACCCTGGAAGCCTTCTAAAAGATGGCTACCGCGGGGGGCGGGAAAGAAAAGAGCATGGATTACGGCGGTTTTTTTGTATCTGCCCTGGACAAGTTGCGAGACGAGAGGCGCTATAGGGTCTTTGCCGATCTCGAGCGCATCGCTGGTCGCTTCCCGCATGCTGTATGGCATTCCAAGCAAGGTCCGCGCGATGTCGTAATCTGGTGCTCGAACGACTACCTCGGCATGGCGCAGCACCCGAAGGTGATCGGCGCTATGGTCGAGGCAGCAGCCCGTATGGGAACGGGCGCAGGTGGCACTCGCAATATTGCCGGCACCAATCACCCGCTCGTCGAACTTGAGCGCGAACTGGCCGACCTGCATGGCAAGCCGTCCGCGCTCGTCTTCACGTCGGGCTACATATCGAATGAGACCGGCATTTCCACCATTGCGAAGCTGTTGCCGAACTGCTTGCTCCTGTCCGATGCGCTCAACCACAATTCCATGATCGAAGGCGTGCGTCAGTCAGGCTGCGAGAAGCAGATCTGGCGGCATAACGACCTCGGCCATCTTGAGGCACTGCTGAAGGCCTGCGATCCCGCACGTCCCAAGCTGATCGTGTTCGAAAGTCTCTATTCCATGGACGGCGACGTCGCACCGGTGCATGCGATTTGCGACCTCGCCGAACGCTATGGCGCCATGACCTATTGCGATGAGGTGCATGCAGTCGGCATGTATGGACCACGCGGTGCGGGCATCTGCGAGCGTGACGGCGTCATGCTGCGCGTCGACGTGATCGAGGGCACGCTTGCCAAAGCGTTCGGCTGCCTCGGCGGTTATATCGCGGCAAGAGAAGAACTCGTTGATGCCGTTCGTTCCTATGCTCCGGGATTTATCTTCACCACCGCACTCCCACCAGCGATCTGCGCGGCAGCGACGGCCGCCATCCGCCATTTGAAGACATCGGGGTGGGAACGCGAACGACACCAGGAGCGCGCGGCGCGGGTCAAGTCAGTGCTCAACGCCGCAGGCCTGCCTGTTATGCCAAGCGACACTCATATCGTACCGGTCCTGGTCGGCGACCCCGAACAGTGCAAGGCGGCGAGCGATTTATTGCTCTCCGAGCACGGCATCTACATTCAACCGATCAATTATCCGACCGTGCCGCGCGGAATGGAACGATTGCGCATCACCCCTTCGCCTTATCACGATGACGTCCTCATCGATACGCTGGCCGAAGCGCTGGTGGACGTGTGGGAGCGGCTAGGGCTACAGCGGCGTTTGCAGGCAACTGCGGCTGAGTAGCCAGACCCAATCTCATCAATCTTGAAATGGCGGCCGCTTTAGGGGCGGCTTGACGGGCTCGCTGGGTATTTTGAGCGAGCGCGCGTTTCGCCGGGCCACCAGCGGCATAGTCAGCGATACAAAAAAGATTCGTGTCAGATGGTGCGCGCCGACATACACCGGGTCCATATTGAGCGCGAGCGCCAGCAACATCATGGCGTCGACAGAGCCCGGTGCAAAAGCAATCATCACTTCGGCGGCGCGCAGTGACAGCACGCTGATCAAAATGGCCGCAAATACAGCGGCGATCGTGACTGCGACGGCGAATGAACCAAATGCGGCGCCGACAAAATTCAATAGCAGTCTCGGCGGGGCATTGGCGAAGCGTGAACCTGTGACGGCGCCCATCGAAACCATCGCAGTGTTGGCGACCCACCACGGCATGACAGCATGAATCAAGCCGCTCCCGTGCAGGACAGCTGACGTGAGCATGGCGCCAAAGAGCAATCCACCTGGGAAGCGGATGCGATAGGCGATGATTGCAACGACGCTTGATACGGCGACGAGAATCGCCAATTCGTCGAGCACGGCAATGCTCAGCGCGCCGGTTGCTCTCGGCGCAACGTGGCCAACAAGGCCCAGAAAAGACAATCCCGCCGGCAAGCCAACGGCAATGACGACCACGCGTATGCTCTGCACAATTGCAATTGCGCGCAAGTCGGCGCCAAGCTCGGCGCCTAAAACCAGAACCTGAGACATTCCTCCTGGCGCAGCAGCGAGATACGCGTCGACTTTGTTCCATTGATGAATGACGCGCAGATATCCGGCGCCAGCGACAGAGATCAAGATCATGGCCAGGATAAGCACCGCAATGCTGGCCGGATAGGTCGCCATGCCATGCAATGTCTCTGGGGTGACCACCGCGCCGAGCGATATGCCAATCAGCACAAAGATCGCGCGCATTAAAAAAGTGGGTATCAGCATTGGACGGCCGGCAAGCGACGCGCCGGCCACTGCCAGAATTGAGCCCGATAGCCAGCCGGCGGGAACGCCGATAAGCCCCAGCGCAGATCCGCCGGCCGCCGCGATGACCAGCGTTTCGGTAAGATGGCGCAAGGCCGCGAAGCGGTCTGTGGCGGGCGGCGAGGACAAGACCCAAGGCTCTCACGGGAGCCAAGCGCACCGCGCGCCAAGCTCATTGGCAGCGATCAATGCCGCGCGAAAACGCTCGCGTCAAATGCTGGCGAGGGGTTATGTCGCTATTCCGGCTGGTGTTGGTGTCATCCGACGTTGACCGCCACCAAGCACAATGCGCACCAAATCGGCGGCATTTCGGGCGCCAATCTTCTCCATGATGCGGGCGCGATGGACTTCGACGGTCCGTGGGCTGATGCCCAGGTGACGACCGGCCTCCTTGTTTGAGGCGCCTCCTGCAATCTGCGTAAGCACCTCTCGTTCACGCGGAGTAAGAAGAGCCTGGCCTGGAAAGGCACCCAATGATCCATTTCCGGCGCTGCCTTGTCCGTTGCGGTTACCGAAGGCAGCGATGGCGCCGCCCACGCGCACGGCGATTGACCGCGCGTCAAGCGGCTTGACCAGATAGTCGAACGCCCCGCACTTCACTGCCTCAACCGCCGAACTCACATCATCATCGCCTGTGATGATGAAAATGGGAGCCGCATAGCTGTGTGCATCAAGTTCTTTGAGCACCATCACGCCCGATTTGTCGGGCAAGTGCAAATCGAGCAAGACGCAGGCGGGCGTGCACCTTTGCGCAGCGCTAAGAAAGGTTTGTGCGTCGGCAAAACCGGTGACGCGATAGCCGCCAAGCGTGAAAACGACCGAAAGCGCGTCGCGTAGCATGGCATCGTTGTCGACGATAAACAGTTCGCCACTCGGTAGAACTGCCGAAGGCATGGTTGCTGTTGCTCCGAAACGCGACACCTCAAATTGCCAGCGTATCTTGCACTATAGGCGCGCCGAGTGAAGATAAAAGTTTAGGTAAAGCAATAGCTTACGGTATGATTGGACCGTGCAAAGGTACTTTGGTGCCGGAGGCATTCGCGAGTTGCACTGCCGCGCCCGATGGCGTTCTGTGCTGGGGTTTAGTTCCGCAAGATCGCAGCCGGACTATAATGTTGGTCTCGATCTGGAGAGTGCATGCTGCAGGGTGGGGTCGTTATTGTTGTAGCGCTTGCGTATATCGGGTTGTTGTTCCTGATCGCGAGCTACGGCGACCGCATGCGAGGCCTCGGTCGCGAAGGTCGGGCGCGACTGTTGATCTATCCGCTTTCGCTGGCGATCTATTGCACCTCCTGGACCTTCTTCGGCTCGGTCGGCTTCGCTTCACGCACCGGGTTCGATTTTCTGACCATCTATATCGGGCCGGCTCTCATGATCGGCCTCTGTGGGCCGCTTCTGATGCGAGTCGTGCGCCTCGCAAAGGCGCAAAACATTACTTCGATCGCCGATTTCATAGCTGCGCGCTACGGCAAAGGTCAGGCAGTTGCAGCCACTGTTGCGTTGATTGCGATCGTTGGATCGATCCCCTACATCGCACTGCAGTTAAAAGCGGTTTCGTCATCGCTAGAAACGATCCTCGCCCATATCCCGGCAGGCACCGAGGTCACGCGGCCTCTGCTTGGAGACATTGCGTTATTCGTTGCGTTCTCGATGGCAACTTTCGCGGTGCTTTTCGGTACTCGCCATATCGATGCCACCGAGCATCAGGACGGACTGATGTTGGCCGTGGCAACCGAGTCGATCGTCAAGCTCGTTGCATTCCTCGCCGTCGGAATTTTCGTCACCTTCTGGATGTTCGACGGGCCAATAGCGCTGTTCTCCGAAGCCATGCAACGACCGTCGACTGCAGCCATCTTCAGCAGGGAACCCCGCATTGACACCTTGGTCGCAATGACGCTTCTCTCATTCTCAGCGTTTATCCTGCTGCCAAGACAATTTCACGTGGCCGTTGTCGAAAACAACAGCCAAGGCGAAATCAAACGCGCTGTCTGGCTTTATCCTCTCTATTTGATTCTCATAAACCTGTTTGTCGTGCCGATCGCACTCGCCGGCTTGTTGACCTTTCCGGCCGGCAAGGTCGACAGCGATATGTTTGTGCTTGCCCTGCCACTCGAAAGCGGCTCAAACCTGTTCACCATCATTGCGTTCGTGGGCGGTCTTTCAGCTGCGACTGCGATGGTGATCGTCGAATCAGTTGCCCTCTCGATCATGGTATCAAACGATCTGATCATGCCGCTCGTGTTGCAGCGGCGAGAGGCCTTGATCAGCGGACGCGACAACGTTGGCTCGATGTTGCTCACGGTCCGGCGGTTGGCGATTTTCGCGATTCTGCTTCTCGCCTACGTCTATTACCGGTCCGCGGGCGAAGCACAGTTGGCCTCGATCGGTCTTCTTTCATTTGCGGCCATCGCGCAACTTGCGCCGGCCTTCTTTGGCGGCTTGCTCTGGAGGCGAGCCACGGCCGCCGGCGCCATTGCCGGCATGACGGCTGGATTTTTCGTGTGGGCCTACACCCTGCTTCTTCCGACGCTTTCCGATATCGGCGTCGTTGGCGAGCGCATACTTACCGAAGGACCGTGGGGCCTTATCATGTTGCGCCCGCAACATCTGTTCGGGCTTGACTTGCCGCCATTGGTCCATGGTGTCATCTGGAGTTTGCTACTCAATGTCGTGTGCTATGTCGGCTTCTCCTTGCGCCGCGCGCCTTCGCCGATTGAGCGCCTGCAGGCCAATACCTTCGTCCCTTCGGAATTTACGCCCATTGCCCCGAGTTTCCGGCTTTGGCGTTCTTCCGTCACGGTGGAGGAACTCACAACAACGGTTTCGCGCTACCTCGGCGAGGAGCGCACGCGCTCGGCATTCGAGACCTTCGCCGCAGCACAACGCGTCAGTCTCGAGCGGAAAGAAGAAGCTGACTTCCGGCTGGTGCGCCATGCCGAACACATCCTTGCCTCGGCGATCGGCGGCGCCTCGTCCCGGCTGGTCCTTTCCCTGCTACTGCGCAAGCGCACGGTATCAACCAAGGCGGCCTTGAAACTGCTCGACGATGCTAATTCTGCAATTCAGTACAATCGCGAGATACTCCAGACCGCCCTCGATCACGTGCGACAGGGCATCGCGGTGTTCGACAAAGAGCTGCAGCTGATTTGCTGGAACCGGCAGTTCGGTGAAATCCTAGATTTGCCACCGAACCTGATTCGAGTCGGCGCGGGACTGGCCGACATCCTGCGGTTTAACAGCGGCCGGCGTGGCGATCTCTCAGCCGACCGCGCCGAGGAATTCGTCAATACACAGATAGAACGTTATATCTCCGGCAGTGAACCGTTTCTGGAACGCTTCGCGGAAGGTGCGGTTATCGAGGTACGCTCAAATCACATGCCGGACGGGGGCATCGCGACGACATTCACCGACATCACGGCGAGTGTTGAGGCAGCGGAAGCGTTGGAGCGATCAAACGAGACGCTAGAACGGCGTGTGCGCGAACGCACGGAAGAGCTCACTCGTCTCAATGCCGCGCTTGCCCATGCCAAAGGCGAGGCCGAGGCTGCCAATATTTCCAAGACCAAATTCCTGGCAGCAGCGAGTCATGACATCCTGCAGCCACTCAATGCCGCGCGACTCTACGTAACCAGCCTTATCGAGCGCGGAGCGCGGGATGATCGCGGTTTAGTGGACAATATCGATGCTTCTCTTGAAGCAGTGGAGGAAATTCTGGGTGCGCTATTGGATATGTCACGTCTGGATACAGGCGCGCTGCGCCCGGAATTCGCGAATTTTCGTGTCGACGAATTGTTGCGCCAGATTGAACTCGAATTTGCCCCGCTTGCCTCCGCAAAAGGGCTCAAGCTCACTTTTGTCCCGTGCGCATTGGTCATCCGTTCTGACCGCCGGTTGTTACGCCGTTTGATCCAAAATCTGGTCTCAAACGCGATCAAATACACACCTGCAGGAAGCGTGCTGGTTGGCTGCCGCCGGCACGGCAACGATCTGCGCATCGATGTCTATGATACCGGTGTCGGCATTCCGAAGGCGAAGTGGCGAGACATTTTTGTCGAATTTCACCGACTCGATCAGGGCGCCAAAATTGCTCGTGGGCTGGGCCTCGGCCTGTCGATTGTGGAACGCGTGGCGCGTGTGCTCGATTGTAAAATCGAACTCGAGTCGGAATCCGGCCGTGGCGCGCATTTCTCCGTCACTGTGCCGCGATCAAATGAGGCACCGACCGAATTGCCCGCGCGGGAAAGTGCGCGCGTTGAATCCAGTCAACTCGCGGGCATCATCACTCTATGCGTTGACAACGAACCCTCGGTGCTCGACGGGATGGAAACTCTGCTGCGCGGCTGGGGCTGTGAAGTGCTCAAAGCTCCCGATCTTGCATTTGCGCTGGCGGCAATCTCGGAGAGCGCGTTGATGCCAAATGGGCTTTTGGTCGACTACCATCTCGACAACGGTAACGGCATTGAAGCTATTACCGCGCTGCGCCGCCGCTATGGCGACCTTCCGGCGATCCTGATTACCGCTGACCGCTCGCCGGCCGTGCGCGAACAGGCTCGCGAAGAGGGCATTCAGGTATTGCACAAGCCGATTAAGCCGGCGGCGCTGCGTGCGCTGTTGGCACAATGGCGCGTATTGCGGGTCGCCGCAGAATAGCGAGAGCCGGCTAGTTTTCTGCGGCGACGCTTTGCGGCCACTGCCCGGCTTCAATTTTGGCAGCGGCGATCACCGCCTGCGTACGGCTCTCAACCCCCAGCTTCTGCAGTATCGCGGAAACGTGTGCCTTAACCGTCGCCTCTGACACGCCGAGCTGGTAGGCGATCTGTTTGTTCAGAAGCCCTTCCGACAGCATCATAAGCACGCGCACTTGCTGCGGCGTCAATGTCGCCATGCGAGCCATCAACTCCGCCGCCTCCGCGTCCGAGCCAGTCGCTAGATCGACATCTGGTGGCGTCCACACGCCACCATTGAGGATATGCGAGATCGCGGCGCGCATCGCCTCAACGCCAAGCGTCTTTGGCATGAACCCCGAGGCGCCAACCTCCATACAGCGGCGGATGGCGGCCGGATCGTCGTTAGCCGAAACAACAATCACCGGCACACCGGGGTACTGCGCACGCATATACATTAGGCCGGAGAACCCGCGCGCACCCGGCATTGTCAGATCAAGCAACACCAGGTCGATTTCGCCGCCACGCTCCAGCAATTCCACGAGCTCATCAAATGTCCCGGCTTCCGCGATATCGACCTTTTCCAATAAGCCCGTCACCGCCTCGCGCAACGCGCCGCGAAACAGGGGGTGATCATCGGCAATTACCAACCGGTACTGGAGCACGTCATTCAAATGGGACTGTCCTGCGGTTCAGTCGAACAGCGGCGATGCGCCGCACCATTCCTAGCGGATCAATCCGCGCTTCAAACCATGTTCCTCCCCCGCCGCTTTGAGCGCAAGTCTTTCACCGTGCGACGAAAATTGGCTTAGCCTAGCCACGCTGCAGTGCAGAAAAAGTACTTATGAATCTGTGCCTTAGGGCATCGGTTTGGCCAAAAGTCGAATATTGGTGTCGGGGACCGGGGACTAGAATTTTCGCAACCCGCCAAAGAGCGGCGAAGGGCCGGCCGGGGCTTTATCGGCACGACTTCTTCGTCGGCGGCGGCGGGAGCGTCGTTTTGAAAAACACGAATAACGGGGGGACTCGAGATGAGCACAGTGGCTGGTACCGCCGCCCGCGCCGGCGGCATGTCGAAGGACGAAAAGTTCGTTATCTTCGCGTCGTCGCTCGGCACGATCTTCGAATGGTACGACTTCTATCTGTACGCGGTGCTGGCACCGTTCTTCGCAGCCTTGTTTTTCCCCACCGGTAACGACACGGCGGCGCTGCTGTCGGCCTTTGCTACTTACGCCGCCGGCTTCCTCATTCGTCCATTCGGCGCAGTGATCTTTGGCCGGGTCGGCGATCTGGTCGGCCGCAAATATACCTTCCTCGTCACAATCATGGTGATGGGTAGTGCAACCTTCCTGGTTGGCGTGCTGCCGACCTTCGCCAGCATTGGCTGGTTGGCGCCGATCCTGCTCGTCAGCCTTCGCTTGTTGCAGGGCCTTGCGCTCGGTGGCGAGTACGGTGGAGCAGCGACTTATGTCGCTGAGCACGCGCGTCCGCATGAGCGCGGTTACGCGACCAGCTTCATCCAGACGACGGCCACTCTTGGACTCCTGTTGGCACTCATCCTGATCGCGCTGTGCCGTGGCAACATGGCCGCCAAGGAGTTCGCCGAGTGGGGCTGGCGTATTCCGTTCCTGATCTCTGTCATCCTGCTCGTGTTCTCCGTCTACATTCGGCTTAAACTGAATGAGACACCCATATTCCAGAAGATGGTGCAGGAAGGAAAAGGCTCAAAGGCTCCGCTGACCGAGAGCTTCTTCCACTATCCCAACAACAAATATGTTCTGCTCGCACTGCTGGGTGCCACTGCCGGTCAAGGCGTGGTGTGGTACACAGGCCAGTTCTATGCGTTGTTCTTCCTCGTCATCACACTGAGAGTCGACTACATCACGGCTTATGAATTGATCGGCCTGTCGCTGATCATCGGAACGCCGTTCTTCATCGTGTTTGGCTGGCTCTCCGACCGCATCGGCCGTCTCAAGATCATCCTGGCCGGCTGCGCAATTGCGGCCATTACTTACTTCCCGCTGTTCCAGGGTCTGACGCACTATGCAAATCCGGCTCTGGAAGCGTTCGCCGCAAAGAATCCAATCTCGGTCTCGGCTGATCAGGCGACCTGCAACCTGCACATCTTCGTCGGCCCGTGGTCGAAATTCAGCGATTGCGATCGTGCACAGGACTTCCTGACCAAATCGGGATTGTCGTTCAAGACGATCCACACGCCGGGAGCGAAGTCAGCCGATCTGGATATTGGGGGGACTAAGGTTCAGGGCTGGGACAATGCGAAGTGGACAGCAGCCCTTGCAGCCAAGGATTTCCCGAAGTCAGCCGACCCGGCCAAGATCAATTGGTTCATGACCGAAGTGATCCTGGTCATCATGGTGATCTACGTGACCATGGTTTACGGGCCGATCGCTGCGTTCCTGGTCGAAATGTTCCCGACCAAGATCCGCTATACCTCGATGTCATTGCCTTATCACATCGGCAATGGCTGGTTCGGCGGGATGTTGCCGCTGCTGGCCACCGCAGTCGTTGCCGCAACTGGCAATATCTACAACGGTCTCTGGTATCCCATCGGGGTCGCGGTCATGACACTTGTCATCGGCATGCTGTTCCTGCGCGACACCAGGGGCGTGGACATCAGGACAGGTTCCGGAGTGGCGATCCAAAAGGGCTGAATTGCTTTACGGCCGGCGGCAAACACGCCGCCGGCCTTCTTCTTCGAAACGCCCCGCAGTTCGGGGCGTTTTTCATTTCCGGCTGCCGATGAACTGGAAGCTCACCTCGCGGCTGTGGGGACGGCGCCGGTGTTCGACGAGATAGATGCCCTGCCAAACACCGAGCGCCATTTTGCCGCCGACAACAGGCACGTGTAGCGAGACGCCGTTGAGCATCGCCTTGACATGGGCCGGCATGTCATCCGGCCCTTCCGCGTCATGTATCCATGGTGCGTTTTCTGGCGCCAGACGATCAAGCGCCGCAATCAGGTCCGATTGCACATCGGGATCGGCATTTTCCTGGATTGTGAGTGATGCCGAGGTATGGTGCAGGTAGACCAACAACACCCCCTCGTCGGCATTGATCTGACCGATGAAGCCCGCTGCATTGTCAGTGATGTCGGTGAACCCGGCGCCGGGCGTATCGACGCGCAAGGTAGCACTTGCGATCAATTGCGGAGCGGCTTCGACGATGGCGGACATCCGACCGGGCATGAATGGAGGCTACTTAGCCCTTGCGCATGATGTCTTTCTGCACATTGACAACCATCTCGACCAGGCGGCGCCAAGCCTCTTCGAGGTATTCGCGCGCACGCGCGATATCCTGCTGGGTTGGCAATTTGATCGACAGATTGCCGCCTTTGTCGGGAGACGGCGTGAGATCGGCTGTCGGACGCGGCGGAGGCGGTTCCTTGAGAATTGCGATTTCTTTCTTCAGCGATGCGACGTCGTCTTTCAGTGACGCGATTTCCTTCCGCAAAGTCGCGATTTCTGTTTCCAATCCCGCGCGCTCGACCGCAGGCGCCTGCGAATTCTCCGGGGCTTGCATCGGAGGTTGCTGCACGGATTGGGGCTGACCTTGATCCTGCGTTTGTGACGGGCCTGCTTTTGGGCCCTCGACATCGACGGCAGGCTGCGCCAATGCAGGCGCCGCGGCACAGACGACAATTATGATGAGAGCAAATGTCGAGACACGCATGGCGGTATTCCGTTCATCTTGGCGCGGCGAATTTTTCAGCGTACCACCGACCGACACATACTGAACACGGAGGACGGAGGTGTGTGGTTCCTATAGACGCTTCGATCCGCCTGCGCACAGAAGCCATTTTCGGCACGAAAATTCGATGTTTGTCACTCGATATCAAACACTTATGCCGCAGGAGCCGTTCCTTGACTCGAAGAAACGCGCTAAGTATGGTCCGCGCGGCTTTTAGGGCGGCGGGACACGCGAAACCTGAAGTCCACGCGAGTCGCAAGCATGGCTGACGGCACGCGCGGCAAAGGCGACCGTAAAAATCCGCCGGACGATGAGGCTGCTCTCTCCGCGAGGCTCCAGCGTCTCGGCAAACGGCTCGCCCAGGCGAACCGACCATCCGAAAACGGCTCCGATCCTCGTCAGACCGCCGATCCATCGGCGATCGCCCGCGGTTTCCGGCTGTCGACCGAACTCGTCGCCGGGGTTCTTGTGGGTGCGGTTATCGGTTGGCTGCTTGATCGCTGGCTGGGAATCTCGCCGTGGGGGCTCATCGTATTTTTATTGCTCGGTTTCGCCGCCGGCGTGCTGAATGTGATGCGAGGGGCAGGAATCGTGCGTGAGAGACGACTGGACGATTAAAGACAATGGCCGTCGATCCGATCCACCAATTTCAGATCCAGAACCTGTTTCCGGTTGTGAAGATCGGCGGCACTGAAATCGTGTTCACAAATTCAGCCGCCTTCATGTTCGCCGCGGTTCTCGGCATCACTGTGTTTCTGGTCGGTGCAACCGCCAGCCGCAGCCTCGTGCCATCGCGACTGCAATCAGCGGCCGAAATTGCCTACGAATTCGTCGCGACGACAGTCCGCAGCACCGCCGGCACCGAAGGCATGAGGTTCTTTCCTTTCGTCTTCACGATCTTCATGTTTGTGCTGACACTGAACATGATTGGGCTCATCCCCTACTCCTTCACCGTTACCAGCCACATCATCGTCACCGCCGCCCTGGCGTTGACGGTTTTCTTTACCGTTCTGATTTACGGCCTGATCCGGAACGGGCTGCATTTTTTCAACCTGTTCGTGCCCAAGGGAGTGCCGATCTACATTTTGCCGCTGATCGTGGCGATCGAGATTCTTTCGTTTGTGTCACGACCGATCTCGCACAGCGTGCGGCTGTTTGCCAACATGCTCGCAGGGCATATCACGCTGCAGGTCTTTGCCAGCTTCATCATTCTGCTCGGTACCGGTCTCGGTGTCATTGGCTGGATTGGCGGCGCGCTTCCCTTGCTGATGATTGTCATTCTCTTCGCGTTGGAGACGCTGGTGGCCTTCCTCCAAGCCTATGTCTTCGCCATCCTCACTTGCATCTATCTCAATGATGCGATTCACCCCGGCCACTGACGGCCCGAACGGAAAAAGAAGGAGTTGAACATGGATCCAGTAGCAGCAAAGTACATCGGTGCGGGCATCGCCTGCATCGGCATGGGTGGCGCCGGTGTTGGCGTCGGGATCATCTTCGGAAATTATCTGGCCGCCGCTTTGCGCAACCCATCCGCGGCACAAGGTCAATTCGGCAATCTGATCTTTGGGTTCGCCATTACCGAAGCGCTCGGCATCTTCTCGCTGCTGATCGCCCTCCTGTTACTTTTTGCGCTGTAGGAACGGACTGGGTTTGTATCGGAGACGGTGATGGCCGAGCCCGTTCACACGACCAGCACAGGGGACGCTAAGGAAGGCGGCCATGGCGGATTTCCGCCATTTCAGTCCGAGACCTTCGCATCCCAACTCTTTTGGTTGGTGATTGCTTTTGTCCTGCTCTACGTGCTGATGGCGAAGCTGGCGCTCCCCCGCGTTCAAACAGTTATCGACAACCGGCAGAAACACATTTCGGGAGATCTTTCCGAGGCCTCCCGGCTGAAAGGCGAATCGGATGCCGCTGTCGCTGCGTACGAAAAGGCACTAGCCGATGCACGGGCTCGCGCGCAGGAGATCGCGAACGAGACACGCGAAAAGCAGGCTGCTGAGGCAGAGGCGACCCGCAAGCGGCTAGAGGATCAACTTAACGCCAAGCTGGCTGACGCCGAGAAGACTATCGCTGCGACCAAACAAAACGCGATGAAGAATGTTCATGGCATTGCGGCCGACGCCGCCAAGGCGATCGTCGAGCGTCTGATCGGCACAACGCCGACCGACAGTGCAGTCAATGCGGCTGTCAAGGACACGCTCAACAGTTGACGGGGACGATCGTGGAATTGCTGAAAGATCCGGAAATTTGGGTGACAGTTGCCTTCGTCATCTTCGTCGGCGGTCTGGGTTATATTGGCGTCCACAGGATGATGGCGAAATCGCTCGACGAACGCTCAGCGCGCATCAAGGCCGAGATCGATGAGGCGCGAAAGCTCAAGGATGAAGCGGTTCAGCTTTTGGCCGAATACCAGCGCAAACGGCAGGCCGCCGAAAGCGAGGCGCAGGACATTATTGCCGGCGCCAAAGCCGAGGCCGAACTACTCGCGACCGAGGCGAAGACAAGAATTGAGGATTTCGTTGCCCGCCGCACGGCGCTGGCCGAGACCAAGATAAGCCAGGCTGAAGCGCAGGCCGCCGCCGATGTCCGCAGCGCGGCAGCCGAAGCTGCTATCGTGGCCGCGGAAAAGATCCTTAGTGCTGAAACCAAGGGAAAGCTGGCCGTGGAGCTGATTGCCAAAGGCATTGAGGACGTCCGCAAGAAATTCAACTAGCGGAATGAATGCGCCCTCAGGCCTGGCCGGAATTCCAAGTCAGCTCTGACGCGGCTTTGCCACCGACTTCGGCTTTGGCTTGACCGCGGGCTTTTTCTTTTCCTGCGGCGCCCCCGCCGGGTCGAAGCCGACGTAAACCACGTACGAATCCAGGATCGCAATCGGCTGAGGCAACGGAAACGATATCTCCGGGTCGATATGCGTAAATGCAACCCGATCGACAGCGCTGGCGACAACCACGTCCAAGCGAGCAAATTTCGAGGTAATGGTTTTCGGCTGAATCCCTTCCTGCACCACCGCAATGCGAAGCGGTACATTGATCGTACCGGGACCTCCGGCGGGACCTGTGATGACCCGACCCTCAATGCCGACCTTCATGGTCATGATGCCGGCGTTCACCTGGCACTCGCGGGCGGTACGGAGGATCGTCGCCTGATACCGCAAATCCATAGCCGCCGGCTCGCCCTCTCCCGGTTTACTGCCGATCATCAGCGTGGCCGCGCCGCTCCGTACGGTAACGCTGGGGCACTCGATATCAGCTGCGTTCGTCCCAGTTTCGGAAGTGGTTGCTTTCGACGACGTATTGAAAAGGTCCAATGCTGAACTGTTGAATAGATTGCTCGAGCCGCACCCGGCGAGCATCAGGGATAAACTTAAAAGTATCGGGCTTACGCGCACAATCTGCGTATTTTGTTCTTCCGGCATTTCCATTTCGCGATTCTCGCCGTCTTTTCGTTGCTATGTTTTATAGGCCAAGCATGGCCGCCCCAAGGCGCTGTTCAGTCGGTGTCGTCCTTGAGGCGCGCATAAAGCAGATGGTCCTGCCAGGTTCCATTGATACACAGATAGCCACGGGCATAGCCCTCCCGACTAAAGCCGGTCCGTTCCAGCAAGCGAACCGATGCGGCGTTGTCGGGAATGCAGGCCGCTTCCAGTCGGTGCAGCCTTAGTGTTGCGAAACTATAGGGAATAAGCGCGCGCATCGCCGCTGTCATGTAGCCTTTGCGAGCAAATGGTGCCCCAATCCAATATCCAATACTGCCCGCCTGAGCCACGCCTCGCCGAATGTTGGCAAGCGTTAGTCCGCCAACCATGGCGTTATCGTCGCTGCGGAAAATCAAAAATGCATATGCCAGATCGCCGCGTTGATCTTCGGCATATCGCTTGAGCCTACGGCGAAAGGCGCCGCGCGTTAGATCGTCAGGCGGCCACGTCGGCTCCCAAGGAACGAGGAAGTTACGGCTCGTCTCTCGCAGGGCCGCCCATTCGGCAAAATCACCGCTGTGGGGCGCGCGCAATGTGACGCCCGCGCCGGTAACGCTCGGCATATTCTCGTTGGAACTGACGGTCCTGAAAAACGCCATGGACAATGTCGGTCGAGAACCGCGCGGCTCAGGCCGCGCGGCGAACTAGACTTTCAGCGATTGCGGCGGTGCTTGCAAGACCGTTGCCGGGTCCGAGCGCAGCGATCGCTGGCTTGGCGCGGCCGATCAAGGCGCGACCAGCGGCGCGGGCACTTTCAACGCTCACAGCATCAACCTTTGCAACAATCTCCTCCGACGGAATTGGACGTCCATACGCGAGCATCTGCCTCGCCAATTGGCCGACGCGCGCCTCGGAGCTTTCCAGTGCCATCAAAAGTCCTGCCTTCATTTGGGCCTTGGCACGGTTGACCTCGGTATCGTTCAACGTTTCGGTCGCGTTGCCAATCTGATCAATGACCACGCGCATGAGTTCGGGAGCGTCGGATTCATCCGTGCCGGCATAAAGGCCAAACAGCCCGGTATCGGCAAAGGGCATGTGGAAGGTCTGAATGGCATAGCACAGACCCCGATTTTCACGTACTTCCTGGAACAGGCGCGAAGACATGCCTCCCCCCAAAACGCTCGTGAACACCTGCAAGCTATAGAGTTGATCGTCGCGCATAGGCAGCCCTTGCAGGGCCATGGCGATATGCACTTGCTCAAGCTCGCGTGTTTCCACTCTCGTGCCGCCGCGGAAATGTGCGGGTTCGGGGGCCGGAGCAGCTGGGCCCGTGAAGCTGGCGAGGCGTTTGTCGACTTCGGCAACGATCGCGCTGTGCTCGATCGCACCGGCAGCAGCAACGATCATGTTAGGCGCGCGATAGTTTCGTGTCAGATAGGCCCGCAGCCGAGATGGGTTGAACGATCGCACGGTATCCGGTGTGCCAAGAATGGAACGGCCGATCGGCTGCAGTGGAAACGCCGTTTCCTGCAGGCGATCGAACACGAGATCATCGGGCGCATCCTCGGTCGCGCCGATTTCCTGGACGATCACGTTTTGCTCGCGGCGCAATTCTTCCACATCGAAAATTGGTTCGGAGAGAATGTCCGACAGCACATCGAGCGCGAGCGGCACGTCGGCCTTGAGCACACGCGCGAAATAACCCGTCGATTCGGCGCTCGTCGCTGCATTGAGGTCCCCGCCCACGGCCTCAATCGCTTCCGCGATCTGCCGGGCGGTTCGCCGCTTCGTACCCTTGAAAGCCATGTGTTCAAGCAGATGCGAGATCCCATGCTCGTCGGGCCTCTCGTTGCGGCTGCCGGATCCAACCCACACGCCGAGCGAAGCCGTTTCGAGATGCGGCATTCGATCGGTCACCACCGACAAGCCAGAGGGAAGACGAGTGACTTCAACAGTCATGCCGCTGCTCCTTCACGCGCCGCGCGCGAAACCGATGTTACATACCGCTCTACAGCCGCCTGATCCGCCGGCAGTGCGGTGATCCGTTCTTTTCGTGTTGTCAGGTCAGCGAGCCTATCTGGTAGCGCCGGGACGATACCGCAAGCTGCCTTCACCGCATCGGGAAACTTTGCGGGATGTGCGGTCGACAGCACCACCATTGGCACCGAAGGATTGCGCGTCTCCTTTTCGGCAACTGCCAGCGCAACGGCGGTGTGCGGGTCGACGCAATAATTGGCCTCGCGCATCCATGCGCGAATTTCAGCGGCGGCTTCCTGCTCGTCGGCGCGGTCGGCGGTGAACGATGACCGCAACTCCTTGAGCGCGCGCGCCGAGATCGCGAAGCGGCGCGACTGCGCCAACGAACCCATCAGGGCTCGCACGGCGCCAGCGTCCCGGCCGTAAGCATCGAACAATACGCGTTCGAAGTTGGAAGAAACCTGAATATCCATCGATGGCGAAGTCGTCGCCACCACGTCGCGGATTTCGTAGACACCGGTGGCCAAGGTGCGGACCAGGATGTCATTGACATTGGTCGCTATCACCAGGCGGTCGACCGGCAATCCCATCCGGGAGGCGACGTAGCCGGCATAGACGTCACCAAAATTTCCAGTAGGCACGGTGAAGGCAATCTTTCGATTTGGTCCGCCGAGTGCTGCGGCCGCGGTAAAATAATAGACGGCCTGGGCTACGATGCGCGCCCAATTGATGGAATTGACGCCGGACAGCCGCACTTGATCTCTAAAAGCGTGATGGTTGAACATCGCTTTCACGAGCGCCTGGCAATCATCGAATGTACCTTCTATGGCCACCGCGTGGACGTTCGCGTCCGGCACGGTGGTCATCATCCGGCGCTGCACCTCGGAGATACGGCCTTGCGGGAAAAGAACCACCACATCGGCCTGTGTACGGCCGCGGAAGGCTTCCACGGCTGCGCCGCCGGTGTCGCCGGATGTGGCCACCACAATGGTGGTACGCTCGCCACGTTGATGCAGCACATGATCCATCAGCCGTGCAACCAACTGCATCGCCAGGTCCTTGAAGGCGAGTGTCGGCCCGTGGAAAAGCTCGAGGACGAACAGATTCGAATTGAGCTCGGTCAGCGGCGCCACCGCGGGGTGACGGAAATTTCCATAAGCCTCGCGTGTCATGCGCGCGAGATCAGACTCCGCGATTCCATCTCCGACAAAGGGGCGGATGACGTCGACGGCAACTTCCGCGTAAGGCTTGCCGGCAAAACTTTCCATGCGCGCGCCATCAAGTGTCGGCCAGCGCTCCGGCACATAGAGTCCGCCGTCGCGGGCAAGGCCCGCGAGCATCACCTCGACAAAATCGAGCGAGGGAGCCTCGCCCCGGGTTGATACATAACGCATTGATTTAGCTTAATTTTAAGGTTCGGTCGCGGCGGTAAGGACGCCCGCACAGTAGCCTTGAGCCCCTGCTTTCACAAGAAACGCTCTTTCCGGCCAAAAAGCCGGCGTGCCAGCCAAACGACGTAGACGCCGGTGAGCGCCACCGCGAGGCCAAACCACGTTAGGGCATATTGCAAATGGTTGTCGGGCAAATTGACTTCGAGCTTGCCTGGCTTTGGCAAGCCGCCCGGTGGGGCAGGCCCTTCCTGGTCAATGTAAAAGGGCGCCGCGGTCGCCCACTTCTTGAATGTGGCGATCGAATTGGAATCGCGCAGGTACCAGATATTTTTCTTTGGGTCGTCTTCGGGCGTGAATGAATCGCGCCGCTCCGGCCAGCGCATCACGCCGACGATATCAACAATGCCGCGCGGTGCTCCCTCGGCGCGTGTCGCCGGGTCCTTGCGATCGTCTGGCACAAAACCGCGATTGATGAGGACAATGCTGCCTCCGGCCAGTCGCGCCGGCGCGAATACCCAATAGCCTGGTCCTTTCACGTCGGGCCGCAACGGAGAACCGGCCGTGTAAACAAACGCCTCTTCGCCATCGAGGAATTCGGCAGGGAAAGTCACGCGATGAAATTCTTCGCCGTCTGCACGAAGCCGTGACCAGCTCGCCCGCGGCGGCAAATCCTCCGGGGCGCGGCCGAGCCGCGCATTGAGCTTCGCGACCAGGTCTTCTTTCCAGACCTTGCGGTCGAGTTGCCAGATGCCAAGCCCACACAGGATCAAAACACCGACAAGCGCGGCCGCTGTCGCGTCGAGTACTGTGCCTCCCTTTTTTTTCCGCCGCACTTTCTTCACGCGTCGCCTCGGTATTCGAGACGGCCTTCGGCAGCCTTGTGATGAAATTGCAGCGCAATCAACAAGCCTTTGATCAGCCGTAACGGGGCGAGCGTCACGAGCAGAATCAGTGGCAGCCACAAAGCCGCATGAACCCAATAAGGCGGCTGATAGACGATTTCGGTAATCAGAGCCGCGAACACGACGATGAAACCTCCGATGAGAATCACGAATACCGCCGGCCCGTCACCGGCGTCGGCGAAGCCGTAGTCGAGACCGCAATGTTCGCAGGCCGGCCGAAGCGCCAGAAAACCTTTAAACAGCCGACCCTCGCCACAGCGCGGGCAGCGGCCGCGCAGACCGCGGCCGATCGGCAACTTGTCGTTCGATGCGTGATCGATCATTGCCAATCAATCAGCAAAACAAAAGGGCGGCGTGATGACGCCGCCCCTCATCCAGTAAACCATGGATGCTGATCATTCCGGATGCGGCGCGCCCGCGCCCCAGACATAAATGCAGGCAAAGAGGAATAGCCATACAACGTCGACGAAATGCCAGTACCACGCAGCGAATTCGAAGCCGAGATGCTGTTTCGGGGTGAAGTGCCCGGCCAATGCACGCATCAGGCAAACGATCAGGAAGATCGAGCCGATGATCACATGTGCGCCATGGAAGCCGGTGGCCATGAAGAAGGTGGCGCCATAGATGTTGCCGCTGAAATGAAAAGCCGCGTGCGAATATTCGTAGGCCTGCACGCAAGTGAAGGTGAGGCCCAGCAGAATGGTGAGGATCAAACCCCATTTTAAACCCTGCCGGTCGTTTTCCAGCAGCGCATGGTGCGCCCAGGTGACGGTCGTGCCGGACGTGAGCAAGATCAACGTGTTGAGCAGCGGCAGATGCCACGGGTCGAAAGTTTCGATTCCTTTCGGCGGCCACACGCCACCGGTCACCGCGATCCGTCCTACATCGTGCACGTCTCCGGGAAACAGCGCGGTGTTGAAGTAGGCCCAGAACCAGGCGACGAAGAACATCACCTCGGAGGCGATGAACAGGATCATGCCGTAGCGGTGTGAGATCTGCACCACGCGTGTGTGGAAGCCCTCGAACTGGGCCTCGCGGATCACGTCGCGCCACCAGACAACGAATGTGTAGAGCACGCCCAGGACGCCAACACCGAAAACCACCGGCGCGGCGGGGTACATATGATGCATCCAGCTGATAGCGCCGACCGCCAGGATGAAGGCGGACACCGCGCCGACCGCCGGCCAGGGGCTCGGATCGACCAGGTGGTAGTCATGCTGCGGTTTGGCGTGAGCGTCGGCCATCGTCTTCGTCTCCGTTTACGTTCCGCGCATGATCTTGTCCGAACTTTTCGGGATCATGCGTTAGAGCTTGCTCGACTTCTTATCCGGCGCCTCGGCGACCGGCTGCTCCGGATCGCGGAGCCTGTAGAATGTATAAGATAGCGTAATGACGTTGAGATCGTTTTGATCGCGGTCCTTGGCGATCGCGGGATCGACATAAAACACGACCGTCATATCGCGCGTTTCGCCCGGTTTCAGGCGCTGTTCCGTGAAGCAAAAGCAGTTGATCTTGTCGAAATAGGCGCCGACGGTGGGTGGCGAAACATTGTAGGAAGCCTGGGCCGCTATTTCGCGCGCGGCTTCGTTGACGACCTTGTAGTGCACGGTCGCCACCTCCCCAATGCGCACCTGGATCGCATTTTGCTCGGGCTGGAATTTCCAGGGCAGGCCAGCCGAAACATTGGAGTCGAAACGAATCGTCAACGTGCGCCCGAGAACATGATCGGGCGCGCTTTCCGCAACCTGGGTGGTGCCGCCGAACCCGGTCGTCTTGCAAAACCAGTTGTAGAACGGCACCGAGGCATAGGCTGCGCCGATCATGCCCGCGACAACCGCGCCACAGCAGCTCGCGACCAGCACATCGCGGCTAAGGGGCTTTCTACGCATCTTGTCAGAACCTGCTGTCATTTGGTGTCTGTCAGATGGGGCGAATCAGGATGGCCGGGCCCTTGACCAGCGTCATCACGTAAAACAGTACAACCAGTGCGGCGAGCGCGAACGCGATGGCGAGCGAGCGCGACCGGCGCGCGCGCTTCTGTGCTTCGGTGAGCACGATGCCGTCGTCGTTCTGTTGCTCGCCCATCAATTCGTCCTTGGCGATGTCCGTGCTCACGCTGCCAATCGGGTGATCAGCCCGCCCCACCCGCGCTCGACCAGCAATACCGCGAACAGCAGAAACAGGTACAGTATCGAGAACGCGAAAAGATTGCGGCTCGCGCGCTCAGCCGGGCGGTTTTCCCGGAGAACTTGCCAGCCCAGCGTAAGCATGATCGCGCCTGTCAAAACAGCGGTGATTCCATACAACGCGCCGGTATAGCCAAACATCCACGGCGCGATGCCAAGCGGCACGAGGATGAGGGTATAGAGCAGGATCTGGCGCCGCGTGCTGGCATCGCCCGACACAACGGGCAGCATCGGAATTCCCGCGCGCGCATAATCCTCGGTGCGATAAAGCGCCAACGCCCAGAAATGCGGCGGCGTCCAGAAGAAGATGATCAGAAATAAAAGAACCGGCTCAAGCGAAAGCGATCCGGTTACGGCCGCCCAGCCGATCATCGGCGGGAACGCGCCGGCGCCGCCGCCAATCACGATGTTCTGCGGCGTCGAACGCTTGAGCCAGATCGTATAGATCACGACATAGAAGAAGATGGTAAAGGCGAGCAGCGTCGAGGCAACCCAATTCACCAACAAGCCAAGCACGACCACAGAGAAAGAGCCGAGCGTTAGCCCAAACGCCAAAGCCTCCCCAGGGCGTATACGGCCCATGGGCACCGGCCGTCGCGCCGTTCGTGTCATGACCGCATCGATGTCGGCGTCGTACCACATGTTCAGTGCGCCAGACGCTCCGGCGCCAACCGCAATACAAAGCAGCGCGGTGAATGCAGTCACCGGATGCAGCGAGCCGGGAGCGACCGCGAGGCCCACCAGGGCGGTGAACACCACGAGCGACATCACCCGTGGTTTCATGAGCGCGATGTAATCGCCGACCGTTGCGAGACTCGGCTCTGCGGAGCGGCTTGAGGCGAGCGGCCCGCGGAGATCTGCGCCTGCGCTGACGAGCGACATGGGCTTTGCGTCGAAGTCCTATTTGATCCGAGGCAGCGTTTCGAATTGATGGAACGGCGGCGGCGACGACAGCGTCCATTCCAGCGTGGTCGCGCCGACTCCCCACGGATTGTTGCCGGCCACGCGCTTTTTGACAAACGCCTCGATCAATCCAAAGAAGAAAATGATCACACCAAAGCCGGAAATGTAGGAGCCATAGGAAGAAACCATGTTCCAGCCATGGAATGCATCCGGATAGTCCACGTAACGGCGCGGCATCCCGGCGAGGCCAAGGAAGTGCTGCGGGAAGAACACGAGGTTCACCCCGATGAAGGTGACCCAGAAATGCAACTTCCCGATGGTCTCGTTGTACATGTAACCGGTCATCTTCGGGAACCAGTAGTACCAGCCGCCAAAGATGGCGAAGACCGCGCCGAGCGAAAGCACGTAATGGAAGTGCGCCACAACGTAATAAGTGTCCTGCAACACGCGATCGACGCCGGCGTTGGCCAGCACCACGCCGGTCACTCCGCCCACCGTGAACAAGAAGATGAATCCCAACGCCCAAAGCATCGGGGTACGGAATTCGATCGAGCCGCCCCACATCGTGGCAATCCAGGAGAAGATCTTCACGCCCGTTGGCACCGCGATCACCATGGTGGCGGCGATGAAATAGGCCTGCGCGCCGGTCGACATTCCGACCGTGTACATATGATGCGCCCATACCACAAAGCCGATGCCGCCAATGGCGACCATCGCGTAAGCCATACCGAGATAGCCGAACACGGGCTTGCGGCTGAAGGTGGCGACGATTTGGCTGATCATGCCGAAGCCCGGCAAAATCAGAATGTAGACTTCCGGATGCCCAAAGAACCAGAACAGGTGCTGGTACAGAATTGGATCACCGCCGCCCTCGGCCGAGAAAAAGGTCGTGCCAAAATTTCGGTCGGTGAGCAGCATCGTGATTGCGCCTGCAAGCACCGGGAGCGCCAGGAGCAGCAGAAAAACCGTTACCAGGATCGACCACACGAACAGCGGCATCTTGTGCAGCGTCATTCCGGGCGCGCGCATGTTGAAGATCGTGGTGATGAAGTTGATGGCGCCGAGAATCGATGAGGCGCCGGCCAGATGCAGCGACAAGATGCCGAAGTCGACTGCCGGACCAGGATGACCGCTCGTCGACAGCGGAGCATAGAGAGTCCACCCGGCGCCGACGCCGTTGGAGCCCGGCTCACCTTCGACGAAGGCCGATGTGAGCAAAAGCGCAAACGAGGCCGGCAGCAGCCAGAACGAGATATTGTTCATGCGCGGGAAGGCCATGTCCGGCGCGCCGATCATCAGCGGGACAAACCAGTTGCCGAAGCCACCGATCATCGCCGGCATCACCATAAAGAAGATCATGATCAGGCCGTGCGCGGTGACGAACACGTTGAATTCGTGCGGTGTCGGAAAAATCTGAATGCCCGGGTTCTGCAACTCGAGTCGAATGGCTATCGACATCAGACCGCCGATCACGCCGGCGACCAGCGCGAACACCAGGTACATCGTCCCGATGTCCTTATGGTTGGTCGAATACACAAAACGCCGCCATCCGGTTGGATGGTGCTCGTGGGCCTCGTGTGCGCCGTGTGCGGCAGCCGTGTTGCTAGCCATCGTTATCGTCCTTCGACTCGTCGTTGTCGCTCGCGTATTCGTCAGTTCGCAGCCCCGGCCGCGGCCACCGCGGTCGGATGACTGTCGTCGTTTGCGAATTTCTTTTTCGCCTGCTCAACCCATGCCGTGTATTCCTTTTCGTTCACCACACGCACCATGATCGGCATGAAAGCATGGTCCTTGCCGCAGAGTTCCGAGCACTGTCCGTAATAGATTCCCTCGCGCTCAGCCCTGAACCACGTCTCGTTGATGCGGCCCGGGATGGCGTCGATCTTGATGCCGAATGCCGGCACGGCGAATGAGTGAATCACGTCGGCACCGATGGTGAGCACATGTACCACCTTGTTCACCGGGACAACCATTTCGTTGTCCACTGCGAGCAGCCGCGGTTGCCCGGGTTTGAGGTCCTTATCCTGCACCATCAGGGAATCGAATTCGAATTTGCTGTCGGGATAGCTGTAGCTCCAGAACCACTGTTTGCCCGTGGCCTTCACCGTCACGTCCGCCTTCGGCATGTTGAGCTGAAAAAACAGAAGGCGGAATGAGGGCACCGCGATCGTCACCAGGATGAGCACCGGCACCACCGTCCAGATTACTTCAATGACGGTGTTGTGGGTGGTGCGCGAGGGCACCGGATTGCTGCGCGCATTGAATTTCACGACGACGATGACGAGCAGCGCCAGAACGAAAAGAGCGATGGCCGAGATCACCCACAGCAGAAAATCGTGGAACCAGATGATGTCGTCCATCACCGGGGTGGCGCCTTTCTGCAAACCGAGCTGCCACGGTTCCGGTTGGCCTGTCGCTGCAAGCGCCGCCCCTGTTGCGAATACGGGCACGCTCGTGGTTATGAATGCGATCAACCGCTTGAGCACCAGCATTGTTCAATGCGCTCCTTCGACGAGAAAATCGGCCTCGCTCAAGGCCCCTTTTTGCCGCCCACCACTGGCATGATGTTCGGCGCGGCCCGCTGAGCACGGCATTTGCCACGGGCGTGGCAGTTTGGGCGGTGCGGCGGGACGGGGGGAAATCCCGGCCTCTCAAACCACAATTCCAGCCTTGCCGCAATGCACCTCATGACCTCCTCCATGCGACAAACGGCGTAGCCAAAATCAGCATTAGGGCCGCCATTACACCATGATGGCGACGCCCCGGAGAACGCCTTGCTTGACAGGATTGGCCGGGCATGACCCAACGAGGGCGAATAAAATGCTGTTCGGGCCCCGATTCGCCCGCGCTTTGGGGGTTTAAGGCGGGTGCGACGACCGGACGCCAAGGGATCGAGCGATGAGAATCTTTGAATTTGGCAGGCAGGCCCTGATGGCCGCGACGTGGTGCGCGGCGATGTTGCTGGTTGCACTCCCGGCGCTGGTACCCGCCGGCAGCGCGCTCGCCCAGGGCGCCGTCAAGTCCGTGCACAAGGACTGGCAAATTCGCTGCGATACGCCGCCGGGCGCCAAGGCCGAGCAGTGCGCGCTGATCCAGAGCGTAACGGCGGAAGATCGCGCCAATGTCGGCTTGACGGTGATTGTGCTTAAGACCGCAGATCTGAAGAGCCGGCTGATGCGCGTGGTCGCGCCGCTCGGCGTCCTGCTGCCATCGGGCCTCGGGCTCAAGATCGATCAGGCCGATATCGGGCGGGCCGGCTTCGTGCGTTGCCTGCCGAACGGCTGCATCGCCGAAGTCGTTATGGACGATGAATTGATCAAGAAACTGCGCAACGGAAAGTCCGCGACTTTCATTATCTTTCAGACTCCGGAGGAAGGTATCGGCTTCCCGATGAGCCTCGCTGGTTTTGGCGAGGGCTACGATAAGCTGCCGTGATCCCCTCGCAGCCCGACGTTCTCCGCATTATCTACCCGGGGTTGACCGTAACGCGGAGCCAAGCATGACATTCCCCTCCTCCCTGATCGACCGCGCCGGCCTTGATCGCGGCAAGGTGCGTCAGTTGATCGGGCGCGGACTCGACGGCGCCGATGACGGCGAATTGTTCCTTGAATATCGCCAGGCTGAGGCTCTGACTTTCGACAACGGCCGGCTCAAACAAGCGACCTACGATACGGTCCAGGGATTCGGGTTGCGGGCGGTGAAAGACGAAGCCGTCGGCTATGCCCATGCCTCGGACGTATCGGAAGGAGCGATCGCGCGCGCGGCCGAGGCCGTGCGCGCCGTCAAGGGCGGACGCGGCGGAACTTACGCCGAAGCGCCAGGCCGGACCAACCGCAAACTCTACAGCGATGAGAATCCGCTTGGCTCGCCTGCTTTCGAAGACAAGGTGAAGTTACTGGAATCGATCGATGCTTACGCGCGCAAGAAGGATCCGCGCGTGCGGCAAGTCACCGCGAGTGTCGCGGCCAACTGGCAGGTCATGGAGATCTTGCGGGCCGATGCCGAAACCTACCGCGATGTGCGACCGATGGTGCGGCTCAATGTATCCGTGGTCGTCGGAGACGGCGACCGGCAGGAATCAGGCTCTTACGGATTCGGTGGGCGTGAAGGCTTTCAGCGGCTCATCGACCCGCAAGCCTGGCAGGGCGCCGTCGATGAAGCGGTCCGGCAAGCCTTGGTCAATCTTCAGGCTGTGCCCGCCCCTGCCGGCGAAATGGATGTCGTACTCGGCTGCGGCTGGCCCGGCGTTATGCTGCATGAAGCAGTCGGTCATGGGCTGGAAGGCGACTTCAACCGCAAAAAGACGTCGGCCTTTGCCGGGCTTATGGGTCAACAGGTTGCGGCAAAGGGTGTGACCGTCGTCGACGATGGCACCATTCAGGCGCGCCGCGGTTCATTGTCCATTGATGACGAGGGCACCCCAACCAACCGGACCGTATTGATCGAAGACGGCATCCTGGTTGGCTACATGCAGGACCGGCAAAACGCGCGATTGATGGGTATGAAACCGACCGGGAACGGAAGGCGCGAGTCGCACGCGCATGTGCCGATGCCGCGCATGACGAATACGTATATGCTCGCCGGCACGCACGACCCGCAGGAAATCATCGCCTCGGTAAAAAATGGCCTATACGCCGTCAGTTTCGGCGGAGGTCAGGTCGATATCACCTCCGGCAAATATGTCTTTCAGTGTACCGAGGCGTACAAGATCGAAAATGGCAAAGTCGGCGCGCCGGTCAAAGGCGCCATGTTGATCGGCAACGGGCCGACCGATCTTCGCCGTATATCAATGATAGGCAATGATTTTGCGCTCGATCCCGGCATCGGTACTTGTGGGAAAAACGGCCAAGGCGTGCCGGTCGGCGTCGGCCAGCCGAGCTTGCGCATGGACAAGATAACGGTGGGCGGCACCGCCTGATTTGATGGAGTAAGTGGAATGCCGAACGTCTCGCGCGCCGGTACCTGGACCAAGAGCATTGCCGATATCGCGGTAATCGTGCTCATCGTGCTCGCGGCAAAGACCGCGATCGCCGAACCGTTCTATGTGCCATCGGGCTCGATGGAGCCCACACTTTTGATCGGCGACGAATTGTTGGCGACTAAATTTCCGTACGGCTACAGCTCGGCCTCGTTGCCCGCCTTTCTGGTTTTACCGAACACGCCGCGCGTTCTTGCTGCTCTCCCCAAGCGAGGCGACGTTGTGGTGTTCCGCTGGCCGGGCGATCGATCGCAAGTCTGGGTGAAGCGCGTCATCGGTCTGCCGGGTGATCGCATTGGCGTGCACAACGGCGTGGTTTCGATCAATGGCACGGCAGCTGGCGTTCGTCCCGCCGGCATCGGCGAGTCGCAATCCGAAGATGGCGGCGCGGTGTCGGCCACTCGCTACATCGAGACATTGCCGGGCGGCTACGAACATCCGATCTTCAAGATGGTGGCCCGCGCCGAATACGACGACATGCCTGAGCTGACGGTGCCGCCCGGCCACCTGTTTGTCATGGGAGATAATCGCGACAATTCCGCCGACAGCCGCGTGGCCGTACGTGCGGGTGGCGTCGGACTTTTGCCGGTCGAAGATCTCGTCGGCCGCGTGGACGCCGTCGTCGGTTCCTGGGATCTGGCGGTCAGGAATCGGCCGATCAGCGACTGGCCTTCCGGATTGAGGCTTTCCCGGTTCTTCACGGCCGTGCGCTAAACGCTCTAGCGCACCACGCCCGAGATACAGCACGGCTTTTCTCGTGGACGCGTGAGCTTGTCCTTGAGATAGCAGCGCGCCGTGGCGCCGATGTAACCGGGGCGCACATAGGTCCACGCGCGACAGTTGCTGTCGGCCTCGCATGCCGCTTTGCACGGCGCGCCGGTCGGATCGGTCGCTACGTCCATACTGCGAAGATCGCCGCCGAACCGATCGATGGAGTACTCGATCGGACCCTTCGGTTCGACGATTGCGGCGCCGCGGACGCCGGAAATGCAGCAACTAGCCTCGGTGCGCGGCGGCACGCGGTTCTTCAACCAGCAGGCCGCGACCGCACTTTCGGTGCGCGGATACGAGAAGGCCCACGCATAGCAACGCGCATCGCGCTCGCAGCGCATGGCGCAGACTGCGGGATCACCGCTGCGAATTTCGAATCTGAGGTAGTCGCCACCGCGCCGGTCAAATCCGCTTTGGGCATGCGCTTGGCAAGCCAAGCCCACGACCGCCAACGCAAGCGCGGTCGACACCCTGATCAGAATTTGCATGCGCGCGCTCGGTCAGCTTCGCCCCGCGCGCATGCTAACGCACCCACCGCCGATTGTGCAGGTGCGGATCGGGAACGAACGGCTCAGAATTCCGGTCGAAATTAAGCGCCCGCCGGAGGGGCCAGCGGGCGCGGATCCGGCCGCGAGAGGGGATGATCGCGGGTGTCGGATCGAGCGGCCGATGAGAGGGATCGGCCGTTTGCTTTAGTCGCTACGATGCCTTGCGCAGGTTTTCCGAAGACCGGCGATGGGTCCTGTTGAATTCGGCACGCCGCACGGCGTGGTCGAGGCGGCGCTCAAGCGCGCGCTCGAGCAGGAGTGCAGTCGGGTCGTCCCAAAACGGCTCCGAAAAGGCATCGCGCACGTCGGCGCGCGTCAGGCCGATATCCGCAAGCATTCGGCGATCGAGACCGGCCAGGACATGGGCCTCGCGGCGATGTCGGCGCGCCTCCGCCAGTTCCTTCAGCCAGCGCGTAACAAAAGCCAGCAAGGAGGCGAATACCCGGACCAGCGTGCCGCCGGCGACGGGCAAAACGGGGTAATTGGCGCTCATATCAGTCTCCTTTCAGTTCGCAGGTTCGGCGCCAAAATCGCGGTTGGCGCCGCCCAGAACCACCCGAAATCCCCACCCGATTTCTCTGGAATTGACGATATATTGCACTGCGGGGATTGATTAGTAAAACGAATGTTTCTAATCTAACCGATCAGGAATAGTGATATAGTCCCCGACGGCCTAAAAACCCGGCCTACAGGGACGCCGCCCAGGATCAGCCCATGACCGCAATGCTCGACATCGACCAGTTGCGCACGTTCATCGCGATTTCCGAGACCGGCAGTTTCACCAAGGCTGCCGAGGTCGTGAACAAGACCCAGTCCGCCGTCTCGATGCAGATGAAGCGGCTGGAGGAGCGCCTCGAGCGCCCGATCTTCGCGCGCGACGGACGCGCGTCGAAGCTTACGGATGACGGGCAGCGGCTGCTCGATTACGCGCGCCGCATCGTCAAGCTCAACGTCGAGACCCTCGCCGCATTTTCGGACGGCGAATTGTCCGGGCGGGTGCGTCTCGGCGTTCCCGACGATTATGCCGACCGCTACCTGCCGGAAATCATGGCCCGCTTCTCGCACAGCTATCCGGCGGTCGAGCTCAGCGTCATCTGCGAACCGTCGGTCGACCTGCTCGAGCGCATCGACGCCAATGAGATCGATCTGGCGATCGTCACCAATTGTGAATCCAAGCGCACCTCGGAGACATTCCGGCGCGAACGGCTGCTGTGGGTGACCTCGAACCGTCATTCGACTCATCTGGAGGAGCGCATGCCGCTCGCGCTCGGCCGTCCGAGCTGCGCGTGGCGGCGAATTGCGATCGAGCGGCTTGAGGCGATCGGCCGTCCGTTCCGGCTGCTCTACACGAGCTCGAACGCCGGCGCCGTCGCCGCCGCCGTGCTCGCCGGCCTTGCGGTGTCGGTGCTGCCGGAATCGGGACTGCGTCCAGGCATGCGCGTGCTGTCTGCAAATGACGGCTTCCCCGATCTGCCCAGCTGCCGCATCGGGCTGGTACGCAACGCGCACGAAGGTCTGGCGCTGGCCGATGCGTTGGCGGAGCACATCATCTCGTCGCTCGACAACCTGTCGGAAGCAGCGCAGGCGGCGGAGTAATTTCCGTCCCGGGTGCGGTGCAGCGCAAGCTGCACCCGGGAAACAGATTTCTAATACGCGTATTCCTCGAAGATCGGCTCGACCGAGTCGTTCCATTCGCCGTGAAATTTTTCCAGCAACTCTTCGGCCGGCGTGATGCCGCGCGCGATCGATTCTTCAAGCGGGCGCAAGTAGCGCGTCTCGTCGCGGCCGTTGCGATCAAGCCGCTTGCGCCGCGCGAGCCCGCGCGAACAGAGCCGCAGCGTTTCCTGCGCCAGCGTGAGCACGTTGCGTTGGCCGATTTCGGCCCTGAAGCCGAGCCTCGGCACATCATCGCGCAGCTTGTGCCGCTCCTGCGCCGTCCAGCCCTTGACCATGTCCCAGCACGCGTCAAGCGCATCATCGTCGTAGAGCAGGCCGACCCAGTAGGCCGTCAGCGAGGGCAGCCGCCGCCACGGACCACCGTCGGCTCCGCGCATTTCGAGATAGCGCTTGAGCCTCACCTCGGGGAAGATCGTGCTCAGGTGATTGGCCCAATCCGAGATGGTCGGCCGCTCGCCCGGCAATCCCGGCAGTTTCCCGGCGAAAAAATCGCGGAACGACTGGCCGGCAACGTCGATGTACTTGTCGCCGCGCTTGACGAAATACATCGGCACATCGAGCGCGTAATCGGTCCAGCGTTCAAAGCCCATGCCATTCTCGAAAGCCCAGGGCAGCATGCCGGCGCGCTGATTGTCGGTGTGGCGCCAGATCTCGGAGCGGAACGAAAGAAAGCCGTTCGGCTTGCCTTCGGTGAACGGCGAATTGGCGAACAGCGCGGTCGCGACCGGCTGCAATGCGAGCGACACGCGCAATTTCTTGACCATGTCGGCTTCGCTGGCGAAGTCGAGATTGGCCTGTACGGTGCACGTGCGATACATCATGTCGAGACCGAGCGAACCGACCTTCGGCATGTAGGCGGTCATGATCTTGTAGCGGCCCTTCGGCATTTTCGGCATATCGGCGCGAGTCCAGTTCGGCGTCATGCCGATGCCGAGAAAGCCAATCCCCAGGGGCTTGGCCACTTCGCGCACTTGCGCCAGATGCGCCATCAGTTCGGCCGCCGTCTGATGCACATTGTCGTAAGGAGCGCCGGAGAGTTCGAACTGCCCGCCGGGCTCGAGCGAAATCGCCCCGCCGCCGGTGACGTCGAACATGCCGATGATGTTCTCGTCCTCCATGATCGGCTCCCAGCCGAGCAGGTTATGCATGCCATCAAGCAGCGCGCGGATGCTACGTTTGCCGGAATATGGAACGGGACGGTGATCGGCGGAGGTGAAGGCGAACTTCTCGTGCTCGGTGCCGACTCGGAATTGTGTCTTCGGTTTGCAACCTGCTTCGAGCCAGGCGACGAGTTCGTCGCGCGTCTCGATCGGAGTCATGTCGATTTGGTCACGAGCCATGCAGGTGTCCGGGCAAAAAGGTCGCGACCTTAAACATGGGAGCCGGCAAAGAGCAATGTGAGGCTCATGCGAATTTGCCGGTCGACTTTGTGCCTGTGTCCCCGGCGCGGCGCTGCGACCCTCTGACGTCGTCCTCCGCCAAGGCGGAGGGCCCAGCACTTATGAACCGGATTGGAATGCTGCGCCCAAAGCGCTGGATCCCTGCTTTCGCGGGGATGACCGGACTTGGTGGGCACGCGCACTCGACCTCTCGAGCCCTTCTTCAAAGTTTTAATTGTCAAACAGGCAAGCGTCATCGTCCGTATTATTTATCGAGGCCCCGGGCTGGCCTGTCGTCGTTGTCGATGCGCCGCCCGGAAAAGAACCGAGGGCGCGCGGGACGCCAGGGGTCCTGAAGGACCCACGGGCCTCGACGCCTCGCGACATCGAGGCGTGTCGAGTCTTCAAGTGCCGCAAGTCCGCCAAATCCCAAGGCGTCCCGCGCGCGGTGTTTATAGGTTTGCTCCGCATCGCCCCCGGTGGACTTGCCATTTCAGGCAACCCCCCTTCCGGGTCGGCCACCTCTCCACCGCTTTTCCCAGACGTCCGTTCGCGCATTTCTGACCATGCCGGACGAGCCGCCGTCAGTGGGGCGATTGGCCCGCGGCGTGCGAGCCGGGACGATGCGGCTTGGACCGCCGGGGGGAGCGCCGCATCTCCGACGCACCCGTCATCCGGCCACCGCTCCCCGCCCCGCGTCTGGAGACGCTGATCAGACACCCCTCGGTACGGGGCGGGATCATTTGTGTATATATTCCTATAGGAATAAAGTCAAGTCAATTGTTCATATTTTGTTCTTTTTCTTTGCGCAGCCTTGCTTTATTGATCGACGCCCCATGACTCAATTCAGTCCCCACCAGCAAAGTGCCCTTCGATGCGTCGCCGAGTGGCTAAAGGCGAAGCCCGGCACGAACGGCACCCCTCAGGTCTTCCGCCTCTTCGGCTATGCCGGTACCGGCAAGACCACGCTCGCCCGGCACATCGCGGATGAGGCCGACGGCGAAGTGAAGTTCGCCGCTTTCACCGGCAAGGCCGCGTCCGTCATGCGGGGCAAGGGCTGCCGTGGCGCCTCCACCATCCATGGCCTGATCTATCGGGCGCGCGAGAGCGGCGAGGAAATCCCCAGCTTCGACCTGTGGGATGAGGCGCCCGCGTCGAAGGCCGAGCTGATCATCATCGACGAGTGCTCGATGGTCGACGCCGAACTCGGCCGCGATCTTCTGTCGTTCGACGTTCCGGTCTTGGTGCTGGGTGACCCGGCGCAACTGCCGCCGATCCAGGGTGGCGGCTTTTTCACCGAATCCGAGCCGGACGCCATGCTTACCGAAGTCCATCGACAAGCCCAGGACGACCCGATCGTTCGGCTGTCGATGGATATCCGCGCCGGCGGCGCTATCGAGCCCGGGCGCTACGGCGAGACAACGGTGCTGCGCAAAAGCGATCTCGACCCCGATCGCGTGCTCGAAGCCGATCAGGTGCTGGTCGGACGCAACGTCACGCGCCGGTCGTACAACGCGCGGATGCGCGAACGGCGCGGTTTCGAGGGCGAGATGCCCTCCGCCGGCGACAAATTGGTTTGCCTTCGCAACAACCGGAAGAAGGGCCTGTTCAACGGCGGACTGTGGACCGTCAAGGAGAGCGGCGGGCGCAAAGGCGGCGCCAAAACGGGCATCATGACCATGCGGCTGCTGCCCGACGATGATACTGCCACGCGCGGCGTAAAGGTTTCAGTGCGGCCGGAATGCTTTTCCGGTGGCATCGAACAGGTGGATTGGCAGCGCCGCAGACCTTATGACGAGTTCGACTACGGTTACGTCCTCACCGTGCACAAGGCACAAGGCTCGCAGTGGGACGACGTGGTTCTGTTCGATGAATCGTTTGCGTTTCCCGACAGCCGCGAGCGCTGGCTGTACACAGGCGTGACGCGGGCCGCGAAACGGCTGACGATGGTGGTAACCGGTTAATCCGCCTTCACGCCGGCGATATCAGGCCGCTTCTTTTTTCTTCGTCGGCGCGAAGCGCTGATAAAAACCCTCGCCCTTCGCGGCGAGATCGATCAACAGCTTGTTGGGTGCGAAGCGCGGCCCGTATTTCTTCTCCAGCTTGCGGCAAAGATCGACAAAGCGTTTCGTGCCCATCATATCGATCCAGGACAGGGTGCCTCCGGAGAACGGCGCAAAGCCGAAGCCGAGGATCGAACCGACGTCGGCCTCGCGCACGTCAGTCAGCACCTTTTCTTCGAAGCAGCGCGAGGTTTCCAGCGCCTGGATGCCGAGCAGCCGCAGTTTCAATTCCGCGATGTCGATCTTTTCCGGATCGAGCTGCTTGGGTTGAAGCTCCGCCAGGCCGGGCCACAGTTTCTTCGGCCCGCTGGCCGGGTAATCGTAGAAGCCCTTGCCGTTTTTGCGGCCGAAGCGGCCGCGCTTCTCCACCATTTCCTCCAGCAGCTTCTTCTGCCGCGGGTCGATCGCCTTCGCGCCGAGATCCGCCTCGGTCGCCTTGAGGATTTTCCAGGCAAGGTCGACCGCGACCTCGTCGTTGAGCGACAGCGGGCCGACCGGCATGCCGGCCATGCGACCGACATTCTCGATCATCGGCGCCGGCACACCCTCGGTCAGCATCAAATGCCCTTCGCGAATGTAGGTGCCGACCACGCGCGAGGTGTAGAAGCCGCGCGAGTCGTTGACCACGATCGGCGTCTTGCGGATAGCGCGCACATAATCGAGCGAAGCGGCGAGCGCCTTGTTGCCGGTTTGCTTGCCGAGGATGATTTCGACCAGCATCATGCGATCGACCGGCGAGAAAAAATGAATTCCGATGAAGCGCGCCGGGTCCTTGAACTCGGACGCGAGCGAGGTGATCGGAAGCGTCGAGGTGTTTGATGCAAAAATCGTCTTGTCGCCGATCACCGCCTGAATTTTTGCGATGACCTCGGATTTGATTTTACGATCCTCGAACACCGCCTCGATGACAAGGTCGCAATCCTTCAATGCGCCGTAGTCGGCGCTCGGCGAAATGCGTGCCAGCAATTCGTCGCGCTCGGCGCCTTTCATGCGGCCTTTCATGACGCGATCGCTTAGCGCCTTGTGCAGCCCTGCCTTGCCCTTGTCCGCGGTTTCCTGATCGCGGTCGATCAGCACGACCTCAAGCCCGGCACCCGCACTCACCTGCGCAATGCCGGCGCCCATGAAGCCGGCGCCGACCACACCGATTTTTTTCAGGCTCGTCGGCGGCTCGTTGGCCGGGCGGCGCGCGCCCTTGTTGAGGTCCTGCATCGACACGAACAGCGAACGGATCATCGCGGCCGCTTCCGGCGAGCGCAGGATTTTGGCGAACCAGCGAGACTCGATGCGCAACGCCGTATCAAACGGCACTTGCAGGCCCTCGTAGACGACCTGGAGAATGGCCCGCGCGGCGGGATAATTATCGTAGGTCTCGCGCCGATAAATCGCATTGGCCGCAGGGAACGTCATCATTCCGGCCTTGGAATAGACCGGGCCGCCCGGCAGACGGAAACCGTCGATGTCCCATGGTGCCTTGGCTTTGCCGCCGGCTTTGATCCAGTCCTTTGCCGCCTTGATCAGATCGGCTTGCGGTACCACGGCGTCGATCAGCTTCATTGCTTTTGCGCGGTCGGTCTTGAGCTGGTCGCCCTTGAGCAGGAATTGCAACGCATCGGCGGGTTGCAACATGCGAGCGACGCGTTGCGTGCCGCCGGCGCCGGGGAAGAGGCCGATCTTGATCTCGGGCAGGCCGAGCCGCGTCTTCGGATTGTCGGACGCGACGCGGTAATGGCAGGCAAGCGCGAATTCGAACCCACCGCCCATGGCCGTGCCATTGAGTGCGCAGACCCAGGGCTTGCCCGAAGTTTCGATGCGCCGGTAGACCAGCGACAGCTTGCGGCTTTCCTCGAAGATGAAAGCGGCGGCCGCTTCTTCGCCCTTTGTGCGGACAAGATTGGCGAAGACGGCACCCATACCCTCGAGCATCGCGAGGTCCGCGCCGCCGCAGAAGGCATCCTTGCCGGAGGTTACAACCACGCCCTTGATGGCGGCGTCGGCCGTGACCTTATCGACCACGGCGCCCAATTCCTCGATCACCGCCGTGGTGATGACGTTCATCGAACGATCGGACATGTTCCAGGTGACGAGCGCGATCCCGTCGGCATCGACGTCAATATTGAAATTCGCCATCGCCCGCTCCTGTCAATCGTTCACACGCTAATAAGGCTCGCCGTTCTTTTTCGTGTAGCGCGCGCCTTTTTCGTCGCGCACCACCATCATGTCGATATCGGAATAATGCGCGCGCTCGGCTGCGGCGCGCGTGCCGACCTCGATAAAAACCGCGTCGCGATCCGAGCGGTTGACCAGACAGTGACCGTCCGCCACGCCGGCCTTCCAGGCGGCGGCATCGCCGGGCCTGAGCACGGTCTCGCCGCCGTCCTCGCGCAGCACCACTTCACCCTCGAGCACGTAGACGAGCTCGTCCTCCTTCTCGTGCCAGTGGCGTTGCGATGATGCCGCGCCGGGCTTGAGCGTGCAGATGTTGACGCCGAAATGGCTAAGGCCGGCTGCACGGGCAAGACGCTTGCGCGAACGGCCCTCGACCGCCTTGTTGAACGGCGGCGGATAGCCGGTCGCGGTGTCGATCTTGATTTTGTCGATGTCTATTTTTGGCATGCCACCCGCCTTCGACTTTACACCCGCTCGATGATCGTCGCCGTGCCCATGCCGACGCCGATGCACAGCGTCACAAGCGCGGTTTCCTTGTCGCGCCGTTCCAGTTCGTCGAGCACGGTACCGAGGATCATGGCACCGGTAGCGCCGAGCGGATGGCCCATGGCGATAGCGCCGCCATTCACGTTGATCTTGTCATGAGGAATATTCAGCGCCTGCATGTAGCGCAAAACCACCGAAGCAAAGGCCTCGTTGAGCTCCCACAGATCGATGTCTTTCTTTGTCATGCCGGCTTTCTTGAGCACTTTCTCGGTCACAGGAATGGGGCCCGTCAGCATGATCGCGGGTTCGGAGCCGATATTGGCGAACTGGCGAATGCGCGCGCGCGGCTTGAGGCCGGCAGCCTTGCCGGCGGCCTTGCTGCCGATCAGCACCGCTGCGGCGCCGTCGACGATGCCAGAGGAGTTGCCGGGCGTGTGCACGTGGTTGACCGACTCGATTTCCGGATAGCGCTGCACCGCCACCGCATCGAAGCCCGCCATGTCGCCCATCTGCACAAAAGACGGTTGCAAGGCGGCGAGCGTCTGCATGGTGGTATTGGGCCGCATGTGCTCGTCCTTGGCCAGAATGGTGAGCCCATTGACGTCCCTGATCGGGATCACAGAATTCTTGAAACGCCCCTCCTCCCAGGACTTGGCGGCGCGCTTCTGGCTTTCAACCGCGTAGGCATCGACGTCGTCGCGCGAGAACCCATATTTGGTCGCGATCAGATCGGCGGAGATGCCTTGCGGGAGAAAATAGGTCGTAACCGCAATCGATGGATCCACCGGCCAGGCGCCACCGGATGCGCCAATGCCGATGCGGCTCATCGATTCGGCGCCGCCGCCGATGGTCATTTCATGCTGGCCGGACATAACCTCCGCAGCGGCAAAGTTCACCGCATCGAGGCCGGATGCACAGAAACGGTTGATCTGTATGCCAGGCACTTCGTCGCCGAACCCGGCAACCAGCGCGGCCGCGCGCGCGATATCGCCGCCGGCTTCGCCGACGGGGTCGACGCAGCCGAGCACCACGTCATCGACGAGCTCGGGGTCGAGCTTGTTGCGATCCTTGACCGCAGCGAGTGTCTGCGCGGCGAGGTTGAGTGCGGTGACCTCGTGCAGCGACCCGTCGGCTTTGCCGCGCCCGCGGGGGCTACGGACGGCGTCATAGATAAATGCTTCGGCCATGGGGGCCTCCGGTTTTGCGCGTCAAAGGCTGCGCGCGATCAAGAGCTTCATGATCTCGTTGGTGCCCGCGTAAATGCGCAACACGCGCGCATCCCGGTACATCCGCGAGATCGGATATTCGTCCATATAGCCATACCCGCCGAACAATTGCAGGCAGCGGTCGATCACTTTGCCTTGCGTGTCGGTAAGCCGATATTTGGCCATCGAGGCGGTGACGGTGTCGAGGTCGCCCCTGACATGCCTGTCGATACAATAATCGAGGAAGACCTTGGCGATGGTCGTATCGGTCTTGCACTCGGCGAGTTCGAATTGCGTGTTCTGGAACTCGATGATCGCCTGCCCGAAAGCCTTGCGCTGCTTGACATAATCAATCGTCAGAGCAAGCGCCCGCTCCATCATCGCCACCGCATGCACGGCGACGATGAGCCGCTCCTGCGGCAGCTCTTTCATCAACTGATAGAAGCCCTGCCCTTCTTCGGTGCCGAGCAGGCTCGAGGCCGGAAGCTGCACGTCTTCAAAGAACAGCTCCGAGGTGTCGGCCGAATCCATGCCGAGTTTTTTCAGCTTGCGGCCCCGGCGGAAGCCCTGCGCGTCGTCCGCCTCCACCACAAACAGCGACGTGCCCTTTGCGCCGGCTTTGGGGTCGGTCTTGGCAACCACGATGATCAGATTGGCGTGCTGACCATTGGTGATGAACGTCTTGGAGCCGTTGAGCAGGTAGCCGTTGCCGGATTTTTTTGCCGAAGCGCGCACACCTTGCAGATCGGAGCCGGTGCCGGGCTCGGTCATCGCGATCGCGCCGACAAGCTCGCCGGTGGCAAGTTTCGGCAGCCAGCGCTTCTTCTGGTCTTCGGTGCCGTAATGCAGGATGTAGGGTGCAACAATTCCGGAATGCAGCGGCGCGCCGAACGTATCGAAACCCGCAAGCGCGAATTCACGGTTGATGACCGCTTCATGCGCGAAGCTCCCGCCGGCGCCGCCGTATTCTTCCGGCATTGACGCGCAGAGCAAGCCGGCCTCGCCCGCCTTGGTCCAGACGTCGCGATCGTAGATATGAGCTTCGTGCCAGCGATCGAGATTGGGCACAAATTCGTCGGCGATGAAGCGCCGCGCCTGCTCTTCAAGCAGGACAAGGTCTTCGCTCATCCAGGCCGGGCGCGGGAGATTGAGTGCGTCCATGGGCGAATCGTCCCCTAAATAAGATAGGGCCCGGTCCCGGCGGACGCGAGGGGTAAATGGGCCCAACCCCAATTGCGGCCGCCGGCACGGTGCTCCATCATGCCGCCGCCATATGAGAAAGCGGCCTGCCGATGATCGCCTATCGTCTCGGCCCCGTCATCACCCTTGCGACCTTTGCGCTTGTGCTTTCCCTTTCCGCACAGGCCCAGACAACCGTGCACGGAAACAATTTTCCAGCGGGCGAGGTCTCCCCCGTCAATGGGTCGTTTTCCATCCGCTTCCCGATCTCGTACCGGGACGTCGAATATAAAGGCGTCGAAACAAAAATCGGAGATTCCAAGGAAGCCGCGTTGAACGTGCACATGCTCACCGGTACCGACAGTGACGGCATGCGATTCTCCGCGACAGAGACGCCACTCCAGAAGCCTCTGTCGCCGATCGACAATTTCCTGGAGACATCGAAGAGACGCCCCGATGCGGTCGCCTCGGATGTGCAACACGAAAAGAAGGACGACCTGGAAATTCTGTCGTTCACGCTCACTGAACCAAAACAGGAATATTTCTTCCGGGTGTTGCGCAGCAAGACGACCGGTTACGTCCTGGTCGTCCAATTCCCTATCGAGCTGCGCAGCAAGGCGATCACCATGAAGGCCGATTTCTTTAGTTCATTCAAGATTGTTCCGCGTTGACATATCGGAACAGCTGCTCACCCAAATGAAGGGTGGTCCCGGCCGTGGCCGGATGCTACGAGCGCACGAGTATAAGCCCGGGTTTAACAACACCATGACTTCGCCGACCGGCGCCGAAGCGCCGCAAGTGATTGATTCGCCAACCGCATGGCTGCGTCTGGCCGTAGCCGTGGCGATTTCCACTATTGGCGGTGTCGGCATGTGGTCGTTCATGGTGGCGCTGCCCGCGATCCAGAGCGATTTTGGCGCCAGCCGCGCCGAGGCCTCGCTTCCCTTCACCTTCGTCATGCTTGGTTTTGCTGGCGGCGGCGTGCTGATGGGCCGCCTCGCAGACCGATTTGGTATCGCCGTGCCCCTCGGCATCGGGACAGTGATGCTGACAACCGGTTATATCGCGGCCGCATGGTCGCCGAGCCTGTGGCTCGTCGCGCTTGCACACGGACTTATCGGAATTGGCTGTTCGGCCAGTTTCGGACCAATGATGACCGACATCTCGCATTGGTTCCTGCGTCGGCGCGGCATTGCCGTTGCGCTTGCGGCGGTCGGCAATTACACCGCGGGCGCCATTTGGCCGCCGGTGGTGCAGCATTTTATTTCCACGTCCGGCTGGCGGGCGACGCATGTCGGCATCGGACTGTTCTGCCTCGTCACGATATTGCCGCTTGTGTACGCGATGCGCGCGCGGATCAAAGGCCAGCATGCTGAAACCGATAGCGCGGCTGCGCGCCGGCAAGCCGAGGCGCCGTTCTCGCCGCTGACGCTGCAAATCCTACTATGCATTGCCGGCGTCGGTTGCTGTGTGGCGATGGCGATGCCGCAGGTGCATATCGTCGCCTATTGCGGCGATCTCGGTTATGGCGTCGCACGCGGCGCCGAAATGCTGTCGATCATGCTCGGCTTTGGCATCATTAGCCGCATTGCCTCCGGTTTCGTTGCCGACCGGATCGGCGGAGTGCGGACCCTATTGCTTGGCTCGGTGCTGCAAGGCGTGGCGCTGTTTCTTTATCTCTGGTTCGACGGACTGATCTCCCTTTACGTGATCTCTGCACTGTTCGGCCTGTTTCAGGGCGGCATCGTGCCGAGCTATGCCATCATCGTGCGCGAATATTTCTCGCCGCGCGAAGCCGGTACCCGCCTCGGCCTGGTGCTGATGGCGACACTGATCGGTATGGCGCTGGGCGGCTGGATGTCGGGCCTGATTTTCGACCTCACCGGATCCTACCGCGCCGCATTCCTCAACGGCCTCGGCTGGAATCTGATGAACGTCTCGATCATGACATGGCTGCTGCAGCGATCACGCCGCCGGCCCGCGCTCGCCACCGCCTGATTGAATACGGAAATGTCCTAGAACGCGTCGTCCGGCAATTCCATGGTCGAGGCGGCTCCCGCCTGAATCCGGGCCAGCCGTGTCGCCGTCTCAGGCAACATGCGCTCCATGAAAAAGCGGGCGGTGGCAAGTTTCGCATTCAATCGCGCGGCGGAGCCGTTCGCTTTCGGCAGTTTGGCCATCGCGGCTTCCGCGATCTTGCACCACATGTAACCAAGGGCGACCAGCCCGAACAGATGCATGTAGTCGTAAGAGCCGGCACCGGCATTGTCCGGCTTCGCCAGAGCGTTTTGCGCGAACCACACCGAAGCCTGCTGTAGGTGCGCGAGCGAAGCGCCCAGCGGCTTGAGATAGACGTTCATCGCGTCGCTGTCGGCACGCTCCTTGAGATAGGTCTCCACCTCGTTGAAGAAGGCCATGATGGCGCGGCCGCCATCCTTGCCGAGCTTGCGCCCGACCAGATCAAGCGCCTGGATGCCGTTAGCGCCCTCATAGATCTGCGCGATGCGCGCATCGCGCACAAATTGCTCCATGCCGTGCTCGGCAATGTAGCCGTGCCCGCCGAAAATCTGTTGCGCCATGACGGCGTTGGCGAAACCTCCATCCGTGAGCACGCCTTTGATCACGGGGGTGAGGAGCCCCATGTGATCGTCGGCGCTTTTACGCTCGTTCTCGTCGTCGGAACGGTGCGCGATGTCGCTCTTGAGCGCGGTCCACATCACCAGGGCGCGCGCAGCCTCGTTGAAGGCGCGCATGCTCATGAGCGCGCGGCGTACATCCGGATGCACGATGATCGGGTCGGCCGGTTTATCCGGATACTTGACGCCGGAAATGGACCGGCCTTGCAAGCGCTCCTTCGCATAAGCGGCGGCATTCTGGTACGCCACTTCGGACAGCGCGAGCCCCTGCACGCCAACGCCGAGCCGTGCTTCGTTCATCATCGTGAACATGGCATTGAGGCCGCGGTTTTCTTCACCAATCAGCCAGCCGGTGGCGCCGTCGTAATTCATGACGCAGGTGGAATTGCCGTGGATGCCCATCTTCTCTTCGATCGATCCGCAGCTCACCGCGTTGCGCGCGCCGAGAGATCCGTCATTGTTGACCATGATCTTCGGCACGACGAAGAGCGAAATGCCCTTGGTGCCGGCGGGCGCGCCCTCGATGCGAGCGAGCACGAGATGGATGATGTTCTGCGAAAGATCGTGCTCGCCGGCGGAAATAAAAATCTTGGTGCCGGATATCTTGTAGCTGCCGTCCGCCTGCTTCACCGCCTTTGACCGCAACAATCCGAGATCGGTGCCGCAATGCGGTTCGGTCAGATTCATCGTGCCGGTCCAGACGCCTTCCACCATCTTCGGCACATATTTCGCCTTCAGCTCATCCGAAGCGTGCACCAGCAGCGCGGCGATAGCGCCTTGCGTCAGACCGGGATACATCGCGAAAGCCATGTTGGCGGAACAAAGAAATTCATTGACCATGACGGTCATGGTCGCCGGCAGGCCCTGGCCGCCGAACTCGGCCGGGACCGAAATGCCGATCCAGCCGCCCTCCACAATCTGCTTGTATGCGTCCTTGAAACCCTTCGGCGTCGTCACGCTGCCGTCGGCCGCGCGCTTACAGCCTTCCTTGTCACCCACGCGATTGAGCGGGGTCAGTACTTCTTCGCTGAACTTGGCCGCTTCGCGCAGTACCGCTTCCACCACGTCGGGTGAGGCGTCGGAGAAGCCCGGCAGATTTCCATAGTGATCGAGATGGAAGACGTCATTGAGCAAGAACAACGCGTCATCTACTGGGGCTTTATAAATCGGCATGGTTCCTCTCCCCGGCAGCGCGCCGCAAGATGTTAACAGGATATGAAGGTAACAGTTTCCCTAATTCACGGCACCGGAGGAAAGCCTGCGGCAGGCCCCATCTGTGCGCAGTATGACGGAGCCGGTTTACACCTGCGTTAAGGGCATCGGGAACGCCGCCGGAGCGGCTCAGGCCTTCCGGGATGCGGACGATCTTACCCGCGGCGAGGCATCGGAAGCCTCGAACATCTCCGTGTAAATTCGGCGCAATTCAGCAATGGCACCATCAATATCGCGCCGCTGGCGCTCCAGCAAAGTGATCTGCTCGATACATTTCTGACGGGTGATTGAAAGGGCGTTTGAACTGCCGCGCACACACGCGGCGAGCATTTCGCGGATCTCGGTCAGGGTGAACCCCAATCGTTTGCCTTGCAGAATCAACACGAGACGAGCGCGGTCGCCCTGGCTGAACATCCGGGCGGAGCCGCTCCGGTGCGGCGCCAGCAGGCCCTTGCTTTGGTAAAAACGAATAGCCCGCAGCGTAACACCCGTCTCCCGCGCCAATTCTCCAATGGTAATAGTGTCTGCCAAGTCCGAACCTGCGGAGGCTTCGGTGGTGTCTCCGTGGGTTTGAAGCCGGTCCATTGTGTTCATTTCGCCCCTACATTTTACCTCTACCGAATCGTGTGAATCTTAGGCGCGCAACTATTGGCGGCGGTGGCACTCCGGTGTTCCTCCCGGAAAATATTGTGGCGGGGGCAGCGATTGCGTGCCGCAAGCCGCCTGTCACACCCGTGCCGAAACTGGCCGGCTTCGGCGAAACGTTAACGGGTTGTTTACCGCAACCAGCAAAAAGTTAGCGCTGGGACGAAGGACCGGGCCCCCTATCCACCCGCCGTTAAAGTTGCCGGTTCCCACGAGAGTCAATCGGACTCTTACCGTCTCCACCTCGGACGTGGGTGTGAGCATGAAATTTGGCTTTCCGTGGAGCGTCAAAGGCATTCGACCCGAAGCGCGACACACCGCGTTCGAAGCGGCGCGCCGCGCCGGCTTGCCGCTAAATGACTGGCTCAACGCAACCATCCTGCGACAGGCCGAAGCGCAAGGAATCAAGATCTCCTCGCTTGCGCGCAGTGGCGACGAAGGACAGGCCGAGGACCTCTACGATTTACATCAACGACTTGACGATCTGACCCATCGAATCGATCAGCTCACCGAGACCGGATTCGCGGCTTACGCGCCAAAACGAAACCGCGAGGAGCCCTATCAGTTCGCCGAACTGTTTGAAAGCCTCGAACAGCGATTTGATCAAATCGCCGCCAATTTCATGCGCCAGGCATCTCATCCGGCGAGGGCAAACGCATCTGCGCCGGATGTGGCGCCGGATATCGCGCCAGACTTCGATCGCGCAATCCCCGAAGCCACGGCGTCCGGCCACACGGTCAATGGCGAACCGCAGCCCGCGCACGCCCAACAATCTATTCCGGTTTCGCAGGTGCCGATGCCGCCGCAGGATCTGTCGGGGCTGGAAGACAAGCTTCGCCGGATCACCGATCAGATCGAAACACTCCGGCATCCCGGCGTCGAACAGGCAATCACTGCATTGCGTACGGAGCTTGGCGACATCAGCCGCAAGCTCAACGACGCGATGCCCCGCCGCGCCATCGAAATCATCGAGACGCAGGTTCAGAGTCTGAGCCAACGCGTCGCGGAGGGACGGCAAGCCGGCGCCGACAGCAACGCCCTAGCCGGAGTCGAACGCGGTCTTGCCGAAGTTCGCGATGCGGTGCGTGACCTGACGCCGGCGGAAAATCTGATCGGTTACACCGACGCCATCGAAGCTCTCGCACACAAGATCGATCTCATCGTCTCCGAGAGAGACCCAGCGACGATGCAGCAGCTCGAGCGGTCCCTCGCAACGTTGCGCGAGATGGCGGCCCATGTTGCATCCAATGAAACGATAAGCAGCCTCTCGACGCAGGTGCGCGCGTTGGCTGACAAGATCGACCATCTTGCAACCGGCGGCGGCAGCGACGCAATCAACAAGCTCGAACTGCGCATCGACGCCCTCAGCCGCGCCGTGACCGATCGCGCCCAGAACGGCGATGTTTTGCCGTCGCGCCTGGAAGGTCTTCTACAGTCGCTATCGGAGAAGATCGAGCAGGTTCAGCAAACGCGCAGCGATGAGATCGCGGTTAGCCATCTCGAGGACTGCATCGCCAAATTGGTCGAGCGATTGAACGCGACGGATTCGCGCCTCAACAATCTCGATGCGATAGAACGCGGTCTCGCCGACCTGCTGGTCCATATTGAAGATATCCGCGCGAACAGGGAATCGACAGCACTTCGGGCCGAAAATTCGGCGAACATCGATTTGCTAAAACACGATATGGCGCGAGCCCAAGGCACGCTTGAAGCGGTGCATGGCACGCTCGGCCAGGTCGCGGATCGCCTCGCCACCATCGAGAAAAATATTCGGGCTGATCGGCCGGAACCTGCGAAGCACGAGGCCGATACTCTCTATTTCACGCAACCTGCCGACAACACGTTAGGTGAGGCCACTGCTATTGCCTCCGAAGCGATCGCTCGCGCGGTACAAAATGCGCCGTCGCCGGCGCCAGAGCCGGTGGCAGCGCCCGTAGCTTCCGCGCCTGCGTTCCAGCCGCCACCGACATTGCTTGCAGAACTTTCCAATCTGGGTGTGCAGCTGGCAAACCTGCCTGCAACCGATCCTGCCCCGCCAGCCGACCAACCGCTCGAGCCTGGTTCAGGGGCACCGCGTCTCGCCACGCATCCCGGCGCGCGCATCGCTGCGTCGGAAGCAGCTCTGGGCGTCGCCCGGCCAAGCGCTCCGGCACGCGGCGGAAAATCCGACTTCATCGCCGCGGCGCGCCGCGCGGCTCAGGCCGCCGGCCAGGATATGAACGGCCGTCAGACGCGCCCGGCGCCTGCCAGAGCCAGGGGCGCCGAACCCGCACCAGAGCCGCGCAAAGTCATGACGCGCATCAAAAAGATGGTTCTGGCGGCGAGCATTGTCGCCATCATCGTCGGATCGATTCAGTTCGTGAGCAACATTTTCAATTTTGGAATTTTCGATACCAACGAAACCAGGCTGAGCAGCGGCCGCGAGCCTGATCCGCCGAATGGCGACAACTCTGTCGCCGCGGAGACCACTGTGCCCGGGGCGTCCCCCACGCTTGCCGACAGCAAGCCGGCATCCTCAAGCGCGGCGACAACCAAAGCGGCCGATGCCGAGATCACCTCGTCCCTGCTCGCGCCGACAACATTGCCAAGCCTGACACCAGCGGCACCGGCGCCATCACCAACCGCCGTGGCCCCCGCGCCGGCGCCTGTCGCCCAGCCAGCCCGGGACGTGGATCCGACCGCCCAGGCGTCGCCGCCAGCGTCAAACTCATCGCCGTCGAGTGCCCCCCTGCCGGCACCCGCGGCAAAAAACGACGTGACCGGATCGATCGCACGCTCTTCTGCGGACAAGCAGCCGGCACCGGCCGCCCAACCGGTCATCGATGGATTGCCGGTCGCGATCGGCGGAGCGCGCCTGCGCAGCGCGGCCGTAGCCGGAGATGCAGCCGCCGCCTACGAAGTCGCCATGCGATTTATGGAAGGCCGTGGCGTGCCCGCCAATCTGGAAGAGGCCGCGCGATGGTTTGAGCGCGCCGCGAGCAAGGGCCTCGTGCCCGGTCAATTTCGCTATGCAAGCATGCTCGAAAAGGGCCAGGGGGTAAGAAAAGATCTGGCCGCCGCCCAAAAGCTCTATATCGCCGCCGCCGGCAAGGGTCACGCCAAGGCCATGCACAACCTCGCCGTCCTCTATGCAGAGGGCGTCGATGGCAAGCCGGATTATGTCAACGCGGCGCAATGGTTCCGCAGGGCCGCAGAACACGGCGTTGCCGACAGTCAGTACAACCTCGGAGTCCTGACCGCGCGCGGTCTCGGCACTGAGAAGAACATCGCGGAATCCTATAAATGGTTCGCGCTGGCGGCCGCCCAGGGCGACCGCGATGCAGCCCGTAAACGCGACGATGTCGCCGCTTACCTGAATGCCCAGACGCTGGAGAGCGTCCAGGAAGCCGTCAAAAGCTTTGCGCTTCAGCCGCAGCCGGCAGAAGCCACCGTGGTACCTGCGCCAGCGGGCGGCTGGGATCGCGCAATGCCGCCACCGCGCGAGAAGCCGCGGTCGGCTGGCCCACTGACGCTGGGCGATTTCAGTCCGGGAAAATTGTGAGCGCCTCGGCCTATAGGTTGAGGGCGTGATTAACGGCGCGCGCATCGCTAAAATCAGCAAGGCTTGATCAGTCGGCGATGTGTCGATCGCGTTCGATCGGTATTGCTGACGTTTCCGCGCGTTTCGGTGTTAGTTGTAGAGGTAAGTTGCCCGGGTGACGCTTGCCGCTCGGGACACGCGCCTCAACCGTCGGACAAAATCGCTTGCAGATCTATCTTCCCATCGCTGATTTGCCCGTGAATGTCTTCCTGGTGCTCGGGATGGGATTGGCCGTCGGCTACATCTCCGGCATGTTCGGGATCGGCGGCGGCTTCCTGATGACGCCGCTGCTGATCTTCATTGGAATCTCGCCGGCGGTCGCCGTGGCGACCGTATCAAGCCACATCGCGGCGTCGTCGTTTACCGGCGCAATCAGCTACTGGCGCAGGCGCGCGCTCGATATCGCACTGGCGATGATGCTGCTCAGCGCCGGCATCGTGGGTACAGCCACAGGCGTCTGGCTTTTCACCGAGCTGCGTGCACTCGACCAGCTCGATCTGCTGATCGGCTTGTCGTACGTGACGTTGCTGACGATCGTCGGCGCGATGATGATCTACGAAAGCGTGCGCGCAATCCTGCGCACGCGCCACGGCATGCCTGCAACACTGCGGCGGCCCGGCAGTCATACGTGGTTGCACGGCTTGCCGTTCAAGCTGCGGTTCAAGCGCTCGAAAATCTACGTGTCGGCAATCCCGGTCTGGGCGATCGGATTCGTGATCGGATTTATCGGCGCAATCATGGGCATCGGCGGCGGCTTCCTGCTGGTGCCGATGCTGATCTATTTCCTGCGCGTGCCGACCGCCACGGTCATCGGCACGTCGATGGTCCTCACGCTTGTCACCATGGCGTCGGCGACCGTGATGCACGCGGCCACCAACCATCTGGTGGACGCCGTGCTGGCGCTGATCCTGATGGTCGGCGGCGTTATCGGCGCGCAATTCGGCGCACGCACCGGCCAGAAAATGCGCGGCGAACGGCTGCGCCTGCTGCTGGGCCTTCTGGTTTTCGCCGTGGGCTGCCGTTTTGCCTATGAGCTGGTGGTAAAGCCCGACGATCTTTATTCGCTTCGTTACGTGACGGGTGGATGATGCGGCGGCTCATAATCATCCTCGCATCTGTCGTGCTGGCTTGCGGCGCAGGGCCGGCCGCCGCCGAGCGGCTCGTGGTTTCGCTATCGAATCATCGGGTCGCGGTAACATCGAACTTCATCGGCGAAGAACTGGTGTTGTTTGGCACCGTCGAGCCCGATCCGCCGACCAGCGCGCTACGCCCGCCTTACGATCTCGTCGTTACCGTGACCGGACCGCGCGAAACAATACGTACGCGGCGCAAGCAGCGCATGCTGGGCATCTGGGTCAACGTCGACTCGCGCGAATTTGTCAGCGCGCCATCTTATCTTGCGGTGCTGAGCAATCGTCCTGTCAGCAACATCGCCAGCCAGGACACGTTGCGACGCCTGCAGACTGGCCTCGACAATTTCCTGTTGCCGCAGCGGATCGGCGTTGACGTCGCCGACACGGTGCGCGACGAGCCGTTTCGCCAGGCCTTCGTGCGTCTCAAGACGCAGCAGGGCCTTTTTCGTGAATCGGCAACCGCAGTCACTTTCCTCACGCCGACCGTATTTCGCGCGACGATCCCGATGCCGGCCGCGGTGCCGACCGGAACCTACAATATCGATGTTGGGCTGTTTAGCGGCGGCGTCTTGGTCGCGCGAACAAATTCCGCGCTGGAGGTGATCAAAGCCGGTTTTGAGCAATACGTCGCCGACGCTGCGCGCGAGCATGGTCTGCTCTATGGCCTGGCAACCGCACTGATGGCGCTCGTCATCGGGTGGTTCGCCAGCGTGATCTTCGCGAAGGATTAATTCCGCGGTTTGGTCATCGTCCGCGCAGACAGAAAGCCCTAGTCCGGCAGGCAGCGCTTGGCGGCAAAAGAATAGAGCCGGTCATCGCCGAGCAAATGCGCCGTGAAGGCGAGCGTCCCGAAAAGATCGGCAAAGGCGGCATCGCGTATATTGAGACCGCCGGTGAATGCGCCGAAGGCCGGCATGACCAGACGATTCTTGTCAGCGGCAAAGCAGCGCCGGCTTACCGCGCGACCGCGGTGGGAAATGCGCGCGACAGGATGCAGATGACCGCTGACTTCGCCGGAGACCCCGCTCGGCAGGTGACGGAAGATCAACGGGCCCGAGACCAGCCTGTCGGTGAAAGTGCCCCCGATACCGTCCGCGGGTTCGGGATCGTGATTGCCAGTAATCCAGATCCACGCGCGGCCGCGCTGCATAATGCGCAGCCCCTCGCGATCGCCGTCGCCAAGCCGCGCGGGGCCGCCGCCATCGTGGAAACTGTCCCCCAAAGCAACGACGCAACGCGGAGCGTAACGCGTGATCAACCGTGCCAGCCGCGCAAGCGTTGCCGCGGTATCGAAAGGCGGCAGCAATGTTCCGCGGGCCGCGTAGCTTGAGCCTTTTTCCAGATGCAGGTCGGCAACTGCCAACAGGCCCTGTTCCGGCCAGTAAAGCGCGCCCGCCGGATCGGCGATGAGAGCAACGGAGCTGACCACGACAGCACGATCTGCCCGTGCCGGCGCAAGCCTGCTTTTATCTGCATCGAGATTCCCGCTTTCGCGGGAATGGGCGGAAAAGGTGCTCAACGCATCGCTTCCTTAATCAGTTCGTCGGCCGCCTCGGCCAAAAGCGTATCCGACGCCTCGCCATAGACCATCTCCCGGCCGATCTCGAGCAGCACGGGAACCGAAAGCGGCGAGACGTGGTCGAGCGCTTTATGAACGATTCGCCCCCTGATGCGCGAGAGCATTTCGCCAAGCCGCTTGATGTCGAGCAGGCCGGTCGCCGCATCGGCACGCGCGGCACGCAAAAGGATGTGGTCGGGCTGATGCTTGCGCAGCACGTCATAAACGAGGTCGGTGGAAATCGTCAGCTGACGGCGCGATTTCTCCTCGCCGGGGAAACGTTTTTCGATCAGCCCCGCGATGATGGCGCAACTGCGAAATGTGCGTTTCATCAGGGCCGATTCCGCGAGCCATTCTTCCAAATCGTCGCCGAGCATGTCCTCGTCGAAAAGCCGGGCGAGCGAGACATCGCCGCGTGCGATGTGCAAGGCGACATCGCCGAGTCCCCAGACCGCCAGCGCATATTCGTTGGCGACGAAACCGAGCGGCCGCAGGCGCGCCCGTTCGAGACGCCGCGTCAGCAACATGCCGAGCGTCTGGTGGGCCAGCCGGCCTTCGAACGGATAACAGACGAGATAATACTTCGCGGCGCGCGGGAAGGTTTCGACCAGCAGATCGCCGGCCTTCGGCAGAATCGAACGCCACTGCTGGATTTCCAGCCATTCGCGCACCTGTTCGGGAAGGACGCGCCAGGCATCAGGCTTTGCCAGCAGCGCGCGCACACGTGCCGCGAGATAGGTCGAGAGCGGAAATTTCCCGCCCTCATAGGCCGGCACTTTGGGATCGGTAGCGTCGGAGCGCGAGACATAAACCTCGTCTTCGACCAGCGCTTCGTATTTGAGAATTTCGCCGGCGAAAACGAAAGTGTCGCCAAACCGCAAGGTCTCGATGAAATATTCCTCGACCTCGCCGAGCAGCCGCCCGCCGCGCGGAACGATGGCGCCGCTGCGGCGCGAGCGCACCAGACGGACCTTGATCATGTCGGCCTCGACGATGGTGCCGACGTTCATGCGGTAGCGCTGCGCTACGCGCGGATGCGTGACGCGCCAGCGTCCATCCTTATCGAGCCTGATCTTGGCAAAGCGTTCATAGGCTTTGAGCGCGTAGCCGCCGGTGGCGACGAAATCGACGGCTGCATCGAAATCAGCGCGCGTCAGGGTGGCGTAAGGCGCGGCGGTACGAACCTCGGCATAAAGTTCGTCGGCCGTGAAGGGCGCGCCGCAGGCACGGCCCAGAATATGCTGCGCCAGCACGTCGAGCGTTCCGGTGCGCAGCGGCGGCGTGTCCTGCGCATTTTCGGCCACCGCATCAATCGCGGCCCGGCACTCGAGCACTTCGAACCGATTGGCCGGCACCAGCACCGCTTCAGACGGCTCGTCGAGCCGGTGGTTGGAACGCCCGATCCGCTGCAATAGCCGCGAACAGCCCTTCGGGGCGCCGACATTGATCACGAGGTCGACATCACCCCAGTCCACGCCGAGATCCAGCGAAGACGTGCACACCACGGCGCGCAATTTGCCCGCCGCCATGGCGTCTTCAACGCGCCGCCGTTGCGCCACATCGAGCGAGCCGTGGTGCAAGGCGATGGCCAGATTGTCGTCATTCGCCCGCCAGAGCTCCTGAAAGAGAAATTCCGCCTGACTGCGCGTGTTGACGAACACCAGCGTGGTCTTGTGCGTCTTGATGTGGGCGTAGATTTCGCCGAGCGCATGGCGCGCCGAATGGCCGGCCCAGGGCAGATGCTCTTCGGTATCGAGCATCGTGACGATCGGCTGCGCGCCGGCCTGCGCCACCACCAGATCGGCGCGCGCTTTTCCGTGCGGCGGCTGCGGGACCAAAAAGCCGCACAACTCATCGGGCTCGGCGACGGTCGCGGAGAGACCGATGGTGGTGAGTTGCGGCGCCAAGGCGAACAGGCGCGCAAGACCGAGCGACAGCAGGTCGCCGCGCTTGGAGGTGACGAGCGAATGCAGTTCGTCGAGAATGACGCGCCTGAGCGTGCCAAACATATAAGGCGCATCGGCGCTTGCCAGCAGCAGCGCCAGCTGCTCGGGCGTCGTGAGCATGATATCCGGCGGATCGCGCCGCTGGCGCTGGCGCTTGGAGGCGGGCGTATCGCCGGTGCGCGTTTCTATTCGCACCGGCAGACCCATTTCCCGCACCGGAATTTCCAGGTTGCGTGCAATGTCGACGGCAAGGGCCTTCAAGGGCGATATGTAAAGTGTATGCAGGCCCTGCGAGCGCACCAGCGCACGCCCCGCCGATTTCAAATTCCGCGGCCGAATGCCTCGCTCGCTCAGCTCGACCAGCGTCGGCAGAAACCCGGCGAGCGTTTTTCCGCCGCCGGTGGGCGCGATGAGCAGCGTCGAGCGGCCGGCTTTGGCCTTGGCCAGCAGTTCAAGCTGATGCGCGCGGGGCTGCCAGCCGCGGCCGGTAAACCAGCGCGCGAAAATGTCCGGTAGCTGCGGCGTGTCGTCGAAGAGATCGCGCGCGGGTTCCATCGGCTTAATTTCGCTTGCGCATGATCTTATCCGAAAACCGGCTCGCACCTTTTGGAATCATGTGCTCGCGGCCACCACGATCAACCCCGGGACGGGAATATTCTTTTCGGTGCGCGTAGCGGCAAAATCGAGGCTCATCGCCTTCAATCCCGCGGCGGCCAAAGCGGCCCGCACGTGCGCTTCGCCGTGAGCATAACGCAGGGTTTCCCGCAGCAAGACACCGTCGCCCGCATGCGTCTCGACGCTGAAGGCAAGTTGGCCCGGCGATGCCAGCACCTGCGCAGCCGCCTTTAGCACCGGGCCGAGGTCGTCGAGATACATGAATACGTCTCCAGCGAGCACGAGATGGTAGCGCGCCTTGATATTTGCCTCGGCGGAAAGGAAAGCCAGCGCGTCGCTTTCGATCAGCCGGTCATAGAGGCCTTTTGCACGCGCCTGCGCGAGCATGGCGGGCGACAGATCGATGCCCACCATCCAGTCGCTGAACGGACGGAACGGCAGGGCGGCCAGCCCGGTGCCGCAGCCGAGATCGAGCAGCGAGCCGAATTTCATTCGCCGTCCGGCATGCGCTGCTTCAACCGCGCGGAACAGAAGCTCAGGCGCGCGGTAGTCGAGGCCTTCCGTCAACGCCCGGTCGAAAGCAGCGGCATAGCCGTCAAAGAGCGCGCGCACGTAGCCTTCCGGCATGACGCCGGCAGGCTGGGCGCCAAGGCGGACAAGATGCAGGGTAGCGCCGTGCCGGTCCTGCGGGTCGGCGCGCCGTGCCTGCTCGAAAGCCGCAATGGCCGCATGGCGATCGCCAAGTTTTTCACGCAGCTCGCCGAGCATGAACCAGGCGGAGGCATAGGCCGGCGCCAGCTCGAGCGCCTGCGACAGCAAATCGGCGGCGCCTTCGAGATCGCCTTTGGATTCACGGTCGCGCGCCCATTCAAGACGCCGGTCGGCGATCAGATTGCCTGACGACAGATGGATCGGCTGCGGCTGCAACGCTTGAAACCCCGGTTCTTGCTGCCGCAATTTTAGGGCATATCTGTAGCCCGCGCGCGTGCTAGCATTGCCGCCCTGGAGAGGACACATCACGCCATGAGCAACGAGACCGTGAACCGAGTTTTCGGTGGTTCGCCGCTGGGCGTGCTGGCGCGCCTTGTTCTGTTGTCGGTTCTGGTGGGCGTGATCCTCTCGGCGCTCGGCCTCGATCCATTCGACATCATCCACAGTGTCGAGCGGCTGATCCGCTCGATCTGGAATATGGGCTGGGATGCCGTGCGCTGGGTCTGGCGCTATTTCCTGCTCGGCGCAGTCATCGTGATCCCGATCTGGCTTCTGATGCGCGTGTTCAACGCGCCGCGGGGCAAATAGCGTCTCAGCTGGGCCAGCTTTCGGCGGTGATCGTGGCCGCATCGCTGCCGACCATGGACGCCAGCGAGTTGCGGTGACCGCGCTTGATTGCCGCTGTGAGATCGGCCTTGATCTCCGCCACCACGCCGATGCCGCGATAAATCAACCCCGTGTAAAGTTGCAACAGCGTGGCGCCCGCCTTGATCTTGGCGATCGCGGTCGCGCCGGAGTCGATGCCCCCGACACCGATCAGCGGAAACGCGCCTTCGGCTCGCACAAACGTTTCCGCCAGCATCCGCGTTGCAAGCTTGAACAGCGGCCGGCCGGAAAGCCCGCCCTGCTCGCGTCCTCTGTCGCGCTCGCGCAGGGAGCCGGGCCGCGAGATGGTGGTGTTGCCGACGATCATGCCATCGATGCGATGCTTGCGGGCGACGCCGACCACGTCATCGAGATCCGGCAGCGTGAGATCGGGCGCGATCTTGAGAAGGACCGGGGTCGGGCCGGCGCGCGGGCGAATTTTTTCGCGCGCGGCGATGACGCGGGCAAGCAGATCGTCCAGTGCCTTCCCTTGCTGCAAATCGCGCAGACCCGGCGTGTTCGGCGACGAGATGTTGACGGTGAAATAGCTGGCGACGGTGGAAAAAGTCTCGATCAGCCGGGCGTAGTCCTCGGTCCGGTCCGGCGAGTCGCGGTTGGCGCCGACATTGACGCCCACGATCCCACCGGCATTGCGGCGGACAGCGAGCCGCGCGTGAGCCGCGGCAGCGCCGTCGTTGTTGAAGCCGAGCCGGTTGATCACGCCCTGGTCGGCGTCGAGTCGAAACAGGCGCGGCTTTGGATTGCCGGCTTGCGACCGCGGAGTGATGGTGCCGACTTCGACGAACCCGAAGCCCAAACGGAGCAGCGCATCCGGTACCTGCGCATTTTTGTCGAACCCTGCGGCAAGACCGACCGGATTGGGGAATTTGAGTCCGAAGGCGCGGACCGCCAATTCGTCACTGTCGGCCGTCGCCTTGACCATCGGCATGTAGCGCAAGGCCTTGATCGCGAGCGCATGCGCGTCTTCGGGATCGAGGGCACGCAGCAAAGGGCGCGATAGGCGGTCAAAAAAGCCGATCACCGTGCGGGGCTCCGGATTCGCATGGCGTTCGACCCTATCGGTCCGGGCACGGCTTATTCAAGGCGGACACAAAAGGAAACTATTGCCGGAGGGGGGCGACTCAAGGCTATAATTCCTATCCATCGGCCTTCCGGTTGCAGACGGTGCTCGCGTTCCCATGGCTATGCTTACCCACAGTCAGATCTGGACGGCCATTGACCGGCTGGCCGCGCGCGCAAAACTCACCCCATCGGGTCTGGCGAAGAAGGCGGGCCTCGACCCGACCACGTTCAACAAATCCAAGCGCATCACGCCGGAGGGGCGCCCGCGCTGGCCATCGACGGAATCGGTCGCCAAGGCGCTGCAGGCGACAAACACCAAGTTCGATACCTTCGTGACCCTGATTACCGATGGCGGCAAATCGGCGATGCACAATGTGCCGCTGATCGGCTTCGCCCAGGCCGGCGGCGGCGGGTTTTTCGACGATGGCGGTTTTCCGGTCGGCAAAGGCTGGGAAGAGATCGCCTTTCCCTCGGTCGGCGACGAACACGCCTACGCGCTGGAAATCTCCGGCGATTCGATGAAACCGGCCTACCGCAACGGCGACGTCATCATCGTTTCGCCAGGCGCGACGGTGCGAAAAGGTGACCGGGTCGTCGTGAAGACCAAAGACGGCGAGGTCATGGTCAAGGAACTCAAGCGCAAGACGGCGAAATCGGTCGAACTCAAATCGCTCAACGCCGAGCACCGTGATCGCACGCTGCCGGTGTCCGATGTCGTTTGGGTCGCGCGTATCGTCTGGGCGAGCCAGTAACGCGTTCAAGCACTGCGCGCCAGCGCCCCGTCGATCATATCGATGGTGTTCTGCAAGCCGTAGACCGCCGCAAACGACCCGAAGCGCGGGCCTTTTTCCTGGCCGAGCAGCACCTGGTAAAGCAGGTTGAACCAGTCCAGCGAGACGCCGGGCTTGCCGTCCTTGGCCTTCTTTTTCTGGTCAAGGAACGGATCGCGGCGGCCGACTTCGTAGACCACGTTCTGAATGTCCTCGGCGCTGGCACCCGGCTTTAGCTGAGAGAGCGCATCGCGCAGATCGAGCAAGGCCGCGCGTTCGGTATCGCTCGGCTCGCGGAATTTTTTCTCCGGCAGGACAAAGTCACGGAAATAATGGATGGCATATCCGACAAGCTCGTTGAGCTTGGGATGCGTCTTGGGCGTCACGCCCGGCCTGTAGCGGCCAATGAAGCCCCACAGCGTGTCGGCGTTCTCGGCGTTCGACGACGACACCAGCGTGAGCAACATGGCGAAGGAGATCGGCATGTCGATCTTCGGCGGCTTGCCGGAATGAATGTGCCAGACCGGATTTGACAGCCGCTGGCGCGCGTCTTGCCGTTCATAGCCGTCGAGAAACTGATAGTATTCGTCGACATTGCGCGGAATGACATCGAAATAGAGCCGCTTGGCGGCTTTCGGCTCACGAAACATGAACGCCGAGAGACTTTCCGGGCTGGCGTAACGCAGCCACTCCTCGATCGTCAGCCCGTTGCCCTTCGACTTGGAAATCTTCTGGCCCTTCTCGTCGAGGAACAACTCGTAATTAAATCCCTCCGGCGGAGTACCGCCGAGGGCACGGCAGATTTCGCCCGAGAGCTTTACGGAATCGATCAGGTCCTTCCCGGCCATTTCGTAATCGACGCCGAGCGCAACCCAGCGCATGGCCCAATCGGGCTTCCATTGCAGCTTGCAGCGGCCACCCGTCACCAGTGTCACCACCGGCGCTTTGGTATCGGGGTCTTCGTAGGTGATGGTCCCGGCCTTGGCATCGTGCGCGATGATCGGAACTTGCAATACGACACTGCTCTTCGGCGATATCGGCAGGAACGGAGAGTAAGTCGCGGCCCGCTCTTCGCGCAGTGAGGGCAACATGATCGCCATCACCTCGTCGAAGCGTGCCAGCACCTTGAGCAGGGCCTGGTCGAAGCGACCCGACTTGTAGCATTCGGTTGACGAGAGGAATTCGTACGCGAAGCCGAAGTGATCGAGGAACGCGCGCAGGCGCGCGTTGTTGTGTTCGCCGAAGCTCGGGTGGGTGCCGAACGGATCCGGCACCTTGGTTAATGGCTCGCCGAGATGCCGTTCCAGCATCTCCTTGTTCGGCACATTGTCGGGCACTTTGCGCAGGCCATCCATGTCGTCGGAAAAAGCGATCAGCCGCGTCTTCACCTTGTCATCGGTCAGGACGCGAAAGGCGTGGCGCACCATGGTCGTACGCGCGACCTCGCCGAAAGTGCCGATATGCGGCAGGCCGGACGGACCATAGCCGGTCTCGAAGATCACTTCGTCTTTCGGATGCTTCTTGAGCCGCGTGACAATCTTGCGCGCCTCTTCAAACGGCCAGGCGTTCGATTGCTCGGCGAGCTGGCGCAAGGGAGCGGCGGTATCGGCAACGGACATCATGGTCTCCGGGCCGCGGACACTAGGAATGCCGCGCGTTCGCGTCAAATGCGCGGTTCAAAACGGGCTGACGGGAAAATAGCGCAGCCAGAGGTCGGTAAAGCGCCCCTTTTCCCACAGCCGGAACAGCGCCCAGTTGAACGCCTGCCGCAACAGGTCATTGCCGCGTCTCACCGCGATGCCGACGCCTTCGCCGAAGAACCGGCTTTCCAGGTAAGGCCCGCCCTTGAACATGCAACAGTTCATCGAGTCGGTTCCATTGAGCCAGAAGGCGAGCGAAACGCCGTCACCAAAAAGCAGGTCGACCTCGCCCCGCTTCAGCGCGAAGCGCGCCGCATCGGCATCGGGATAAGGACGCAACTCGGCCTCTGTAAAAAGCGTCTTGAGAAAGGCTTCGTGCGCGGTGCCGCCGACAACCGCGATCTTTTTCCCTTCGAGTGCTTCCGGGCGGATGTCCTCGATCGTGCTGTCGCGGCGCGCGACAAACCGCGCCGGCGTCCGGTAATAGGGGTCGCTGAAATCGATGCGCGCCCGCATCTCCGGAGTCGCGGCGATCGACGCGATAATGGCGTCGCCGTTGTTGCTATTGAGCGCTGCAATCAGCGTGTCGAACCGGCGCATCTGCACCGTGCAGGCAACTTTGATTTCCTCGCAGATCATGCGCGCCAGATCGACATTAAAGCCGGCGGGCGCGCCATCCGGCCCGGCATAGTTGAAGGGCGGATAGTCGGTTTCCGTGAGGAAACGGATGATGCTGATGCGCGAAAGATCGGGCCGTTCCGGGCGCCGGCGCGGATCCCAGAAACCGGGCACCGCCATCGGGTCGGCGGTCGCCGCCGCGGCGCCGGGCGGCACCGATCCGGCGGCCGGGGCCGACCCTGGCGCCCGCCTTGTCCCCTGCGCGTGCGCCGGCGATGCCGCCAGCATCGCAAAAAGCGCGCACGCAAGACCGGCACGCCAGCACAAACTTGAATGCCACCTCATCCGCCGGCCTCTCACCGTGAATCGCGGCGACCATAGCATCGCCAAGGCGGCGGGCCAGCCATAATCATCGACATCACGCGGGGCTGCTTGCCGTCATCAAACGCCGGTCAGGTGCCTCTCGATCTCGTGCACTGGCATTTTGACAAGGTCCTTGTGCACTTCCACCCGCACCGCGCTCTTCAGCGCGTGAGAATAAGCCGGGCGGATCATTCCGAGAGCACGGGGCGAAGCCACAACGATCATTGATTTGGTCTTGCCCACGGCGACGGCGGCATCGAGACGCTGGGCGAGATGCGTCAGAAATGTCTGTTCCGCCTGATCGTGCCAGTCGGTCTGCTCGTATGCGCTGCGATTGCGGCCGACCGAACTGTTGGTGCGGCCCGGGACATCCGTCCCGAGCAGGTGGGTCGGCAAATCTTTTTGTTCGAAGACCTCGACCGTCTTGAGATTGGGAAATTTCATATCGCCGGCATTCTCGAGCACAAGCGCCTTGGCGCCGTCACAAACGACCACCCACTCTCCGTGGCGTATCAGCAAATCGGACATGAACCGGGCCTCCTCACTTGAACGCGACATATATCGCGACGCGGGAGCGCGCGATTTGTCCTGGATCAAACGTCGCAGCCCGCGCGTTTCGTTGCGAAAGCAGCGCTCAGTTCGTGCCGTCGAGCAACCGGCGAGCGATCACCTGCGCCTGGATCTCGGCCGCGCCCTCGAAAATATTGAGAATGCGGGCATCGCACAGAATGCGGGAGACCGGAAACTCCAGCGCAAAACCATTGCCACCGTGCACCTGCACGGCGTTGTCCGCGGCGGCCCAGGCGACCCGCGCCGCCAGCAATTTGGCCATGCCCGCTTCCAGATCGCAGCGGCGTCCGGAATCCTTCTCCCGCGCGGCGTAATAAGTGAGCTGACGCGCGATCATGATTTCCACGGCCATCATCACGATCTTGTCGGCGACCCGCGGGAACCCGACGATCGGGCCGCCGAACTGTACCCGGTTTTGCGCATAGACAAGCGCTTGCTCCATGGCGGCCTGCGCGACCCCGATGGCACGCGCCGCCGTCTGGATACGGGCGGATTCGAATGTCTGCATCAGTTGCTTGAACCCGAGCCCCTCGACGCCGCCGAGCAGGTTCTCCGCTTTGACTTCAAAACCGTCGAAGGCGATCTCGTATTCCTTCATGCCGCGATAGCCGAGCACCTCGATTTCGGTGCCGCTCATCCCTGGCGCCGGAAACGGATTCTTGTCGTCGCCGCGCGGCTTTTCGGCGAGCAGCATCGACAGGCCGCGATGCCCGGCCTCTTTCGGATTGGTGCGCACGAGAAGCGTCATCAGGTCGGCGCGCACCGGATGGGTGATCCATGTCTTGTTGCCATAAACTTTGTAGACCCCGCCCTCGCGCGTGGCGCGCGTCTTGATCGAAGCGAGATCCGAACCGGTATTCGGCTCGGTGAATACGGCGGTGGGCAAAACTTCGCCGGAGGCAATCTTGGGCAGCCATTTTTGCTTTTGCGCGGCGGTGCCGCTGCCGAGGATCAATTCGGCGGCAATTTCCGAGCGCGTACCGAGCGAGCCGACGCCAATATAGCCGCGCGAGAGTTCCTCCGACACCACGCACATGGATTCCTTGCCGAGTTCCATGCCGCCGAACTCTTCGGGAATGGTGAGGCCGAACACGCCGAGTTCGGACATCTGCGCGATGACATCGAGCGGAACGTAACTGTTGGTGAGATGCCAGCTCTGCGCATGCCCGATCACTTCGCTGTCGGCGAACCTGCGCATTTCCTCCCGGATCGATTCAAGCGTTTCATCGAGTCCGCATGTACCGATCGTGGCGTTGTGATTTGTCCGTATCAGTTCGATCAGCCGCGCGCGGTGTTCCGCGGTGTTGCCGGCGGCGTTGAGATTCTCAAGCACCGGATTGAGACGGGCGGCCACCTGCGAGGGCGACAACCCGAGATCGGAGGGGCGCACCACTTCGCCCTGGCTCATGGGAATGCCGCCGGCGACTTGCGCCAGATATTCACCGAGCCCGATGCGAACGAGGAGTTCCTCGGCTTCGCCGAGCGTATCGTCGGCCGCCATACGCTCCGTATAGGCGGCGAGTTGGCGCACGGCCTCGACATAAGTGGCGAGCCAGGCCAGCCCGTGCGTGGCGCGCTGCTCGCGATCCACCAGGCGGCCGACCACGTGGCCTTCCACCACCACCCGCTCGCGCACCTTGGCCATGGCGTCGGCCAGCAGGGCGTCGAGGGCCATGCTCGCCTCCTGGGCAAGCTCGATCAGGTCATTGTCCTTGGCGGGTCGGGAAGCGGCGATTGGCATGCGTATCTCGGCGCTGAATGTCCGCGGCGCTGCTGACACTACGCGTGCAGTGCACAAAAGCAAAGTGCCAAGGAAATTCAGGGCTTTCGGGCCCTCACCGCGTCGGGGCTCAATGCAAATTGCTATAAAAATTAACCATTTCCGGCTTACAGAACTACCTCTGCGCGGAGCTCCTGCCCCAGGCGAGACCCGGACCGGCTGCATGCGCACAATCGATCTATCGCAACCGCTCAACCGGCTGGCGCGGGCGCTGACCTCCGTTTCGGTGCGCACGCGTGTCGTCGTGCTGGCGTTGATCCCGGTCGTAGGATTTCTCGCCAACGGCCTGACTTACGTATCGGGCAAAGCCGACGTTGACGGCGCCTTCCGGTCGGTCGGCAACGCGCGTGCGCTCGCCGATGCCAGCCGCGATTTCAAGATCGCCGTCGACAGCATGCGGATTGCGGTGAAGGACTTCAGCGCCTCGCCGCACGGCGCGCTGGTCGACATGTTCGAACAGTCGCAGAACCGGGCGAACCAAAGCCTCGATAAGATCGAAGCGTCGGTGAGCAGCATGCGCAACGACGACATCAACGCTCTCCGCACGGAACTCGGCGTCCTGAAAAAGAATTTCGAGGCGCTGGTCGCCGAGCAGCGCACACTTGGTTTCAGCGACATGGAAGGTTTGCGCGGCGGGCTGGTGGAGGCTGGCTACAAGATCGAGCGCGCCCTCAACGAAAACATGACCTGGGTGGCGCAGGCCGACGCCACGAAGCTGATGGTGACACTGCTGGTCATGCGGCATCACGAGGCGGAATATCGACTCACTCCCGCCGAGGTGACACGGCAGCAGTTTCTTGCAGGTTACAAGCAATTCAAAGACATCTACGGCAACATCGATGGCCGGCCGGAGATGAAGGCGAAACTCGAAGATGACGTGAAGCTCTATGTCGACACCTTCACGAACTGGATCGAGGTGAGTGACCGCGCCTATCCGCTGCGCGCCTTGATCGATATCGACAGCCAGAACATGCTGCCCCGGGCGGACGCCGTCATACAATCAGCGAACCAGGCCGCGGAACAGGCAACGGAGATCCTGGCCGCCTCGCAGAGTTATACGCGCAACGGTATCATTGCCGTCGGCATTGCCATGGTCGCGCTCGGTCTCGGCTTTAGCTGGCTGATCGGCCGCAGCATTACACGGCCGCTCAACGGCCTCGCTTCGGTCATGAAACGGCTTGCCGACGGTGATACCAGCGCGCGCATACCGGCCACGCATGCGCGCGACGAGATCGGCGAGATGGCGCGCACCGTGATTGTGTTCCGCGACAACATCATTGAGCGCGAGCGCCTCTCGCAGACGCAGGCCGAAACGAGTCGCGCGCGCGAGCAGCGCAGCGATTTGATCGCCTCGACCATCTCGAAATTCAAAGATTCTGTCGAAAGCGCGCTTGGCACGCTGCGCGGAGCGTCGATAAACCTCGAAAAGAGTTCGGCCGACCTCAACAAGGCCGCCGACACGGTGTCGTCGGAGGCCAACACGGCCAAAAGCCGCGTGGCGGCCGCATCGGAAAACGTCACGGCCGCCGCCAGCTCGGTGGAGGAACTGGCCGCCTCGATCGGCGAGATATCCTCGCAGGCGGCAAAATCAACCGACGTCGCCGGCCGCGCCGTTTCGGAAGCCCAGCGCACCGTGAAAACCATGGCTGAACTCGGCGGTGCAGCCAACCGCATTGGCGAGGTCGTGGGCCTGATCCAGGCGATCGCCGGGCAAACCAATCTGCTCGCGCTCAACGCGACCATTGAAGCCGCGCGTGCGGGTGAGTCCGGCAAGGGATTCGCCGTGGTCGCGGCGGAAGTGAAGTCGCTCGCCGGCCAAACTGCCAAGGCAACCGAAGAAATCGCCGATCAGATCGGCTCGATCCAGTCTGCCGCGGCCGATGCCTCGCAGGCGATCGAGCAGGTCGACGCCATCATCCGCGACATGGCATCGATCGCCACAATGGTCGCCGCCACCGTTGACGAACAGAACTCGGCTGTCGCGTCGATCGCGGAAGGGGTCAGCCGCGCTTCCGGCGAGGCCCGCGTCGGGGCGGAAGCGATGAGCCGCGTGGCCGAGGTTACCGCCGATGCCCGCGCGACGGCCTCGGGCGTCAAGGATCTCGCGGATTCGGTCGCGGTCGAAGCCGAAGGACTGGAAGCGCAGGTCCGCCAGTTCCTCAGCAACGTGCAGGCGGCATAATTTCGTTCTTCCGGATGAATTGGAGAACGGGCTTGCAAAGCCCGCGGCAATAGACAATTTGATGGCGTGCCTCGCGGGGAGTTCCCATTGCGCGCTCTTGGGCGATCATTGCGGGTTGCAGCCGAGGCTTTTCGGCATTTTACCGCTGACGACGGCTGGGCAATCGCGAGTCACATCGCGTTGTCCACGTTGATGGCTCTGTTTCCGTTTCTGATCGTGGTCACCGCGCTCGCCGGGTTCTTCTTCGGCTCGAAGCAACTGGCGGACGAGGCCGCGCGCCTCCTGCTCGACACATGGCCGAAGCAGGTGGCGGCACCGATCGCAACCGACATAACCGGCGTCCTCACGTCGACGCGCGGCGATGTTTTGACTCTCGGCGTGGCCTTTGCGCTCTACTTCGCCTCCAGCGGGGTCGAGAGTCTCCGCATCGGGCTCAACCGCGCCTACAACACGAAAGAGCCGCGCGCGTGGTGGGTGCTGCGGATTGAATCGATCATCTATGTGCTGGTGGGCGCAGTGGCGATCCTGGCTTTTTCATTTCTGGTGGTGCTTGCGCCGTTGATCCTCTCCAAGCTGGTGGAATACATTCCGGCGCTCGATGATTTCGGAGATGTCATCACCTTCGCGCGCTACACATCGGCAGCCGCGGTGCTGATCGCCGCGCTGATGATCGTGCATCTCTGGCTGCCCGCCGGCCGCCGCTCCTTCGCCGAGATCGCGCCGGGAATCGTTGCGACGCTTGCCCTTTGGCTGATCAGCGGCGCTGTTTTCGGGCGCTATCTTGCCAATTACGCCTTTGCCTATGTCTCGATGTATGCCGGCCTGGCGTCGGCCATGGTGGCGCTGGTGTTTCTCTATGTTTGCTCGTCGATCTTTATCTATGGCGGCGAATTGAATTCAGTCATCGCCCAAAGCCGCAACGAGAAGAACTAGCCGCCGCTGGCTTCCTGCGCATCCTCGAACGTCTTTAGTCCCGTACGCGGCGCATTCACCATCACGGCCATGTTGCCGGGCGGGTGCTGGTTCTTCCACATCTTCATGTGGGCGAGCGGGATCTTGTCCCACGCGAACACCTCGCTCATGCAGGGGTCGATGCGCTGCTCGAGCACGAACCGATTGGCCTGCGACGCCTGCTTGAGGTGCGCGAAATGCGAGCCCTGAATGCGCTTCTGGCGCATCCAGACGTAACGCGCATCGAACGTGAGGTTATAACCGGTGGTGCCGGCGCAGAACACGACCATGCCGCCGCGCTTCACGACCAGGCACGACACCGGGAATGTCTGCTCACCCGGGTGCTCGAACACGATGTCGACATCGCGTTTGCCCGTGATGTCCCAGATTGCCTTGCCGAAGCGGCGCGCTTCCTTCGTCCACTCGTTGAACTCGGGCGTGTTCACGGCGGGCATCTGTCCCCAACATTTGAAATCCTTGCGGTTGATGACACCCTTGGCGCCGAGATTGAGAACGTATTCGGCTTTCGCGGCATCCGAAATGACTGCGATGGCATTGGCGCCTGACGCAGCGACAAGCTGGACGCCGAACACGCCGAGACCGCCCGACCCACCCCATACCAGCACGTTGTCGCCGGGCTTGAGGGTGTGCGGCGAATGCCCGAACAACATGCGATAGGCCGTCGCCAGTGTGAGCGTGTAACAGGCCGACTCTTCCCAGGAGAGATGGTTGGGCTTGTGCATCAGCTGCCGCGATTGCACACGGCAAAACTGCGCGAAGGAACCGTCCGGCGTCTCATAGCCCCAGATGCGCTGCGACGGCGACAGCAGCGGATCGCCGCCGTTGCAGTCCTCGTCGTCGCCGTCGTCCTGATTGCAGTGAACGATGACTTCGTCGCCGACTTTCCAGCGCTTCACCTTTTTGCCGACCGCCCAGACAATGCCGGATGC
>Ga0187765_10000010_pt1 | contig 153801 bp, 153 predicted proteins | sample 0216_QUI02_MP05__3_FD_133018 | JGI IMG/M metagenome (GOLD analysis project Ga0187765, IMG submission 133018) | Tropical peat soil microbial communities from peatlands in Department of Meta, Colombia - 0216_QUI02_MP05_10_MG | ecosystem: Environmental > Terrestrial > Soil > Wetlands > Peat ...
CCCGAATACCTGGAGGAAGTCACCGCCGGCGATCTCGAAGACGGCGAGGATGGCGCTGTGTTTGACTCTACGGGTATGGGGCTGGCCGAGGGCGGCGACCTTTATCAGCAGGCTGTGGCCATCGTAAAACGCGACCGCAAGGCTTCGACCTCGTATATCCAGCGCCGCCTGCAAATCGGCTACAACCGCGCCGCCACCATCATGGAACGCATGGAGGACGAAGGCATCGTCGGCCAGCCCAACCATGCCGGCAAGCGCGAGATCCTGATCCCCGAAGGTCCCGCCGACGACCGCTATTGAGAATCGTCCCATTCGCGATTAAGCCGGACTTGGCCCGAGGCTCGTGCGTCGCGAAATCGCCACAGCCTGCCCGTATACGGCCTATCGAGATACCGCGGGCGCAGGGCGGAGAACGAGATGGCGGCACAATCCAAGGCGCGAATTGGCCTCATAATGGTTGAGGCCGCGCTTCTTGCCGGCCTCTCCGTATCGGCAATGGCCCAGGCAGTTCCGTTGCCGGTTCCGCGCCCGTCCGGCCTACAGACCCCGCCGAATTCCACAGGGTCAATCATAACTCCGACGGCTCCCCCGGCAAAACCCGCGGCTCCAAGTCAGCAATCAAGTCAGCAATCAAGTCAGCAACAACAAGTCGCGCAGCCGGGCCCCTCGCCCAGTCCTGTGACCAATCCCTTCGCCGCCCTGCTCGGCAAGCCTGCTTCCACCGGCGCACTCAGTGCGGAACAGCGCGCGATCGTGGACCGCGTCAATGGCTATCTCTCCGGTGTACAGACGCTGAGCGGAAAATTTATTCAGGTGGGGCCCGACGGGAGCCGTACGCAGGGGGATTTCTTCATCTCGAAGCCGGGTCGAGTGCGCTTCGAATATGACGACCCGAGCCCCATAGAACTGATCGCGGACGGATCGTCGGTGGTAGTGCGCGATCGCCGCCTGGCGACTCAGGATGTCTATCCTTTGTCGCAGACGCCGTTGCGCTTTCTCCTCGCCGACCGCGTCGACCTGTCAAAGGATACGCACCTGATCGCGGTCTATGCCGACGATGTGTTCGTCACTGTCGTGGCTGAGGAAAAGAGCGGGATCGTCGGTACCAGCCGATTGATGATCATGTTCAGCGCGAAGGACATGCAGCTCAAGCAATGGACCGTAACTGACCCGCAAGGCTACGACACCACTGTTGCGGTCTACAATCTCGACACCAGCAAACGGCCCGATCCTGCGCTGTTCAAGATCGATTACACCCGCTATCACAATTAAACGCTACATCAAGACGCCCCGCTCTCGGGCGAGCGAATTTCCCAATTGAAATAAGACGTGGATGGCCGGGACGAGCGTGGCCGTGACATTGGTAAATCGAAGCATTGCATCATAGATTGCGGCCATGCCTTTCAAGATTACGACGTGGAACATCAATTCGGTTCGCTTGCGCATCGATCTGGTCGCTCGCTTTTTGAAAAGTGCTCGGCCTGACGTTCTTTGCTTGCAGGAAACCAAATGCCCCGATGACGCTTTTCCGATCAAGCGCTTCAAGCGGCTGGGTTACGAGCACGCGGCGATTAACGGACAAAAGGGCTACCACGGTGTCGCGGTCCTCTCGCGCGTTCCGTTCGAGCACGTCGATGTCCAGAGCTTCTGCGGCAAGAGCGATTGCCGGCATATTTCGGTCTTGTTCGGCGAACGGGCGAATCTGAAAGATCGGATCGTCTTGCATAATTTCTACGTGCCCGCCGGTGGTGACGAGCCCGATCCGGAAATCAATCCGAAATTTGGCCACAAACTCGCCTTCCTCGATGAAATGCGTGCGCATGCCGGCTTGCGCCCGGAAAAGGCACAGCGCGCCATCCTCGTTGGCGATCTCAACGTGGCCCCGCTCGAGCACGATGTCTGGAGCCACAAGCAGATGATCAAGGTGGTCTCTCACACCCCGGTCGAATGCGAGAAGCTCGTTGCCGCACAAAAGTCGGGGAGCTGGATCGATTGCATGCGCGTGCACACGCCCGAACCGGAGAAGCTCTACACGTGGTGGAGCTACCGCGCGATGGACAATTGGCGCATTGCCGATCGCGGCCGCAGACTTGACCATATCTGGACTTCGGACGCGCTCGCTGAGCGTGTGTCGGCGATCGACATTGCCAAGCACTACCGCGGCGCCAAGCGCCCTTCCGACCATGTGCCGGTGACGGCGACAATCGAACCGTGAAGCGATTAATGTTTTTCGCCGGGCTCCAGCGCGCGCTTTACCGCCGCCAGCTCTGTCGACCAAGCTTGCACGCGTTCGTTCATGCTTTGGCGTAACTTTTCCGCGGCGGCCGGATAGCCCTCCAGCATCTTGCGGAACAGATTGCGCGATATACGAACGACGACCGTCGGTTCTTTCGCGATCGCCGTTGCTTGGCACACAGTGTTGGTCAGCAGCGCCAACTCGCCGACCAGGGTGCCGGGACCCACGGTGATCTCCTTGCCCTCCGATAATGTGCCCGGCTCCAGCACCAGCGAGCCCTCCTGAATGACATAACCGCCGTCAGCAAGTTCGCCGGCATAGAAAAGCACGGCGCCGCTCGGCAGATGACGGGTTTCCGCGCCGATCGCCAGAATACGCAGCGCCTGCTTGCCGAGCGCCGCTAAAGGCGGGACGCGCTCGAAAAAGGCGATATCCTCGTCTAGGCCCATTGGTGATTGCCAGTCGGTTCTTGCAGGGGCAGCCGCCGCGGAAGATCGCGCAATATTATCACGGCACCAGCTTATAGCCGCCGCCTTCCGTCACCAAGATCGCCGGCACGGCGGCATCTTTTTCGACTTTTTGCCGGAGCCGGTAGATGTGCGTCTCCAGGGTATGTGTCGTCACGCCGGAATTGTAGCCCCAGACCTCTTGCAACAAGGTCTCGCGCGACACCGGCTTCTGACCGGCCCGGTAAAGGTAACGCAGGATCGCCGTTTCTTTTTCGGTCAGGCGAACCTTGCTGCCCTTCGGGCTCAACAGCAGCTTCGAGCTTGGCCTGAACGTGTAGGGCCCGATGGCAAATACCGCGTCTTCGCTCGCTTCGTGTTGCCGTAGTTGTGCACGGATACGCGCCAGCAATACTGCGAAACGAAATGGCTTTGTAATGTAGTCGTTCGCGCCGGATTCGAGTCCGAGAATGGTATCGGAATCGGTGTCATGGCCCGTGAGCATGATGATCGGCGCCTTGAACCCGCTCTTGCGCAGGATACGCACCGCTTCGCGACCGTCGACGTCCGGCAGTCCGACATCCATGATCACCAGATCGATTTGTCCGTTCTTCGCCGCCTGAACGCCTTTTGTACCGCTGTCGACCGAAATGGCGTCGAATTCCTCATGCAGTGCCAATTGCTCGACCAAAGCTTCACGCAGTTCGGCATCGTCATCGACGATTAAAATCGTACGCTTATTGGCCATCGTCCAAGGGCCCCTTCAAAGGACGTAAATGCGCCCCCCGCCATAGTCGCGAAATAGAACATTCAGGGCTAAAAGAGCAAGCCGGAACCGATATTAAAGCTCAATCTAAGTCAGTTTTACGCGGCGAATGCAGAAACGATCTTTGTCCCGAATTACAGTACGCCGCAAGCCGGGCGATTCAAGCCGGGGATGGCTCATGGCAGGAATGCTGGCTCTGCCGGTCGCTCTCGGGCGCGGCGGCATCAAGGCCAACAAGCGTGAAGGCGATGGCGGCACGCCGCGCGGCAGCTTTCGGCTCAAGCGGCTCTGGTGGCGTGCGGACAAGCATCCGCGCCCTGTCACCTCTTTGCCGATACAACGGATAACCCCGATGGACGGGTGGTGCGAAGATCCCACGGATCGCCATTACAATCGGCCGATTAAAATTCCCGCGAATGCGAGCTCGGATCGTCTGGCGCGCAAAGACAATCTCTACGATTTTATCATCGAGATCGACCACAACGCGCGTCCGCGTATCGCCGGGCGTGGCAGCGCCGTGTTCATCCATGCGGCACGACAAGGCTTTGCGCCGACCGCCGGCTGTATCGCTCTTGAACCCAAAACGCTTCGTCGGATGCTTTCGCGCCTCGGTCCACGCACTCGAATTGTAGTAGTGTAGGGCAAGGCGCGATTCTACTTCGCCCGTTCCCCGAATATCGCGCTGCCGACGCGGATGTGGGTCGCACCGAGTGCAATTGCAGTCGCGAAATCCGCGCTCATGCCCATTGACAAAAGCTTGAGGTCGTTTCGCTTCGCAATCTTAACGGTGAGCGCAAAGTGCGGTCCCGGTGCCTCATCAAATGGCGGTATGCACATGAGACCCGAGATTTTCAGTCCGTATTTCTCGCGACAGGCTGCGAGAAATGCGTCGGCGTCCTGCGGCAGCACGCCGGCTTTTTGCGGTTCTGCTCCGGTATTGATTTCGGCGAAAAGAAGCGGATGTCGTTGCTGTTTGTCAATTTCCTTCGCCAGCGCCTCGCATAAGCTGGCTCGATCGACGGAATGGATCGCATCAAAAAGCGCCACCGCTTCTTTCGCCTTGTTCGATTGCAACGGACCAATGAGATGCAATTCAACGGCCGCGTGTTTCAAAAGCAGTGGTGGCCACTTGGCCTTCGCTTCCTGCACGCGATTTTCGCCGAACACGCATTGACCCGCCGCTATCACGGGCTCAATTGCATCAGCGCCAAAGGTTTTCGAGACGGCGATTAATGTCACCTCGGCCGGATCGCGTCGCGCATCCCGGCAGACCCGGGCAATCTCGGCACGAACATGTTCAAGACCAATTGCGACGACAGCGGCCATGCGCTGGCTATATCGCACCGCTTCGCGTGCCGCCACTTCAAATGAAGGGCCGTGGATAGGCCTTCGCTATTTCGCTCCCGGCTATTGCAGCCAGCGCAGCCCGGTCGACCATTTCGAAGATACGGTCTTTCCAGCGAATGGCTTTGCTGAGAAACAGACGCTTGAGGGTCTTGTTGGTGTGCACCAGCGACATTCCCAGCGTGTCGGCAAGATGCTGCTGGGTGAAGGGAAGCTGGATGCTTCCGTTTTTGACGAGACCCGACTCTTCCGCTCTCGCGAACAGATGCAATAACAGATAAGCGGCGCGCTCGAGTGCGGTGCGGCGTCCGAGACTTAGGAGATGTTCGTCGATGAGCTGCTCTTCGCGTGCGGCGAGCCAGGTAATATCAAAGGCCAACGACGGCAAGCGGCTGTAAAGATCCCACAGCTTTGCGCGCGGAAATACGCACAGCACCAACGGCGTGAGCGCTTCGACTGAATGCTCCATCTCGTTCATCAGCGCGCCTTGCAGGCCGAGCATGTCTGCCGGTAGGGCATAGTTGAGAATTTGCCTGCGACCGTCGTCGAGCATCTTGTAGCGAAATGCCCAACCACTAAGCACCGTATAGAGATACTCGCTGCGTGTGCCCTCGCGCAGAAAGCTTGCTCCCGCATCGACGCGAAGCTCATCGGTTTTGAATGTTTTGACGAACGCCAGCTCTTCGGTAGAAAATTCACGCAGGTTCGGCCGCTTGCGCAGCGGACACTGCCCACACGATGTGAAGTGGCCGTTCGGCCGTCCATTTCCGACAATCATGGCCGCTCATTCGCCGGCTAAGTGGGTCCACTAGAACGTCACGCTAGAGAAATGGCGCCTCATCTGTCCAAAGATGAATTTTCGTGACCTATGTCATTTTTAAATGCCGTCCTGTTTAATTCGTAAGACAAGGGAAAGTTCCATCGGAGAAACTAACCCTTTCCAAAGTCAGATAGCTTGCTCATCGGCAAGCGCTGTCTTGTCCTTGACGATGAATTTCTGATCGCTCTCGATATTCAGCAGACACTCGAATTCGCCGGCGCCGCACAGGTGACTTGTGTTGCCACCGTAGCTGAAGCTTTGGCTTTGCTGCGCGATAGCCCCGACTTCGACGTCGCCGTGCTTGACGTCAAGTTAAGCATCCCTGACCGGGATAGCCTCGGGGTCGCGGCTTTGCTCGTGGCGAAGGGGACGCCGTTCGTTTTCTTGACCGGGATGCGCGTCGACGACGTGCATGCAAAGCTATTTCCGCAAGCGCCGGTTATTGAAAAGCCCTACGACGCAGCGACATTGTTGGAGGCGGTGCAGCGCGCGCTGCGGCCGCCAGGAAACTAAAGCGGTTGTCTGCCTCCTGTTTCCGGGGGCTAAACGGTCCGGATAGCGGCCGGTTCCGTCTACTTTTCAGCCCGGCTTTGCCTGGCCGGTTGACCCTCCTGCCTCTTTCGTGTCTGTTCCGCGCGCAATAAAAGACGCGCAAATGACGCCCGATTCGAGCAAAAACGAGCGATACAACGCCCGTGCAGCGGAGATCCGCTGGCAGAAGGCGTGGGCGGAGCAAGGTATCTTCGCGACCAAAAACGACGATCCTCGGCCGAAATATTACGTGCTGGAGATGTTTCCCTACCCCTCGGGGCGCATCCATATGGGCCACGTGCGAAATTACACGATGGGCGATGTGGTTGCGCGGTTCAAACGCGCCATGGGCGACGCTGTACTCCACCCCATGGGCTGGGACGCCTTTGGCATGCCGGCCGAGAACGCCGCCATTGATCGCAAGGTACACCCCAAGACGTGGACCTACGACAATATCGCAGCGATGAAGAAGCAACTCCAGTCGATGGGGCTTTCGCTCGACTGGACACGCGAGATCGCGACTTGCGATCCGGCTTACTACAAGCACCAACAAAAAATGTTTCTTGATTTTCTCAAAGCGGGTTTAGTCGAGCGCAAGCGATCAAAAGTAAATTGGGATCCGGTCGATCAGACCGTGCTCGCCAATGAGCAAGTGATCGACGGTCGCGGCTGGCGCTCGGGAGCGGAGGTCGAGCAACGCGAGCTGACGCAATGGTTTTTCAAGATAAGCGATTACGCCGAAGATTTGCTGGAAGCGCTCGACACGCTCGATCGCTGGCCGGACAAAGTCCGGCTGATGCAGAAGAACTGGATCGGACGCTCGGAAGGCTTGCTGCTGCGCTTCATGCTGGACCCGGCAACAGCCCCGAATAATGAAAGCGAACTGGAAATTTTCACCACGCGACCGGACACCTTGTTCGGCGCCAAGTTTATGGCGCTGTCGCCCGATCATCCGTTGGCGCAGGCCGCGGGCACCAAAAATCCGAAGCTCGCCGCCTTTATAGAACAATGTCACCGAATGGGCACCGCGCAGGCCGAGATCGACACCGCTGAAAAACTCGGTTTCGACACGGGCATCAAAGCTGTGCACCCATTCGACACAAACTGGAAGCTGCCGGTCTATGTGGCCAATTTCATTCTGATGGACTACGGCACCGGCGCGATTTTCGGTTGTCCGGCGCACGATCAACGCGACCTCGATTTTGTCAACAAATACGGGCTCGGCAACACGCCAGTGGTTTGCCCACCCGGCCAAGACCCGAAGACCTTTGTCATCACCGACGTCGCCTATGACGGTGAAGGCCGCATGATCAATTCACGCTTCCTTGACGGGATGACCATCGAGCAAGCGAAGGAAGAAGTCGCAAAGCGACTGGAAAAGGAAACGCGCGGCAATCGCCCGGTAGCGCAGCGGCAAGTGAACTATCGCCTGCGCGACTGGGGTATTTCACGCCAGCGCTATTGGGGCTGCCCTATCCCGATCATCCACTGCGAGAAATGCGGCGTGGTGCCGGTACCGGAAAAAGACCTGCCGGTGACTTTGCCGGAGGACGTGACCTTCGACAAGCCAGGTAATCCGCTCGACCGCCACCCGACATGGAAGAACGTAAAATGCCCGAAGTGCTCCGGGCCGGCGCGACGCGAAACCGACACGATGGATACTTTCGTCGATTCATCTTGGTATTTCGCACGCTTTACTGATCCGTGGATCAAAACCGCTCCGACCGACCCTAAGGTGGCCAACCGCTGGATGGCGGTCGATCAGTATATCGGCGGCATTGAGCACGCAATTTTGCATCTGCTCTATTCTCGTTTCTTCACCCGCGCGATGCACAAATGCGGCTATATCGATATGGACGAGCCCTTCGCGGGACTGTTCACGCAGGGCATGGTGGTACACGAGACTTATCGCGCCAAAAACGGCGACTGGATTGAACCGGCTAACGTCAAAATCGAAGGGATAGGCGACGCCCGTCGCGCAGTTCTGGCGTCAACCGGTGAACCGATCGAAATCGGCTCGATCGAGAAAATGTCAAAGTCGAAGAAGAACACGGTCGACCCGGATGACATCATTGCTGCTTACGGCGCTGATACCGCGCGCTGGTTTATGCTTTCGGATTCCCCGCCCGATCGCGACGTTATCTGGACCGAGGAAGGTGTGCAGGGCTCCTGGCGTTTTATGCAACGGCTGTGGCGTTTGATCGGCGAAATCGCGGAAATCGATGCACCGAAAACACGACCGGCAAATTTTGCTGAGCTTGCGCTTGTAGTGCGCAAGGCCGCGCACCGCGCACTCGCAAATGTCTCCGAAGACATCGACAAGCTGCGCTTCAACCGCTGCGTTGCCCATATCTACGAATTTGCCAACGCCCTGAGCGACGTCATCGGTCAACTTGAAAGTGCACCGGCGGGCGACATCGCCTGGGCCTTGCGTGAGGCGGGCGATATCCTGGTAAGGCTATTCCACCCAATGATGCCTCACCTTGCCGAGGAGTGCTGGGCGGCGCTCGGGCATAAAAATCTCGTTGCCATTGAACCCTGGCCAACGATCGAGCCTGAGCTTTTGGTAGAAAGCACCATTACGTTGCCCGTTCAGATCAACGGTAAGAAACGCGCCGATGTCACTATCGCCCGTAATGCAGGAAAATCCGACATTGAGGCTGCCGTTCTTGCCCTCGATGCGGTAAAAAAGGCCTTGGAGGGCAAAAGCCCGAAAAAGGTCATTGTCGTCCCGCAAAGGATCGTCAATGTCGTGGTCTGATATGGCGCCCCTCATAAGGTTTTTCGGGGTCTTGGCGTTGGCCGGCCTCACCGCCGGCTGCTTTGAGCCGCTCTACGCCGAGCGACCAACGCGGGCGGGCAGTGGCAGCCTTGTCGGTCAACTCAGCGCGGTGGACGTAGCGCCAATCGATGCGCCGGGCGGGAGTCGGCTCGCGCGTGTCAGCGTCGGCGTACGCAACGAATTGATCTACGACCTCACCGGCGGGAATGGCGGCGTTTCGCCTACTCATCGCCTGGAAGTCAGACTGACCGCCACGCAGCTGCAGGTCATCGTCGACATCAATACCGCTCGACCGGACGTCAACAACTACGGCATCGACGCGACCTACACTTTGACCGAACTTGCCACCGGGAAAGCGGTGGTTAAAGGTCAGACGTTCTCGCGCGTTTCCTATAATATTCCAGGCCAGGAACAACGCTTCGCCGGTGACCGTGGCCTACGCGACGCCGAGAATCGAGCTGCCAAGGTGATCGCCGACAATATCCGTTCGCGACTGAGCTCGTATTTTGTGGCCGGGTCGTAGAGCGCACGGTCCAGCCGTTTATGACCGCAATCAAAGCCGCCGACGTTGACCGTTTTGTTACCAGGCCCAACCCCGCGCAGCCAATCGTCTTGGTATTCGGGCCTGACACTGGTTTGGTGCGCGAGCGCGTGGAGGCACTGGTGCATGCCTCGGTCGACGACCCGAATGATCCCTTCGTACTGGCGCGCATCGAAGGCGATGAGCTGGCGGGAAATCCAGCACGCCTTGTGGAAGAAGCGCACACAATACCGCTGTTTGGTGGCCGACGAGCCGTGCTCGTGCGGGCGGGTGCGCGCAATATCGCATCCGCTGTTGAAAGCGTTATCGCTACACCTTCAAACGAATGCCGGATCATCATTGAAGCAGGCAATCTCAGCAAGAGCGCCCCGCTGCGTGTGATCTGCGAAAAGGCGAAGGTTGCTGCTGCTCTGCCCTGCTATGCCGACAATGAACGCGCACTCCACCAACTGATCGATGAAGAACTGCGCGCGGCCAATCTCACCATTGCGACGAACGCGCGTGCTACGCTGCTGGCACTGTTGGGTGGAGATCGCTTGGCTTCGCGCAATGAGATTCGGAAACTCGCTCTTTATGCGCAAGGGCAAGAAAGTGTCGAACTTACCGATGTGATGGCGGTCGTCGCGGATGCATCCGAAATGGCCCTCGACAGCGTCACCGATGCCGTTTTTGCCGGAAAGATCGCCGAGGTCGACACCGAGTTTGGCAAGGTGCGCGCGAGTGGCTCTTCCCCTGCGGCAATCGTATCGGCGGCGATCCGCCAGTTGGCAAATTTGCATAAGATGGCATTGGCAATTGAAAACGGCGATACAGTCGAGTTTGCCATGAAGCGCGTCGCGCCGCCCGTACATTTCACGCGCGAGCGGCCGGTCAGCGAGGCCTTGCATGCCTGGTCGCCCGCGCGACTGCTGCGTGCAATGGATCAATTGGCGGAGGCTTCGCTCGAAATGCGGCGTAATGCGCCGTTAGCGGAAGCGATCGCACAGCGAATTCTGCTCTCGTTGGCCGCAAATGCCCGCAAGAAGGCCTAGGGATTGGCCGCGCATCGCTTAAATCGAACTACTTGAACGACCCTAATCCGAATTAAGCCATTTAGAACTGATCAATGCTTTTTCGTTAAGCATTCCGCGGTGATCGCAGCATCGCACCCAATGGACGGCGACGCGAAAATGCATGTCGTGACTGCACGGCGCCATCTGCGTCGTTCGCAAGAGACGCGTACTAATTTCTGGCAGGCGATAATCGCGTCATCATTTGTCGTTGCCGTCGTCGGCGCGAGCCTGTTCCTTGGCATAGTGATGGTAATCGGAACTTTTGGCGAAAGCAGCTCCAATCAATTGACTGTCGACGGGCGGACCGGCCGCGTCGCCCGCGCGCTGCGCGACGGCACGCTTTGCCATTACATTGTCTTCGACAACAAGACTGCGCAGGCTGTCGAAGACCGTATCGGGCGCTGCGACGAGGTCAAACCCAAAACGAAAGCAGAAAGGCCGGCTACTTTCAGTTGGGGCAAATAGCGTCGGTATCTAGTGCATCCAGTTTACAAATTCAGTTGATAGCTGTGCGGGACCCACCGGTACCCGTTCTGCCCTTTCTCCACATAGCCGATGCCGGGAAAAGGCATGTGAAAACTGGCGACGAAGAGTTTATCGCTCGCAAGCATGTCGAGGACGCGCTTTCTGGTGATGACCGCTTTTTCTTTATCGTCGTCCATCTCGAAGTGCCATTCTGGACGCTGTACGGCCATCACATACTGAGTGAAGGTATCGGCCGTGATCATGAAGCGCTTACCATCGCTTTCGATGTGAAACGCCAACAGTCCGGGTGAATGCCCGGCGGCATCAACCGCCGTGATGCCCGGCACTACCTGATCGCCTGGTTTGATGAACGCCGAGCGATCGGCCAAAGGCACACAAATCTTCACGAATAACTCACGATTGAACTTACGCGCCTCTCGCACGTTCTCGCCTCGCTTCCAGAAATCAAACTCCGCGGCTCCGAAGACGTAACGTGCATTCGGAAAAACGGGTTTTCCGCCCTCGACGAGGCCGCCAATGTGATCGGGGTGACCATGAGTGATGACAATTACGTCAATATCCGCCGGTTTGTACCCCACAGCCGAGAGTCGTGCCGCCGTCTGTCCAGGCGGAAGACGCTTGCTGAGCTGTTCATATTCACGCGGAAGCGCGCCATTGCCTGTGTCAAACAGGACCAATTGCTTGCCGGTGTTCACGATTGTCGGGATATTGGGATGTTCGAACCGTTGCGTGTCGATATTGTTCGCGCGGGCAAGGGCTTGCACCTCGTCCGGCGAAGCATTGGCCCCATAATGCGGATGCAGTCCTTCGCGAATTGCTTTCGCATCCAGAACGGTTGCAACTTCAAAACTGCCGAGCCTGAAACGATAAATTGTTGGCTGTAACTCGCCTTGTAGTGAAACGGGCACCGTGGGTCCTCCTCAACCATCGTAACATCTGACCTCTGCATAGCAGCCGGGACAGGCCGCGATCCAGTGGAACACAAAGGCGATCCATCAACGGGATCTTGCCTTCCGGAAGCACAGCAATCGCTCTATGCTGGAGACGCGTTAGGTCGAAAGCCCGGGAGGTCAATGATGGCCCGAAAGAAACGCAAGATACTTGCGAGAAATCGGAAGAAAAAATCCAAGACCACGACTAAAAAGAGCTGGCGGAAGCTCCGCAAACGCCGTCCGCAACGGAGCCTCGGAAGCAAAGTAAGAGGGGCTTATCGTACGGTCGTGGACACGATCAAAGACACCGACCAGCTCCGGAATAAACTGGAATTGCCCGCGACTTCCGAAACCGAATAGACTTTAGATCCGTCCCAACAGCAGCAGAATCAGGACGATTATCAGCACCAGGCCGAGACCGCTGGAGGGGTAGTATCCCCACTCACCGCTATACGGCCATGTCGGCAGCGCACCCAGAACGAGCAATAAAAGAATAATCAGAAGAACAAATCGCATCCTCGCCTCCTCGGAAGGCCCAAACTTCAACGTCGAGTTTGCGATTTTTGTTCCAGGCACTAGTGGCCGCTTGGTCCGCTGTCGAGGACCTGCCGTATTTTCCGCGCGAGCACACGCTCGACCAACGGCTTCTGAATAAGTTCTGTCCCCGGATCCAGGCGGCCGTGATGAACAATCGCGTTCCGCGAATAGCCCGTCATAAAAATAATTTTCGTGCCTGGACGGCGGTTTTCAACCTCGGTCGCAAGCTCGCGACCGTTCTTGCCCGGCAGTACTACATCAGTTAGCAGCAGGTCGAATTTCTTGTCAGCATCAAGAAGACGAAGGGCTGAAGCTGAATCCTTGGCCTCGATGACCTGATAGTTGAGATCTCTCAATATCTCCGACGCATACTGACGAACGCCATCATCGTCCTCGACGACCAGAATTATCTCAGCGCGGCCGCGTTCGGAGCCGACATCATCGTCTCCGGAAAAGGCCGTTTCATCACCAACACGCCGGGGTAAGTAGAGCTTGATCGTGGTGCCCTCGCCGGGCTCGCTGTAAATTTTTACGTGCCCATCAGACTGTTTCATGAACCCGTAGACTTGGCTCAACCCCAACCCAGTGCCTTTGCCAGCCTCCTTGGTTGTATAGAAAGGCTCGAAGGCACGGTCGATTGTTTCGGCCGTCATCCCCGCCCCGTTGTCGGTCACCGCAATAAGAATGTACTGACCGGGTGCAAGGCTCTCGTGGTGGCGGCAATATTCGTCATCGAGGTAAGCATTGCTTGTTTCGATCGTGAGCTTGCCACCTTCCGGCATTGCGTCACGCGCGTTCAAAGCAAGATTAAGCAATGTCGATTCCAGTTCCGACGCGTCTACTTCGGCCTTCCAAAGCCCGGCTGCGCCGATGGTTTCCAGTTTGATATTTTCGCCGAGGGTCCGCGCCAAAAGATCCGAAATGCTGAAAATCAACTTGTTGACATCGAGTACTCTGGGATTGAGTGGTTGGCGGCGAGAAAAGGCGAGCAGCCGTTGAGTCAGTTGAGCGGCCCTCTCCGCACCAATAAGCGCGTTGTTTAGCGCGCGTTCCGCCCGCGCCTCCACAACCCCGCGTTTTGCGATGCCGAGATTGCCGATAATAATGGTGAGAAGGTTGTTGAAATCGTGCGCGACCCCACCAGTCAATTGACCGACGGCTTCCATCTTTTGGGATTGCCGGAGGGCTTGCTCGGCCAGATCGCGACGCTCGGCTTCCGCATAAAGTGCTCGCGTTCTGCGCATGGCCAATAGCACAAGCACGAAGAGAAAGAGTGTGGCCGGAATTCCGAAGACCAAGTGGGTGGCCATCAGGCGAATCCAGCCAGAATAGATTGTTTCGATCGGCACTCCGTCGGATACGTACAAATCGGCATATCCGAGTTTGCGATAAGCGATGCGCCGCTGAACGTTGTCGACGGAATCGGTTATGACAACGCCACTTTCGGGATGGCTGGCGACTGCCTGCATAAAGCCACTGTTCGAACCAAAATTTGTGACGCCTTCCGGTAGGGTGGGATATCGCGCCAGAATCGTGCCATCACCTTTTGCCAACGAAAAACTTGCGGAGGTATCGGCGGCCAGCTGAGCGTAAAATCCTGAAAACACCTTTGGCAGAACTGCGATCGTGATGATCCCGCTAAATTGCCCATCTTGCGCTGCCCGGCGCCGGCTGACGCCGAAGAACCATTCTTTCGTCGCCCGGGACTGCAATACGGCGTCGACATAAGTGCCGGCGTTGCGCTCAGCTTGCGCCCGAAAATAATTCCGGTCGGCAATGCTTATACCGGCCGACAGCGGAAAGATTGCCGATGATACCAGGGCGTGACCGTCCTTATCCGCGACAAAAATAGCGTCGACGGTGGCCAGCGCTTTTTCGAGTTTGCTGAGCTGTCGGTGTAGCGCTTCCTCACTTGCCTTGATTTGCTCATCGCTGAGACCGCCAAGAATGGCCTCGACACTGGTGAATGCGAGATCGACAGATTGAAATACCTTGGACGCGTGCTCGGAAAGAATATTTAGCGAGGTCGTCAGTTGCTCATTGGCACGCGCAAAAGCGCTCTCGTAGTTGACCCAACCGGCATATAAAAAAAGCGCGATCGGAAGGGCGATCGACGCTACCAACATCGTTTTGAGGAGGCGTAGGGCAGCATCACGGCGCGCGCGCATTCTATGAAACTCGTTCGGCGGTTACCCGAATGTATTCGGGATGCTCAATTCTGAAAAGAAAAAACCCCTCAATATCCCGCCGCGCTACTTGCCGTTGGAAAACCGCACGTCGAGGACAAATGCAGGCGTGCTGATGTCGGATTATTCGCTGCATTTATTTCAAATTAGACGAAGTTTGTCGCGTGGCATTTTACGCGCGTTTTATCGGACCTCGGTTACATCATTATTCGAAAATAGTTCAATTGCCGACGGTGTTGATGTCCTCGCCAGCGTCGTCTTCCAAACGCAAACGGAAATCGAATTCGCGTCCGGCGCGCAGCAGGACCATGATCATCTTGGCTCTCGCAGCCGTCATGTTATGCGGCGTGGGATGGGACGATACCGAGAACCGGTATGTTGTACCGATATCGGCGGACGAGCACGGCAGACCCAACTCCGATGCCGTGATCTTGACACTTGCGAATGCCGAGCACCGGGTGGCCGCAGACGAGAGCTCGTCGGCGGACGACGCCGACACCCGGCCTTGGCATACCGAAATATGCCCCATCGAGAATGCGACGGCGCTGTCAGTTGCCGATTTTCAATTTGGCGGCCCTGGCCTTTTCCCGTTTGCGATCTCAACAAGAAGCGCGCATCACATACTGGACACGTCGCCGTTGACACTCGTCAACGCGGAACCAGGAGGCGCGAATGTCGCTTCATACGCACAGCGAAAAATTGCGCCACAATTTGCTACCTTGTATCGCGCTGTTCTCAAACGCGTTGCGATGATGGCACTGCCCCGCATCCAGAATCCGCGCGCAACGATTGTCGGCGCGGTTTCCACCTACAATCCATTTCGTGACGGCACTCAGGAAGGCGGAGTCCAAACCGCATCCGGCGAGCCCTACGATCCTGATGCGTGGACCGCTGCTATAAAGATAAACTTGCGCGAGCAGTTTGGTGGCGTGCGATATGGTCGGCTCTATCAGCCGACCTTTGCTCTGGTAGGGACCGGCGATAAACAGGTCATCGTCAAGATCAATGATGTCGGCCCGCTTAAGCCGGGCCGCGTGCTGGACCTCAACGAGCGCAGCATGCGCCACTTCGATCCGTTTCTCACGCGAGGCCTCATCGAGAACGTCAGTATCACGCTTCTGCCAGGCGAAGACTGGACCCCCGGGCCAGTCGGCAAAATCTATACGGTCGATTTCGTGAACCCGCAACAACGGGAGGCACCCGCGCTACTCGGGTCAGTCGACGCTGCCCGCTGGCAAATTGATCCAGAATCGGTGCGCCTGCCGGAGCGGGCGGTCTTTCATCCGCTTGGAATAGAAGACGTCCGCGCGGAATTAAGACCAAGCGAGGGTGGCTAGGGGAATCGCACCGCGCGGAAATCTTGCTAGTGTCGCTTGCGCAGCCAAGCGTCGACGCTGAGTCGGCCGGCGCCACAGGCAAACAATAGGAAGATGCCCCCCAAAATCGAAATGTTCTTGTAGAAATTCGAATCTTGTGCGCGCCGGGCGGCAGCATCGGCAAATTCCCAGTAGCGATGCGAACTGAAAGTTGCCACCAGCATAAACACAACCATCACCAGGGCGGCATAACGGGTCGCAAATCCGATCAGGAGGGCGATACCGCCAAAAAATTCTGCCGGAACGGCAATATAAGCCAGGAAAGTCGGCAGCCCCCGCGGCGGGAAGGTGGCGGCATAAGTTGGGATATCAAAAATCTTCCCGTAACCGCTGCGTACAAAAATCCAGCCGATGAAAATACGGCCACACAAGAGAATAAAATCAGATGTGCTGGCAGCAAGTCCGTCGGCACCGGACAAGGTCGGGTGTGAACTGTTTTGAATAGCAGGGCTCATGATTATTCCTCGTGGACGTTCTGGGCGATATTTTGTTTTCGCGCAGAATAACCCGCTTGGAAGCCATTTATTCCATCAGCGGCTGGAAGGATCTTTGCGATGTGAGCGTTCGCGCTGTGGGATCAGTTAGACCTTTTCAGTCACGTCTTCGTAGATATCGATCTCGATTGCGCCAGGAAAGAGCGTACGCCAAGCCTGCAGGTAGTTGTGCATGATCGGATCGCTGGCCAGTTTCTGACGGTTGAGTTCGAATGTCCGATCCGCTTCGTACTCGATGACCTGAAGGAACTGAGTTTGATTGTCCGCATTTCGCAGCAAACGAACCTGGGCGTTGCCGAAAGCCTTGTACAAGGGCAATGCATTTTTCATCATATTCGTGAGGAGCGTTGTCGCATCCGCTGACGGCGTTTTTATTTTTACGTGCAAGATTCGTTTTGCTTTCGACGCGTCGTCGGCCATAGGCGGCTTCCTCAATTAAAGTCGATCTATTTGATTAAGTCTGAGCCTTAATGTGTCAAAATTGAAGAGCCTTCATTCAGACCAAATTTTTCAATGCGCCCGTGCGCCACTTGGCCCCAAGTCGAGCCAATCGACAGGTTGCTTGAAAGATTGACACCGCGGATTTAATGGCCGGCTTCTAGCCGCCCAACTTTCGCAACACCGCGTCGAGCTGGTCCAAATCCCGGTACTTGATCCGCAACGTACCGCCTTCGCCGCGATGATCGACACTGACCTCAAGCCCCAGCGCATCGGACAACCGTTTTTCCAGCAAGCGCGTGTCGGCGTCTTTCGTAATGCCAGACTTTCTCGGTGCCTCACCTGCCCGATCCCACGCTTCGCCGTCTTTGCGAATATCGGCCTCGAGCTGACGCACGCTCAACCCTTTGTCGATAATTTCCTGCGCAATCTGTTCGGCATTCGCCTGACCCAGCAACAGCCGTGCGTGGCCGGCGGAAATCTTGCCCGAACGCACGAGCTGCTTCACCGGCTCCGACAGCTTGAGCAAACGGATTGTGTTCGCAACGTGCGGCCTGCTTTTGCCAACGATCTGCGCCACCTCGTCCTGTGTCCGATTGAAATCATCCATCAGCGCGAGATAACCGTTCGCTTCCTCGATCGGATTTAAATCCGTACGCTGCACGTTCTCAATGATCGCATATTCGAGCGACTGCGCATCGTTGGCTTCTACGATCGCGATCGGCACGTCATGCAAACCAGCGCGCTGCGCCGCGCGCCACCTTCGTTCTCCGGCGATAATTTCAAAATTATCGTCTTGCAGCACGCGTACCACGATCGGCTGGATGATTCCGCGTTGGCGAATCGAGTCGGCAAGCTCATCAAGTTCAGCATCCGTGAATAGGCGGCGTGGATTTCGCGGATTCGGGCGCAGATTTTCGATCGGCGCGCGGCGCGGTTTGCGGCCGCTATCTGCAATGGAGGTTTCCTCGCCAACATCGCCGATCAGTGCGGCCAAGCCACGTCCCAATCGCGAGTGATCCGCCATTGCCGCTCCTGAATTTCGTGCCACGGCTATTCCTTTCCGGATTCTCTGCCTATCGCCCCAGTGTGAACGCTCGCGAAAGATCAAAACGTGCCGGTCAGCCGGCTTTCAACGTTTTCTCGCGCTGGATGATCTCGGTGGCTAACCGCAAATAAGCTTCGCTGCCAACGCATTTGAGATCGTAGACAAGGACCGGTTTGCCGTAGGACGGCGCTTCCGAGATTCGTACGTTCCGCGGAATCATCGTCTCATATACTTTATTCCCCATGAACTGGCGAACATCGGCAACAACTTGGTTGGAGAGATTATTGCGGGAGTCGTACATGGTGAGCACGATACCGTGAATTGACAGTGTCGGATTGAGTGTCGTCTTGACTTGCTCAACCGTCCGCAGAAGCTGTGACAGACCTTCGAGCGCAAAGAACTCGCATTGCAACGGAACGAGAATCGAGTCCGCCGCAGCCATTGCATTTACGGTAAGCAGATTGAGCGAGGGCGGACAGTCGACAAGCACGTACGTAAAATCGTAAGTGCGCGCGCCGCTGTTGAGCTGACGAAGTGCATTACGCAAACGAAACGCGCGATCGCGCTGTTGACCGATCTCAAGTTCGAGGCCCGAGAGATCGAGTGTCGACGGTGCAATAAAGAGCTGTGGCACGGCGGTCTGCAGAACTGCATCGCGCAGCGGTGCCGCGCCGGTCAGCACATCATATGTCGACGTGCGCCGCGATTTGCGCTCGATGCCAAGACCGGTCGATGCATTGCCCTGGGGATCGAGATCGACGATCAGGACGTTTTCTCCGATGGCGGCAAGTGCGGTACCGAGATTGATTGCGGTGGTGGTCTTGCCAACCCCGCCCTTCTGGTTGGCGATCGCCAGCACGCGCGGGCGAGCCGCGTCGGGTTTTGCGGCGGTCTTGCCGAACGGGACGACCTGCGGATCGTCGGGTTGGCTGGTCATTGAGGTATCGGTCATGGTCGGCATTCCATCGGTTTTTCGGCGAACGGACTTCCCACTAGTCGCCTTGCAGATCCGGCCCTAAGCGCTCCGAAGAGGTTCAAGGCTGCGGACGATAACGATCGAACTCTGGGGACTGGTCGTGCTGGCCACTTTTGAGCCCTCGAGTCTCCAATATTTAGCGGCTTCGGTCAATTCAGCATCTACATCTTGGCCCTTTAGGAACAAGCCAATGGCACCACGGGTAATCAAAGGAAACGCCCGATCGCATAGAGTTTTCAATGGGGCCAACGCTCGTGCTGTAACGACGTCGACGGTTTCTGCACAGAATTCTGCAAATTTCTCCGCGCGCTCGTGGTGGACGATTGCCGGTGCGCCGGTCGCCCTTACCGCTTCGCGCAAAAAAGCTGCCTTTTTTCCATTACTTTCAATTAGATGCACTTTGGCCTCGGGTTGATCTGGGAGCGCGCAGGCGATTGGTAACCCGGGAAAACCGCCGCCAGACCCGAAATCCACCCAGACACGTGCTTGTGGCGCCAGTCGCAAGAGCTGGAGCGAATCAGTGATGTGACGTGTCCAGAGCTCGCGCACGGTCGAAGATGCAACGAGGTTGAGGTTCCTCCGCCGAAGCAGCAGCAGTTTTACGTAGGTCTCAAGTCGCGCTTCCGTTTCACGTGAAACAGGCACAAGGGCGAGCGCACGCAATTTGTCGGCATCGAGATCGAAAGTCCCCTGCCCGCCCTTGCTCACGCAATTTTCGCGGAGGTTTTTTTGCCCCGGCGAACGTGAGCGACAAGAAGCGTCAAGGCCGCCGGAGTAACTCCATCGATCCGGCTCGCATGACCGATCGTGCGCGGACGATGCGTTTTCAGTTTTTGTTTCATCTCGTTCGACAACCCCGGCAACGCCGCGTAATCGAAATCATCGGGCAGTTCAAAACTTTCGTCGCGCCGATACGCCGCGATGTCTGCGGCCTGACGCGAAAGATACACATCGTACTTCGCATCGATCTCGACCTGCTCCGCAATCTTCGGCGTGAGCTCACCAAAGCGCGGCCAGATCCTGGCGAGATCGGAGACCGTTACATTTGGATACGACAATAACTCAAATGCAGTGCGACGCTGTCCATCTTTGTTAAGCGACAGCCCATAGCGCTCGGCTTCTTTTGGCGTGAGCGAATTTGTTTTGGCAAATTCGCGCGCATCATTCAGCGCTAAAGATTTTTGCCGATGCGTCCGCGCCCGTTCCGCGCTCACGCAACCAATTGCAATTCCGAAGTCAGTCAGACGTTGATCGGCGTTGTCAGCGCGCAATTGTAAACGATATTCGGCGCGCGAAGTGAACATGCGATATGGCTCGCTGACGCCGCGCGTGACAAGATCGTCGACCATCACACCGAGATAGGCTTGCGCACGATCGACGACTATTTCACCGCCCTCACCTGCCGAAGATGCCGCGTTGAGACCCGCAAGAAGTCCTTGCGCTGCAGCTTCTTCATAGCCAGTAGTGCCGTTGATCTGGCCCGCCAAAAATAATCCGCGCAAACGTTTGGTCTGCAACGTTGGTGTTAATTCGCGCGGATCTACATAATCGTATTCAATCGCGTAGCCAGGACGAATGAATTGAGCATTTTGCAAACCAGGAATCGTTGCGACCAGCGCGTGTTGAATTTCCTCAGGAAGCGACGTTGAAATTCCGTTCGGATATACGGTGTGATCGTCGATGCCTTCCGGCTCCAAAAAGATTTGGTGCCCGTCGCGCTCGCCAAACTTCACAATCTTGTCTTCGATTGAGGGACAATAGCGCGGGCCACGGCTCGCGATCTGCCCCGAATACATCGGCGAACGATGTACGTTGTCGCGGATGATCTTGTGCGTGGCCTCATTGGTCCGCGTGATGCCGCACTCAACTTGCGGGTTGTCGATACGCGTCGTGAGGATTGAAAACGGTTCGGGCGGATCATCGCCGGGCTGCATTTCGAGCGCAGACCAATCAATGGTGCGGCCATCGAGACGTGGCGGGGTTCCTGTTTTCAGCCGGCCCAGTGCAAAACCGAGCGTTTCCAGCGTCCGCGAAAGGCCAATTGTCGGTGCTTCACCGACGCGACCTGCCGGAATTTGTCTTTCACCGATGTGAATGAGGCCGCGCAAGAACGTGCCCGTCGTAAGAACCACAGCGCCAGTCGAAATTACACGGCCGTCAGCCAATTTGACGGCACGCACACGGGCGCACTCGATCCCGAGATCGTTGGCTTCTGCTTCGATCACGTGAAGATTCGGAGTGGCGCGAATCGCGGCCTGCATTGCCGTTGCATAAAGCTTGCGGTCGGCCTGGGCGCGTGGGCCTCGTACGGCCGGGCCTTTGCGACGGTTCAGGACGCGAAACTGGATTCCGCCCATATCCGCGATTCGGCCCATAAGGCCGTCCAGCGCATCAATTTCGCGGACCAGATGTCCTTTTCCGAGTCCGCCAATCGCCGGATTGCAGGACATGGCGCCAACGGTAGAAAACTGGTGGGTGATAAGAACTGTCTTGGCGCCCATACGGGCGGCCGCGGCTGCGGCCTCACAGCCTGCGTGACCGCCGCCAATCACCACGACATCGAATCGGTCGAACATCGAAACCTCGAGGGCCGCCTTGTAACGAAGGTGCGGGGTGGGGTCAAAATCATTGATTTTGGGGAGAATGTTTCACGTGAAACATTCGGAAAAAGGGTGTCTGGCCGTGAGGGCGTTATCATTTTCCTATGCAGAAGTCGCGGAATATGACGTCCAGAATATCTTCAACGTCGACTCGTCCGGTGAGCCGTCCAAGTGCTCGGGCCGCGATGCGAAGCTCCTCCGCCAGCAAATCCTCGCGGCAAGAGACCTCGGGGGTGAGGGCGCGGCGTATGGAAATCAGAGCGTCGTTGAGGAAATGCCGGTGGCGCTCGCGAGTCACCAATGTCGACTCGGCGCCGGCCAAAAACTCCGACGTGTATTGGCCGAGCCGAGACAGCAACAGCTCAAACCCTTCGCCAGAGATCGCCGAAATGCTGAACTGGAATTCATTCTGCTTGAACTCAAATTCATTATTTTCCTTTAGCGGTTTGTTAACCATATTCCTTAGAGATTTATTAGTCCGAATATTTCGTTCACTGCTTCGCTCGTATTGACATGACTGTTCATTACTTGCGGCCCTTTGCAGTAGGTCGATTTTGTTGCGAATCAACCAAACCGGCGGGGCAGCGCGACTTGCTTCGACCTTGCGCAGTGGCCACCCACCGGCACAATCATTTGCGTCAACGACCCAAAGCACCAGATCGGCAGTGTCTGCGCGCTCGCGCGCGCGCCGCACACCCTCGCGCTCGACCGGATCTTTGGTTTCGCGAATGCCTGCGGTATCGAGCAGCGTTACCGGCAGTCCGCCAAGGTCGAGATGCACCTCGATCACATCACGCGTTGTGCCCGCGTAAGGCGAAACGATCGCCGCATCGCGTTTCGCAATCCGATTGAGCAACGTGGACTTGCCGGCATTCGGCAGGCCGGCGATCGCGACGACCAGCCCTTCGCGCAACCTTTCGCCACGTCCGCCATCGGCGAGCACCGATGCGATCTCACCCTCAAGCGCAAGGGCAATTCGTAATGCCGGCGTCACCAGGTCTTGCGGCACGTCGGCCTCATCGGAAAAATCGATGCGTGCTTCAACAAATGCCAATGCCTGAATCAGCTGCGCGCGCCAGCTCTCGGCGCGATCACCCAACATTCCGCTCAATTGCCGGAACGCCTGGCGGCGCTGAGCTTCGGTCTCCGCCATCACCAGATCCGCGAGGCCTTCCACGGCAGTCAGGTCGAGCTTGCCGTTCTCGAAGGCACGGCGGGTGAACTCGCCCGCCTCCGCCGGACGCAAGTCCGCTATCGTGGAAAGGGCCGCAAACACGGCGGCAACGACCGCGCGACCGCCATGCAGCTGGAGCTCCGCGACATCCTCGCCGGTCTCGCTGTGCGGCCGGGGAAACCACAGAACCAGGGCGTCATCGATGATCGCACCATCGCGTCTCCGGATGCGCGCCAAAGAAGCTTTTCGTGGGGTGGGAATTTTCCCGGCCAGCGTTTGCAGCGCTTCGCCAGCGCGCGCTCCCGAAATGCGCACAACCGCAATCGCCGCGGGCGGCCTGCCGGAAGACAGCGCAAAAATAGTGTCGCGGGTTGGCCCAGACATAGCGGCGCACGGAAGCCCCGAGACAGGGCAGGGTCAAGCCCTTACCCGGCACATCGACAGGCGCAATGGGCCGCGGACCGATTGAAAACGCAATCGCGCGATCGCCAGCCCACGATATGATCTGGCGAACATAGGGGAGGCAACATGTCACCGAAGCTCCGCCTTATTGTCCTGCCGTCAATTCTATTGGCGGTTTGTTTTCAATCGCCGGCTAATGCGCAGAGTGACCTCGCTCGCGCCTATCGGGTGATCGCGTCTAAGACGTTCGTTGATCTGACCCACAGCTTTGGCCCGGAGACGCCAGTGTGGTCGGGCTTCGGCCAGGCAAAAATGACTCCGGCAGCGGACCCGAAGACGCGCAGGCCTTACACAATCAAGGACGATGGATTCCGCGCCACGTTCTACGAAATGGTCGGCCAATACGGCACACATGTCGATCCGCCGGCTCACTTCGACGAGGGCGGAGTTACCATGGACAAAATACCGCTCAAACAGATGATTTTGCCGCTTGTCGTTTTGGACGATACGCCTTACCTGGCAAAAGATCCGAACCACGCATTTTCAATTTCCGATCTCAAGGTTTGGGAGAAAAAGCACGGTCGCATACCGCGCGGTGCATTCGTTGCCCTGCGCACCGATATGTCAAAAGATTGGGACAGCAATCCGGAACGCTTCAAGCGCGAGCCATTTCCGGCCTGGGCGTACGAAACTATCAAGTTTCTTTACGAGCAACGCGGTGTTGTCGCGACTGGCCACGAGTCCATGGATACCGACACCACCGACAAAATGCTTTCCGAGACTTACATTCTCCAGCACGGTCACTACCAGATCGAAGTCATGGCTAATCTCGACAAGGTCCCGCCGACAGGCGCTTTGATCGTGGTGACTTGGCCGAAAGTAAAGGACGGTCTTGGCTTCCCGGCACGAGCGTTCGCAATATTGCCGTGATAGGCCACCGGCGCCGACTCGCGTTGACCGGCGAGGGCAATTTCCGGCCAGCCTTGATCCACGCTAGGCTGCGGTGATGTCGTCTGCTCAAAATAATGGACACGTAAATCGTCTCGCCGAAGCGACGTCGCCTTATCTGCTTCAGCACAAGCACAACCCGGTGGACTGGTGGACGTGGGGACCGGAGGCATTGGCTGCCGCGAAAGTCTCGAACCGGCCAATCCTGCTCTCGGTCGGTTACGCGGCGTGTCACTGGTGCCACGTGATGGCGCACGAATCCTTCGAAGACGAAGCGACAGCGCAGGTAATGAACGAGCTCTTCATCAATATCAAAGTCGACCGCGAGGAACGGCCCGATATCGACCAGATTTACATGAATGCGCTCCATCTTCTGGGCGAGCAGGGCGGCTGGCCGTTAACGATGTTTTTGACCCCGCAGGCCGAGCCGATATGGGGCGGTACTTATTTTCCAAAAGACCCGCGCTACGGCCGGCCGGCCTTCGTCGATGTATTGCGTGAAGTTGCGCGGCTCTTTCGTGAGGAGCCAGGCCGCATCGAACAAAACCGCGTGGCACTGCTGTCACGACTCGCCGACAGAGCGCGGCCGGCAGGCAAGGCGACCGTTGGACTAAAAGAGCTCGACGCTGCTGCCATGCAGGTCGGCAATATGTTCGACCAGGTCAATGGTGGCCTACGCGGCGCGCCAAAGTTTCCGCAGCCCGCCATTTTGGAAATGTTATGGCGCGCGGGCATGCGCACGAACGATGTGCGTTTTTTCGAGACGGTCGAACATTCCCTCGAGCGAATGAGTGAGGGTGGCATCTTCGATCATCTCGGTGGAGGCTTCTCGCGCTATTCGGTGGACGAGAAATGGCTGGTGCCGCATTTCGAGAAGATGCTCTACGACAACGCACAATTGCTCGAACTGCTGGCCCTCGCTTTTCTGCGCAATGCGGCGCCGCTATTTGCCCAACGCGCGCGCGAAACAGTGGAATGGCTTCGACGTGAAATGACCACGGGCGAGGGCGCTTTTGCCGCATCGCTCGATGCCGATTCGGACGGCGAGGAGGGCAAGTTCTACGTCTGGTCAAAAAACGAAATTATCGAATTGCTCGGCCCCGATGCGGGAGAATTTTTCGCACATCACTACGACGTGACAGATAGCGGTAACTTCGAGGGTCACAATATTCTCAACCGGCTCAATAATATGCCACGAAGCCAAGCCGAGGAAACAAGACTTTCGAGCTTGCGCCAAATCCTGCTGGATGCGCGCGCCGGACGCATGCGGCCGGGTCTCGATGACAAGGTACTTGCCGACTGGAACGGCCTGATGATCACGGCATTGGTGAATGCTGGGCTTGCCCTGGACGAACCGGGCTGGCTGGCAATGGCCAAACGGGCGTTTCGTTTTATCAGCAGTAATATGAGCAGGGGTGACCGGCTCGGGCATTCATGGCGTGATGGAAAGCTGTTATTTCCCGGACTTGGTTCGGATTTTGCCGCGATGATCCGCGCGGCCGTGGCACTTTTTGAAGCGACCGGGGAACGCCATTACCTCGATCAGGCGCTGGCCTGGCAAAACGCATTCGACAGGCATTACCTCGATCCAGACACCGGGGCTTATTATCTTTCCGCCGATGACGCGTCCGATCTGCCATTGCGGCCTTATTCAACCAGCGACGACGCCACACCCAATCCGAACGCAGTGGCCGCGCAAAACCTCGTGCGACTGGCGCTTCTGGCCGGCGACGACGGATGGCGTGCAAAGGCCGACCGTTTGATCGAAGGCATACTTTCGGCAGCCGAGCGCAATCTGTTCGGGCACGTGGCGTTGCTCAATGCGCTCGATCTGCGTTTGCGCGGCGCCGAAATTGTCGCGGCCGGAAGCGACGCCGAGCGCTTCGCGCGCGCAGCGCTGAAGTTGCCTTATCTTGATCGCGTCGTGATGCGCGCCGCATCTGCCGCGCAACTGCCGGCATCACATCCCGCACAAGAGAAGCTCAAGATCGCTCCTGCAAACGCGGCCTACGTATGCGTTGGTCAGCGATGCTCGCTACCGGTGACCGATCCAAACCAAGTCGCTACATCGGTCGCGGCGATGCGGGCTTCTTAGCATCTCAATTTTTTCTTCCTGCGCCATGGCAGAATCAAAACGGCCCGCTGCACGCGTGCATTTCACACTCATTTATTCGGCTGAGTCGCAATAAGCATCTCTATCGCGCAATAAACCTAATGTATTCAGCGGACGCACGTCCTCATTGGTTTCGGTATATCTGGCCTCACTGAATTTTCATTCAGGATCGCTCTTCTGATCGATGAAAAAACTAGGGGACCAACCATCATGCACTCGAACCGCAGGATCTCTACCGCTGCAAACATCATAACAACTTCGAAATGTCTTCTCTTCGGAATCACACTCATCTGCTTTGCCGCCGACGCGTCGCAAATCGCGCTGGCGCAAAAAGCGCCCGACGCCGCGAGCATGCCGGACTTCGCGCCCGCCATGATCGAGCACATGCAGAAGATGCGGCGCTACAAGGATGCCGATCGCGGCGTTCAGCACACACCGCCGGTGATCGATCGCTTCAGCGTCGATCGCGACCCGAAAGGTGCGATCGCGTCGTTCCAGCCCAACGGGGCGACGATCACCTCGAACAATGCATTCTTCAAGGACATGGGGATCAACGGCAGAACCTGCTTCACCTGCCATCAGCCGCAAAACGGCTGGAGCGTGACACCGGGCGATATCGCCGAGCGCTTCGAGAAAAGCCGCGGCACTGACCCGATCTTTCGTCTGGTTGACGGCGCGACGTGCCCCAGCGACGACGTCTCAAGCCTGCATGCCAAGCGCCGTGCTTATAAGTTGCTGTTGGACAAGGGCTTGATCCGTATCGGCCTGGCAGTTCCGGCAACGGCGGAATTTGTCGTTACGGCGGTCGAGGACCCCTACGCGTGCAGCAATAACCCCGCAATCGGCACGTCGGGTATTCTCTCGATGTATCGGCGTCCTCTGCCAATCGCGAATATCAAGTTCCTGAGCACGGTCATGTGGGACGGACGGGAATCCAATCCAAACAAGGACCTCAACGGCAATCTGATCAACCAGGCGCTCGATGCGACCCTCGGCCACGCGCAGGCCACCGTGCCACCCACGGACGCCCAGTTGAAAGAAATCGTCGACTTCGAAAACGGAATTTTTACCGCGCAGGTTTTCGACAAGAAGGCCAAGTTCCTTACCGACCACAACGCCAAGGGCGGCCCAATCGCGCTCTCGATGCAGGATTTCTTCATCGGCGTGAACGATCCACTTGGGCTTAATCCCAAGGGACTCCCGTTTACCTCCCAGATCTTCGATCTCTACGCCCCCTGGGCCAACGCAGGAGCACGCCGCGATGATGGCGACCAGCAAACATCAATAGGCAGCGAAGAACTGTTGCGGACCGTCAATGCCAGCGACGACTGGCGCCGTGACGATCGCGAGCGCGGCATGGTCAGCGAGCACCGCCGGTCCGTCGCCCGCGGGGAGGAGCTCTTCAACACCACTCCGATCAATATCGCGGGCGTCGCCGGCCTCAACGACGACCTCAATACGCCGAGTATCCCCGGCTTCTGCGGCACCTGTCACGACTCACCGAATATCGGCCACCATTCGGTCAAGGCTCCACTCGATATCGGCGTTCCCGATGCCGGCGACAAAAAACCGCCGGTGCTCGACATTGCCGAGCTGCCGGTGTTCACACTGACATGCGCCAACGTCGCAGATGACAACCCGCTCAAGGGCAAAGTCTACAAAGTCACCGATCCGGGACGCGCCATGGTCAGCGGCAAGTGCAAGGATATCGGCCGCTTCAAGGGACCGATCCTGCGCGGGCTCGCAGCCCGCGCGCCCTACTTTCACAACGGTGCGGCCGCCAGTTTGCGCGACGTCGTCGACTTCTACGACCAGCGCTTCGGAATCGGCTTTACCCACCAGCAGAAAACCGACCTGGTGAATTTCCTGAACACGCTCTGACGCTACCGGAAGAGGTCACGACCTCGATCCTGACTTGCAAAAAAATGGCCGGGTAAAAACCCGGCCATTACTCATGACGGCAAAGTCGGTTGGAATAATTATGTATTCATTGAGTCGAAAAACTCGCCGTTGTTCTTTGTGTTACGCAGCTTGTCGAGCAGGAAATCTATGGCATCCATTGTGCCCATGGGGTTCAAAATCCTGCGCAGCACATACATCTTCTTGAGGATCGCCGGATCGGTCAGCAGCTCTTCCTTGCGCGTGCCGGACCGAGTGATGTCGATTGCCGGGAAGGTACGCTTGTCGGCCACCTTGCGATCAAGAATCAATTCCGAGTTACCGGTGCCCTTGAATTCTTCGAAAATCACTTCATCCATGCGGCTTCCGGTGTCGATCAATGCAGTGGCAATGATGGTAAGGGAGCCGCCTTCCTCGATGTTACGCGCGGCGCCGAAGAACCGCTTTGGGCGCTGAAGCGCGTTGGCATCGACGCCGCCGGTCAACACTTTGCCGGAGGAGGGCACAACTGTGTTGTAGGCACGGCCAAGACGAGTGATTGAGTCGAGCAAAATCACCACATCGCGCTGATGCTCGACTAGGCGCTTGGCCTTTTCGATCACCATTTCGGCGACCTGTACGTGGCGCGATGCCGGCTCGTCAAAGGTCGAGGAGATGACTTCGCCCTTTACGGACCGTTGCATGTCGGTGACTTCCTCGGGTCGCTCATCAATGAGCAGCACGATCAGGTAGGTCTCAGGGTGATTGGCGGTGATCGAGTGCGCAATATTCTGCAGCAGCACGGTTTTGCCGGTGCGCGGCGGAGAAACGATCAGGGCGCGCTGGCCCTTGCCGATCGGCGCAACAATATCGATGACACGCGCGGAAAGATCCTTTTTGGTCGGATCCTCGTATTCCATCTTGAGCCGCTCATCAGGATAGAGCGGTGTCAAGTTGTCGAAATTGACTTTGTGACGCGCCTTCTCAGGGTCCTCGAAATTGATCGTGTTGACCTTGAGCAGAGCAAAATAGCGCTCGCCTTCCTTCGGGGAGCGGATGTGGCCTTCGACGGTATCGCCAGTACGCAGACCGAAGCGGCGGATCTGGCTGGGCGAGACATAGATATCGTCGGGTCCGGACAGGTAGTTCGATTCCGGCGACCGCAAAAAACCAAACCCGTCGGAGAGCACTTCGACGACACCCTCGCCGATGATGTCGACTTCTTGGGTGGCAAGCTGTTTCAGGATCGCGAACATCAGCTCCTGCTTGCGCATGGTGCTGGCATTTTCGACCTGGTGCTCTTCAGCGAAGGCGACGAGTTCGGCAGGCGTCTTGGACTTAAGGTCCTGGAGTTTCATTTCCCGCATTGGGGGGTTACGTCCTTGGGAGCTTTTGCCGGCGAAGTTTTTAAATTGGATAGACTTACGCCGTGTGACTTAGGAGAGATCGCAGGTCTGGGGTAACGAGGAAGTTGGGAAAGGAGCCCGGAACCCGATGCTGCGACCGGCCCAAACGCTGGGAGCCGGAACGCGACTGCATCCGCCTGCGTTCGGTGGGATACACACAAGATAAGTTGAGCAGAGGTTTCGCGCAAGAGGCGCGGCACTGTTTGTACAGTTGATGAATAGGGCTAGAACGGCTTCACGGTTGCTAACACAACGATAACAATCAACAGCATCGTTGGTACCTCGTTGATAATACGATAGAATTTTTGACTGTGTCGATTTCTGTCAAAACTGAATTCATTTACCCAATGTGCAAATAGGCCATGCAAGACGGTCATGAAGACGACCACGACAAGTTTGACGTGCAACCACCTCGCGCCAAGCCATCCGCCTTGCAGCAGGAGTACAACGCCGATGACCCAGGTTACCATCATGGCGGGGACCATGATGAAACTAAACAACCGACGTTCCATTGTCTTGAAAGTTTCCGACAACGGGGAGCCCGGCTTTGCCGCGGCGTGATAGACAAACAACCGTGGCAGATAGAGCATACCGGCCATCCATGCGATCACGGCGATGATGTGCAGGGCCTTGAGCCACAAATACATGGCGGTTACCCCCGCACGCGCTTGAGCATGCGCTCGACGTTCGCAATCGGTGTCTCTGGCAGAATGCCGTGGCCCAGATTAAAGATCAGCGGCCCGCCACCAAGCTCCTTCATGACGTCGTCCACCTCACGGTCAAGCGCTGCGCCACCAGCTAAGAGCGCCAGCGGATCGATATTGCCCTGTACGGGTACACGCGATTGCAGCGCATCGCGCGCAATCGATCGCTCGAAAGTCCAATCAATTCCAATCGCACTTACACCCGTCATCTCTACATAGGGCAAGGTCATTGCTCCTGCGCCGCGCGGGAATCCAATAATTCTCGCGGTCGGAAATTGCCGGCGTACGCCTTCAACTATTTTTTGGGTCGGGGCGATACACCACCGCTCGAATTGATCCGGTCCCAACACCCCGGCCCAAGTATCGAAAATTTGTACAACGTCCGCTCCTGCGCTTAACTGCCCGGTCAAATAATCGATCGAGACATCGACCAACCGACCAATCAGTTGTTCAAAGGATGTTTGATCACGGTATGCAAATAGACGTGCCGGTGCCTGGTCCGGAGTTGCTTCGCCCGCAACCATATAGGTTGCAACTGTCCATGGTGCTCCGCAGAAGCCGATGAGCGCCGTTCGGTCATCCAATTTACTTTTTACTCTCCGAACTGTTTCATAAACCGGCGCCAGCACGCTCGCATCTGCCGATTCTCGCAAACTCGCTATACCAGCACTGTCACTAAGCGTCTCGAGCTTCGGACCCTCACCGACCAAAAACTCAACCTTTCGTCCAAGCGCTAACGGCACGACCAGAATATCGGAAAAAAGGATTGCCGCGTCGAAGCCAAAGCGCCGCACCGGCTGCAGGGTTACCTCCGCCGCCAGTTCAGGGTTGAAGCAAAGGTCGAGAAAACCACCCGCTTTCTCCCGAACCGCACGATATTCCGGGAGATAGCGTCCTGCTTGCCGCATCAACCAGACCGGCGGTACCATTTCATGCTTGCCCGCAAGCACTCGTAACAGCTTTTTCCCCATGGCACTCGTCAATCCGGCTTCTTCCATCAAAGACTCTATCTAAGAATCTGTAGTGGTTATTAGAGCGTTGATTGGACTCATGCCTGTCGATCAACACTCTGTCCACCGGGTCAATCGTGCTGATTCAGAATCAAACCCAATTCGGTCTTATGTCGTCCACAGCAATAACGGCCGCTTTATTGGGCTTTTGGACAGCTATCCCCTGCATTCCCCAACCGGGTATCCACATTCAGGTGACACAAGTTCTTTAGTGGTTCTTGATCGTCCCATCGGCAGCCATGTGGACGGATATTGCACTCATTGTCGATGACGGCTTGCTTGTGGGGTCAAGCCGTGGCCTCCTCCCGTAATATCCACATGCTATCCGGCCGCTATACAGATGCCTGAGACCGGTTATTTCCACCTTCACCTGGTATCCGACGCAACCGGTGAAACTCTGATTACTGTTGCGCGGGCCGCGGCGGCGCAATACGCCAATGTCTCACCGGTCGAGCACCTGTATCCTATGGTGCGCTCGAAAAAGCAGTTGGACCACGCGCTGGCAGAAATCACGGAGTCTCCCGGTCTCGTCCTCTATACGTTGCTCGAGGAGGATCTGATCCAGTCCTTGGAAAAAAAGTGCCGCGAGCTCGGATTGCCATGTATGTCGGTGCTAGGACCCGTGTTACGCCTGTTCCAATCTTACCTCGGTGCCGAAACGATCCATCGGGCGGGGGCGCAGCATGTGCTCAATGCTGAATACTTTCAGCGCATCGATGCGCTTAATTTCACCATGCTGCATGACGACGGCCAGCACACGGAGGGTCTCGAAGACGCCGATGTCGTGTTGGTGGGGGTATCGCGGACCTCGAAGACGCCGACATCGATTTATCTTGCCAATCGCGGCGTCAAGACCGGAAATGTGCCGCTGGTGCCCGGCGTGTCGTTGGCGCCCGCCGTCGAAAAGCTCACCCGGCCGCTGGTGGTCGGGCTCTACGCCAGTCCCGAGCGCATCGTGCAGATCCGCGAGAACCGGCTGCTTGGCCTGAAAGCTCATCGAGATGATGATCAATATATCGACAAGACCGCGGTGGCTGAGGAAGTCTCCTTTTCGCGCCGGCTGTGCGCCAAGCACAGTTGGCCGACAATCGACGTGACGCGGCGCTCGATCGAGGAGACTGCCGCGGCAGTGATGCGGCTTCTGAGCGAACGACGTCGGCATCCGGGGGCCTGACCATGACGCTTTGGCTTGCTCCTCAGCCGATGGCTCTTGCGTCCAGAAGCGATATCCGAGGCAAAATTCTTGCGGCGGCCGGACTGCGCTTCGAGATAAGACCCTCTCAGATCGATGAACGCGCGGTCGAAGCTAAATTTGGCACCGCGGATGCGGCCGCTGTGGCCCGTCATTTGGCGCGCGCCAAAGCCGACACGGTGGCAGCCTCGTTGCCGGGGCGTCTAATCCTCGGCGCCGACCAGACATTGGCATGGGGTGCAAGGCGGTTTGGCAAACCGGTCGATCGTAACGACGCCGCCAAACAGTTGAGAGAATTGCGTGGCCGCACACACGAGCTTCATTCGGCGCTCGCATTGGTCCGCGACAAGGACGTCGTGTTTGCTTGTGTGGATAGCGCCAGCCTGACCATGCGGGACTTTTCCGACCGGTTCCTCGATGACTACCTTGATATGGCGGGAGATTCTGCAATGAACAGCGTCGGCGGTTACCAGCTGGAAGGGATCGGAATCCATTTGTTCGAGCGCATCGAGGGTGACTACTTCACTATTCTCGGCCTGCCACTTTTACCGCTGCTTGCTTTCCTGCGGCAAAAAAAGCTCGTCGCCGACTAGCCAATGTTCATTCTTGGTCTCACCGGCTCGCTTGGTATGGGAAAGTCGGCGACAGCGAAGATGTTTGCTGAAGAAGGTGTGCCTGTGCACGACGCGGATGCAGCCGTCCACCGGCTATATGAAGGTGAGGCGACGCCACTCGTCGAGGCTGCTTTTCCGGGTACGACCCATGGCGGCAAGGTCGACCGCGACAGACTTGCCCAGCGCGTCCTTGGCGATAATGACGCGATCAAAAAGCTTGAGTTGATAGTGCATCCGCTAGTGCGTAATGCCGAAGAGCGATTTCTCGCCAAGGCGAAAAGCAACGGCGCCGCCGTGGCGTTGCTGGAAATTCCGCTGCTGTTCGAGACCGGCGGAGACGACCGCTGTAATGCGGTGGTTGTCGTTTCAGCGCCACCCGAGATCCAGCGTGCGCGGGCATTCGAGCGCCCAGGTATGACGGAACAAAAATTTGCCGCGATCCTCGCCAAGCAAATGTCAGACGGGGAGAAAAAGGAGCGCGCAGATTTCGTGGTGGACACGTCAAAAGGCTTTGATGCCGCACGTTCCCAGGTGCGTGATATTCTCGCGCGGATTGCTATAATGCCAAAATCGCAACAGTGATTCTGTCATCCGAAAGCAAGATGCGCGAAATAGTTCTCGATACCGAGACCACCGGGTTAGATCCGAGCCAGGGCCACCGCCTTGTCGAACTTGGCTGCATTGAGCTCCTCAATCGGATACCGACCGGAGCGACCTTCCACGCATATCTTAATCCGGAACGCGATGTTCCGGCCGAAGCCTTCGCAGTTCACGGGCTTTCCGCCGAGTTTTTAGACGGGCACAAGCGTTTCATCGAGATCGCCGACGAATTTCTTGCTTTTATCGGCGATGCTCCGCTTGTAATCCACAATGCCGCCTTTGATCATGCGTTTCTCTGCGCCGAGCTAAAACGCGCAGATCGAATGTTGATTGCTCGTGAGCGGCTGATCGATACGTTATTGTTGGCCCGCCGCAAGCACCCAGCGGGACCGAATCGCCTCGATGACCTGTGCGCACGATATGGCATAGACAACTCGCGCCGCACCAAACACGGTGCGCTGCTTGACGCCGAAATCTTGGCCGAAGTCTACGTTGAATTAATTGGGGCGCGGCAGGCGCAACTTGGTCTTGCGGATGGCGTGGAGCAGTCAACGATCGGAGGCGGCGGCACCATCGTGACACGCGCGCGGCCCGAACAGCTACCGGTTCGGCTTACCGCAGCTGAAATCGCGGCACACCAAGTATTTATTGCGGGACTTGGCGAAAGCGCCTTGTGGCATCACTATCGCCCAAGCGGCTGACGCATCAACTCTACGTCGTCGGCATAACCGATGGCTGTTGCTGCGCCATCTTCTGCCGATAGAGGCCGCCGAAATCCACCGGATCAAGAAGAAGTGGCGGAAACCCGCCGTTCCGCACAGCGGTCGCAATGATCTCGCGGGCGAAAGGAAAGAGCAGGCGCGGGCATTCGATTAATACTACTGGGTTCATGCTCTCCTGCGGAACATTGCGGATGCGGAACACGCCTGCAAATTCCAGCTCGAATCGAAATAGCAAGTTGCTGCCGGTTTCTGCCTTGCCCTCAAGTTTGATCACGACCTCTATATCGGTATCCGACAGTGGGTTGGCACCGACATTTATTTGAATGCCTATCTGCGGCTGCTCCTGACGGTTCATGAGCGACTGAGGCGCATTCGGATTTTCGAACGAAAAATCCTTGATATATTGGGACACCACAGTGAGTTGCGGCTGTACGTCCTGCGCCGCGGTCTGCATTGGGCCCCCGTTCGTCGTCGTCATGAACGCTCCTTCGCTCTGCGCTTGCTTGCGCGGCGGTTGGCTAACATAGGGTCAAGGAGGGAACAAGAACGGTATCGACCTGGAGCAGGGCCAGGTGCGCTCTCGATGTTTTTGCTTTTTTCCGAGGCGGTCTGACAGCGTAGGATCGGACACCCGATGCTTATTGCTCCGGGGTGAGATCGACCATACCACTGTCGCTCGCAACGGCGAGGTCTTGCCGTTGCAGCGCTAAAGGAGCAACGAGGTCCAAGATAAACCTTGGAATTAACAACAGAATCCCTGCATGCGGGATAAGGCCGCCGGACCCGCCTGCCAGCGAGGCGGTGAAGCGTCCTTGGCCCAGTGCAGCAGCATATTCGGGTGATGTAATTACCGCCAGCGTGGCGCAATATCAGCACGCAAGCGAGCCCGCGAGTACAAGGCTCAAAACTAATGCAAAGGCAATAGAGAGCCCACAGCAATGCGTGCCGCAAGTTCCAGAAGCGGCTGCATTAATGAGCGTTAACAGCGCCCATTTTGCCACATTCGTCACGGTTTTGTCTGCTCAGCTGATGTTGGCCTAGGCGCCCTGATCGTCTAAGGTTCAATCGAGAGACCTGAATTGCGCCGAGACGCGGCGCGAAGCTCGGTCCCACGCAATAGCGGCAAGGCCGGCCGTCTGGTCGTCTCGCCGATGAGGGCCGAAACGCTGATGTGGCCGTTGTGCCAATACGGTAGCCGAAAGCATGCGAGACGTGTTTGATATCTACACCATCATTTTCTTGGCACTCGCGGTCTTCATCTTTCTGCGATTGCGGAGCGTTCTTGGCCAGCGCACTGGCCGCGAGCGGCCGCCTTACGATCCCTACTCGGCTCGCGAACCGGTACGGCCGGCAACGGAGAAAATAGTTACGCTTCCTAATCGTACGGCGGAGACACCTGCGCCAAAGCCGACCGAGCCGTCAGAGATCTCGCCCGAGCGTTGGAAGGGCATCGCCGAAACCGGTTCGACCATCGCGACGGGTCTCGATGCGATCGCGAACGCCGATGTCAATTTCGACGCCAAGCATTTTTTGATCGGCGCGCGGGCCGCTTACGAAATGATTGTCACTGCCTTTGCTGAAGGTGACCGGCGTACATTGAAGAACCTGCTCGCCCGCGAAGTCTATGATGGTTTTGAAGCGGCGATTAGTGAACGTGAGAAACGAGGCGAGACGGTGGAAAGCCGCTTTGTGTCGATCGACAACGCGGATATTACCGCTGCCGAACTACGCGGGCGCAACGCGCAGGTAACTGTGCGGTTTCAGTCCAAGCTTGTCTCGGTGACGCGTGACAAAGATGGCAATGTGATCGATGGCAACGCTGAGCGAGTGACCGATATTACCGACGTCTGGACATTTGCTCGGGACGTTAGTTCGCGCGATCCGAACTGGAAGCTTCTCGCCACCGAAGCCGGGCAATGATCGCATGCCAGGTTTTCCTTTTCGCTCCTCATGTGTGTTCGGCCTTTATCTTTCTCTAGCAGCCGCTGCAAGCCAGCCGGTAATAGCAAGGGGCGCCTTGAATTTCCGCAATGCTCATGTGGAGCCACTCAGTTTTTCCGCGCTTGACGGCTGGAAAGATGATGATCATGCTGCGGCCTTTGATGCATTTCTGAAAAGCTGTGGCGCAATTCTTAATGGCGACAAAGCGACGCGGTTCGCACGTCCATTCTATGGTGCGCTTTTCAAAGTGTGCGAGCGAGCAGTGGCAGCGGGTCAACTTGACCGCGACAAGGCGCGGGCTTTTTTTGAGGGCAATTTCAAAGCCGTTCGGATAATGCCGGCTGGGCAGACCGAAGGCTTCTTTACCGGCTACTACGAAACGGAAGTGGATGGTTCGCGCTTTCCGAGCGACGAATACACAACTCCTATTTATGCCGCACCGGCTGAGGCCGTGAAGAAACGCCAGAGTAAAGTATTTGCCGATCTCGATCGTACCAAGATTGAAGACGGTGCATTGGCTGGCAAGGAATTGGAGATATGTTACGTCAAGAATCCAATTGATGCGTTCTTCGCACAGATTCAGGGCTCAACGCGTGTAAAGCTGGACAATGGCAAACTGTTGCGACTCAATTATGTCGCGAGCAACGGCATGCCCTACACGCCGGTCGGAAAATTTCTGATCGACCGCGGCATCGTCTCAAAAGAAGAAATGTCGATGGATAAGATCCGCGACTTCATGGAGGCGAATCCGGACGAAGGCAAGGAATTGCGCCGCAAGAATCGTTCTTTTGTGTTTTTCCAGGAAACCGCGTTGGGCGCACACGACGAATGTATCGGCGCCCAAGGTGTGCCGCTGACACCCGGACGTTCGTTGGCGGTGGACAAACGCATCCACGTTTATGGTACGCCGGTCTGGATAGAGGCTGAATTCCCGATCGAAAGCGAAAAACCGGAAACAAAGTTCCGTCGTCTCCTGTTCGCACAAGATACCGGCTCGGCGATTGTCGGGCCGGCGCGTGCCGACATTTATTTCGGGCATGGTGAGGAGATCAGCCATATTGCCGGGCGTATCAAGCAGTATGGACAATTTGTGATGCTCGCCCCGCAGAGCGTGGCCGTTAGCGGTGCTGCGGTCGCCGCAAATGTTCCACTTCCAAGATCACGGCCGCAAATGACCGTGACCGCGGCTGCCCGATCGGCCATCGAAACGACTGCAAGCATACCGGCGCCAAAGCCCAGGCCGCGTCCCTGATCCATGAAATCCGACGACGGCAAGCGGCGTCGCGCACTTTCCCCCGAAGAACGGATGCTATGGACCACCGTCACTAGGTCGATTGCACCTTTGTGCGAATCCGGCGTAACTGGCGCAGCAGATAACGCGACGACGTTTCCGTCGGCGGTACCCTCCGGCAAGCCGGACCCAACCGTTACCCCACTAAGCGAAGAGAAATCATCGCCGCCTTTAGTGCCGCTCGGCCGCCGCATGAAACGGCGCGTCGCGCGCGGCAAAGAGACGATTGACGGCCGTCTCGATTTGCACGGGCTGACGCAAGCTCAAGCCCACGCAACGTTGTTGCGATTCCTACGCGCGGCAAGTTCGCGTGGCGCACAGCTTGTATTGGTAATTACGGGGAAGGGTGCTCGCGTGAGTGACGGTGAGCGCGGCGTCCTGAAGCGGCAGGTGCCGCATTGGTTGGCGCTGCCGGAATTCCGCGTGCTCATTATCGGGTTCGAGGAGGCTCACATTGCCCATGGCGGCGGTGGTGCGCTTTATGTTCGCATGCGGCGAATGTCCGGGCCGATCAAAGAATAAATCGACTCAAATCCGCATTCTTCGCCAGATCGCCGATATGTTTCTGCACATATGCGGCGTCGATTTTGACCGTTTCACCAGAACGGTCGGGAGCCGCAAATGATATTTCGTCGAGCACGCGCTCCATCACGGTCTGCAGACGTCGGGCACCGATGTTCTCGACGCTGGAATTGACGGCCACCGCGATGTCGGCGATGGCATCGATCGCGTCCTGGCTGAATTCAAGGACGACCCCTTCAGTCTCCATCAGCGCTACGTACTGCTTGATAAGCGAGGCTTCTGGTTCGGTAAGAATGCGCCGGAAGTCATCGCGCGTGAGGGCCTTGAGCTCGACGCGGATCGGCAGGCGGCCCTGCAATTCGGGGAGCAGATCCGACGGCTTGGAAATGTGGAACGCACCTGATGCGACAAATAGAATGTGATCGGTTTTTACCGGCCCGTGTTTGGTGTTTACGGTAGTGCCTTCGATCAGCGGGAGCAGATCGCGCTGTACGCCTTCGCGGGATACATCGGCGCCGCGCAGACCCTCACGGCCGGCGATCTTGTCGATCTCATCCAGAAAAACAATACCATTTTGTTCGACGGCGCGTATCGATTCCTGTACCAACTGTTCGTTATCAAGGAGCTTGTCGGATTCTTCGTTGACCAGAATACCGTGCGATTCCTCGACCGTAACACGCCGCGTCTTGGTGCGGCCGCCACCCAGCTTTCCGAAAATGTCGCCGATGTTAATAGCGCCCATTTGCGCGCCCGGCATACCCGGAATTTCGAACATCGGCATGCCGCCACCGCCGGCCTGTACCTCGATTTCAATCTCTTTACCGTCCAGTTCGCCATCGCGCAGCTTCTTACGGAAGCTCTCGCGCGTCGCTGGGCTTGCCCCGGGCCCGACAAGAGCATTGAGCACGCGTTCTTCCGCTGCCTGCTCAGCTCGCGCCTGCACGTCTTTTCGCTTCCTTTCGCGGACAAGCGCAATGCCGATCTCGACAAGGTCACGGACGATCTGTTCGACATCACGGCCGACATAGCCAACTTCGGTAAATTTGGTCGCTTCGACTTTGAGGAATGGCGCGCCGGCAAGTTTGGCCAGGCGGCGGGAAATCTCGGTTTTGCCAACGCCGGTTGGGCCGATCATCAGGATATTCTTGGGAAGAACTTCTTCTCGAAGTTTCTCGTCGAGCTGCAGACGGCGCCAGCGATTGCGCAGCGCGATAGCTACTGCACGTTTGGCATCGCTCTGACCGACGATGTAGCGGTCAAGTTCGGAAACGATTTCGCGGGGGGAGAAGTCGGTCAACGTGAATACTCGCTCACGCTTTTAGGGATTCGATGGTGACGTTGCGATTGGTGAAAACGCAAATTTCGGCAGCGACATCAAGCGACTTTCGAACGATAGCCTCGGCGTCGAGTGGCCCATCAAGCAGTGCGCGAGCTGAGGCGAGTGCATAATTGCCGCCAGACCCAATGCCAATGACTCCGTTTTCAGGCTCCAACACATCGCCTGTTCCGGTAAGGACTAATGAAACGTTGGCGTCGGCAACGATCATCATCGCTTCGAGGCGGCGCAGATAACGATCTGTGCGCCAGTCCTTCGCAAGCTCGACTGCGGCGCGAGTGAGCTGTCCGGGGTATTGTTCGAGTTTGGCTTCGAGGCGCTCGAAAAGAGTGAACGCGTCCGCGGTCGCGCCGGCGAATCCACCGATCACGTCGCCCTTGCCAAGTCGGCGAACCTTCTTGGCGTTGGATTTGATAATGGTCTGGCCGATCGATACCTGGCCGTCACCACCAATGACTACCTTCCCGCCCTTGCGAACGGTGAGGACAGTCGTGCCGTGCCAGGAGGCAACTTCGTTCGATGGCATACGCTTTAGACCCCGCAATCTGCGTCATCTAGGCATGATGCAACGTTTATGCAAACCGTTCGCAACGGTTGTGGCGAATCCGCCAAACCCCTGATAAAAGGCGCGCGAATAAAGGATATTTCCATGCGCAAGGGCGCCGTAAAGCGGAAGACCAAGGAAACCGAAGTAGAGGTTGAAGTCCACCTGGACGGATCAGGCCGCGCATCGGTCGTGACCGGAATTGGCTTCCTCGATCATATGCTTGATCTGCTCGCGCGTCATTCGGGGGTGGATATCACGGTCAAGGCTAAGGGCGATCTTCATATCGATCATCATCACACCACCGAGGATGTCGGTATCGCGCTCGGTCAGGCGGTGAAGCAGGCGCTCGGCGAGATGAAAGGCATCACGCGTTACGCCGATGTCCATGTGCCCATGGATGAGGCACTGACGCGCGTCGCCATTGATATTTCCGGACGCCCATTCCTGGTGTTCAAGGCCGAATTCGTGCGCGACAAGGTGGGCGAATTCGACACCGAGCTGGTGCAGGAATGGTTCCAGGCCTTTGCCATGAACGCGGGCATCACGTTGCACGCCGAAACGCTATACGGCAGCAACGACCACCATATCGCCGAGTCGTGTTTCAAAGGCCTGGCGCGCGCATTGCGGGTCGCCGTGGCGATCGATCCGCGCGCCAAGGGTGAAGTGCCTTCGACCAAAGGCTCGCTGGGTGGATAGCATCTCGCTGCCAGCCAGATGGACAACGCAATAAGCGCCCGGCACTACGATATTGCCGGCTTCCGCGGCTACTGAATTCGCGTGCCACCACAGCTATATATGTGGATCGGCAGACAGGATCAGCACGATGCCCACGTACACTGTGCACGCGCCGCCGGCACGTCAGGATGAGGCTACAAGCGCCCCAACCGACACCCCCGAACGTTTCCGTTTCGTGCGCGACGGCTTTTATATGTGGGCCTTCCTGCTGGCGCCGCTGTGGCTGTTGCTGCACCGGCTGTGGTTCGCCTTCGTCATCTATATTGTCGGCTACGGGCTGGTCAGCGCCGGACTTGTGTTCCTCCGCGCGCCGGCCAGCACGCAATTTCTGGTCGGATTGCTCATCGCCTTGTTGATGGGCTTTGAGGCGTCCAGCGTCTGGCGCTGGACGCTCTCCCGCCGCGGCTGGACGACGCTTGGCTTCGTGGTCGGTGAGGACGCTGAGATGGCCGAGCGCCGGTTTTTCGCCGAATGGAGCAAGCAGGCCGAAAAAGCCTCGGCGCCGCTCGAACCAAAATATTCAACGCCGGTGCGGCGCGGCGCGCCGTCCGCCTCCGATGTCATCGGTTTGTTTCCGGAGCCGGGAGCGCAACGGTGAGTGTCGCCATCGTCGATTACGGTTCCGGAAATCTGCATTCCGCGGCCAAGGCATTCGAGCGCGCCGCGCGTGAAAGCGGACACCAGCAGCCGGTTACCGTGACAAGCGATCCCGATGAGGTCGTGCGCGCCGACCGTATCGTGCTCCCTGGCGTCGGCGCGTTCGCCGATTGCCGGCGCGGCCTGGATGAAATTCCGGGCATGGTTGATGCGCTCGAACAAAGTGTACGCAAGAACGGGCACCCCTTCTTTGGAATCTGTGTTGGCATGCAATTGATGGCGGAACGCGGCCGCGAATATCAGGTGACGCCGGGCCTCGGCTGGATCGCCGGCGAAGTCGATCGCATCAAGCCGTCCGACCCAGATTTGAAAATTCCGCACATGGGCTGGAACACGCTCAATCTGCTCAAAACCCATCCGCTGCTTGAGGATATTCCGCTGGGCTCGGATGGCCTGCATGCGTATTTCGTGCATTCATATGAGTTAAGAACTGCGCAGCGCGCGGATCTGGTGGCGCAGGCGGACTATGGCGGCCCGATCACGGCCATAGTCGGCCGCGACAACATGGTTGGCACGCAGTTCCATCCGGAAAAGAGCCAACGGCTCGGCCTCGCATTGATCGCGAATTTCTTGAAGTGGGCGCCGTGATTCTATTTCCCGCAATTGACCTCAAGGAAGGTCTCGCCGTGCGGCTGGAGCAGGGCGACATGACGCGTGCGACCGTTTTCCATCGCGATCCGGCTGTGCAGGCGCGCGCCTTCGAGCAACAAGGCTTCGAATATCTCCACATCGTCGATCTCGACGGTGCCTTTGCCGGCAAACCGATGAATGCCGCGGCAGTCGACCGAATACTTGAAACGGTGAGCATCCCGGTGCAGCTCGGTGGCGGCGTGCGCGATACGGCGACCGTCGAGAGCTGGCTGGAGAAAGGCGTCACGCGCGTCATCGTCGGCACCGCTGCGGTGCGCGATCCACCCTTCGTGAAACAGGCGGCGCGCGACTATCCCGGCCGCGTCGCGGTTGGGCTCGACGCACGCGACGGCAAGGTGGCGGTCGAAGGTTGGGCGGAGACTTCGCAATTGTCGGCGCTCGACATAGCGCGGCGTTTCGAAGATGTCGGTGTTGCGGCGATCGTCTATACCGACATCGCGCGCGACGGCATGCTGCAAGGTCTCAACCTCGATGCAACCATTGGCCTGGCCGATGCGATCTCCATTCCGGTGATCGCCTCGGGCGGCCTCGCCTCGATCGAGGACATCCGGAAATTACTGGCGCCGAGCGCCAACAAGCTCGCGGGCGCCATTGCCGGCCGCGCGCTCTACGACGGCCGGCTGGACGCCGCGGAGGCGCTCAAGCTGATCCGCGCTGCGAGGACGATAGCCTGATGTTCAAGGTCCGTGTCATTCCTTGCCTCGACGTGAAAGACGGCCGCGTGGTCAAAGGGGTCAATTTCGTCAATCTGCGCGACGCGGGCGATCCGGTTGAGGCGGCTATCGCGTATGACGCAGCCGGTGCCGACGAGCTTTGTTTCCTCGACATCACCGCGAGCCATGAAGACCGCGACACGATCTACGACGTGGTGACACGCACGGCGGAAGCCTGCTTCATGCCTTTGACGGTCGGCGGCGGGGTGCGCACGGTTGATGACATTCGCAAACTGCTTGCGTGCGGCGCCGACAAGGTGTCGATCAACACCGCCGCGGTCGATCGCCGCAGTTTCGTGAAAGAGGCGGCCGAGAAATTCGGCGATCAATGCATCGTTGTTGCCATTGACGCCAAGAAGGTATCGAAGACGGGTGAAAAAGACCGCTGGGAGATCTTCACGCATGGCGGCCGCAATCCGACCGGTCTGGATGCCGTTGCCTACGCCAGGGACGTCGTCGCGCTGGGGGCGGGCGAGATACTCCTGACATCGATGGATCGCGACGGTACCAAGACGGGCTACGACATTCCGCTCACGCGTGCGATCGCAGACACGGTCAGCGTGCCGGTCATTGCCTCAGGCGGGGTGGGGACGCTCGAGCATATGGTCGAGGGCATCCGTGACGGCCACGCAACCGCGGTGCTGGCGGCCTCAATCTTCCACTTCGGCGCACACAGCGTGCGCGAAGCCAAATCCTATATGGCAAAGGCGGGTCTGCCGATGCGGCTCGATCATTAGCCGCAACGGTGCTATTGAGCCGCGCAAAGAGGCCCTTATGAGCAAATTCACCCTGGCCGATCTTGAAAAGCGCGTCCACGAACGCGCCAAGGCCAGCGCGGCGGAGTCTTATACCCGCGCGCTGATCGATAAAGGCGTCGCTCATTGTGCCAAGAAACTTGGCGAAGAGGCGATCGAAACCGGATTGGCCGCAGTCCAGGAAGACAAGAAACGGCTGATCGCGGAAACCGCCGATCTTCTCTATCATCTGCTGGTCCTGCTCGAAGTCCGCGGGGTCGCGCTCGCGGAGGTCGAGGCAGAGCTCGAAAAGCGCATGGCGCAAACCGGACACGAGGAAAAAGCCTCGCGTCCGTCCAAAAGCTGATCTTTAGCGGCTCGTCGCAATGATGGAACAGCGCACCGAAGAAAACCTGTCGCCCTATCGCACGTTTTCGCGCGAGCAATGGGCAATGTTGCGCGAAGACACGCCGATGACGTTGAGCTCGGAAGAAGTCACGCGTCTGCGTTCGTTGCACGACCGCCTCGACATGGCGGAGGTGGAAGAGATTTATTTGCCACTGTCCCGACTGCTGTCCATGTATGTGGCGGCAACCCAGCGGCTATTCCGCGCGCAACAGCGCTTCCTCGGCACCGAGGATGCAAAGATGCCTTACATCATCGGCGTCGCTGGTTCTGTGGCGGTCGGCAAGTCAACGACGGCGCGCGTGCTGCAAGCCCTGCTGGCACGCTGGCCGAATGTGCCCAAGGTCGATCTGATCACCACGGACGGATTTCTTTATCCGAATGCGGTTCTGGAACGCGAAGGCCTGATGGAAAAGAAAGGCTTTCCGGAAAGTTACGATCTGCCGGCATTGCTGCGCTTTCTTTCCGATGTAAAAGCCGGGCGGCGTCCTGCGCGGGCACCGATCTATTCGCATTTGATTTATGACGTCATGCCGAACCAGACGATTGAGGTCGACAGGCCTGATATTCTCATCGTCGAAGGTTTAAATGTGTTGCAGACCGGTCGGCTGCCGAAAGACGGCAAGGCAATTCCGTTCGTCTCGGATTTTTTTGATTTCTCGGTTTATCTCGACGCCGACGAGGACGTCCTCAAGTCGTGGTACGTCGACCGGTTTCTGACCTTGCGCGGCACGGCATTTCGTGATCCGAAATCCTATTTTCATCGTTACTCGAATTTGTCGGATGAGGAGGCGACTGAAACCGCGTCATCCATTTGGTCGCGCATCAATCTGCTCAATCTCCACGAAAATATTCTGCCGACCCGGCAAAGGGCCGATCTGATATTGAAAAAAAGTGAAAGCCACTCGGTCGAGAATGTCTCGTTGCGGCGGTTGTGATTACGCTGCGCGGCGGCTGAGATCGAAATGCTCGAAATAGCGCTTCTTGATCGCCGACACCGGCAGGACGATCAGCACGTCGGTAGTGCCGAATTCATGATCGACGACCGCCCCGTCGCCGATATATGCGCCGAGCCGCAGATAACCCTTGATCAGCGGCGGTAGCGCGCGCAGCGCATCCTTAGGATCGATCACTTCCTTCGACATCCGGTCCATCTCGACGTAGCGCGCGGGCAGCGCCCGCGCGCGCCACGGCTCCGGCGCCGGCGCATAGTGATGCAGGAACGACAAGGGCAATGCGAGACGCTCGGGATCGGTGCCGTCGAGGCTCGCGCAGCCAAACATCACATCGCAACGATTCTGCAAAATATAGGCATGGATGCCATGCCACAGAAGTTCGACCGTGCGCTTGTTGCGGTAGGGCGCGAGCACGCAGGAACGGCCGAGCTCGAGAAATTGAAGGCTGCTGTGACGCGCGATGACGGTGCCGATGTCGAATTCGCCGGCTGTGTAGAAACCACCGTAATCTTCGGCGAGCGGCTGACGTAACAACCGATATGTACCAACGACTGCCGGCCGGTTCAGCGCGCTGCGATTGCGCGCGGCATGGTCAATGACCAGCAGGTGGTCGCAGATTGCGTCATAGCCATCGACATCCCGGCGCGCGAACAGTCGTCCCGGGTTGGGGATAGCCGCCCCTTCCTGGTAGAAAACGCGATAGCGCAATTTCTGCGCTTGCCGCACTTCGGCGGCGGTTTGCGCCAGCCGCACTTCAAGCGAGCCCATGCGGCCTAGGGTCTGAGAAGGTCGGTGCGTGCGGGCCGCCCAGGCCTGCAATCCGCCATATGCCTGAAGCGACGAAATAATGCCTGGTATTCCATGACCAGCGGGCACCGGCCGCAACCGCTCGAACAGGCGGCGCTGAGGCTGGATTGAATCGCGGGTGGCAATGGGCATTGAGGTCCTTTTCGGCGTCAAATACGCGGAAACGGTGCGTCCGGCCGTGTTTCCAGCGGGCGAATCATTGGTGGATCGCCGGTGTCCCCCTACACCACGGGCCGACCACGGAATTATGACAGTGTGCGGAAACCTGCGTCAGGCTGCAAGCGGGTTAAAAGTCCCGCCCGACGCGACTTTCAAGACGTCGCGCAACCGCTCGCGATCGAGCGGTTTTACCAGCAGGCCATCTAGTCCAGCCGCGAGCGCTGCGTCGTGGTCTTCTGTCTGGACGTTGGCGCTAAGTGCCAGCATGTGCGTGCGCTTGTTGCCCGCTTGTGCCTCCGCCGCTCGGATGTGACGCGCCGCCTCCAGACCATCCATGCCCGGCATCTGTACATCCATCAGCACCAGATCGTAAGCAGCACCGGCGGCCCGCGCCGCCAGCCAGGATTCAACGGCGGCCTCCCCGCTGCTTGCAATGGTTGGACGATGACCGAGACGCGTCAGCAATGCGCGCGCCAAGAGTGCGTTGATCTCATTGTCCTCGGCGACAAGGATTGACAGACCTTTCGCATTGGGAGCGGACGCTTCGGCGGCCTCAATGGCGATTTCAGCCGGCGAATGTTCGAACTTATCGTCTTCGGTGAGCCGTGCTGCGAGCGAGACAGCACGCACCGGTTTGACCAGATAACCGGTGAAGCCAGCCGCTTTCAGCGCCGGCAGCTCGTGACGATCGCCCGGACGAATTAGCGCGATGCGCTTCGGGATGCGATATTTTAGGAGATCACCGCCCGCGATGAGCGAGGGCACCATTGGATAGTCGACCAGCAGCGCATCCCACGAACGTTCCGGCAACAATGCGGCGGCGATTTTTTCGTCAATCGCCACGCACGTCCTGGCACCCCAACGCCCAAGCCTTCGCGCCAGCAGAGATGCTTCGATTTCCGCGGCTGCGACAATGATCACGGCCGCGTGGCCAAGATCGGGCGGCGTGAAATTCGTGTCATGCGCATCCGGCGCGGGCAGGAGCGGCACGCCGACCTTGAAGGTCGAGCCCGTATTCTCCTTGCTTGTTGCGTGGATGTGCCCGTCCATGCGCTCGACGATACGTTTGGAAATTGCAAGCCCCAGACCGGTGCCGCCGAACTTGCGCGTGGAGGAACCGTCCGCTTGTTCGAAATCAAGAAAGATGCGCGTCAGGTCTTCGTCCTTCAGGCCGATCCCGGTATCGCGCACCTCAAAGCGGACTTCGTTTTCGGCTTCTCCCTGCTCCACAACAACCGCCACGCCGCCTTTATCGGTGAACTTGATGGCATTCCCGACGAGGTTGAGCAAAACCTGCCGCAGGCGTGCTGCGTCGCCGACCACTTGCGTCGGCAGGCGCTCGTCGACGAATGAAGCAATCTCGATTCCCTTCGCCTGCGCGCGGGGGGCCATGAGCTCGATCGCCTCTTCAACCATGGTCGTAAGCGTAAACGGCCGCGCTTCCAGGTTGAGTTTGCCCGCTTCGATCTTCGAGAAATCAAGGATCTCCTCGATCAGCGACAACAGGGTTTCACCCGACGTCTTCGCCGCCTTGGTATATGTGAGCTGCTCCGGCGTCAGTGGCGTATCGAGCAGCAAATCGGCCATGCCAAGGATGCCGTTGAGCGGCGTGCGGATTTCATGGCTGACCATGGCGAGGAAACGCGATTTGGCGCGGTTTGCGGCTTCAGCCTGATCGCGCGCAATTTCGAGACCATGCTCGGCCTCGACCCGGCTCGTGACCTCGCGCCCGACGCTCTGGACCTCGGTTCCGGTGTTTCCGTGAACCGCGACTTCCCGCCAGGCGATCCAGCGTGCGTTGCTGCCACTGGCAATCTTCTGGTCGTGCACGCGCGTACCATCGGGTTGAACCACGACCGGACCGTATTCAAGAACGGGCAACTCGAGAGTGGTGCCAATCAAGGCCGCGCGCGGTTGGCCGATCAGCGCGCAGAAAGCGTCGTTCACGTATGTGATGCGACCGGAGCTTTCCCGGCGCACGATGATATCGCCTTGCGCCTCCAGAAAATTACGAGCCCGCTCTTCGGCTTCGCGCAGCTCCCAATTGCGATCGGATAGCTCTTCGTTGCGGGCTTCCGATGCGCGCAGCGCCGCGGTGCTCGCGCGCCACAGCATTGCGAATGCGACGGCTACGCATAGCGCGATAATGAGTGCGCCGGCGATGGCATAAATTGTTAGATCGGTGGTCGCGATTTGCAGGTGCATCCGGCCAGAAATCCAGCGCCGTCAGGTCCGGTACCGCCGTAAGCGCCGGTTGCCCGCGGAAAGGCCATTTGGCGCCCGGAATCTTGCGATTTCATTCCAGCGCAATTGAACGCAGACCGTTCGCGCGAACGTGGTTAAAAGGACGTAAAGCGCGCTATCGGGAGTCGATCGTCATATTTACTTATGCCGCGCTGCGCAGCTCGTCGGCGAGAGCCCGGTAGGACAGGGCTTCCGCCAGATGGACACGGCCCACACGTTCCGCGGCATCGAGATCGGCGAGCGTGCGCGCTACCCGCAAGACACGGTGATAGCCGCGGGCTGACAGCCGCATGGAATCTGCCGCGTCGCGCAGGAGCGCCATGCCGGCGGTATCGGCCTGCGCCACCTGTTCCAGCGTCGGTCCATTCACCCGCGCATTTGTTCTTAGGCCGTCCAGGCCCATGGCCGCGTAACGTGCGGCTTGGATATCGCGCGCGCGTGCGACCCGCGCGGCAACCTCGCGGCTGCCTTCGCTCGGTGGCGGAAGAATTAAATCGGCAGCTGTGACAGCCGGCACCTCGATATGCAGATCGATGCGGTCAAGCAACGGACCGGAAAGCCGGCTCTGGTACTCGGCTGCGCACCGGATATTCGTGCCGCGCTTGCATGAGAAGCCAGGATCGTTGGCGCGGCCGCAACGGCAGGGATTCATCGCCGCCATCAGCATGAACCGCGCCGGATAAGTAATGCGATGATTGGCTCGCGCGATCGCGACTTCACCCGTTTCCAGCGGCTGACGAAGTGAGTCGAGCACCTGGCCGGAAAATTCGGGAAGCTCGTCGAGAAACAGCACGCCATTGTGCGCGAGCGAGATTTCACCCGGGCGCGCGCGCAACCCGCCGCCGACCAGTGCCGGCATCGATGCCGAATGATGCGGCGAGCGGCACGGCCGCTGGTTGGTCAGGGCGCCGCCTTCGATTTTACCGGCGATCGACGCGATCATTGAAACTTCCAGCAATTCGGCCGGCGAGAGTTGCGGCAGAATTGTCGGCAGTCGTGCCGCGAGCATCGATTTGCCCGCGCCTGGCGGGCCGACCATCAAGAGATTATGTCCGCCGGCGGCGGCGACCTCGAGCGCGCGCTTGGCGCTTTCCTGTCCCTTGATGTCGGCGAGATCGAGCGGCACGCCCTCGCGCTCGCGGATTTTCGGCTGCGGCCGCGCCAACACTTGCGTGCCCTTGAAATGATTGGCGAGCTGAATCAGCGACTGCGCGGCGACGATCTCGATCTCGGGACTCGCCCAGGCTGCTTCCGGCCCGCAGGCGTGTGGGCAGATCAGCCCCTGGCCGCGTCCGTTGGCGCCGATCGCGGCCGGCAGTACGCCGGCGACCGCGGCGATCGAACCATCGAGACCGAGTTCTCCCAAGACTGTGAAACTGCTTAGCGCATCGTGTGGGATGGCCCCGATCGCCGCCATGAGGCCGAGCGCGATCGGCAAGTCATAATGACTGCCTTCTTTCGGTAGGTCCGCGGGCGCGAGATTGACTGTGATGCGCCGCGCCGGAAGCGCGAGGCCGGAGGCAACCAACGCAGCGCGCACTCGCTCCTTTGCCTCCGAAACGGCCTTGTCGGGCAGGCCGACAATATTGAACGCCGGCAAACCCGGCGCGACCTGCACTTGCACGTCGACCGCACGAGCTTCGATACCCTCAAACGCCACTGTAGAAACGCGCTGGACCATTGCAACCGCACCTCACTCGATACACGCTATAGTAGTAGCCTCGCGCGCACAAGAACAACTCGTGAACACTATTTCGCCCGTTCGCCCAAGGAACTGATTGATCTCGGACTTTTGCCTGTTGATCATGGCGCCCGAAATCGCCGGAGAACGTCATGACCGTTTCGAGAGGTCTCGGCCTTGCGCTGTTGCTGACGGCCATCGCGACCGCAAGCCAGGGTCAGGAACTCAAACCATGGAAGCACGGGGTCATCGAACCGAAAGGCGATGCCGGCTTCATGGTGATGGTCGGGCAACGCGATTTTGCAGCCAGGCAAGGCCTCAAGGTCGAGATCGTCAGTTTGAAGAACGGCGCGACCGCCCATAAGGCGCTTCTTGCCGGCGAGCTCGACAGCATAGAGTCGAGTCCCGGTGCGGCGATTCTGGCCGGCGCGCGCGGTGCCGATATCAAGATTCTCGGTTGCGACTGGCCGGGCGTGCCGCACGGACTGATGGTGCGGTCAACCATCGGCAAGGTGGAAGACCTCAAGGGCAAGATGATCGCGGTGGCCGCCCCGGGATCGCTACCCAATCTGCTGGTCAATGCGATCCTCGAGCAGCACAAGCTTGCGCAGTCCGATGTGCGCTTCGCAAATCTCGGCGGCGATCTCGACCGCTTCAAGGCGGTGGCAGCCGGTGTCGCCGATGCCGGCATCGTTGCGGCGGAATTTATGGCGGTCGCCCCGAAGGATGTGAAGATGCTGGTCGCGGGGCACGATGCGTTGCCGAATTATGTTCGGCTCTGCCTGACCATGACGGGAAAGACAATTGCCGAGCGCCGAGCGGATGCCGCCGGCTTTCTGGCGGCTGAAATCGACGCGATGAAGTTTGCGGTCAGTCATCGCGATGAAACGATAAAACTGACGCAAGATACCATTCACGCAAAACCGGACGATCCGCGCCCGGCCTACGCGTTCGACGATACGCTCAAGCAGAACGCCATCGACCCGACGATCGCGCTGCCGCTCGACAAGTTGAACTGGATGCAAAACGAACTGGTCAAGGCGGGCAATCTGAAAACACCAATCGATCTGGCGACAGTCACCGACCCTGACATTCGCGCCGAAGCGATGAAACGCGCGCGGCAATAGCTAGATCTTAACCGATGCCATGATGCCGGCGGGGAAAATATCTTCCGGCTTGGCGAGCCTGTGCGCAATACCCTGCTCGTGCGCATAGCGCAGAAATAATTCCAGAGTAGGCCGGTTTGCCTCGATGCCGTAAGGAAACAGATCGCCTCCGAACATCTGCTGCATGCGCAGCGTATGGTTCGTCAGCCATGGCACCGGGTAGCGCGACACCGCGGGATCGAGAAGACGATCAAGACTGCGGCGCTTCGACTCCTCGAAGGCGTTATAAAGATTACGCGCCACCCAGGGCCGGCCTTCGAGGACAGATTTCCGCATCGCGATGACGTGCATGATTGGATAGACATGTGTCTGCTCGTAGTAGCGCTGCTCCATCGCTTCAAAATCCGGAAAAAGGCGGACCACGTCCGGATGTTTTTCCCGAAACGAATTGGGCGGGCGCGCGATGATGACGCAATCGAGCTCGCCCGAGGCAATCATGCCGCTCAGCGTTTTCTCCGGCACCGGAACGAGTTTGACGCCTTTCGGCAGCGACAGCTCGACCTTTTCGATGCGCCCGGCCTCGTTGGTGCCGGCCTGTTTCCAGTCGATCTCGGAGAGCGCGATGCCCTCATCCATCAACCAACCCCGCATGTAGACCGCGGCGGTGTGCGCCCATTCCGGGACGCCGATGCGTTTCCCGCGCAGATCCCTGGCGGTCTTGATGCCTGCCTTGCGGTTCACATAAAACGAGGCAAAACGAAACAGCCGCGAAGCGTAAACGGGCAGACCGACGATATCGGTGTCCGCGCGTGTGACCTGCGCGGCGAACTTTGCGAACGAGAGCTCGGAGACGTCCCATTCGCGGTTGAAGGTAAAACGGGAAAAAATCTCGTGATGGCCCAGCGTGAGCCAGTTTGCCTCGATGCCTTCCGCGCGAACGAGGCCAAGACGGAAATCGCGGAAGTGGTCATAGTCGGTGGTGGCGATGGTGAGAGGAAAACTCATGGTCCCACCAGACAGCTTTTCGGGATCATGCGCGCCGCTTCGCCTCGATCTTGTCCCAGATCAACGCCGCGATATCGGGCCCGCCAAGACTCTTGATGGCGCGAATTCCGGTCGGCGAGGTGACATTAATCTCCGTGAGGTAACCGTCGATCACGTCGATGCCGACGAACAGCAGGCCGCGCTGGCGCAACGCCGGGCCGATACGCTTGCAGATGTCGGCCTCGCGCTTGGTCAGCTCCGTCGCGGCCGGCACGCCGCCGCGCACCATATTCGATCGCAGATCGTCGGCTGCCGGAACGCGGTTCACAGCGCCGGCGTATTCGCCATCCACCAGGATGATGCGTTTGTCGCCGTGTTTGATGTTCGGCAGAAATTTCTGCACCACCCATTGCTCACGAAAAGTGGCCGCAAACAGATCGTAAAGAGAGCCAAAGTTGAGGTCTTCGCGGGCGAGGCGGAATACGGCCTCACCGCCTTTGCCGTAAAGCGGCTTCATCACGATATCGCCGTGCTCCGCGCGAAAGGCTTTGATCTCGGCGAGATCGCGCGACAGCAAGGTTGGCGGCATCAGCTCGGGAAACTCGGTGACGAAAACCTTCTCCGGTGCGTTGCGCACATGCGCCGGGTCGTTGACCACGAGCGTCCCGGGTTGGATGCGTTCAAGCAGGTGTGTGGTGGTCACGTAGGCCAGGTCGAACGGGGGATCCTGGCGCAGCAGCACGACATCGAATTCGGCGAGCTCCACCCGCCGCGGTTCATCCAGTGCAAAATGGTCGCCGGCCTTGTCCTTTACGCTGAGCGATTCGACGTGTGCGAACACGCGGCCATCAAGCAAGACCAGCCGGTCGGGCGTGTAATAGGCAAGCTGATGACCGCGTTTTTGCGCTTCTAGTAAAAGGGCAAAGGTGGAGTCCCCTTTTATATTGATCCGCTGGATCGGATCCATTTGCACCGCGATTTTGAGGGCCATGGCTACCTATGCGCGAATAAACCGTTAACACATTATAAGCACTATAGCCGCTTCGGGACCGATGTTGCACGGCCGGGGGGCCCATTGGTAAATCTGCCAAAACTTTCGATCGCAGCCAGGCTCTATGCGATCTTCGCATTGATGGCGGTCACCACCATCGCCCTGTCGATGGTTGCGGTGAAAAGCGCGCGTGACCATGTCGCGCTCACCGACGAATTCGAATCCGCCAATGCCGGCAGTTGGAATGTCGAGCGGATCAACGGTCTGATCTATGCGACGGTCATGGAGTTGCGTGGCATCTATATGTCGGCGGATCAGAACGAGGCCGCCAAATATGCGGACTCCCTGCTCAAGGTCACCGATCAGATCAGCGGTGTGATCGGCGATTGGCAGCGGAGTGTCCGCAATAGCGACGCCCTCGCATTCAGCAATTTTGCCGTGCGGATCAACGGGTATCAGGACGCTTTGTACGCGCTCGCTCCTGTTGCGAGGAAGTCAGGACCGCAAGCGGCCCGCGCATGGGCGGAAAAGAATCAACCGGCCGAGACGCGTGCCGTGCTCAGCAGGGATCTGGCCGCGCTCAGCCAGCACTACAGCGACACGGCGAGCCAGATCTACACGCAGATCGATGAAGGCATCGACCGTACAGCCCTGCTGCTGAGCATACTTGCATGTATTGCGGTTGCGCTCGCGCTGGCGGGTGCGGCAATCATCGCGCGCAGCGTGACCAGACCGATTGCGGATATCACGACGATTACGCAGGCTGTTGCCGCGGGCGACTCGGCCATCGCGATTCCGTTCAGCGATCGCCGCGACGAAATCGGCGCCCTGGCGCGCTCAATCGGCGTGTTTCAAAAGGCCATGCGCAGCAACGAGGAACTCAATCGCACTGTCGTCAATGATGCCGATCTGCGAGCGCGGCGTCAGGAGAAAATGTCGAACGAGATTACGAACTTCTCCGCCGAGGTCGAAGCGACGCTGGCCGAACTTGGTCGCATTTCGGACGAGATGCTGGCTGCATCGACGCAGCTCGCCGCCGCCGCCGATAATGCCTCGAGCAAGACGACGCGGGCGGAAGAGGCGTCGTCGGAAGCATCGTCCAATGTACGCGACATCGCTTCGGCCGCCGATGAATTGTCGGCATCGGTCAACGAGATCGACCGGCAAGTGGCGCAATCCAATGCCATTGCCACCAAGGCGGTCAACGAGGTCGAGTCCACGAATGTCGCCGTCAAGGAGCTGGACGAGGCGGCCGCGCGTATCGGCGATGTGATCAAGCTCATCACCGACATCGCCGAGCAAACCAACCTGCTCGCGCTCAATGCGACGATCGAGGCGGCGCGCGCCGGCGAAGCTGGGCGTGGGTTCGCGGTCGTGGCGGCTGAAGTCAAAGCGCTTGCCGGGCAGACTAGCCGGGCGACCGAAGAAATCGGCGCGCAGATCGCAGGGATGCAACGTGCAACCCAGCGCTCGATCACCGCGATCACCGGGATCGAGCAGACGATCCGCGAAATCGGCAATATCAGCAGCGCCATTGCGGCCGCCGTCACCCAGCAAGGCGCGGCTACGCAGGAAATTGCGCGCGGCGTGGAAGTGGCGGCCGAACGTACGGTCGAGACCGCCAGGGAAGTCAATCTGATGGGGACGGCAACCCAGGACACGCGCTCGAGCGCGGCCGCAGTGAGATCGGTGGCTGACGATCTTGGCAGCGTTGCCCGGCGCATTCGTGGCCAGGTCGACCAGTTCTTCGAACGGCTCAGCGCCTAGTTTGTTTCGAAAGCCGCCGCGATATGGCGCGGAATCTTGCCCGGCGCCACCAGGATCGCATCGAAACGGATATCACGGATCATGTCGTCCGGATTTGCAGCCAGCCATATCTCGGCGGCGGCGGCGATTCGCCGGCGTTGCCGCTCGCTGACCGACTCTGCGGCCTCATCGAGACTGGCGCGCGCCTTCACTTCGGCGAAGACCAAGAGGTGACGCCGGCGCGCGACGATATCGATTTCGCCCAGCGGGCTTCGCCAGCGTCGCGCGAGAATGCGGAACCCCTTTGCGATCAGGAAAGCGGCGGCGCGGCTTTCGGCTGAGATGCCGACGCGAAAGGCGGCCTGCCGTTCCGCGCGCGGCGCAGGTTTTACCGGAGCAGACGGACGCTTACTACGCATCATCGCCGGTATTTTTGGCGAGCACGAGTGCGCGCTGATAAACCTCGCGGCGCGGGCGTCCGGTCGCGAGCGCCACCTCACCGACAGCGTCCTTGACAGACACACGCATCAGAGCCTGCCGGAGCATGTCGTCAACATCGTCCGCGCCGTCCTCGTCACCAGGTGGCGGCGAGACCACGATTACAAATTCACCGCGTGTTTCCGCGCCGGCGGAGTACTCGTGAGCCAGATCTGTGAGGTCACCACGCTTCACGTCTTCATGCAGTTTGGTCAACTCGCGGCAGACGGCTGCCGCGCGATTTCCGAAGATGTCGGCGAGGTCGGCCAGCATGGCCGCGACGCGCGCTCCGCTCTCGAAAAGGACGAGAGTTGCCGGAATATTTGCGAGTTCGGCAATACGTTTGCGGCGCGCCACCTGTTTGGGCGGCAAAAAACCTTCGAAAAAGAAACGGTCCGTCGGCAGCGCCGCGACCGGCAATGCCGCGAGGACGGCGGACGCGCCCGGGAGCGCCGTCACCACGTGACCGGCCTCGCAAACTGCCCGCACCAGCTTGTAGCCCGGATCAGAAATCAACGGTGTGCCGGCATCCGACACCAGCGCGACGGCTTGTCCCGCGGCAAGGCGCGCAAGCAGCTTCGGCCTTGCTTCGGCGGCGTTGTGTTCGTGGTAGGGCGTCAGCGGTGTCTCGATGCCATAACGCTCGGCCAACTTGCGGGTGACGCGGGTATCCTCGCACGCGATCACATCGGCGCCAGCGAGCAACTCGAGCGCTCGCAAGGTGATGTCACCCAAATTTCCGATCGGAGTGGCGACCAGATAGAGACCGGGCGCGGCCTTCGCCGCCTCGATCGCAGTGCCAAAGGGGGCATAGCGCCGCCGCGGCGCCTTAGTTCCAGTTGCCATGATTGTTACTCTAGACGGCCACCTTTGGCGCGTCATCGGTGACGAATTCTGTCGGCCAGTCATACCCTTAACTTTTGCGGTGATAACGGTTACGACTGACGTAAGCTTGGGGAGCGACCATGCCCGGTTTGTCGCTGGAGGAGGGGGCGTTGGCGTTTGCGTGGGTCCGCGTGCGCACGGCTCTATCGATCGCGGCGTCGGCAATAGCGCTCGCGGCGTGCACCACACAATTGGGTGGGGGGGCGCCCGCGCCGCAGCCGGGTGAACAGGCGGTCGCCAGCGCCTCTGTCGGCGAAGGCCAAGTTCGTGTCGCTCTAATCTTGCCATTGACCGCGCAGGGCAATGCCGGTGTCGCGGCGCAGTCGATGAAGAACGCCGCCGAAATGGCGCTCGCAGAATTCAAAAGCCCGAATATCCAGCTGCTGGTGAAAGACGACGCCGGGACGCCGCAGGGCGCGCAGGCCGGCGCTCAGCAGGCGATCGCCGAGGGCGCCGAAATCATCATCGGGCCGTTGTTTGCGCAATCGGTCAGCGCCGTCGGGCAGATCGCGCGCACACGCAATATTCCGGTGATCGCATTCTCCACCGACGTCAGCGTGGCGGGACGCGGCGTTTATTTGCTGAGCTTCCTGCCCGAGACTGATGTCCGCCGTATCGTCGAATTTGCGGTTTCGCGCGGCAAGCGCTCGTTCGCGGCGCTGTTGCCGGACAACGCCTACGGCACCGTTGTGGAGGCGGCATTCCAGCAGGAAGTATCGCGCCGTGGCGGCCGTGTGCTGGCGCTGGAAAAATATCCGCTCGACGCGAACAGAATGGCTGAGGTCGCGCGTCGCGTGGCGCAGGCTGCGAACCAGGTCGACAGCATCTTCATTCCCGACGGCGCCGATGCCGTGCCACAAGTCGTGCAGGCGCTTGCCGCGAGTGGCGTGACTCTCAATCGTGAGCAATTTCTCGGCACCGGACTTTGGGACGACCCGCGCATCTTCTCAACGCAGGCTCTCGACGGCGGCTGGTATGCCGCGCCCGAATCGACCGGCTTCCGCAATTTTTCGGCACGCTATCGCACGCGGTTCGGGCAGGACCCGGTGCGCACGGCGACGCTCGCCTACGACGCTGTTGCTCTGGTCGCAGCACTTGTGAAGACACAAGGGCCGCAGCGATTCAGCGAGCAGGTGCTGACCAACCCGTCGGGATTTGCGGGCATCGACGGAGTTTTTCGTTTTCGCCCCGAGGGCCCGAATGAGCGCGGTCTAGCCGTGCTCCGCGTTACGCCTTCCGGCGGGCAGGTCATAGGCCCGGCACCGCGCTCGTTCCAGCCGGGAACATAAACTCATCTAAGCTGCGAGATCCGCGACCACTGCGTCGAGCAGCGGGAAACCGCTCGGTGTCACGCGCAGGCGGCCGTCCGGAGTCGTTTCGACGGCGCCTTCCTCGCGCAATATGCAAATACGTTTGGGATCGAGCGCGCGGCCGGACAGGGCGCTGTAGCGCGCGGGATCGATGCCTTCCGCGAGCCGCAGTCCCATCACCAGATATTCGTCTGCAGCTTCACTGGACGTCAGCTTCTCATCCACAGTCAGGCCCGTGCCGCTTTCCTCAACGCGCATCAGCCAGGCTTCCGGCCGTTTCTCGGTCGCGGTTGCGACACGGCGGCCATCGATTGTCAGCCGCCCGTGCGCGCCCGGTCCCACCCCGGCGTAATCGTGCCCGCGCCAATAGACAAGATTATGCCGGCATTCCGCGCCTGCCCGGGCGTGATTGGAAACCTCGTAGGCCGGCAGGCCTGCGTCGGAACAAATGGCCTGCGTGAGATCGTAGAGATCGCGCGCAAGGTCTTCGTTCGGGACCGGAAGTTTGCCCGCCTTGTGCAAACCGAAGAACGGCGTATCCGGTTCGATGGTCAATTGATAGAGCGACAGGTGTTCGGCGGCTTCCGCGATGGCGCGCCTTAGCTCGGCCGCCCAGGCCTCCAACGTCTGCCGCGGTCGCGCATAAATAAGATCAAATGAGTAGCGATCGAAAATAGAGCGAGCGACAGCAACAGCATCGAGCGCTTCCCGCGCGCTGTGCAGACGCCCGAGTTCTTTCAGGGCAACATCGTCGAGTGCCTGAACCCCGAGCGAGACCCGGTTCACACCCGCTAAACGGAATCCCCGGAAACGCGTTGCCTCGACACTGGTCGGATTCGCCTCCAGCGTCACTTCGACATCCGGTGCGATCGTCCAGTACTTTCCGATGCAATCGAGAATAGCCTGCACCGACGACGGCTGCATCAGTGAGGGCGTACCGCCGCCGAAAAAGATGCTCGATACGGTGCGTGCCGGCACCCGCGCGGCAGTCGCGGCAATTTCGGTTTCGCAAGCGCGAACAAAACGCGCTTCGTCGACACCGCCGTGACGGACGTGGCTGTTGAAGTCACAGTAAGGGCACTTCGACAGGCAAAATGGCCAGTGCACATAGACGGCGAAAGGCGCTGTTAAAGTCATATTAAACATCATAACCTGCGCGACGGATGGCAGCTACTTTGCCGCGCACCTGCTGGCAACAGTTGATTAAAATTGTAACGATCGGATGCAAGCTCAAGGCTTTGGAAGGCATGCTGCGGCGAGTCTCATGAACGCGCGCGCGCGATGCGACAGGCCCTGTCCCTGCGGCGGCAGTCCATGCTTTTCCTCGGCGCTCATCTCGCCGAAGGTGCGGTCGAAGCCGTCGGGACGAAAAAGCGGATCATAGCCAAAGCCTTTGTCGCCGCGCGGCGGCCATACGGCGACGCCGTCAACGCGGCCTTCAAACTCCTCGACGTGATTGTCCGGCCAGGCAAGGCATAGCGCGGCAATAAAATGCGCGCGCCGTTGTTCCGGCGTTTTGGCGCCGCGCTGGATCAGCAATGTCTGAATGCGATTCATGGCGGCGCGAAAGTCTTTATCCGGTCCCGCCCAGCGCGCTGAATGAATCCCAGGTTCGCCGCCGAGAGCGTCAATGACTAATCCGGAATCGTCGGCGAAAGCCGGCTTGCCGCTTGCTCGCGCCGCGGCGAGCGCTTTGATGCGCGCGTTGGCGGCGAAGGTCTTTCCGGTTTCTTGCGGTTCGGATAGCCCGATCTCCGCGGCCGACTGCGTGGCCACACCATAGGGCGCGAGCAACTCGCGCATTTCCTTGAGCTTGCCCGGATTGTGGGTGGCGATCATGACAAGGCCGGTGAGATGTCGCGGGATGCTCACATCACAGCCAATTTCTGCAAGCCGACGAGTTTTTCGATGCCTTTGCGGGCGAGCGCGAGCAACGTCGCAAACTGGTCTTCGCTGAAGGGGATTTTTTCGGCGGTGGCCTGGATTTCCACGATATTGCCGGAACCGGTCATGACGAAATTTGCATCGGTCTCGGCTTCTGAATCTTCCGCGTAGTCGAGATCGAGGACCGCGGTGCCCTTGCACACACCGCAGGAGACCGCGGCGATATGGTCGCGCAGCACATTGGTTTTGATCATGTCGCGTGCCTTCATCCACGTGAGACAATCGGCAAGGGCGACCCAGGCGCCTGTAATCGAAGCGGTACGCGTGCCGCCGTCAGCCTGAATCACGTCGCAGTCGATGGTGATCTGACGTTCACCGAGCGCCGGCAGATCAACCACTGAACGCAGGCTGCGTCCGATCAGGCGTTGAATCTCGACCGTACGGCCACCCTGTTTGCCGGCGCTCGCCTCGCGTCGCGTACGTTCCGAAGTGGCGCGCGGCAGCATGCCGTATTCGGCCGTGACCCAGCCGCGGCCCTGGCCCTTGAGCCAGGGGGGCAGCCGCTCCTCCAGGCTGGCGGTCACCAGCACATGGGTATCGCCGAATTTTACGAAGCAGGAACCCTCGGCGTACTTGACCACCCCGCGTTCGAGCGAGATTGCACGCAACTCATCGACTTGTCGGCGGCTCGGCCGCATCGGGCTCGCTCCTTCATATCAAGCCGCACACCATACTCATACGTTTGGCTTGAACAAGGGCGCCCCAATGGTCAATTGTGGGCTGGTTCTCGAGGAGTCAGGCCTTGGCGTCCCACGACATCCCGATTGGCGCGACACAGGTGAGTCTGGCGGCGCTCAACGAGCGATCGCGCGAGATTTTCCGCCAGATCGTCGAAAGCTACCTCGCGACCGGAGAGCCTGTCGGCTCTCGCAATTTGTCTAGGCTGCTGCCGATTGCGCTATCGCCGGCCTCGGTCCGCAATGTGATGTCGGACCTGGAACAGCTCGGCCTCATCTATGCCCCGCATACGTCCGCCGGCCGGCTCCCGACGGAACTCGGACTGCGTTTCTTTGTCGACGCATTGATGCAAGTCGGTGACTTGACCGAGCAGGATCGTCGTTCGATCGAGGCACAGGTGGCGGGCACCGGTACGGCGAAGTCGATGGAAGCCGTGCTGACCGAAGCGTCACAAATGCTCTCGGGATTGACCCGTTCGGCCGGCGTGGTGCTTACCGCAAAAAACAACGTCCGGCTCAAGCATGTTGAATTCGTACGGCTGGAACCGGAGCGGGCGCTGGCCGTTCTGGTCGCGGAAGACGGGCAGGTCGAAAACCGCGTGCTCAACATTCCCGCCGGCCTGCCGACATCCTCGTTGATTGAAGCCGGCAATTTTCTCAACGCCCGCATTCGCGGGAATACACTGGCTGAACTCAGAGGCGAAATCGAAAGGGCGGTAACCGAGGGGCAAGCTGAACTCGATCAGCTTACCCAGAAGGTGATTGCGAACGGTCTCGCCAGCTGGTCCGGCGGGGACAGCGAAGATCGGCAACTGATCGTGCGTGGGCACGCTAATCTTCTGGAAGATCTTCGCGCGCTCGAGGATCTGGAACGCGTGCGCTCTTTATTCGATGCACTTGAGACCAAGCGCGGAGTGATCGATTTGCTTGGCCGGGCTGAGCGGGCTGAGGGCGTTCGTATCTTCATCGGCTCGGAGAATAAGCTGTTTTCACTCTCCGGCTCCTCCACCATCGTGGCGCCGTACCGCGACAGCAAGGGCCGCATCGTGGGGGTAATCGGCGTTATTGGCCCCACCAGGCTCAACTACGCCCGCGTTATTCCCATGGTCGACTATACCGCTCGCGTGGTCAGTCGCTTGCTGACACCTTAAGCGCTTGATTTTTCACACGGGAGCCCTGATATCCCGGGCATCCGGATATTGCTAAGGATCACTGATGACGGACCCAACCGCTCGCCAGACCCAAGCCATGGCTGCCGAGACAGATAATCCTGTCAGTCCCGAGAGGGACGACCCTGTCGCTGAGGCCAGGAGCGAGGCAGCCGAATTCAAGGACAAGCTGCTCCGCACGCTTGCCGAAATGGAAAACCTGCGCAAACGCACCGAACGCGAGGTTGTCGACGCGCGGCTCTACGGTATCGCGGGATTTGCGCGCGACGTCCTGGCGGTGGCGGACAATATGCACCGCGCGCTCGAAGCGATCGGCCCCGAGCTGCGGGATACAGCCGACGCCAAGCTGAAGGCGTTTATCGAAGGCGTTGAAATCACCGAACGCGAATTGCTCAAAACGCTTGAGAAGAATGGCGTCAAAAAATTCTCGCCGCAAGGCGAGAAGTTCGACCCCAACGTTCATCAGGCCATGTACGAGGTGCCGGCGTCCGAGCAACCTCCGGGCCACGTCGCGCAGGTTATCCAGGCAGGCTACATGATCGGCGACCGTGTCCTGCGGCCGGCGCTTGTGGCGGTCAGCAAAGCTGCGTCGAAGTCTCCCGCCTCCGCCAACGACAATCCGCGGCCCGACGACGCGGCCTCATAGTCTTCAACGGGTGCTGATGCCGTCGCGGACCGTCCGGAAACGGGCGAACGACTGGTCCCATTTGTCGGCCGGGCTCACGCCGATCACGCGCAAATAGCCGCCGGAACCAAACCGCAGCCACTGCACCAGGGACACTGGGTCACCCGCGGGGCCTTTGCCCTGCGCGCGGATTTCGTGGCCCGGGGATCCATTGATCCGCATCGGTTCCGCCGATTGCAGGGCAAGATCGCGCACCGGCGTGTTCGCCATGAGGTCGCGCGCAAACATGCTACGGTCGGCAGTTTCGGCGGGTCCGCCACGCTCGACCGAGACGATCATGAAAGGTCTACGTTCGGCATTCTCCGATGTCTCTTCGCCCAGGATGACACTGCCCGTAGGATTAATCTGCATCACCTTGAAGCCTGAAAGATCACCGAACTTGAACGGCAGCAAGCCGAGTTGCTCCTGGACCGGGGCCGGCCGGAACGTGACGCTCGCGAGCATCTTGCGAATGACCGCGTCGGTGTAAACAGAGAAGGCCGCTTCGGGCACCTCCACATTGACCAGCGTCGTGAGATTTTGAACCGATCCTCCGACCGCCTGTGCGAGCAAGGACCATCGATATATTTTGACACCGTTTTGCTGCGCGCTGCCGCTGATCAGAAAGCCGATGCCGCTTTCGAATGGAAAGCTTTCCCGTTTCACATCCTGGAGTTCTTGCGGAAGCCTGGTAAAGGCCGCGGCTTCGAGTTCCGGATATGCGCTGGCAGGCAGGTCGAGGATTGCGATGATGACCTTGCGGTCGAGGTCTTCGAACCCCGGAAGTCGGTCGCTCAGTTTCAGATCACCGGGCGGTTCCAGCCCAACCCGCAGGCCGGGCGGGAAGACAGGTCCGGCTGCGATAGCGGGGGCCAGGCCCAGGCCCGGGACCAGGCCAAAGACTACACCGGTCCAGGCTGCAAACAGGCAGAAGAGCAGGCGGTACAATATGGGCAAAAGCACTTTCCTAAGGGATTGCAGGGCGTGACCTAGCCGGCCTTACCCGGCGCGGCAATGGCCCGATAACCATTCAAAAGGCTTGCGGCCGGCCACTCGCGATTTCGTGACCGGCTGTCTTGCGGCCCCCGGGCGCTCTCCTATATGAGCCAGTAAGCCGCAAAACTGCGGTGAATCGCGTATCCAGGGGGCTGGATCGGGGGTCTGCGGATGAGCCGCTGACATTCCCACTCGGGCGCCAAGCGGCCCGGCCGGCCTGCCGCAATTGAGAGGAAGAACCATGGGCAAGGTCATCGGCATCGACCTCGGCACAACCAATTCGTGCGTCGCCGTCATGGAAGGCAAGACGCCGAAAGTCATCGAGAACGCCGAAGGCATGCGCACGACGCCTTCGATCGTAGCCTTTACGGACGATGGCGAGCGTCTCGTCGGCCAGCCGGCCAAACGCCAAGCTGTAACCAATCCGGAAAAGACCATTTTCGCGGTCAAGCGCTTGATCGGCAGGCGCTACGAGGACCCGATGGTCGAGAAGGACAAGAAGCTTGTCCCTTACAAAATTACCAGAGCTTCGAACGGCGACGCCTGGGTCGAGGCGGATGGCAAGACCTATTCGCCCTCGCAGATCTCCGCTTTCATTCTGCAAAAGATGAAGGAGACGGCCGAGGCTTATCTCGGGCAGAAGGTCGAGCAGGCCGTCATCACCGTTCCAGCCTATTTCAACGACGCGCAACGTCAGGCCACTAAGGACGCTGGCAAGATCGCCGGCCTTGAAGTGCTGCTCATCATCAACGAGCCGACCGCGGCCGCGCTCGCTTACGGTCTCGACAAGCAAAAGACCGGCACCATTGCCGTCTACGATCTTGGCGGCGGCACCTTCGACATTTCGATTCTCGAGATCGGTGACGGCGTGTTCGAGGTGAAGTCCACGAACGGCGATACGTTCCTGGGCGGCGAAGACTTCGATATGCGGCTGGTCAACTATCTCGCCGACGAATTCCAGAAAGAGCAAGGCATCGACCTGCGTCGCGACAAGCTTGCGCTGCAGCGTCTCAAGGAATCAGCCGAAAAGGCGAAAATCGAACTCTCGTCGACGACGCAGACCGAGATCAATCTGCCGTTCATAACGGCGGACGCTTCGGGTCCAAAACACCTGACCATGAAGCTCACACGCGCCAAGTTCGAGGCATTGGTCGACGATCTCATCCAGAAGACGATTCAGCCCTGCAAGCAGGCCATCAAAGACGCCGGCGTCTCCGCGGCGCAGATCAATGAGGTCGTGCTGGTCGGCGGCATGACGCGCATGCCGAAGGTGCAGGAGGTCGTGAAGCAGCTGTTCGGCAAGGAGCCGCACAAGGGCGTCAATCCGGATGAAGTGGTTGCCGTCGGCGCCGCTATTCAGGCTGGCGTACTGCAAGGCGACGTCAAGGACGTGCTGTTGCTCGACGTGACCCCGCTTTCGCTCGGCATCGAGACGCTGGGCGGCGTGTTCACCCGTATCATCGATCGCAACACCACGATCCCGACCAAGAAGTCGCAGGTATTCTCGACTGCCGAGGACAATCAGAACGCGGTCACCATCCGGGTGTTCCAGGGCGAGCGCGAGATGGCGGCCGACAACAAGATGCTTGGCCAGTTCGATCTGGTCGGTATCCCGCCGGCGCCGCGTGGCGTGCCGCAGGTCGAAGTCACCTTCGACATCGACGCCAACGGCATCGTCAATGTCCAGGCCAAGGACAAGGCGACCGGCAAAGAGCAGCAGATCCGCATTCAGGCGTCGGGCGGGTTGTCCGAAGCCGACATCGAAAAGATGGTCAAGGATGCGGAATCGCATGCTGAGGAGGACAAGAAGCGCAAGGCTGCGGTCGAGGCCAAAAACCACGCCGAAGCACTCGTGCACTCAACCGAGAAGGCACTGGCCGAACATGGCTCGAAGGTCGGCGATGCCGAGCGAAGTGCGATCGAGAACGCCATCGCCGATCTGAAAGAGGCGCTCAAGGGCGACGACGCTACGGCTATTCAGGCCAAGACCAATACCTTGGCGCAGGCCTCGATGAAGCTCGGCGAAGCCATGTACAAACAGCAGCAGGAAGCGCAAAGCGCTCCGGGTGCCGGCGGCGATGGTGCGGCCCCCGGCGAGAAAAAAGAAGATGTCGTCGATGCGGAGTTCACCGAGGTCGACGACGACAAAAAGAAATCCGCCTGATCGCAGGGCGCGAGCCATGCGCAGGTCACCCGCGAAATATGCCACCCCCGGGCACGTGCCCGGGGGTGCATCTTTGCAGGGACGATGGGTGGCCGAATCAAGTACGGCTGTCCGGTGAATTAGGGCGGAACGGATGTCCAAGCGCGACTACTACGAGATCCTGGGCGTTACGCGCACCTGCAGCGAGGTCGAGCTCAAGGGGGCTTTCCGCAAGCTTGCCATGCAGCATCACCCGGACCGCAATCCGGGGAACAAAGAGTGCGAGCATCGCTTCAAGGAGATCAACGAGGCCTACGACATCCTCAAAGACGGCGACAAGCGTGCCGCGTACGACCGCTTCGGTCATGCGGCCTTCGAGCAAGGCGGGATGGGCGCGCATGGCTTCGGCGCCGATTTCGGGTCGACGTTCGCCGATATCTTCGAGGGCATATTCGGAATGGGATCCACGCGCGGGCGCGGCTCCAGCCGTGAGCGTGGTTCCGACCTGCGGTACAATATGGAGATCAGCCTCGACGAGGCTTTTACCGGCAAAACCGCACAAATTCGCATACCGACGTCGGTGACCTGCGAGGCATGTTCGGGCAGTGGCGCCAAGGCTGGAACGAAGCCGAAACCGTGCGCGACGTGCGGCGGGGCGGGCAAAATCCGGCACGCACAGGGCTTCTTCACACTCGAGCGGACGTGCCCGACCTGCCATGGCCGCGGGCAGGTGATAGACGACCCCTGCAAGGTCTGTGGCGGCGGCGGGCGCGTCACACGCGAGCGCACGCTGTCAGTCAATATTCCAGTTGGAGTAGAAGACGGGACCCGCATTCGGCTTGCGGGCGAGGGCGAGGCCGGGTTACGCGGTGGCCCGGCCGGCGATCTTTATATTTTCCTGGAAGTTGCGCCGCACGAGTTTTTTCAGCGTGATGGCGCGGATTTGCATTGCCGCGTGCCGATCTCGATGAGCAGCGCTGCGTTGGGCGGCGAATTTGAAGTCCCGGCGATCGATGGCAGCAAGGTGAGGGTTAAAATGCCGGCCGGAACCCAAACCGGACGCCGTTTCCGCCTGACCGGCAAAGGTATGCCGGTCCTGCGGTCGAAACAAACCGGCGACATGTACGTTCAAGTGGCGGTAGAAACGCCGCAAAATCTAACGAAACGCCAGCGTGAATTGTTGGCGGAGTTCGAAAAGCTGTCATCTGAGGCGACCCAACCGGAATCGACTGGATTCTTCAGCCGAGTCAAAGAGTTTCTTGACACTCTTGGAAGCCGGGGCAGCCAATCTGGCTGACCTATCTTGACCCTCCGCCTTGGTCGCTATACCCGTTTATGTTGCGGCGAGGCCCGCCGCCTGTACGCGTGACCTCGCAATGCCATCACACACATTCGCCCGCGTCGAAAAAAAGAATCTGCGTCTCGACGACGAGGTGCAGTTCATCCGCTCTTGGATAGAGAAGCCTCTGTCGACCGGCGCCGTGATGCCGTCGAGCCGGATACTCGCCCGCGCCATGGCCCGTTGTGTCGATCCGAAATCGGAAGGCCCCGTGATCGAGCTTGGTCCCGGCACCGGTCCGGTCACCGAAGCGCTTGTCAGACAGGGTATCGATCCGGCGCGGCTGATTCTGGTCGAATTCAATCCTGATTTTTGCCGGCTGCTACGTTCGCGTTATCCGCAGGCGACCGTGGTGCAAGGCGACGCCTACCGGCTACGGCGCCTGCTTGAAACGCATGTGAGCCAACCGGCCGCCGCGATGGTGTCTGGTCTTCCATTGGTCACCAAACCGCTGCGGACGCGCCTGCGCCTGATTTCCGACGCGATGACGCTGCTGGCGCCGGGCGCGCCGTTCGTGCAATTCACGTATGCGATGTTGCCGCCAATTCCGAAAAAGCTGCCCGGTGTGCGGGCGGAAGCGTCAGAGCTGATCTGGATGAACCTGCCGCCGGCTCGCGTGTGGGTCTATCGCGGCCGCTGATGCTGTGGTGTCATCGCCCGCGAAAGCGGAGCCGATGATGCCGACCCCCAAAATTCTCGTTCTGCCAGGCTCGACCCGCGCCGGCTCGCATAATGTCAGGCTGGCGGCGTTGGCGGCGAAAGAGCTGACGCTGCTTGACGTCGATGTTACCCGCATTTCTCTTGCCGACTATCCGCTGCCGATCTACGAGGCTGATCTCGACGCGCGCGAGGGCCAGCCGCTCAACGCGATCAAGCTCAAACAAATGATCATGGCGCACCATGGCGTGTTCATTGCCAGCCCCGAATACAGCGCATCGGTCACCCCGATGCTCAAGAACGCCATCGATTGGGTATCGCGGGTGCGTGAACGTGGTGACCCGACCTATGCCGCTTTCAAGGGCCGCGTTTTTTCGATCGCATCGGCCTCTCCCGGCCGCGCCGGCGGCCTCCGCTCGTTGATGGCTCTGCGTCAAATTCTCGAACTCGGCTGTGGCGCCCTGGTGATTCCCGAACAAGTGGCGATCCAGCGCGCCGACCACGCCTTCGACGAGATGGACAATATTGCGGATCTTGGCACCGCCAATCTGTTTCGTGCGCAGCTTGAGCGGTTGGTGGAAATGGCGCGGCTGATGCTGCGGGGAGGATGACGTGTCATTGGACGCGCGCGAACGGCTGATCGTGGCTCTCGACGTGCCGTCGGTAAAGGCGGCCGAGGCCATGGTGGCGCGGCTCGGCGAGTCGGTGCAATTCTACAAGATCGGATACCAGCTCGCCTTTGCCGGCGGTTTACCGCTTGTCCCCGGTTTGGTTGCCGCCGGCAAGCAGGTGTTCCTCGATCTCAAGCTGCACGATATCGCCAACACAGTCGCAAAGGGTGTCGAGAGCGTCGCGCAGCTCGGCGCGACCTTTCTGACCGTTCATGCTTATCCGCAAACCATGAAGGCGGCGGTCGAGGGCAAGCGCGGATCCAAGCTGCGCATCCTCGCAGTGACCGTGCTCACCTCCTATGACGACGCCGATCTTGTCGCCGCGGGTTACGAGCTCAAGGTGAAGGAGCTCGCCGCCGCACGCGCGGCTCAGGCGCGCGACGCAGGCGTCGACGGCCTCGTTTGCTCGGCGGAAGAGGCGGCAGCCCTCCGCGGCATCGCGGGTCCCGGGATGGTGCTGGTGACTCCCGGGATTCGGCCGGCGGGCAGCGCAAGCGGAGACCAGAAACGGATAATGACGCCGGCGCGGGCGATAAGCGCCGGCGCCGATTATCTGGTGGTCGGACGCCCGGTGATAGAGGCTGGCGATCCCAAAGCGGCAGCCGATGCGATCGTCGCCGAGATCAAGCAGGCACAAAGTCAAAGGAGGGCGTGAGAATGGCCAAGGGCTACTGGATCGGCCGCGTCGATGTGAAGAACGATGAGGGCTACAAACCCTATGCCGCCGCTAATGCGGCGATCTTCAAGAAATTTGGCGGACGTTTCGTAGTCCGCGCCGGCAAGTTCGAATGTCCGGAGGGCGCAGCACGGTCGCGCAATGTGGTGATCGAATTTCCCGACTATGCCAGCGCGCTGGCCTGCTATCGCTCGCCCGAATATCAAGCGAACATCAAGGTGCGTCAGCCGCATTCGACGGCCGATATCGTTATTATTGAGGGCTACGACGGTCCTCAGCCGTAGTGCCTTTTGCACCCTAGCGCGCTATACCCACGCCAGTTCCGGAGGTGAACCCATGGCCGAGATGCGGCTTGTGGTCGCCGGGGCCGGTGGACGGATGGGCCGCACGCTGGTCAAAGCGATCGCCGACAGCAAGGAATTTGCGCTCGCGGGCGCGCTGGAAGACGCGCGCTCCCCGTTGATCGGCTGGGACTCCGGCACGCTCGCTGGTCTTTCCGAGAATGGCATCAAGCTGGTTGGCGACGCCGCGCCATTGCTAGCGAAGGCCGACGGCATCGTCGATTTTACGGCACCAGTCGCGACCGTTGCCTTCGCGGCGCTCGCAGCCAAGGCGGGCAAGGTGCATATTTTGGGTACGACCGGCTTGAGCGCAGCCGATGACGCGAAGATCAAGGACGCCGCAAAAAGCGCGGTGATCGTCAAGTCGGGCAATATGAGCCTCGGGGTCAACCTGTTGGCGGCACTCACGAAACGGGTGGCCAAGACGCTCAACAGCGCTTTCGACATCGAAATCCTGGAGATGCATCACAACCAGAAGGTCGACGCGCCTTCGGGCACGGCCCTGCTGCTTGGCCGGGCAGCAGCAGAGGGTCGTGGGCTCGACCTCGAGAAGCATTCGGCCAGGAGCCGTGACGGCCACACTGGCGCGCGCAAGGCTGGCGACATTGGTTTCGCCACCTTGCGTGGCGGCACCGTCGTTGGCGAGCACACTGTTATTTTCGCTGGCCCGGCCGAGCGCCTGGAGCTCACGCACAAGGCCGAAGACCGCATGATCTTTGCGCGCGGCGCACTGCATGCGGCGCTGTGGGCGCGCAACCAGAAGCCGGGACTTTATTCGATGATGGACGTTCTTGGACTGAAGGACTTCTGAGGGGAGCAATGACCGACCGTCTTCTTGTGCTTGTACGTCATGGCCAAAGCGACTGGAACCTGAAAAATCTGTTCACCGGCTGGCGCGACGTTGATCTGACCGAGAAAGGCGTTGCGGAAGCGCGCGAAGCCGGCCGCAAGCTGAAAGCGCAAGGGATCAAATTCGATGTGGCGTTCACGTCGGCGCTCATACGCGCGCAGCGCACGCTCGATTTGATGCTCGCCGAACTGGGCCAGACGAAAATTCCGGTGCTCAAGGACCAGGCGCTCAACGAACGCGATTACGGAGACCTCGTCGGACTCAACAAGGATGACGCCCGGAAGAAATGGGGCGAGGAGCAGGTGCACATCTGGCGCCGATCCTACGATGTTGCGCCGCCAGGCGGCGAGTCTTTGCGCGACACCGCTGCGCGCGTTCTGCCTTACTACATCCGGGAGATCCTGCCGCGTGTGCTGCGCGGCGAACACGTCTTGGTGTCGGCGCATGGCAATTCGTTACGCGCGCTGGTCATGGTGCTCGACAAGCACACGCCCGACAGCATCACCAAGCTTAATCTGGATACCGGCGTACCGATGATCTATCGACTGAACGCGGATTCGACTGTCGCCTCGAAGCTCGATCTGGCGGCCTGACTACGCGGTTCCCGCCATCCCCGCTTCCCAGCCGAGCATCGCGCGTTTGCGCGTGATGCCCCAGTGATAGCCGGTCACGTCGCCATCCTTGCCGATGACGCGGTGGCACGGCACCACAAAACAGATCGGGTTCTTGCCGACCGCGGCGCCAACGGCACGCGCACCTTTCGGAGAGCCGGCCTTGGCGGCGAGGTCCGAGTAGGTGGTGAGCTTGCCCATCGGGATGTCGAGCAATTTTTCCCACACGCGCACTTCGAAGTCCGTGCCGATCAGCACGACGCGCAGCGGCTGATTTTTACGCCAGAGTGCCGGATCAAAAATGCGCCGCGCCGTCGCCGCCGTCGCCGCGAAATCTTCCACGTAACGCGCTTTCGGCCAACGCGCGCGCATGTCCCTCAGCGCAGCACGCTCCTTGCCGGCATCGGCGAGGCCGAGACCTGCCAACCCGCGCGGCGTGGTCATGACCAACGCCATGCCGAAAGGACAGGGGTGAAAACCGTAAGTGATGACCAGGCCTTCGCCGCCCGCCTTCCACTCTCCCGGCGACATTGCCTCGTGCGTGACGAACAGATCGTGCAGCCGTCCTGGACCGGAAAGGCCGACTTCGTAGGCGGTATCGAGCACGCTCGCGGATGAGCGGAGCAGCTCGCGCGCATAATTGAGCGTCAGCGCCTGCAGGAAGGCTTTCGGCGTCAGGCCGCACCAGCGGCGAAACAGGTGGTGAAGATCGGTCGAGGATACGCCGGCGGCGTCGGCGATCACGTCGATTTCCGGCTGGGCGCGCCAGTTGCCACGGATATGGGCGATCGCGCGCCGGACGATGTCGTAATCGGCCGCCGCCGTGGACAATGGGGCGAGTTCGGGGAACCGGTCGGCGAAGGCTACTTTTGGGAGTGTCATGGTCATAGCCGCAATCTAGTCGCAGCACGGGTGCCGAACCACCCGATTCCTGTCTACTCGAAAACTGTCCTTGTCGGCCCGCGCCGCGCCTCGCTCAGCGCATGTCCGAGTTCCTTGGCGAAGCTCGCCTTTTCGTCGGGTCCGAGAAAGCCCGCAATCGTCAGCTTTTTCCCGCGCGAAACCAGAAAAAGCCGGTCGATGCCGAACTCTTCCAACTCGACCTTGTCGAGCTGGACCCAGAGCGGATTGAGCGCCCATTCGCGGACACGGCCGAGATGGCTCACCTTGCGAACCTTGAGGACCGACGGCGTCACCGTGACTTGCTCGTAAGCCTCCGCGTGCCGGTAGTTGAGCCGGAACGCCCAATAGAGCAGCAGCACGTCGAGACCGAAGAAACCAAGGACCGGCCAGGCTCCGATGATCAAAAACAGCATGCCGGTCACGAAGCTGATACCCCCGAACAGCACCATCAGAATCAGAAACCCAACGCGGCCGAGCGAGCGGTGCGGCGTCAAAGTTGCCGAAAAGATCGTGGGTTCGAGATCGGTGGCGTTGTCGGTGATCATCGCGCTCAGTATACCGAAATCATGGTGAAAAAGCCCGGCGGTAAAGCTTCGACCAAAACGAAGAGGCGAAAGGCGCCTAAGCCAAAGCGCGCCAAGCCAAAGAGTACCAAGTTAAAGCCCACATCCGAGCGTGCGACGGCCGATGCCGCGGCCGCGGCAGGCGCATTGCCGCAATGGACCGAGGCGCAGGTTGCGGAAGCGTTCCGCCGCTTCAAGGCCGCGAACCCGGAACCGAAGGGCGAACTGCAACATATCAATCCATTTACGTTGCTCGTTGCGGTCGTGCTCTCGGCACAAGCGACCGACGCCGGCGTCAACAAGGCAACGCCCGCGCTGTTTGCACTGGCCGACACGCCGGAAAAAATGGCCGCGCTCGGCGAAACTCGCGTGCGCGATTTCATCAAGACCATCGGGTTGTTTCGCACAAAGGCCAAAAACGTCGTCGCGCTGTCGCAGAAGCTTATGGCCGAGCATGCCGGGCAGGTGCCGCGCTCGCGCGAAGCGCTGGAGGCGCTGCCGGGCGTCGGCCGCAAGACGGCCAATGTCGTGCTCAATATTGCTTTCGGCGAGCCGACGATTGCGGTCGATACCCACATCTTCCGTGTCGGCAATCGCACCGGCATGGCCCCGGGCAAGACCCCGTTCGAGGTCGAGACGAAACTGGAACAGGTGGTGCCGGCGGAATACAAGCGCCATGCCCACCATTGGCTTATTCTGCATGGACGCTACACTTGCGTGGCACGCAAGCCGCTATGTGAGAAATGCGTCATCAGCGACCTGTGCCAATGGCCGGGGAAAACGGCCGTATAGAGTGACGCCGGGAGAGTGCGTATGGAAGGTTCGGCGACAGCCAAAGCGCGCGAACTCATTCGCCGGGATGCGACAGAATGTCTGCGTCGCGCCGGATTGCCTGGCAAATCCGCGGCAACATGGGTCAAGGCGAAGCCGCGCGTCACCGGCAACTTCAAGCGCGATGCCGCGGTTGGCACAAAATTCTGGCGCGGCGGCGCCGATCTGCTCGCCAGGCTGCCGAAAAAGCCGGCGCGGACAATCGCGCAGCAGGATGCGGCGGATCTCATCCTCGCCGATTGCCGGCGTGCACGGGAGGATTTCCTCACGCGCCATGCCGATACTGTCTATCGCAAGCTGACGAAAAATCTCGAGGTCTTCGCGCGTGTGGACGATCTCGTCTATGAGGCCGGAAAACTCGTGCCAGGTCTGACACCGACGCACAAGCAAGTCGATGCCGAAAGTGCCTTGATGCAAGGCGAGAAGGACGGCCTCGAAGTCGATCAAGGCATTTTCCTGGCGCAGGTGCTCGCCGTGCCCGACGCCGGCATGCATCTTTGCCAGGCGATGCTCCTGCCGAAAATGGAAGCGGTCGCGCGCGGAGGCGATTTCATTAAAGGCGGCGTCGTGGACTTCGGCCCGGCCAGGGTGGAGCGGCGGGGAAAATCGGCGATTGTCACGGTGCACAATCCGCGTTTCCTCAACGCGGAAGATGACGACACGCTCGACGATACGGAAACCGCGGCCGATATCGCCATCCTCGATCCGCTAAGCGAAATTTGCGTCCTGCGCGGCGACGTCGTCGATCACCCGAAATACAAAGGCCGCAACATTTTCTCCGCCGGAATTAATCTGACCCATCTTTATCGCGGCAAGATTCCCTACCTCTGGTACATCCGCCGGGACATGGGCATCGTCAACAAGATGATGCGCGGCCTCGCGCTTGGCACGCGTAGCGCCGACGAGATCCACGGCGGCACGCGCGAAAAGCCCTGGCTCGCGCAGCTCGATGTTTTCGCCATCGGCGGGGGCTGCCAATACCTGCTTGCGATGGACTATGTCGTTGCGGGAAGCGATGCCTATATGACATTGCCCGCGCGCAAGGAGGGCATCATTCCGGGGGCGGCCAATCTGCGTCTCACGCGTTTTGTCGGCGCGCGGGCCGCACGCCAGGCGATCATGATGGGCCGTCGCTTCGAGTGCGATAGCCCCGAAGGCCGCATGATTTGCGATGTCATTGTGCCGCCCGACCAGGTCGAGCAGGCGGTGAACAAGGTATGCGACGATTTCACTTCGTCGGGCGTGGTCAGTGCCGCGAGCAACCGGCGTGCCTTCCGCGTCGGCGAAGAACCGCTCGATACATTCCGCCGCTACATGGCGGTTTATTGCCGCGAACAGGCCTATTGCCATTTCAGCCCGGCACTGATCGCCAATCTCGAAAAACACTGGAACGCCGCGCAGCGAAAAATCTAGTTTCGTAATTGGCAGTGCAGGGGAAGCGTATGCCGCGTTTGCAGCTTAAGGGCATCAACCTCGCGCCGCGCCGCGATAGCTTCGATCCGATCGAAATCGCCTCACGCGACGAGATCGGCGCGCTTCAACTCAAACGGCTGAAATGGACGCTCAACCATGCGTATAATAGCGTCGCGCACTACAAGAAGGCGTTCGACAAGGCCGGCGTGCACCCCGATGACCTCAAATCGCTGAGCGACCTGCAGAATTTTCCGTTCACCAGCAAAGACGATCTGCGCAGTCATTATCCCTTTGGCATGTTCGCTATTCCGCGCGATCAGGTGCTGCGCGTGCATGCCTCGTCCGGCACGACCGGCAAGCCGACCGTCGTTGGCTACAGCCGGCACGATCTCGAAACCTGGGCTGATCTCATGGCGCGCAGCATGCGCGCGGCCGGCTGCCAGCCCGGAATGCTGGTGCAGAATTCGTACGGCTATGGCCTGTTCACGGGCGGGATTGGCTTCCACTACGGGGCCGAGCGGCTCGGCATGACGGTGGTGCCGGTGTCCGGCGGCATGACCGAACGGCAGGTGCGTTTGGTCTCGGATTTCAAACCGGACGTCATCTTCGTCACGCCGAGCTACCTGCTCTCGATTCTCGATGAATTCCGCGTGCAGGGCGTCGACCCGCGCCAATCATCGCTCAAGATCGCGATGTGCGGCGCGGAGCCTTGGACCAATGCCATGCGTGCGGAGATCGAGGACGCCTTCGATCTGCACGCCATCGACAACTACGGGCTGTCGGAAATCATCGGTCCCGGAGTTTCGTGCGAATGCATCGAGAGCAAGGACGGCCCGCATATCTGGGAGGATCATTTTTATCCGGAAGCGATCGATCCGGCGACCGGCAAGCCGCTGCCGGATGGAGAGGTCGGCGAGCTGGTCTTCACGACACTGACCAAGGAAGCAATGCCGATCGTGCGCTATCGCACCCGCGATCTCTCGCGCCTGCTGCCGGGCACGGCGCGCTCCATGCGCAGGATGGAGAAGGTTATGGGTCGTTCCGACGACATGATGATTGTGCGCGGCGTCAACGTATTTCCGAGCCAGATCGAAGAGATCATCCTCAAGGACGAGCGGCTGTCTCCCCATTTCGTGATCGAGCTTCGCCGCGCCGAGCGGCTCGATGAAATTACCGTTGTCGTCGAGTCACGACCTGACGCGGACAACGGCGTTTTTGCCGCATGCGACCGCGATCTCGCGCACCACATAAAGGCCATGGTCGGGGTCACTGCGACAGTGCGGACCGTCAAACCCGGCACTGTCGAACGCTCCATCGGCAAGGCCAAACGGGTCATCGATCTGCGGTCAAAGGGCTGATCGTGAGCGCGCTCTCTCGATCAGTTCGGTCTTCTTGCCCGACATTTTCTTGTGAATGTGCACCATGAAGGCCATGGCGAAGATCGGGGTCGCCAGGTTGACGACCGGTATCGACACGAATGCGGCGATGAACATGCCCGCCAGGAAAACGTAAACCGAGTTGGCCTTGCGCATGGCCTTTGCCTCGTATGGCGGGCGAAAACGCATGGCGGCGAGTTCGAAATATTCGCGGCCCAGCAGGTAGGAATTTGCGAGGTAAAGGATGATCACGCCGAGCCCCGCGAACAATACAAACGGCAACGCGCAGAGATAAACCAGAAGCGCCAGCGCGGCGATTTTCAGACCTTCAAATAACGCGCGAAAAAACGGCAGGGCCCGCCCGGGCGCGTCGGCCGGATAGCTCTCGTGCTCGACGACATCGGCGATCTCGTCAACGAAGAAGCTGCCGGCGAAAGCGGTCACCGCGGGCATGAGGAAAAGCGCGCCGGTGATAATGCCCAATCCCGCCATGATGGACAGAATCCAGGCGAGCGCCGACCAGACCGCGTGCGGCGCGAACCCGGTGGCATGCTCGGCCCAATTGGCGCCGGTCTCCGCCCAGGCCGACAGGAACCGCTGCATGAGGATGCCGATGATCGTGATCGTCAGAAGTGCGAGTCCGACCGCCTTGAGCAGCACGCGCCGCAACGCGGGTGCGAACATCTGCGAAAGCGCTTTGATGGCTGCCTCGATCATGCCGGTGAGGTAAGCCCGGCCGCGGCGCAGGGCAAGCCCGGCCTTATGCTGCCGGCGAGAGTGTGTCGTCGTCTGCGGGCACGAGCGCGATGATCTCGTCGGCGTCGGTGGCAGGCAGATCGGCCCAGGCCATCGCCTTGTAGTCGAAGCCGCGGACAATGGTCGGCTTCACCACCTCAAAATAGGGCGAGATATCGAAATCGCGCGGTGCGTAGAGCGATGAGTGCCTGATTTCCAGAATCTCCTGGCGTGCCGCTTCGCTTTCCAGGCGCGTCACCTTCGGCAGGATCGGATAACGCACTCTCTCGAACGCCTGAGCGATCAGCGCCGAGCAGATAATGCGCGTGGGATGGCCGGATCCGAGCGCCATCATGCGGCGGCGCCAGCGTTGCGGCACCGGCATGGGGAAAAGATAGCGCAACAGATCGATGATGTTCTTGAGGTCATAGTCGAAGCCTATGCGCTCAGCCGCATAGGCGCAGACCCGCGCCCGGTCTTCGTCGTCGAGCTGGGTAGGCCGGCAAATGCGGGTGTGAAAGCGCGCATATTTCGACAGCGGCGCGGCGACCACGCCTTGCCCGATGTTGGCTTCGACCAGCACCAGCGGTTCGCCATCGGCGGTGGCGCGGTCGCCGATGGGACCGACGTAAAGCGCGGCATGCGACCATGTGGATTGGGTGAGGTATTTAATGACGCCGGAAATGTGGTTGTTGCCTTCGACCAGTAAAACGTCGCCGGGCTGCAGGGTTGCGCGCAAAGCATCCGGATCGGACGGCGTGAACGGCTCGTAGCCTTGCGCCGGCTTTTCCAGATAGTGGGCGAGAAAGCGCCCGACCCCGTCGACCATCCAGCTCATGACCGGCCCTCGGCGCCAGTTCTTGGCGCTTCCTGGCGCTCAAGACGTTTCCCCTCGCGAAGCGTTGGTTCCCCGCGATGTCTCTTTAATGGGCGAATTTAGTGAGAAGTCATTGCAATTTAGTTCATCGCTTGTGAGGCTTGCGGGATCCTGCGCCGGCGTTACCAATTGTTAGCCATAAAATTTGCCGCATCTCGTGCGTTGATGCATTCTCCCGTCTCGCCCGGAAAGAAATTGGATACCATGTCGGGGCTTAGCCGACGCTCGTTTCTCGCCGCTTCGGCGGCTGTTGTCGCCGCGCCGTCGTTTGCGCGCGCGCAGATGGCAACGGATGTCGACGTGGTGATTGTCGGCGCGGGCGCGGCGGGTATCTCCGCGGCACGCCGTGTGCTTGCAGCCAACCGCCGCGTCATCCTGCTGGAAGCCACGAACCGCCTCGGCGGCCGGTGCACCACGGACTCGGCAATTTTCGGCATGCCGTTCGATCTTGGCGCGCACTGGATTCACCGGCCCGATGGAAATCCGCCCGGTGGCCCGATTTCGAATGGTGGAATCGATATTTACGCGGCACCGCGCGGACAGATTGTGCGCGTCGGCCCGCGCAATGCGCGCGATTCAGAACTTGAAGGTTTTGTCGCCGCGCTGGTGCGTGCCCGGCGCGCCATTGTCGATGCGGGACGGGGCAAAGCGGATGCGCCGGCTGCAAGCGCGCTACCCGGCGATTTGGGCGCCTGGCGGTCAACGGTTGAGTTCGCGCTCGGTCCTTATGTTTGCGGCAAAGACCTCGCATCGGTTTCGACCGGCGATCTTGCGCGAATGCCGGAACGCGATCGGGATGCGTTCTGCCGGCAGGGCTATGGCGCGCTCCTTGCAAAGCTCGCTGCGGGGCTGCCCGTGCAGTTGTCAACGCCGGTGACGCGCATTGAATGGGACCGCGGCAGCGTCGATGTCGTGTCTGGGAAAGGTTCTGTCCGGGCGCGCGCGGCGATCGTGACGGTGTCGACCAACGTGCTTGCTTCCGGCAAGATCGAATTCAAGCCGGAACTGCCCAAGCGTCAGCTTGATGCCGCTGCCGCCCTCTCGCTCGGCAGCTACGATCACATCGCCTTCGACATGCCGCGCAATCCCCTCGGTCTTCAACGCGACGATCTCGTGTTCGAGCAATCGTCGGGCCCGCGCACGGCCGCACTGCTTGCCAACGTATCTGGCACTGCTTTGCACGTGGTTGAGGTTGCTGGTGATTTCGGCCGCGATCTCTCTAAAAAAGGCGGCGTGGCGATGACCGAATTTGCCGGCGACTGGATCGCGTCACTGTTTGGCGCCAACGCGAAAAAGGCGATCAAGCGCAGCTATGCCACCCGCTGGAACGAGGAACCATTTGTTCTCGGTGCAATGTCGGTGGCCGCGCCTGGCGGCGGGGATGCACGCCGGATTTTGGCGGAGCCGCTTGGACGTGTCTGGCTTGCGGGGGAGGCTTTGCATGAAACGCAATGGGGCACGGTCAATGGCGCGTGGGATTCAGGCCAGCGCGTTGCCGACGCGGCCCTGCGGCAGATAGGAGCGCTGAAGAAGCCCGAAGAAGACAGGCCGCCGCAGCGATCGCGCCAGCGACGCAGCAGGCGCGGCCGGGACGACTGACAGTGGCGCAGGCAAAGGCGCTCATCGCGTGGTCGAGCGGCAAGGACAGTGCATGGGCGCTGCACGAAACGCGTCGCAGGGGGGATTTCGATATCGTCGGCGGTTTGACGACGGTGACTGACACTTTCGGCCGCATCAGCATGCACGGTGTCCGCGAGGAATTGTTGCGGGACCAGCTTGACGCCGCCGGTCTGGCTGCGATCGTCGTATACATTCCATTTCCGTGCTCGAACGAAATCTATGAGCGGAGAATGACGGCTGCGATGGACGATGCTCGCGCTTCGGGCGTCACACACATGATTTTTGGCGATCTGTTTCTGGAGGACGTGCGGGAGTATCGCGCGCGACATCTTGCGGGCACCGGTATAACGCCGGTCTTTCCGCTGTGGGGCCTGCCGACCGCGGCGCTGGCGCGCAAGATGATCGACGGCGGCGTGGAAGCTTATCTGTCTACCGTCGATCTCAAAAAATTGCCCGCGATGTTCGCTGGCCGGCGCTTTGACGGCGCCTTGCTAGACGCGCTGCCTGCCGGTACAGACCCGTGCGGCGAGAACGGCGAATTCCACTCGTTTGTATCGGCAGGGCCGATGCTCGCGCGCAAGATCGCCGTCAAAGTCGGGAATACCGTCGAGCGCGATGGGTTCGCTTATGCGGATTTGCTGCCGGGATAATTCTCTCCGGCATGGGCATCCTAAGCCCGCAACACGCCACCCGTGCGTTTCGTGACTTCGGCGACGACCTTTCCGGAAAGTGCATCGATCTCGGCGTCGGTCATCGTCTTCTCGCGCGGCTGGATGGTGACGGCGATAGCGATCGATTTCTTGCCCGGCTCGATGCCTTTGCCTTCATAGACGTCGAACACGAGCACATTGCTGATCAGTTTTTTGTCGGCGTTTTGCGCAGCGCGCACGATGTCGGCTGCTTTCACTGCACTGTCGACCACGAAAGCGAAATCGCGGTCGACCGGCTGGAACGGCGACAGCTCGAGAAGCGATTTCGCGCGCGTGGGCCTTGCCTTTGGCTCGGGGATATTTTCGAGGACCAGCTCGAAGGCGACCAGCGGCCCTTCAGCTTTGAGTCCGGCGATGACGCGCGGATGCAATTCGCCGAAGTGGCCGAGGGTGTTTTGCGGGCCGATCTGGATCGTGCCGCTGCGGCCGGGGTGGTACCAGGCCGGGCCGCCCGGCGCGACTTGCAGCGCCTGCATCGGGGCGCCCGCCGCCGCGAGAACGGCAAAAGCGTCCGCCTTCGCATCGAAAACATCGACGGGCCCGGTCTTGTTTGACCAATGACGTCCACTACCGGAGGCCCTGGCGAGCGAGCGCCGCACGCCGCTTGCGGCTGTAAGCTGGTCTTCCGGCCTGTTGCCTCTGAAGATCTGCCCAACCTCGAACAGCGCCGTATCGGGGAGCCCGCGGTCGGCGTTGCGTTGCGCCGCCATGACGAGGCCCGGAATGAGGCTTGGCCGCATGTCGGACAATTCGGCCGCGATTGGATTGGCCAGCTCAAGGTCCGCCTTGCCGCCGCCGAACAATCGAGCTTCCTGCTTAGACACGAACGACCAGGTAACGGCCTCGAGCAGCCCGCGCACCGCGAGCGCCCGCTTGGCCTTGCGAGTGCGATTCTGGATTGCGGTGAGCACGGACTTGCGCGCATTTTCTCCGCGCGCAAAAGGCGTTGACGGGACGCGATCAACGCCGACGATGCGCACGAGTTCCTCGACGATGTCGGCGCGGCCGTGAATGTCCGGCCGCCACGACGGCACCGCCACTTTCACGCGTTCACCCTGGCCGGCCGCGAAAAATCCAAGCTTCTCGAGGATGCGCCGCGTGTCGGCGAGAGGCAGTTTTAGGCCGGCGATCCGTTGCAATTCGCTCAATGGAAAATCGATAATCTTTTCTTTCGGGGTTGGGTCGCCGGCAACCACGACCTCGGATGCCTGACCGCCACAAAGATCGAGCACCATGTGGGTCGCCAGTTCCAGCCCCGGCACCATGAATGCAGGATCGACGCCGCGCTCGAACCGATAGCGCGCGTCGGAATTGATACCGAGCTTGCGGCCGGTTTGTGCGATGTTGAGTTCGTCCCAAAGCGCCGATTCAATCAGAACGTCGGTGGTTGTGTCAGAGCATCCGCTCGCTTCGCCGCCCATGATACCGGACAGCGACTCAACACCTTTTTCGTCAGCGATCACGCAGGTCGCTTCATCGAGCGTGTAGGTCTTGCCGTCCAGCGCCAGCAGTTTCTCGCCATTCTTCGCGCGGCGCACTGTCAGATTGCCATGCACCTTGGCGGCATCGAACACATGCAACGGCCGGCCGCGATCGAATGTGATGAAGTTGGTAATGTCGACCAGCGCGTTGATTGGCCGCAATCCGATTGCTGTCAGGCGTTTTTGTAGCCAGTCGGGAGACGGGCCGTTCTTGACGCCTTTGACCAGGCGCAATGCAAAAGCCGGACACAGCGAAGGCGTCTTTCCGAAGTCGAGCGTCACCTTGACGGGGCAGGGGAACGTTCCCTTCACCGGCTTCGGGATCTTGTTCTTGTATGTGCCGATAGAGGTCGCTCCGAGATCGCGAGCGATTCCGGAGACGCCGGTACAGTCCGGCCGATTGGGCGTGAGATTGATTTCGATCACAGGATCGCTGCCGCCCGCCCAGTCGACGTAGGGCGTGCCGACCGGCGCATCCGCGGGCAGTTCGATAATGCCTTCGTGGTCGTCGGAAATCATCAGTTCGGCTGCCGAACACAACATGCCGCGGCTTTCGACGCCCCGGATGGTGCCAACCGTGAGCATGATGTTTTTCCCGGGGATGAATGTGCCTGGGGCCGAGAACACGCCCTTCATGCCTGCGCGTGCGTTGGGCGCCCCGCAAACGACCTGAATTGGCTTGCCGTCGCCGATATCGACCATGCAGACCCTGAGTCGATCCGCGTTCGGGTGTTTTTCGGCAGAGATCACCGAAGCAATGACAAAGGGCTTGAGCAGGCTCGCTTTGTCTTCGACGTTCTCGACCTCGAGCCCGATCATCGTGAGTGTCCGGGCAATCTCGGACAGGGGCGCGTCGGTTTCGAGATGCTCCTTTAGCCAGGGCACGGTGAATTTCATGGTGGCTTCCCCGGCGACCAGAAGTACAGAACCGGAAGCAGCACAAAGACCACCATCGTGAAAACGATCGCGGCGCGAATGCAGAAACCATAGAGTTCGGAGCGAATGATCAGCTCGCGGTGAATGATTTCCTGAATGCGATCGCCGGCGGTGTTCATCTCCTGCGCCTGGAAGGCCGACAGGCAACGGAGGCAGCCGAGGGCGATCAACAGGTAAATCGCTATCTCCGAGACAACAATCCCGACCTCGATATCGTTGTCGGCGACGAGCGGGGCGATCAGTCCGAGCCCGGCAATCATCATGGAAGTATGCGTGAGTAGGCCTGTCGCCTTTGCATCGATCGAGGCAAAAGTGCGTGTGGCTTCCGCCGACATGGCCTGGTCGCGCCTGCGCAAGCCGGTTTCGTAATTCTGGATCTTGCGCGCGTCCCAGCCACGCGTCACCAATGCAAAGAATGCGCGGTCGAGCGGCGAACGGACGGGTTCCGGTGCGCTCATGGGCTCAAGCCTCCGGCAAGCGTCGGAAAGTCGAGGGGGCGGAAACCGTAATGCGCGAGCCAGCGCACATCCGCTTCGAAAAACGCGCGCAAATCGTGCATGCCGTACTTGAGCATCGCAATGCGGTCGATTCCCATGCCCCAGGCAAATCCCTGGTACTCATCCGGATCGAGCCCGCAATTGCGGAGCACATTAGGATGCACCATGCCGCACCCGAGGATCTCCAGCCAATCCTCGCCTTCGCCGAAACGGATTTCACCCTTGTCGCGTCTGCACTGAATGTCGACCTCGAGTGATGGTTCGGTAAATGGGAAAAACGACGGGCGAAAGCGCATCTTCACGTTGTCGACTTCGAAGAACGCCTTGCAGAATTCCTCAAGAATCCATTTCAGGTGACCGAGATGCGAGCCCTTGTCGATCACCAGGCCCTCGACCTGATGAAACATCGGCGTGTGGGTCTGGTCCGAGTCGCTGCGGTAGGTGCGGCCAGGGCAGATGACGCGGATCGGAGGCTTTTGGCGAAGCATCGTGCGCACCTGCACCGGCGATGTGTGGGTGCGCAGAAGCAGCCGCGAACCGTCGGATTTTGGCGGAAAATAAAATGTATCGTGCATCTCCCGCGCCGGATGGCCTTCCGGGAAATTCAGCCTGGTGAAGTTGTAATCGTCAGTCTCGATGTCCGGCCCTTCGGCGACGGCGAATCCCATGTCCGCGAAGATAGCCGTGAGTTCATCGGTCACCTGGGTGATCGGGTGCACACGGCCGGCTTCAGCCGGCGTTTCGCGCACGGGTAAAGTGACATCGACGGTTTCGGTGTTGAGGCGGGCGTCAAGCGCGGAGGCGGCCAGCGCGTCTTTAGCCGTCGCGATCGCCGCCGTGACGCGATCCTTCAATCCGTTGATTGCGGGACCCCGGATTTTGCGCTCGTCCGGTGTCATCGTGCCGAGAGTCTTGAGCAAAGCCGACACCGAGCCGCTCTTGCCGATGGCTGCAACGCGAACAGCTTCCAGCGCCGCCTCGTCCTTCGCGGAAGCGACGGCGGTGAGCAGTTCCTTTTCCAGTTGTTCGATGTCGGTCATGACTTAGCGACGAATTTTCGACGGTAATAAGCCGTTGCACCAGCCACCGACAACGATAAGCACCCCCGCCGAAAGCAGCAGCCCGTCGTGCAGCCAGGCACCAAGGATCATCACCAGATCGCCGAATAAACGAACACCTTCGATCGTCCTGGTCATGGTTCGTCCGATGTAATGGCCGAAAGCTGATTCCTTGAGCGGTTCCAGGTCAGCGTAGCGGATGAGCAGCGCCGATGCGATCAGTGGTGGTCCGAAATGCAAGAGCAAGGCGGGCAGCGGTTGGTGAAGCCAGAAAAGATAAAGCGAAACCACCGCCGCAAGAATGTCCGTCGACAGTTTGAGCGGGTGGATCTGGTGGTAAAGCGCCTTTTCCTTCAACGTCATCGGCGCGCCATCGAGCCTTGCCGGTTACGCTGGTAACGCGGCCTTGGCCTTTTCCACGATCGCCTGGAATGCCGCCGGCTCGCGAACGGCGAGATCGGACAGAACTTTCCGGTCGACCGTCAAGCCGGCCTTTGCCAGCCCGGCAATAAACCGGCTGTAGTTGAGGCCGAACGGGCGGACGGCGGCGTTCAGGCGCTGGATCCACAGCGCGCGGAATGTGCGCTTGCGCCGCTTGCGATCACGGAAGGCATATTGGTTCGCTTTTTCTACTGCCTGCTTGGCGATGCGGATCGTATTTTTGCGCCGGCCGTAATAACCCTTGGCTGCTTTGAGGACTTTCTTGTGCTTTGCGTGTGACGTGACACCACGCTTGACGCGGGCCATTGGAATTCTCCGTGCAGTAAGTGCAAATAATCGGCGTGAACAACCGCGCTCGGGCGGTAGTGGAAATGCGGCTACCCGTTCGGCAGCCAGTATTTCTTGATGTTGTCGCCGTCGGTCTTGAACAGCACGCTGGTGCCGCGATGCTCGCGGATTGTCTTGGTGGTCCGCTTGATCATGCCGTGGCGTTTGCCGGACTGCTGGTATTTTACCTTGCCGGTCGCGGTGATCTTGAAGCGCTTTTTAGCGCCCGATTTGGTCTTCAACTTGGGCATTTGGCTCTCCTCATCGGCACGTTGCGGGCACGCCCGCATAGCCGGAAAAAGTGCTCATTGGGCGCGCGTGGCCCTTTGGAGCTGGTGCTCGGGATTGAGCGTTAATCGCCGCCACGGCAGCCCTGACTGGCCGGGCGGCGAATGCGCGGCGTTATGGCAGAGGCGGCCGTGCCATGCAACCACCAGTCTTTGGGCCGATAAACAGCGTCAAAAAAGCAGCGCGCCACCCGCGATCTGCGCATGGCGCGTGCGCTAGCTGGAAATCCAGGCCGCGTATTAGCGCGGCGCCAGGACCATGATCATCTGACGGCCTTCGAATCGCGGTTCCGACTCGACCTTGGCGATTGGTCCGGTATCGGACTTTACCCGGTCCAGCAATTTGAAACCGAGCTCCTGGTGCGCCATTTCACGGCCGCGGAAGCGCAAGGTGATCTTCACCTTGTCGCCTTCCTCGAAAAAGCGCTGCATCGAGCGCATCTTTACCTGATAGTCGTGATCGTCGATCATCGGACGGAGCTTGATCTCCTTGATCTCGACGACCTTCTGCTTTCTGCGGGCTTCCGCCGCCTTCTTCTGCGCCTGGTACTTGTATTTGCCGTAGTCCAGGATCTTGCAGACGGGGGGCGAAGAGTTGGGGGCAATTTCGACCAGGTCGAGCCCCGCTGCCTGCGCCATATCTAGCGCGGCTTGGATGGGTGTGGGGCCATGGTTGTGGCCACTGGCATCGATTAGTTGGACCTCGCGGACGCGGATCTCCTCGTTAATGCGCGGGCCGTCCTTTTGAACGGGCAGCGCGGACTTCATCGGACGACGAATGGCTACTTTCTCCTTTTGCAGTTGCGACAATTCCTTGGCGCAGTCTGCGCGCCCCGGAATAGCGAAAGATTGGTAGAAACCGCGAAGAAGTCAACGCGGTTCCGTCATTATTGTCGATAGTCTGTGCCGGATTTGCACTCAAAGTATTCAAATTGCTCTAATTTCGTCTTGCTTAACCGTATTTGGCCGGATCGGCGCCACCCCCGGCTTTGAGCTTCCCTGCAATCTCGCGGTAAAGCAGCAGCACCTGCTCGGCGACAATGTCAGCGTTGAAATGGCCAAGCACCCAATCACGCCCGCGACGGCCGATCGTGGCGCGGTTGGGCTCCGGCATTGAAAACAATCGCAGCAAGGCTGCCGCCAGTGCCGCATCGTCGCCGGCTTGGAACCGGAATCCTGCAATCCGGCTTTCGGGTACCGCCGGGGCGGTGAGCACGACATCGGTGCCGCCACCAAGATCAGACACAATAACGGGGCGCGCCATCGCCTGTGCTTCGAGGATTGCGCGCTGAACGCCTTCCGGCTGTACCGCCGCCGACACCACGACCGAAGACGCTGCATAGGCGGCCGGCATGTCGGCAACGGGCGCGGCCATACGGATCACGTCCATGGTGCCTGTCGTCAAGACGAGGTCCCACAATTCCCCTGTGTAGCGGGTGCGGCCCCGATCCTCTCCGACGAAGACACATAAGAAATCCTTCAGGCCCATTTCCTTGAGCCGCTTCACGGCCTTCACCACAACATGATGACCCTTGCGCCGTAAAATGCGGCCCGTGATCATGATCACCTTGGTGTCACGCTTGACGCCCCAGATGGCGCGCATCGCTTCAATACGTTCGCGCGTGATGTTTTCCGGATTGAAACGCTCCAGATCGACGCTGCACGGCACGACCGAGATTTTTTCCCACGGCGTGCCGTAGCGATCATTGATCAACTGCGCGATTTGCTCGCTCGATGCCGTAACATAATCACCGCGCGCCATAATGCTGTTGTACAGGCGTTTGAAAAAATTTTGTTCACGAAATCCCTTGTACCAGCTCGTTACAAACGGAACACCACTCGAGCGCGCGGCAATGTACCCGCTCCAGGCCGACGCGCGGCCGAGTGCATGAATTGCGGCGCATCGGCGTTCGCGCACCAGTCGCGTCAGAATGAAAGCGCTGCGCAAGACCACGACCGGGTTGTTGCTCGAAACGTTGAGGGGAATGAACTCGCCGCCGGCTGTAGTCACGTTGGCAACGAGTCGTCCCGCGCGCGATACCACGATCGCATGATGGCCAGCTCCGGAAAGGATCCGTACCAGCTCGACCGCGCCGGCATCGGCCGCACCGCCATCGAGCGTTGGCACGACGATAAGCACGCCGATCGGAGCCTGTGCGGCAGCCGGAACGCGCGGTGCATCTTGCGGCGGAATGCCGTCCGAACTGACGGCGGGGAGGCTCGACATTTCTTCGTCCTCGAAATACCGGCGTTTTCGAGCGCACACGTGGAATTACGCGCGTATGCGAAAAACGAGGTATAGACGCCGAGAAAGACGCCGGCAACGGGTGCCCTTGCATTAAAGCGCATCTTGCGGCGACAAGAAGGCATGTCCATGCCGCAACTGTCGACTTGTTCATGAGCACATCTCGCCTGACCTCTCTCACGGTGAGTGAGTCGCCGCCGGGCCGGGCCGTTGCCGTGCGTATTCGCGAAGGCAGGAGCCCCGGGCTGTTCTGGCTGGGTGGTTTCAAATCCGACATGAAAGGCACAAAGGCGGAAGCGCTCGACCGGTGGGCAGAAAAAGAAGGTCGCGCCTGTGTGCGATTTGACTATTCCGGCCACGGCGAATCGAGCGGTGCGTTCACCGATGGCACGATCGGTCGGTGGCTGGAGGAGTGTGTCGCGGTCTATTTACGCTTTGCCCAGGGCCCGCAGATCGTCATCGGCTCATCGATGGGCGGCTGGCTGGCGTTACTGTTGGCGCGCGCCTTGGCCGGAAGAAAGGACGCGGCGCCAATAGCGGGCATGGTGCTGATCGCACCGGCGGTCGATTTCACCGAAGAATTGATGTGGAAGCAGTTTTCCGCTGCGACGAAAGATGAAATCGCGAAAAAGGGTTCATGGCTGAGGCCGTCGGCTTACGGGGAAGAGCCCTACCCGATCACACGCGGCCTGATCGAGGATGGCCGCGAACATCTTCTGCTTGGCGGGCTCATCGAAACGCGTTGTCCCGTCCATATTTTGCAAGGCGTGCAGGATCCGGACGTGCCTTGGAGCCACGCAGTTGAGCTTGTGTCGCGCTTTTCTCGCGACGACGTTGTTTTGACCCTGATCAAGGATGGTGATCATCGGCTCTCGCGACCGGAAGATATTGAACGGTTGATCGCGGCCGTGAAGGAATTCTAGGCGAGCGCCGCCGTCCACTCTTCCTGGACGGTCGCGTCCGAGTCACGATGCCGCTGCGAAAGCACCGCGAATTTTTCGCGCGGCAGCAATTTCGACAACGCCCAGACCGCGGCGCCCCGCACCAACGGCGACGCGTCCTCAAGCAGGCGCTCGGCTTCAACCGCGAGTGCGGCGTCGCGCGAGTTGCCGATCGCAATCAGCACGTTGCGCACGAAACGGTCGCGGCCGGCGCGCTTGACTGCGGTCTTGGAAAACATCGTGCGGAATGCCGTATCGTCAAGACGGACGAGTTCGCTCAATTTCGGCGCGCGCAGTGCCTCGCGCGCGGCGAATTTCGCGTCGCGCCCGATCTGCGCGAATTTGTTCCAAGGGCAAACGGCGAGGCAATCGTCGCACCCATAGATGCGATTGCTGATCGCTGCACGAAATTCACGGGGGATAGGGCCTTTGTGCTCGATGGTGAGATAGGAAATGCAGCGGCGCGCATCGAGTTGGTAGGGCGCCGGAAAAGCCTTGGTTGGACAGATATCGATACAGGCGCGGCAACGTCCGCAACTGTCTTTGTCCGGAACGTCACAGGGCAGTTCAAGCGTCGTAAAGATCGCGCCGAGAAAGAGCCACGAGCCGTATTGACGCGAAACGAGGTTAGTGTGCTTTCCCTGCCAGCCAAGACCGGCCTGCTGGGCGAGCGGCTTTTCCATGACCGCCGCCGTGTCGACGAAGACCTTGACGTCGCCGCCGCCATTTTCCACGAGCCAGCGCGCGATCGTTTTCAGACGCGGTTTGATTATCTCGTGATAATCCTCACTGCGGGCATAGACGGAAATTGCGCCGCGGTCGCGCCGCTTGAGGATTGCGAGCGGGTCGTCCTCGTCGGGCCCATAATTGAGCCCGAGCATGACGACGGAACGAACCTCGCTCCACAGCGCCCGCGGATCGCCGCGCCGATCGGCGCTCATCTCGAGCCAGTCCATCTCGCCATGGGCGCCATCGGCGAGAAAAGTCTCGAGGTGTTTTTTTGCGTCGGCGATGGAATCCGGCCGAGTCACGCCGACGACGCCGAAGCCTTGCGCGTGCGCCTGCGCGAGAAGCCCCGCCTTGAGCGCGGCGGGATCGCTCAGAAGTCGAGGTCGGCGTATGTTTCTGACGGCGGAATGCCGGCCAGCGTGTCGGCCAGGATCGTGCGGAACGATGGGCGCGATTTCACTCGCGCGTACCAATTTCTTGTCGCTTCGTCTTCGTTCCATGGCACTTCGCCCAGGTAGTCGGCGACCGATAGATGTGCAGCTGCGGCAAGATCCGCCAGTGTCAACCGGTCGCCGGTGAGCCAATCGCGTGTCCGAACCAGCCACCCGATATACGCCAGATGATAGCGGATATTCTGACGTGCGGCGCGCAGCGCTTCGGTGTCCGGAGGGCCGCCACCCTGCTCCCGCGTCATGTAACGCTTGAACGCCCGCTCGGTGACCAAGGGCCCACTCACCTCCGCGTGGAATTTGTCATTGAACCAGCTCGCCAGCCTGCGCACCTCGACCCGGCGACCCGGGGATTGCGGCAGCAGGCGATCCTCAGCTTTCGCCCTCGGATAGACTTCCTCGATATATTCGGCAACGATTGCGGCCCCAGGTATCGGCGGGTCACCCTCGTTGACCAGCACCGGTAGCTGTGCGGCTGGATTGAGCAGCAGGAGTTCCTCTCGCCGTTCCCAGAAACGCTCTTCCACCAACCGCACCGCAATGCCGTATTCACCGAGAATCAGACGCACATAGCGCGAATGCGGACAGAGCGGATGATGAAACAGGGTCAACATGGCGCGCGGAATGGCGGCGAGGCCGCCGACGGAGGGAATCAACGTTTGCACTATAGAAAGCCGCCGCCGTGGTGCAAAGCAGCACGAATTACCACGTTTTTTCGTTGCCTCTATGGCACCTTTGCGTCAAAAGCGCTGGCCTAAATAGCCCTCGGCGACACGCGCAAATCTCCCGGAGCAGTTCATGCAACTCGATGCGATCAATGCGGCTGTGCTTGGCCCGGCCGCAGCGAATATCGATCTGATCAAGGCGGCGGTGCTCGGCATTGTCGAAGGCCTGACCGAATATTTGCCGGTATCGTCGACAGGCCACCTGCTGCTCATGGAACACTTGCTCGGTTGGGGCGACGATGCCTTCGGCAAATCGTTTGCGATCCTGATTCAGCTTGGCGCGATTCTCGCGCTGCTGACGATTTACTTCGGAAGGATTTGGGCGCTCGCCACGCAAATGTTCACACAATGGGCGGCCGCCCGCTTCGTCATCGGTCTGCTGCTCGCATTCCTGCCGGCGGCCGTGATCGGCGCGCTCGCGTATCACATCATAAAGTCTTACCTGTTCGACGTCCGCATCGTGTGTGTGTCGCTGATCGTCGGCGGGTTCGTCCTGTTATGGATCGATCGCCTGAATTTGCAGGCGCGCTATCATGAGGCGACCGCATTCAGCCTGCCGATGTATCTCGGTATCGGTATTATCCAGTGCGTGTCCATGGTGCCTGGTGTTTCTCGCGCGGGCGCAACCATTGTCGGTGCGATGTTATTTGGCGCCGACCGCCGCTCAGCCGCGGAGTTCTCATTCTGGCTCGCAATGCCGACAATGGTCGGCGCATTTGTCTACGAGGTTTACAAGAGCCGCGGCGAACTTGCGCTCGGCAGCAATATTACGGTGACCGCGGTCGGATTTATCTTCTCGTTTATTTTCGGATGGATCGTCGTGAAGACGTTTCTGGGCTATGTCCAGCGCCATAGCTTCGCGCTGTTCGCCTGGTGGCGTATTCTGGTGGGCAGTGCCGGACTTGCGGCGTTGTATATTGTGTAAAAACTAGGCGAGACGTTTGCGGAACTGACCGGTTTTCCGAAAGCGCCAGAGATAAGAGGACACGACCGCTTCCATCGGCTCCGGCTCGATGCCCAGCCCTTGCAGCGTTCGCCCCGCAGACCTGGCGGCTTCCGAAACGACATTGTCGCTGCGCAGCAACTCGACCTGGTCAGGGGTCAATTGCGGCTTTGGAAGATATTGCAGAAATATCGCCTGTACCCTGGCCATGAAGAACGGCAGCGACACCAGTAGACGTTTGCGCTCGATTGTTCCAAGCACAAATTGCATAAGCTCCTTGAAAGTTTTCACGTCCGGTCCGCCCAATTCATAAATCGTTGCCGGGCGCGTCTTCCCGTCGACAGCGTCTGCGATTGCGGCGGCAACGTCACCGACGAACACCGGTTGAAAGCGCGTCAGCCCACCACCAATCAGCGGCAGTATTGGCGAAATGCGCGCGAGCGCGGCAAAGCGATTGAAGAAGTCATCCTCCGGGCCGAAGATGATCGACGGCCGCATGATGGTGGTCGAAGGTTGCGCCGCGAGCACCAGCTGTTCGGCGTTGGCCTTGGAGCGGGCGTAGACGCTGGGCGAATTTACATCGGCACCGATCGCGGAGACGTGGACCATGCGCGCGCCATGGGCATTCGCCGCCAGCGCCACTTGCTCGGCGCCAAAAGTATGGACTGCGTCGAAGCGCTGACGACCACGCTCAAACAGGATGCCGACCAGATTGATCAGGACCTGCGCATCACGGGCGGCGGTTTCCACCGAAGGGGCGTGCCGCAGATTGGTTTGCACCGCGTGGATTTGGCCGACGCGGCCGAGCGGTTGAAGGAAGCCGGCGAGTTCGGGGCGGCGGACGGCGACCCTGATGCGGTAGTTGCGCTTCGCCAGGGCGCGCACCACGTGCCGGCCGAGAAAGCCCGAGCCACCGTATACGGTGACCAGGGTATCATACGGGCTGCGTGCGGTCATGCCGCTCTCGATTTCTTGCGGGGCGGGAAGCCTCGAAACCCGGCAAATACAGGATCGGCCCAGCGCTGTACAGGGTCAAAACCCCTTCATTGACAAGCCAGAAGCGGCTCCGTATCTGGTCCCGACGAGCCCAGGTGGCGGAATTGGTAGACGCACTAGTTTCAGGTACTAGCGGTGAAAGCCGTGGAGGTTCGAGTCCTCTCCTGGGCACCAGCATTCCGAGCCTGAGAATCTGAATGACCATCCGCTTGCATCGTGGCGATCTTCCAGATCTCTCCGCCTACAAGGGCGCGGTGGCGATCGACACCGAAGCCATGGGTCTTGATCCCAACCGCGACCGGCTTTGTGTCGTGCAGTTGTCGCCCGGCGATGGCTCCGCCGACGTTGTGCAGATTGGCGCCGGCCAGCGCAAGGCGCCCAATATCGAGCGGCTGCTTGCGGATAAATCGATCCTGAAGATATTTCACTTCGCCCGATTCGATATGGGCATATTGGCGAAAACATTCGGCGTAATGGCGTCGCCAGTCTATTGCACCAAGATCGCCTCGCGGCTCGCCCGCACCTATACCGACAAACATGGATTAAAGGATCTTGCGCGCGAGGTGCTCGGGGTCGATCTCTCGAAACAGCAGCAGCTGTCCGATTGGGGTGCCGACGAGCTTAGCGATGCGCAGGTGTCCTACGCGGCGACCGATGTCCTGCACTTGCATGCGCTGAAAGAGAAGCTGGATGGAATGCTTGCGCGCGAAGGCCGTGCCGATCTGGCCGCGGCCTGTTTCCGCTTTCTGCCCGATCGGGCGCGCCTCGATCTCGCCGGCTGGGCAGCCGAAGACATTTTTTCGCACTCGGCGTAAGTCATTGAGTCTACGTTGCTATTGATTAAACTGACGAAACCCGCTGCCGTGTCGGGGCCATATTCGGACGGCAAGTTGCGTTGCGGGGCGTGGAATAATTTCCGAAACCTCCTTGAACTCAGACGAGCACCGGGCTTGGCATGAGCCGCGCCATCACCGCCAAAAGCAACCCAGAGACGTCGCGCGCCTATTGGACGACGAGCCGCGGCGACGCTGAACGCGCATTTCTGTCCGCACGTCGCCACAGTCGTCTGGTTCGCATTCTGCGTATTGTCGTGCCGGCCAGTGTAGCGGTGGCAGTCGTCATTGTTGCGTTGATCACCTATTTCAATCCGTTGCGCATGCTCGCTCGATTGCCGATCAACATCGACAACCTGGTTGTATCCGGGACCAAGGTCACCATGGAACAGCCGCGCCTGTCCGGCTTCACGCGCGACGCTCGCGCATATGAGCTGACGGCCGATACGGCAGCACAGGACATGACAAAACCGGACATTGTCGAGTTGCGCAACATCCGCGCCAAAGTGGAAATGCAGGATAAAACTTCGATGGAGATGACCGCGATCACCGGCATTTATGATGCCAAGGGCGAGACCCTCAAGCTTGATCAGGACATTTTGCTTCACTCGTCTACGGGCTATCAGGGCCATCTGAGTGAGGCATTGGTTGATATCCGCAAAGGCAATGTTGTTTCTGACCATCCAGTCGAAGTTAAGCTTCTGCAAGGCACGCTGAACGCCAACAAGCTGGATATTGTTGATTCCGGCGACCTCATTCGTTTCCACGGTGGCGTCATCATGGACATGATGCTCAATCAGCCTCCGCCGCAGCAAAAATCGGATGCGCAATGATCGTCACGCGCCGAGCGCATTTTCTGTTGATGGTCGCCGTCGCGCTGATCGTGCCCGGCGCAAGTCTGTGCGCGCAGACGGCGGCGTCGGGTCCGCCCAACGCACTGCAAGGCTTTTCGCAGAATCGCGATCAACCGGTTCATATCGAGGCTGCTTCGTTGGAGGTTCGTGACAAACAGAAGGAAGCAACCTTTAGCGGCGATGTGCGCGTGAAGCAGGGCGATACGGGCATGCGCTGCAAGGCACTGGTGGTGTTCTACGAGCAACCCGGCGAAAGTGCCGACAAGGGCAAGACCATGCAGGCGGCCGCTCCCGGTCCCGGTGGCGAGCAACGCATCAAGAGGCTGGAAGCGCGCGGTGCGGTAGTCGTCACGCAAAAAGACCAGACCGCTACCGGGGACCTCGGCATCTTCGACATGAAAAGCAATACCGTCACGCTGACCGGCAATCCGGTCGTCATGACGCAAGGCCAGAATGTCCTGAGGGGCGATAGGCTGGTGGTCGACCTGACAAGTGGAGTGTCGCGAGTGGAATCGGGCAAGAACGGCCAAGGGCGTGTGCAAGGACTGTTCCAGCCCGGTAGCGCCGGGCCAGATCTCAAGCCGGGCGGCAACGGCGCGCAAAACGCGCGGCCATCCCCGGTACGGCCGTTTTAGTTGGGCTGCGGCGTGATCGCGGCGTGCGCGGCCACCCTCGGCTTGGGGAATCAGTTAAGGTCGCGCGCCCGGTGTTTTGTCCCATGCGCCGCGAGGTAGCCCGGTGAATATCCTTTCGCTGTTCTGGCGCCGGCCGCCTCAGACCCGCCGTGTTTTGACGCCGGAAGCACGCGCTCATCAGGCTGCACGCAATGCGCAAATGCAGGCTTCGCCGCAGCGGCAGCCGCAGAATCAGGAACCCGCACGTCCGCGGCGCGACGGCGATGGCCGTCAGCCGGCACGGCAAGCATACCTTGCCGCACATGGCGTCGAAAAAAGCTTCGGGGGCCGCATGGTGGTCAGGGGCGTCACGCTTTACGTGCGGCGTGGCGAAGCAGTCGGTCTGCTTGGTCCGAACGGTGCCGGCAAGACCACGGTGTTTTACATGATCACCGGCCTGATCAACGCCGACAAGGGACGCATCGAACTCGACGGTTACGACGTCACGACACTGCCGATGTACCAGCGAGCGCGACTTGGCATTGGCTATTTGCCGCAGGAAGCGTCGATCTTCCGTGGTCTCAACGTAGAAGATAATATCCGATCGGTGCTTGAGGTCGTGGAGCCGGACCGCCGCCGCCGCGAAGCCGATCTCAACGCGCTACTTGAGGAATTCAATATTGCGCGCGTGCGCAAAACGCCGGCCATCGCGTTGTCAGGTGGCGAACGTCGGCGCGTGGAAATCGCGCGCGCGCTGGCAACGCGACCAAGCTACATGCTCCTCGATGAGCCCTTTGCCGGTATCGATCCGATTGCCGTCGGTGACATCCAAGCCCTGGTCCGTCATCTCACCAATCGCGGAATCGGCGTGCTTATTACCGACCACAATGTACGCGAAACGTTGGGACTGACCGACCGCGCCTATATCATTTATTCCGGTGAAGTGCTGATGGAAGGGCGCGCCGACGACATCGTGAACAATCCGGACGTGCGCCGCCTCTACTTGGGTGAAGAATTCCGCCTGTAAGACCGGCCTCACCCAATTCGTTAACGCGCACAATATTTATGCAGGACCAGCCTGCTTATTGGCATACCGCACCAGTGAACGACCTGCTATAAACAAGCAAGAATCGGACCAATTCGCCGGGACTGCTTATGGCATTGTCACAACGACTGGAACTTCGCCAGACGCAAGGGCTGGTGATGACGCCGCAGCTGATGCAGGCCATCAAGCTGCTGCAACTCTCCAGTCTCGACCTGGCCGCCTATGTAGATGGCGAACTTGAACGCAATCCGCTGCTCGAGCGTGCCAGTGAAGACGACCCGCCGGTCGCCGGCGCAGAAGCCAACAGCATCTCATCGGAGGGAAACGAAGGCAGTTCTTCGCCAGCAGACTGGATCGAGGCCGATCTCGAGACAAGCCGCAGTTCGATGGAGCAAGGGCTCGGAACCGAGCTCGAAAATGTGTTTCCCGACGATGGAGGCGAAAAAAACTCGAAAGCGGAAGAGGCGCCGCCGCCCGCCTATTCGGAATGGTCTGGCGCAAATTCAGCAGGCGGCGAAGATTACAATCTTGAGGCTTTTGTCTCCGCCGAGACTACGCTTGCGGATCACCTTGCCGAACAGATGGCGCTAGCGATTTCCAACCCCGCGGGCCGCATGATCGGCCAGTACCTGATCGATATGGTCGACGAGGCCGGCTACCTCACCGGCGATCTCGAGACTGTTGCCGAAAAACTTGGCGCCAGCCGCAGCGATGTCGAGCTCGTGCTCGCGGTTCTGCAAACATTCGACCCGCCCGGCGTGTGCGCGCGCAATCTCACCGAATGTCTTGGCATCCAGCTGAAGGAACGTGACCGTTACGATCCGGCAATGAGAGCGCTGGTCGAGCATCTGGATCTTCTGGCCAAACGTGATCTCGCCGGTTTGCGCCGCCTGTGCGGTGTCAATGAAGAGGATCTCGCGGACATGATTGCCGAGATCCGTACGCTCAACCCCAAGCCCGGCCTGGCGTTCGGCTCGACCTTGGTGCAACCGATCGTTCCAGATGTGTTCGTGCGTGCGGCGCCCGACGGCACGTGGCTGGTAGAATTGAATTCCGACACCTTGCCGAAAGTACTTATCAATCAGCGCTACTATGGACAGGTTTCGAAAACGAGCCGTAACGACAAGGAAAAAGCCTATATCGCCGATTGTCTGCAGACGGCAACCTGGCTGGTACGGGCGCTCGATCAGCGTGCGAAAACCATACTCAAGGTAGCGAGTGAAATCGTGCGTCAGCAAGACGGCTTCTTTGCCAAAGGCGTGCAATATTTGCGACCGCTCAATCTCAAGACCGTCGCGGATGCCATTAGTATGCACGAGTCGACTGTCTCGCGTGTCACTGCCAACAAATATATGGCGACGAGCCGCGGTATTTTCGAATTGAAATATTTCTTCACGTCCTCAATTGCTGCTGCAGACGGCGGCGAGGCGCATTCGGCCGAAGCGGTGCGTCATCGCATTCGTCAATTGATTGAGGCCGAGACCGTGGAGGAAGTGCTCTCTGACGATACAATTGTCGAGAAGCTGCGTGACGCCGGAATTGACATCGCGCGTCGCACCGTCGCCAAATACCGTGAGGCAATGCGCATACCATCGTCGGTGCAGCGCCGCCGCGAGAAACAGGCAGCCAGCGCCTGAACGCACGCATCTTGACGCATTGACCTGCGGAACATTTCTAAGGTCAAATCTTTAGCGCCGGGGCGGATGGACAATGGGCGGCGCTACGTCGTCATTACGTCGTCAAGGAGGCAGCCGATGCCTTTGCGCGTTTCGGGACGAAATATCAGTCTTGGTACGGCGCTGCAGCAGAAAATCACCGATCGGGTCGAGGAGGCCGCTTCGAAATATTTCCGGGGTGGTTATTCAGGCCATGCCACCGTTGGCAAAGACGGCTTCGGCTTCCGCACCGAATGCGTTCTGCATCTCGACTCAGGCGCAATGCTTGAAGCTGAAGGAATGGCCCCCGACGCCTATGACAGCGCGGAACAGGCCGCGATCCGCATCGAAAAGCGGCTTCGGCGCTACAAACGTCGGCGCAAAGACCAGCAAGGGCGCCGCGGGGGGTAAAAATGCCAAAAAAACGGGGTCAAAAGCGGCAACCATAACGCGCGTTCGCCCATTGACGGCAGGACAGACCACTCTTATGTTCCGCCGCCTTCAACACCCCCTCTTGCAAACCGGCGCTATCGTTCCCGATCATTGGACATGTCCATGACGCTCACCGACCTCGTCGCGCCGAATGCTGTTATTCCGGCTCTTAAGGCTAACAGCAAGAAGCAGGCGATCCAGGAGCTGGCCTCTCGCGCGGCCGAACTCACGGGACAGAACGAGAAAGCAATTCTGGAGATCCTGCTTCAACGCGAGAAGCTCGGTTCGACGGCCGTCGGTAACGGCGTCGCCATCCCGCACGGCAAGCTGTCGAAGCTTGGCAGGCTGTTCGGACTGTTCGCGCGGTTGCACAAGCCGATCGACTTTGAAGCTCTCGACAATCAGCCGGTCGATTTGATTTTTTTGCTGCTTGCACCGGAAGCCGCCGGCGCGGATCACCTCAAGGCATTGGCACGCGTCGCGCGGCAGCTGCGCGATCCGGAGATCGCGCGCCGCCTTCGCGAGTCAACGGATGCTGACGCGCTATATGCCGTGTTGGCGATGCCGCCGGCGAGTACCGCGGCGTAATGTCTGGGAGAAAACGGTCAGTGCACGCTGACCGGTTCGAGCTCCTGGCTCCAGGCGTTGGCAAGCGCAGCTTCACGCGTGTCGGTCAGCATGATCGGTGTACCGTCAGCCGCATGCAGTGCGAACAACTTGATGCCGGGCGCAATCTTCGGCGCCTGCGGGAATAAGTTGGCGACATCTTCCGAGCGGATCGCCTTGACGTAGGCCAGCCGCCCGTCGCCGAGCTGTGCCAGCGCTTCCTGGGTAATCACAGGATGAGTCGTATCCGGTTCAATCTGTTTGTCGTTGGTCATGGCCCTCGACTCCTTTCTGATTCAACGCTTGACGCGGTCGAGTCCTGCTTCACGAGTCCGTCATTCCTGGTCATTGATCGAGATCGTCTTTACGATCCGTTCCGGGTGTGGCCGAACGAGATCAATCGACAGCAGCCCATTTTTTAAGTCCGCTCCCATGACCTCCATTCCGTCAGCCAGCACAAAAGTGCGCTGGAACTGCCGCGCGGCGATGCCGCGGTGGAGATATTGACGGGTTTTGTCGTCCTGCTGCCGCCCGCGGATCACCAGCTGACTTTCCTCGATGCTGACATCGAGCTGATCGCGGGTGAAACCGGCAACAGCGAGCGTGATGCGCAACCGCTCAGGGTTTTGCCCGTCACGCGGCAGCCGCTCGATATTGTAGGGCGGGTAGCCGTCGGCCCCCTTGGCAACACGGTCGAGCACACGCTCAATCTCGTCGAAGCCCAGGAGGAATGGGCTGGATAAGGACGGAACTCGCGACATTGGTCTCAAAGCCCTCGCTTGAAGCGACTTTGAAAGGGCCCCTTTCGGGCACCCCAACCCACCAGCGACTGCCGGGGGGTCGTTCCTAATATGGGCGGGGTGGGTTAAAGGTTCAAGAACACGAGGAATTTGGCCAAATTGGACAGTAAACGGGCTTTTGGCCCCTGATTTCATGCCTAATCAGTCCTCCCTGCCTAAGCTGACCGTGCGCGCTGTCCGCGCAACGCCCGTCGAAGTTCCGCTGACCTTCGTGCTTGGCACCAGCGCGGATGCCTTCCGCGTGGCGCCATTGCTCTTGATCGACCTGGAAACCGAGGAAGGCATCACCGGGCGAAGCTACGTGTTCTGCTATCTGCGCGCGGCGGCGCCCGCGATCATGAGCCTGCTTGGAGAGGTCGAACGCTTGGCCAAGGGCGAAGCGGTTGCGCCATCCGAACTGTGGGCAAAGCTCGCGCGTCGTTTCACGCTAATCGGCGTCCAAGGTGTCGTACGCATGGCAATGGCGGGTTTCGATGCCGCCTGTTGGGACGCACTGGCGATTGCGTCCGGCATCCCGCTTGCGACCTTGCTCGGCGCCGAACCGCGTCCGATTCCCGCCTATAACAGTTGCGGTCTCGGTCTTACCCCGGATCTCGGCGCGCTCGCGGATGAAGCCGAGAAGCTGCTCCAAGGTGGCTTCCGGGGCATCAAGCTTCGTTTGGGCTATCCAACACTTCGCGCCGACATCGCGGCCGTGCATGCGGTGCGCAAAAGAATCGGCGACGATGTCGCGCTGATGGTCGATTACAACCAGGCGCTCAAGCTGGACGATGCACTCGTTCGCGGACGCGCGCTTGATGCCGAAAATGTTTATTGGCTGGAGGAGCCGATTCGCCACGATGATTATGTGGGCGCCGCGCGCCTTGCGCGCGAACTCAAGGTCCCGATTCAAATCGGAGAAAATTTTTCATTGCCTGCGGCGATGACTGTCGCGATCGGGCATCACGCCGCAGACTATGTGATGCCGGATCTGGAACGCATTGGTGGTGTCACCGGCTGGCGGCAGGCGGCGGACATCGCGCGGTCGCATGACATAAAAATGTCCTCGCATCTTTTTCCCGAGGTCAGCGCGCACCTCCTCGCGGCCACGCCAACCTGCCACTATCTTGAGTATGTCGACTGGGCGAATGCGGTACTTGAGGAACCGCTTGCGATTGTCGAAGGCAAGGCGGTGGTTTCGTCGCGCCCCGGCAACGGCATGATCTGGGATAAAAGCGCGGTCGAACGGTACCGTTTGCGCTAGCGCAGTGGTAACTTGAACAGCCTGATGGCGTTATCGCGGCCGACCCTTGCGCGATCGGCCTCGCCGATCTCCGCCTTGTCAAACCAGTCCGCGCCTTCACCGATATCCTCGAATGGCCAATCGACCGAGAACATCACGCGGTCAGCACCCATCACGGTCAGCGCGTTGACCAGCGCTGGAGTATCGAAGTTGCCCGATGTGGTGAGATGGAAGTGCTTGCGGAAATAGTGCGCAACACCGTTCTTGGCTGCGTATTTGTGCGCGGCTTTCATCCAGCCGTTGCGATTGTCTATTCGCCAAAGATAGACCGGAATGCCTTCCCCGATATGACCGAGCACGACCTTCAACCGCGGGCACTCGTCGAAAACTCCACTGGCGATCAGGCGCAGCGCATGCACGGCCGTTTCTGCCGCGAAGGCCCAGTTCGGGCCAAGCAGCCAATTGTGCCCCTCATATTGCCGCGTCCAGCTCGGCAACGGATTGCGCGGATGCAGATAGAAGGGCACATCGAGTGCTTCCACAGCGCGCCAAAAAGGCCGGTATTGTGGGAGATCGTAGTAAGTCACGTTTTCCGGCGTGCCGATCTGCGAGAAGCCGTTGACCAGCGCGCCGACAAACCCGAGCTCCTTGGTGCAGCGCGTCAGTTCGGCGATCGCCGCGCCGGGATCCTGCATCGGGAGTGCGGCGAACGCCGCAAATCGGCCGGGACGTTTGCGCACTTCGGCGGCGAGCACATCGTTGGCCTGCGTAGCAACGGCGATTGCGGTCTTGGTGTCGTGGATTGCCTGGACCGCCGGAGCATTGAGCGACAGGATCATCAATTCGATCCCGTGTTTATCCATTTCACGCAAGCGCGTGTCCTGGATGTCAAGCAGGCGGTGGCTCAAATCCTTCCATACGTGCGAGCCGAATACCTGCGAATCGCCGAGCGTTGGCTCGATGGCGAAATGCTCTTCAAGCGCGATCTTGCCTTGCATGTCGGGGTCCAATACTAGGGAAGTTGGTGGAAGGAAGTTGCCGGGAAAGAGCAAAAAGTAGATAGCGCACAATGGGGAAGCCCGCATAGCCCGAGCTGTGTGGCAGTGAGATCATTCCGGCAGTTGCTTAAACGGCGCCGCAGCGCAATTTCAGCCGGCGACCGCGAGTTCGTCGTTCAGCGTTACCGGCACCGGCAGATCCTGGCCGTCGGCCTGTTCGTAGCCGATAGCGCGGAGGATGCCGGTCGCAGGACACATCTCGACCGCGACGCGCGTCTGCGAATTGAGAACGGGCGGCGTTACCCACGCAAATTCTCCCACAAAATGACCGGGCCAGGCCTCGAGATAGTTGCGTCTCGTGCGGCTGTTCTCGGCAGCTTCATCGAAGGTGCGCGTAAAAAGCGCTTCGGGGCCTACGCGCGCTTCCCAAGACGGCCGGCTTTGCAACCAGTCATTTGCGGCTCCCGTATTGTGTTCGCGGCTGGCGAAGGCGTCTTGCGTGCGCTCGATCACGCATCGTTCACCCGGATTGCAGCCGACCAATGTATAAATTGCCGGACGCGCAATCGGCGTCGTCTCCAGCCGATGCTTCGCTTCGGCAAAGGTCTTGCACGTCTCAAAAACAGCGCGCAGCAGATGGTCGGGCGGAATAAAGCGGATCCCCCACGTCTGCCAGGCGTTCAAGGCAATGTCATAGGGCCGCAGCCAGGGGCCGCGCGTGCGTCGCCGCATCGGAGCCTGGTTTATGCAGGCAGCGAAACGGCCCGGCGCAGACGCCGTCAGGATTCCCACATAGCCCGGCCACGTCGCACTGTCGAAATCACCGGCAGCGCCGCGCATCCGCGCCACTTCAAGGTGACGGCCGAGCCCCGGAAACGGCCAATCCAAAGTACGCACGAGCCACGGCGCGCCGTCTTGTTCGCAGGCGAGGGCGGTGCAGCCCCACTGATAGCACCCGTTAAGAAACCAGATACCGGGAAAGCCGAGTTCAACCGCGATGGCATGAACCTCCGCCGCGTAGGGCGAACGCGATCGCAAAAGCCACCGGCGGGTTATCGAGTCGATAGCCGGCAGCAGACCCACCACGACGCGCGGCAACCAGTCAACGCATTCGTCGCGCAGGGCCCGCACCCGCGCCCGGCCTTCGGTGGCGTGTCGAACGGGGCCGTCGTCCCGGACATCGATGATCGGGACGGGAGCAAGTCGCGCGGCCGACGGCGTCGTCATAACTTCTCTCTCACCGTCGGCGGACAACGATTTCGTTTCGGATGCGGCTACTGCCCCAAACGGCACGGAATTGGTGGAGCCAGGGGGAGTCGAACCCCCGACCTCGTGAATGCCATTCACGCGCTCTCCCAACTGAGCTATGGCCCCAAGCCGTAAATTCGCTCGCCGATTTTGGGAAGCGGCGAAGGCGTCAACTTTCTTCTTCTTTCTCGATGGACTCGCCGATGATGTCGGTTACGTCGGCGTCGCCCTCTTCCTGCTCTTCGATGAACGCGGCATCGTCCATGCTCTCGTCGCCCATCTCGACCTCTTCCTCTTCGCCCGCGGCGGCGGTGGCGTCGGCCGCGGCCGGCTTCTTGCCCTGCTGTTCGGCCTCGGCATCCTCGAGCGAAACGAACTCCGCGTCGGCGGTCTCCGGCACGATGGTTTCGGCCGGCACCACCGGCGCGGGCCGTGCAGCGGGCGCCGGTTCAGGCCTCGCGCGTGGAGGCGTCGGCGCGACGATCGGTACGACCTTGCCTGTATAAGGTGAAATCACCGGCGTCTTGTTGAGATCGTAAAACTTACGACCGGTATCCGGACAAACGCGTTTGGTGCCGAGATCGGGTTTAGCCATCGAGGTTCCTAGGGGGACGGGGCCGTTTAAATCGGTGTTTCACTTGGCTAGTTGCAAGGCCCCTGTCAATAGCGCAAGCGGGCTTCATGAGCCCAAGGCGGCCGGATGACGGGGCGCGCGGCTGCGTGGTAGGACCACCCAGTTTCCAAGGATACCGCCCGGTGGACCCAGCAGAATTAACGCCTTTAACGGCCCGTCAAGGCAGCCCATTGCAGGGCCGTGCCCGCGTGCCGGGCGATAAATCGATTTCCCACCGCGCCCTGATCCTGGCGGCGCTGACGGTCGGCGAAACCACGATCGGCGGCCTGCTCGAAGGCGAGGACGTTCTCCATACTGCCGACGCCATGCGGGCGCTCGGCGCGCGTGTCGAGCGCACCGGCGACCATACCTGGCGCATTTATGGCGTCGGCGTCGGCGGGTTCGCTCAGCCGGCCGGCGTGCTCGATTTCGGCAATTCCGGCACCGGGGTCCGGCTCGCGATCGGCGCGGTATCGGGCGCCTCGGTCACCGCCACCTTTGATGGTGATGCCTCCTTGCGCGGACGGCCGATGCAACGCGTGCTCGAGCCGCTGGAGAAGATGGGAGTGCGCGTCGTTCAGGTCGCCGATGGCGGGCGCCTGCCACTCACACTGCGGGGAGCCGCCGACCCAATTCCGATCATCTATGAGCCGCCGGTGGCATCGGCGCAGCTTAAATCGGCGGTGCTGCTCGCCGGGCTTGCGGCACCGGGCGAGACGACCGTGATCGAAGCGGAGGCGACGCGCGATCATACTGAACGATTGCTGAAGCATTTCGGCGCGAAGGTGAGCAGCAAGCCGCACGGCGATCATGGCCGACGCATTGTTTTGCAAGGCCAACCCGAACTTGAACCGGCGAATGTCGTGGTCCCGGCCGATCCGTCATCGGCGGCGTTTCCTCTCGTCGCCGCGCTGCTTATCCCGGGCTCCGAACTCATCCTCGATGCGGTCATGACAAATCCCTTGCGGACCGGCTTGCTGACCACCTTGCGCGAGATGGGCGCCAGCATCGAAGCGCTGGAAAAGCGCGACGATGGCGGGGAGGAAATTGCCGACCTGCGCGTGCGCGCCTCGGCGCTCAAAGGGGTGGACGTGCCGCCCGAGCGGGCGCCGTCGATGATCGACGAATATCCGATTCTGGCCGTGGCGGCGTCTTTCGCGGAAGGGGTCACGCGGATGCGCGGCCTAAAAGAGTTACGGGTGAAGGAATCCGACCGCCTGGCGGCCACCGCGGACATGCTGCGCGCCAATGGTGTCACGGTGGAAATCGAAGGCGACGATCTGATCGTCCAGGGCAAGGGCCGGCCGGCCGGTGGTGGTGAAGTAAGGACGCATATGGATCACCGCATTGCCATGGCCGCACTGGTCATGGGTCTTGGCACGGACAATCCTGTGCGGATTGACGACAGTGCATTCATCGGCACCAGCTTTCCGGGCTTCGCCGAATTAATGCGCTCGCTCGGCGCGGACTACACATGATTATTGCGATCGACGGACCGGCGGCGTCGGGCAAGGGGACGCTCGGCAAACGGCTCGCCGCTCACTATGGCCTGCGTCACCTCGACACCGGGCTGATCTACCGTGCCGTCGCCAAGGCGCTGATTGATGCCGGGAAAAATTCGAACGACGTTGCCGCCGCCGCGGCCGCCGCCAAGTCGCTCGACCCCGCTCGTTTCAACGAAATGGCACTTAAGGCTCACAACATCGGCGACGCCGCATCGATTGTTTCGGCCATCCCCGCGGTGCGCGATGCACTGCTGTCCTTCCAGCGCGAATTTGCCGCCAAGCCTCCGGGGGCGGTGCTCGACGGCCGCGACATCGGCACCGTGATCTGCCCCGATGCGGACGTTAAGATCTTCGTTACTGCGGCCCCCGAAATGCGCGCGCGCCGGCGTGCTGCCGAATACAAGGCGCAAGGCCGGAATATCGACGAGGCAGCCGTGCTGGCCGATATTCTTAGACGGGATGAGCGCGACCAAAACCGCACCGCGGCGCCCCTAAAACAAGCATCAGATGCGCACTTGCTCGATACGACACATTTGGATATAGACGCGGCCATCCGGGCCGCCATCGACATCGTCGAGGCCACCCGAGCGGGCCGAGGGCGCAAGTAACCGCCCCTCGTGTTGGAGGACAAAGCCCCGCTCGAGCCTCTGCGTGAAGCGCGCCTGATCGAACCATCGTTCCGAAAGCACGGTTTTTAGCGCCGGCCATCCGGGATTCCCCGGGGGTCGCCGTTGGTCTGCGGGACCTTCGGCCCGCGCATTCGGAACGCCATTCAAACCCGTCGGCGCGCCGCGAATAGGAGACTCCATGGCCACCGCTGCAGCACCCTCGCGTGAAGACTTCGCCAAGCTGCTCGACGAAAGCTTTGGCGGCGGAAACCTTCAGGAAGGTTCCGTCATCAAGGGCAAGGTCGTCGGCATCGAAAAGGAATTCGCCGTCATCGACGTCGGTTTGAAAACCGAAGGACGCGTGGCCTTACGTGAATTCACTGGGCCCGGACGGCAAACCGACCTCAAGGTCGGCGACGATGTCGAAGTTTATCTCGAGCGGGTCGAGAATGCGCTCGGCGAGGCGGTGCTATCGCGCGACAAGGCGCGCCGTGAGGAAAGCTGGGGCAAGCTGGAGAAGGCGTTCAACAGCACCGAAAAGGTTCAGGGCGTCATATTCAATCAAGTCAAGGGCGGCTTCACCGTCGACCTCGACGGCGCCGTGGCGTTCCTGCCGCGATCGCAGGTCGATATCCGCCCGATCCGCGACGTCACTCCCCTGATGAATGTTCCGCAGCAGTTCCAGATCCTGAAGATGGATCGCCGCCGCGGCAACATCGTGGTTTCCCGCCGCACCGTCCTCGAAGAGACGCGCGCGGAGCAGCGTCAGGAGCTGGTGCAGAACCTGGAAGAAGGTCAGGTGATCGACGGCGTCGTGAAGAACATTACGGATTACGGCGCCTTCGTCGATTTGGGTGGCATCGACGGGCTATTGCACGTCACCGACATCGCCTGGCGGCGCGTCAATCATCCCACCGAGGTGCTCAATATCGGGCAGCAGGTGAAGGTAAAGATCATCAAGATCAATCACGAGACCCATCGCATCTCGCTCGGCATGAAGCAGCTGCTCGACGATCCATGGCAGGGGATCGAGGGCAAATATCCGGTGGGTGCCCGCTTCAAGGGACGCGTCACCAACATCACCGACTACGGCGCTTTCGTGGAGCTCGAGGCGGGCATCGAGGGCCTGATCCACGTTTCGGAAATGTCGTGGACCAAGAAGAACGTTCACCCCGGCAAGATCGTATCGACTTCGCAGGAAGTCGAGGTTCAGATCCTCGAAGTCGATCCGGTGAAACGCCGCATTTCGCTCGGCCTCAAGCAGACGATGCGTAATCCGTGGGAGGTGTTTGTCGAGAAACATCCGCCGGGTTCCACGGTCGAAGGCGAGGTCAAGAACAAGACTGAATTTGGCCTGTTTCTCGGCCTCGACGGCGACGTGGACGGCATGGTCCACCTGTCCGATCTCGACTGGAAGCGCCCGGGCGAGCAGGTCATCGAGGAATACAAGAAAGGCGACATGGTCAAGGCGCAGGTCCTCGACGTTGACGTCGAGAAGGAGCGCATTTCGCTCGGCGTCAAGCAGCTTGCCGGTGATCCAATGGAGTCGGCCGGCGATCTCAAGAAGGGATCGGTGGTGACCGGCGAGGTGACGGAAGTGAAGGAAACCGGCATCGATGTAAAGATCGTCGGCACCGAACTCACTGCGTTCATCAAGCGTGCCGATCTTGCACGCGAACGCGGCGAGCAGCGCCCCGAGCGTTTTTCGGTCGGCCAGAAAGTGGACGCACGCGTTACCCAGTTCGATCGCAAGACGCACAAGGTCTCTGTCTCGATCAAGGCGCTCGAAGTCGCCGAAGAAAAAGAGGCAATCGCCCAATACGGCACCGCCGATTCAGGCGCGTCTCTCGGGGATATCCTCGGCGCCGCGCTCAAGCAGCGGGCTGGCGACAAGCCAGAAGCTGAAACGGAAAAAGCCGAGGAGTAGGCAGCTGCCGGCTTTCCGCACGCGAATCACGGTTCCCGGGCGTTTGCCCGGGGACTTCTTTCTCACACAACCTCGTGCAACCTCGTGAATGTCTGCCGTATGACGGGGCAGGGCTCTGTGCCGCCGGGCCGAGTTCGCGTACGTTTCGATTGAAATAACGAGCAAGTAGAGGAAGCGAAGCCATGTCGCTCGATGCCGATGCCATCGTCGATCGCCGCCGCATGCGGAGTAAGCTTACATTTTGGCGTGTCAGCGCGCTGGTGATTGCTTTGCTCGCCATTGCCGGCACGGCACTTGTGCTTGTCCCCGGCAGCCGGTTCATGCCGCCAGGCGCGTATATCGCCCGCATCAAGATTCAAGGTCTGATCCGCGGCAACCAGGATCGCGTCGAGGCGCTTGCGCGGCTCGGCCGCTCGCGCGCAAGTGCCGTGATCGTGCACATCGACAGTCCTGGCGGTACTACAGCCGGCTCGGAACAGCTTTACGATGCTTTGCGCGAATTGCAGGGCAAAAAGCCGATGGTCGTTGTGGTCGATGGGCTCGCCGCATCTGGCGCTTACATTGCCGCGCTATCTGCCGAGCACATTGTGGCGCAGGAAACCTCGTTGGTGGGCTCGATAGGAGTGCTGTTTCAATACCCGAACTTCACTGATGTGCTGAAGACCATCGGGATCAAGGTCGAGGAGGTGAAATCCTCGCCGCTCAAGGCTGCGCCCAACGGGTTCGAGCCGACCAGTCCGGAGGCACGCGCCGCGATCGAGGCGATCGTGCTCGATTCCTATGCCTGGTTCAAAGGTCTGGTGAAGGATCGCCGGAAAATGGACGATACCCAGCTGACGCAGGTGGCCGACGGGCGTGTTTTTACCGGACGGCAGGCCGTCGGCCTCAAGCTCGTTGACGGCCTCGGCAACGAAAAGGCTGCGCTGGCGTGGCTGGAGAAGGAAAAAAAGGTGCCGGCCAGCACCCCGGTCCGCGATTATTCGCTGCAACCGCGGTTCAGTGAGCTGTCTTTCCTGCATGTAGCCGCCTGGACCTTCGAGGCGGTGGGCCTGAACGCCATTGCTCACCGGATCGAGGAATGGGGCGCAATCCAGGCGGTAGAGCGACTTAATCTTGACGGTCTCTTGGCGCTTTGGCACCCTCCATCCCCTAACTGACTGGGTAGGGCGTCAATGATTAAGTCTGAACTCGTCCAGCGCATTGCGGCCCAGAATCCTCATCTGTATCAGCGCGACGTCGAGAACATCGTCAACGCGATCCTCGGCGAAATCACCACTGCAATGGCGAAGGGTGATCGCGTCGAGCTGCGCGGCTTCGGCGCCTTTTCGGTGAAGCATCGGCCGGCCCGCACCGGGCGCAATCCGCGCACCGGCGCGCATGTTGCCGTCGACCAGAAGTCGGTGCCGTTCTTCAAGACCGGTAAGGAAATGCGCGAGCGGTTGAACAGGCCAGGCGCGATATAGGGCTTCTGGTTTCCGGGAGTGTCGGAGTGCTATGGTCGTGGCCGGGTTCGTCCCGGCCGTCGATTTTTTGAGCAAAGCCGTAACGATGCTCCGCAAAATCGTCTCGATGTTGATCGTCGTTCCGCTGGCCGTGGTCATTATTGCATTCGCGGTGGCCAACCGGCAGTCGGTGACGGTTTCGTTCGATCCCTTCTCTTCGACAAATCCGGCCTATGCGGCAACTTTGCCGTTGTTCGTGCTCATCTTCCTGCTCCTCATTCTCGGCGTGCTGGTCGGCGGCGCCGCGGCCTGGATCGGACAGACCAAATGGCGGCGGTCTGCGCGCAAACTCGATGGTGAGGTCCGAGTTTTGCACCAGGAGCTGGATGCCATCCGCCGCCGCTTTGCTCCCGAACCGGCGCCGAGCGCATCGGAGTCAGCGTCATACCCGGTCCTCCCGCCGACGATTCCTTAACTCAGCCGTACGGTTCCGCTTTGCGGCCAAATGGAGAAGGCGCTAGAACGCGCTTCACAAATGCCTTTGTCGATCAAAATCTGCGGCCTCAGGACCCCGCAAGCGCTTGATGTGGCGCTTGATTCCGGGGCCGATCTGGTTGGCTTCGTGTTTTTTCCACCGAGCCCGCGGCATCTTGGGTTGGAGGCTGCGCGCACGCTCGGTCAGCGCGTGCAAGGCCGGGCCGGCAAGGTCGCCCTCACCGTCGATGCCAACGACGAGACGCTGCTCGACATTATCGCAGCACTTAAACCGGACATGCTCCAGCTGCACGGCAGCGAAACTCCGGAGCGTGTCGTCGCGGTACGCACACGCTATGGCCTGCCGGTTATCAAGGCGCTGCCCATCGCGGAACGCAGGGACCTCTCGCCAATTCGCCAGTATGCGCAATTTGTCGATCGGCTGCTTTTTGACGCCCGTGCGCCGAGGGATGCGACCCGGCCGGGCGGTTTGGGCAAGCCATTCGACTGGACGCTGCTCAAGGACATCAACGCCGGCGTCCCGTTCATGCTGTCGGGCGGGCTCGATCCGGACAATGTGGCGGAGGCGTTACGTGTCACCCGCGCGCCCGGCGTCGACGTATCGTCCGGGGTCGAGCGCGCGCCCGGCGAAAAAGATCCGGACAAAATCCGTGCCTTCATTCGTGCCGCGCGGGCGGCCGAGGCCGAACTCCTGAAGCCGCCTCTCCAGCTCGGAGAGACGTCCATCGTGCGTTCGGTCAAATAGGGACTTGCCCCGTATGACCGTGCAGCAGCCCAACTCATTCCGCACCGGTCCCGACGAGCGCGGGCATTTCGGCATCTACGGTGGCCGCTTTGTCGCCGAGACCTTGATGCCGTTGATCCTCGATCTGGAAAAAGCCTATCTGCACGCCAAAGCCGACCCGAAATTCAAAAAGGAAATGGATGGCCATCTCGCGACTTATGTGGGACGGCCGTCGCCGCTGTATTTCGCCGACCGGTTCACGCAGCATTGCGGCGGGGCGAAGATCTATTTCAAACGCGAAGAACTCAACCATACCGGTGCGCACAAGGTGAACAACGTGCTTGGCCAGATCATGCTTGCCCTGCGCATGGGCAAGACACGCATCATTGCCGAAACCGGCGCCGGGATGCATGGCGTCGCGGCAGCCACGGTGTGCGCAAAGTTCGGGTTGCCCTGCATCGTCTACATGGGCGCGGTCGATGTCGAACGGCAAAAGCCTAATGTGCTGCGGATGAAGATTCTCGGAGCGGAAGTGCGGCCGGTCGAGTCCGGAGCGCGCACGCTCAAGGACGCAATGAACGAGGCGCTGCGCGACTGGGTGACCAACGTCAGCGATACGTTCTATTGTATTGGCACGGTCGCCGGCCCGCATCCCTATCCGGCTATGGTGCGCGATTTCCAGTCGATCATCGGCCGCGAAACGCGCGAGCAGATGCAGGCCGCCGAAGGCCGGCTTCCCGATTCGCTGATTGCCTGCATCGGTGGGGGCTCCAATGCCATGGGGCTGTTTCATCCGTTCCTCGATGAGCGCGCGATCGAGATCTACGGGGTGGAAGCGGCTGGCCATGGATTAAAGAGCGGCAAGCACGCGGCCTCGATTGCCGGAGGAAAGCCCGGCGTCCTGCATGGCAACCGGACTTATTTGCTGATGGACGAAGACGGCCAGATCGAGGAAGCGCATTCGATTTCCGCCGGCCTCGATTATCCCGGCATCGGTCCGGAGCACGCTTGGCTCAATGACATGGGCCGCGTGAAATTCCTGTCGGCTACGGACGATGAAGCGGTTGCCGCATTCCAGCTGTGCAGCAAGCTTGAAGGCATCATCCCCGCACTGGAAGCGGCGCACGCTCTGGCCAAGGTGCCGGAAATTGCCGCCGCGAAGCCGAAAGATCACCTGATGGTGGTCAACCTTTCAGGCCGCGGCGACAAGGATCTCGCGTCGGTCGAAGCTTTTCTCGGAAGCACGAGGCGATGAGCACGCGCATCGAGACGCGCTTCGCGGCTCTGAAAAAAGAAGGCCGCGCCGCGCTGGTAACCTTCACCATGGCTGGTGATCCCGACTACGACACGTCGCTCGCGATCGCGAAAGGTTTGCCGAAAGCGGGCGCCGATATCATCGAGCTTGGCATGCCGTTCACCGATCCCATGGCGGATGGTCCCGCGATTCAGGCGGCGGGTTTGCGCGCGCTCAAGTCAGGACAGCGCATGACCAGGACGCTGGCGATGGTGCGTGAATTTCGCAAGGGTGATAACGAAACGCCCATCGTGCTGATGGGCTACTACAATCCAATCTACATTTACGGCAACGCCCGCTTTCTTGCCGACGCCAAGGCGGCCGGCGTTGATGGGCTCATCGTCGTGGACTTGCCGCCGGAGGAAGACGAAGAATTGTGCCTGCCGACCTTGAAAGTGGGGCTGAACTTCATCCGGCTGGCGACGCCCACGACCGATGACAAACGCCTGCCCACGGTACTCACCAACACCTCGGGCTTTGTCTATTACGTGTCGATAACCGGCATCACCGGCGCCGCTGCGCCCGATACCGTCAAGGTGACGACGGCGGTTGCCCGCATCAAGCGTCACACCAAACTGCCTGTTGCGGTCGGTTTCGGGGTCAGGACGGCCGAACAGGCCCGCACTATTGCCGAGGGCGCCGACGGCGTTGTCGTGGGCTCGGCGCTGATCGATACCTTGCGCCAGAGCCTCGACAAGGACGGCAAGCCCGGGCGCGGAACGGTGAATGCGGTGACCAAGCTTGTATCCACGCTTGCGCAGGGCGTGCGCTCGGCGCGCCGAATGGCGGCGGAATAGACGTCCGGCCCTACCGCGGCGGAATCTGGATCAGATCGCCGAGCTGCGCCGGTGTCAGTTCGGTTGCGGTGAATTTCAACGCGACCGCATCCTTCACGATCGTATCGAGTCCGACGATTTTATCGGGCTCGACAGAGGCCCGCGGGAAGAAATCATCGCGCGTGCGTTTGGCCTTCGCTTCGCTGATCTTGAGCCAATCCGCATAAATTCTCAGCGCATTCGGGTCGGTGTACATGTAGCTGATCGTCTCGCGATAGGCTTTCATGTAGCGGTCGACCACGTCCTTGTGCGCCTTGAAGTAGTCGGCGTTGACGATGTTAAGTCGCACCGTCTGGCCCTTGAAAGCGTCGGCGTCGTTACCCGTCGCAATGATACGAATCTGTTTCTGATCGATCTGGTCGAGGCCAAATGGCGGCGCGGCCCAGCCCACATCGATCTGCCCTGACATAACCGCGGTCAAGTTCGCGGCGGGGCCACCCATCGCGGTCGGCTTGGCCTTGAGCTGATACTGCTTCATGAAAGCGGTGACGATGCCGTGGGTGGATGACCCGTTGGTCGAGTAGGCGAGGATCTTGTCGTCGGTATCCTTCAACGACTTGATCGGTGAATCTGCTTTCACATACCAATAGAGGTCGTTGGCGCCGGTCGTCTCCGCGCCGATCACGCGGACTGGCGCGCCTTTGGAATAAGCACTCATCACGCCCATCACGCCGGCCGCGATGCCGATATCGACGCTACCCGAGATCACCGCTTGCTGCGTTTCGCCCGCGCCGTTGGTGTAGACGATGTCGAGCTCCAGGCCGTGCTTTTTGAAGATACCGGCGAGTTGGCCCACCTCCGACACCGACGTATCCCAGTTGCCGCGCTGGCCTACCGCAAGTTTCACCTTGTCCTGCGCCGATGCCGGCGCGGCCGCAAACAAGGTCAATGTCGCAAGTGCGCAAGCGAGCGTGCTTTTCTTCATGCTGTCCTCCCTGAGTTTCTTTGCCGTTATTTGGCGGCTTGTGGTTGTTTGGCGACTCGCTCGAGCGGCGCTTCGCTGCCGCCGCCGAGGCTCCTCCAGTTCGTGGTTTTTGGGACCACGCCTTCATACGAACTGATGGTCGCATGTCTGATACGGGGTTCGGCGGTACCAAGCGCTTGCCCTTTGTCGCGCATGGTGCGTGCGGCCTCGACCATCAGGCGCCGGAACGCGACCACCGCCACATCGCTGGCGCCGACGCGTTCCCTGGATCGGTCGCTGATCGGGCCCATCGATTCCCACATGGCGATGTCCTGATTCGGGATGCCGCTAATCCCGGTGAAATTGCCGTTCTTCATCGCCGCGCGATCCTGCTGGTAAAGATTTTCGCGCGTGCGAATGCCATCGAAATTCCGGTCAACGTCGACGCCCCATTGCAGCACATTGAATTTACGCCAGGCCTCGGCGTCGATGCCGGGCTTGTCGGACCCATTCCAGGCGATGAAGTAAAAGATCGTGTTGTGGTCGTCTTCCGGCGTCAGCAGTGTCGCGACGTTGTGGACGTTGTTCGGCGGGATCAACGCTGTGAACGGCGCGATATAGACCGTCGTGCGGATGTAATCGTGCGTCGCTTCATTCATGATCGGGCGCCGGATTGCCGCGTAGCGGAATCCGTAGCTTGTGCGTTCGATCTGGAAACGCGGCGCTTTGTCGGTTGACGGGCGTAGCCAGTTCGCTTCTGTTGCCTTGGCGCTGTCGACTTGCGCCGGCACCATGTCGGAGGAATGCAGACTGGAGGAATGCGCCGAATCGATTTGTCCCTCCAGAATCTGCGCCCAATTGCAGCGCACCCGAACTTTCGTGGCGCTGACGCGTGCGTCAGGCGTGGGGGCGAACGCCGGCGTTTCCAGCTCATGCATGTCCTCGGGTGGACCCATGTAAGCCCACACGAAACCGCCGGCTTCGCGCGCCGGATAAGCCTTGTGCCTGACCCGGTCCGGGATGAGGCTGTTGGCAGGCTCCGATGCCATCTCCACGACATTGCCGTCCACGTCGAATTTCCAGCCATGGTAGAGGCAGCGCAGCCCGCACTCCTCGTTTCTGGCAAACACCAGTGACGCACGTCGATGCGAGCAATATTCATCAAGGACGCCGATGCGGCCTTTGCTATCGCGGAATACGACGAGATTCTCGCCCAGCAGCCGAACCTTTATCGGGGTTCCATCGGGCTCGGCTACTTCTTCCGACAGGCAGGCCGCGATCCAGTGGCGCCGCATGATTTGGCCCATCGGCGCATCGCCTTCGACGCGGCAAAGCAGGTCATTTTCCTCAAGGGTCATCATGGCGCGCTTCCCTCGTTCGCGCGTCGTCACAGATTTCTGTCGCGCGCGCTTTCTTAGATATCTAAGATAAGACTAGTTAATGTGCGGGACCTTGTCGAGACAGGTTAATTTCTTTGAGCAAAACGAGCGAACGCAAGCTCCGTCTCGGGGTCGCCGGTCTCGGCCGCGCATTCAGCGTCATGCTGCCGGCCTTTGTCGGCGACGAGCGCGTCACGCTCGTAGCAGGAGCCGATACCCGCCCGGAAGCGCAGCAGCGCTTTGCCGCCGAATTCTCCGTCGTGGGCTACAGCACCGTCGAGGAACTGTGTGCCGACCCCGCGGTCGAAGCCGTTTACGTGGCGACTCCGCATCAGTACCACGCGCAGCACGCCGTTCTTGCCGCACGTCATGGCAAGCATCTGCTCGTTGAAAAGCCGATCGCGCTGACGCTCGACGAGTGCAATATCATGCTCGATGCGGTGCACAGGGCCCGCGTGCATCTTGTCGTCGGTCACAGCCATTCTTTCGACGCTCCCGTCCAGCGGTTGCACACTTTGGTCAAGAGCGGAGAGTTCGGCGGCGTCCGTATGATCAACGCGATCAACTACACCGACTATTTGTATCGCCCGCGGCGGCCGGAAGAACTCGACACGGCAAAAGGTGGCGGTGCGGTGTTCAACCAGGCGGCTCATCAGGTCGATATCGTGCGGCTCGTCGGTGGAGGACGAGTATCGAGCGTGCGCGCTGTAACGGGCGCCTGGGACTCGCGCCGCCCGACCGATGGCGCCTATGCGGCGCTGCTAACGTTTGACAACGGTGCCTTCGCGTCACTGACCTATAACGGCTACGGGCACTTCGATTCGGACGAGCTTGAAGGCTGGATCGGCGAGATGGGGCAACAGAAAACGCCCTATTCGGCGTCGCCTCGGCCGCGCTTTGCCAACATGGCTGAAGAAGCTTCGTTGAAGGACGCGCGCAACTACGGCGGACGCGAATATCGCCGCAACGCCGCGCAGCCGGTCGCACATCAGCATTTTGGCACGCTGCTGGTGAGCTGCGAGCGCGCCGATCTGCGTGCGGTCCCGACCGGCGTGATGATCTACCAGGATGGCGCAGCACGCCTTGATGCATTGGCACCCCGGGCCGTGCCGCGTTCCGAAGTCATTGATGAACTCTATCAGGCCGTCGTTCATGGCAAAGCGCCGCTTCACGATGGTGCATGGGCGATGGCGACGCTCGAAATCTTGTTGGCGATTCTGCGTTCCGCGCGGGAGGGCTGCGATGTGCACCCAACCCGCCAGGTCGGCGTGCCATGAAACGGGCATCGTCCAGTACACAGTCGATCCTGCGCCACTGGCGCGAAGCCGTGCCGGATGATCGGCTCGCGCATCTGGTGAAAGACGCGACGCGCGCGCTTGTTCGCGCGTTGCAAATGCGGCTTGCGGAGCACGCGGTCTCGTTCGGGCATTGGACATTCTTGCGCATCCTCTGGGAGGGGGATGGCCTCACCCAGCGCGAGCTGAGCGAACAGGCGGGCGTCATGGAACCGACGACGTTCTCGGCGCTCAAGGCGATGGAGCGGCTCGGCTATATCCGCCGGCGCCGGCTCGGCGGCGACCGCAAAAAGATCTATATCTTGCTCACCCCCAAAGGCCGGCGATTGCGCAAGCAATTGGTACCGCTCGCGGAAGACGTGAACCACATTGCCGTGCGTGGCGTGCGTGCGGCCGAAATTCCGGTCGCGCGCGGTGTTTTGCTGGCTATCATCGAGAACCTCGCGCGGGATGAGCAGGCCGCCGACATGCGAATGCCATCGACCCGTGAGCTGGCGCGGATTTCGGCGAACGGCCACAAGAAACCGCGCAAACGCATGCGCTCCGCAAGAACGTGACCGTTATTGGCGGCTGGCGGACGACTCAAATATTCTGGCAATAACGGGTATGGATTTGTGCCGCTGCCGGAATTAGATGAATGTCAGTCCTAAGGGTCCCATGAACTGGATTTCCAACGTCGTCCGACCGAAGATTCGCAGCTTCCTGCGTCGCGAGACGCCGGAAAATCTCTGGATCAAGTGTCCGGAGACAGGCCAGCTCGTCTTTTACAAGGACGTTGAGGCCAACCAGTTCGTCATTCCCAGCTCAAACTATCACATGCGCATTAGTGCGCCGTTGCGGCTGAAAGCCATGTTCGACGGCGGCGAATTCGAAGAAATCGCCTTGCCTGAAGTGCCCGTCGATCCGCTCAAGTTCCGCGACGAGCGCCGCTATGCCGATCGTCTGAAGGATGCCCGCATCAAGACCGGGTTGCAGGATGCCGTAAAGCTCGGCATCGGGCGGCTGGAAGGCCAGATGGTGACCATCGCCGTCCAGGATTTCGACTTCATGGGCGGTTCGCTTGGCATGGCGGCTGGCGAGGCCGTGATCACCGGCCTGGAGACCGCCGTGCGGCGCCAGACACCTTTCATCATGTTCGCGGCTTCCGGCGGCGCGCGTATGCAGGAAGGCATCCTTTCGCTCATGCAGCTACCGCGTACGACAGTGGGCGTGCAGATGTTGCGCGAGGCGCGAAAGCCTTACATCGTTGTGCTCACCAACCCGACCACCGGTGGCGTCACCGCCTCGTACGCGATGCTGGGTGACGTACAGATCGCCGAACCTGGTGCGCTGATCGGATTTGCCGGGCCGCGCGTGATCGAACAAACGATCCGCGAGAAATTGCCGGAAGGTTTCCAACGCGCTGAATATCTTTCGGAGCACGGGATGGTCGACATGGTGGTTCATCGGCATAAATTGCGCGCAACTCTCGCGGAATTATGCCGCTTGCTCACCAAGGCTCCGGCGCCGGGCAGCCAACAGCAATTGCCGGTTCCCGCGCATGCGTGAATAAGTCGGGGTCCTCACAGCTGCGAAAGCGGATGCTCCAGCGGCCCCGGTGCTCTAATATCTAAACGAAACCGACGAGCGAATGCCCCATCTTCGCGGGCATAGACGAAGATTGCATGTCTCCGATCGACTCTATCGTTGCACGACTGGCGGCGCTGCATCCCAGGCGCATCGACCTGTCGCTCGATCGCGTGCAGCGGCTGCTCGGCGCGCTCGACAACCCCGAACGAAAATTGCCGCCGGTGATTCACGTCGCGGGCACGAATGGCAAGGGCTCGACGATTGCGTTCCTGCGCGCGATTCTGGAAGCCGCGGGTAAGCGGGTCCACACATATACCTCACCGCATCTGGTCCGTTTCAACGAACGCTTCCGGATCGGTTCGCGCGGCGAAGGCATATTGGTTTCCGACCAGGAGCTGGCGGCAATCATGGAGGAATGCGAGCGCGCTAACGCGGGAGCACCCATCACCGTGTTCGAAATTACAACCGCGGCGGGTCTGCTGTTGTTTTCGCGCCATCCTGCCGATGTGGTGCTGTTGGAAGTCGGGCTTGGCGGGCGGCTCGACGCGACAAACGTCATCGATCGTCCGCTGGCCACCATCATCACCCGCATTTCGATCGATCACACGGATTTTCTCGGCGAGTCCCTCGACAAGATCGCGGCCGAAAAAGCCGGCATTCTCAAACGCGGAGTGCCGGCCGTTATTGCCTCACAACACCGCGATGCGTTGGCGGTGATTGAACGACAAGCAGCCAGGCTCGGCGCGCCGCTGAAAATCGCCGGCGAAGATTGGACCGCTACCGAAGAGCGCGGCAGGCTTGTCTATCAGGACGAGACAGGTTTGCTCGATCTGCCGCCGCCGAAACTCTATGGCCGGCATCAGTACGAGAATGCCGGCTTGGCGATCGCCGTGCTGCGTACAACCAGATCACTGCGCGTTCCGCCGGCCGCATTCGACGCCGGCATGGCGAAAGCCGACTGGCCTGCGCGGCTGCAACGGCTTGCCCATGGCGCGTTGGTTGAGCTCGCGCCCGCCGGCAGCGAGCTTTGGCTGGACGGCGGACACAATCCGGACGGCGGCCGCGCAAGTTCCGCGGCGCTGGCCGATCTGGAAGAGCGGGTCTCGCGCCCATTGGTGTTGATCGTCGGGATGCTGGCAAGCAAGGATTGTGCGGGCTTCCTGAGTAATTTTGCCGGCTTGGCGCGCCGCACGATTGCGGTACCGGTGCCCGGCGCCGAGAAAGGGCTGAGTGCGGAAGCGGTAGCCGACGCCGCACGCGGCATCGGCCTCGCGGCGACGAGCCGCGACAATCTATCCGAGGCGCTTGAGGCCGTGCGCAAGCTCGATCTCGACCCGCCGCCGCGCATTATTATCACCGGGTCGCTTTATCTCGCCGGCGAAGCGTTGCGCCAGAACGGTGTGCTGCCGCAATAAAATCCGGGCCAACGCAAAACGGCCGGCGCTTGGCCGGCCGTGCATGTTAATGCTAGTCCGCAGCTAGACTGCGCCGCTGATCCACTGGTGCAATTTCTGCTTCGGCGCTGCGCCAACCTGGCGCGAAGCGATCTCGCCGTTCTTGAACAGCATCAGCGTTGGTATCGACATGATGCCGTATTTGGCGGCGGTATTCGGATTCTCGTCGACGTTGGGTTTGACAATCTTGACCTTGCTGCCGAGCTGGCCGGCAATTTCCTCCAGCGCCGGAGCGATCATGCGGCAGGGTCCGCACCATTCCGCCCAGAAGTCCACGACGACCGGTTCGGCAGATTTCAGCACATCCGATTCAAAGCTTGCGTCCGACACTTTGCCGACGGCCATGACAATACCTCTTGTGATTGGACGGAGAGAATCGCTCTCCAAAACTGCGAGGGCAGGAAACTATGAACGCGATCCCGCACCGTCAAGGCGCTGTCACGGGGAGGTGACCCGCGAGAACGCTTCATCGAGGATATCCGGAGAAAGCTCCATGAGATCAGGGACTTCCGTCCAGAGCAGCACGGCGCGAACCTTCCGGTCTGGATACAATTTCTTGAGCACGGCGCGATAAAGCGCCAGCTGGCTGATGTAGCCGCGTGGCACCGCTTCGATTCGACGCGGCGCCGGCCGGTTCGTCTTGAAATCGGCAATCAAAATCGCGTCCTGAGTGACCGCGAGACGATCGACCTGGCCGGAGACAAGCGACATCGTTCCGTCGGCCGCGGCGACCCGACCGCCAATCGAGACTTCGGCGCGACTTCCGGGCGCGAATAGCGGCGCGAAATCCTTATGTTCGATCAGAAGAAGCACCTCCCGAAGCAGGGCAGCGCGCTGGTCGGCCGATAATTCATGGCCTCGCCGCGCGAGGAATTCGACCGCCACTTTTTCCCTGCGCGCCGCCGGAATATCGGGCAGCGATTGCAGCAGCCGATGGGTCAGCGTGCCTCGCAAACGTGCAGCCTCGCGTCCACTGCCGTCACCGACATGACGCGGTTCATCATCGTCAGTGCCAGACGGCCGCAGGATTACTGTCGCAGGTGGCGAAGGTGGTGCGTTCACAGTGAGCCATGGCGGCAACGAGACCTGCTGCTTTGGCGTGGGGGTGCCCTCATCTGGCTCGGTCGGAGCACCTTTGTGGAAGCGCCAGATTTTTCCGTCGGTGTCCCTGTCTTCGTCGGACAGTGGTTGCAGCGCGGTGAGCACAAGATCGTGCCAACACCCCTCGGGCGCTTTGTTGACGCCCTTGGCGCCGCAGACAATCAATCGCTCCTCGGCGCGCGTCAGCCCGACATACAAAAGGCGCCGATATTCGTCGCGTGCCGCTTCGACTGCCTGCGCGCGCGCATTTGCCATCGGCCCGGCGTCCTTGTCCTTGGCAACACCCCAGATCAAAGCAGTTGCGTCCGGCGGCGCATTGGTGATCGGCACGGTCAACAGGCGCGGCGGATGCGCGCCCTCCGGACGCGTCGTAGTGTGGTCGATGAGGATGACGTTTTTGGACTCGAGTCCTTTGGCGCCGTGCACAGTCATCACGCGCACCTCGTCGCGCGCCATCTCCATATCGCGTTTGACTTCACTTTGCGCCGCCCGGATCCAGTTGAGGAATCCCTGGAGCGATGGTGTTTCGCGTTGCTCATAAGACAGAGCCAGATCGAGGAATTCATCGAGAGGGTCGGAGGCTTCAACTCCGAGCCGCGCCAGAATTTGCGCGCGGCCTTTGCGCGACCCGAGCACGTGCGCATAAAACGCAAACGGCGACAAGTTGCGCGCGGCGCGCTCTAACGCATCGAGTGCAGATGAGGCTGCGCCAAATGCCACATCTTCACCGGCCTTCGCGCGCAGCATCGACCGCAAAGGTCCCTTACGGTGATAGGCAAGTTTATAAAGCTTCTCGTCGTCAAAATCGAACAGCGGACTTTTCAAGATCGTCGCCAGGGCGAGGTCATCGTCCGGCAGCAACAAAGCATCACCGAGCACCAGCAAGTCCATAATCGCGATGTGTTCGGTCAATACCAGCCGGTCAGCACCCGCGACCTCGATCTGTGCCTGCTTGAGCGCGCGGATCACCGCCTCGAACATCGGGCCACGCTGCCGCACCAGGATCAGGACTTCGCGCGGCCTCGTACCTTTTGCGATCCAGCCTCTCACGGTGCGCGCTATCCTGGTGGCAAGCTTGACCGAAGGGCTGGTCTCACTGGTGGTGTCGAATGGAGCGTCCCAGCCTTCCTTCCCGGCATCTTTCTCGTCCGGCCCGGTCAATTCCCAGATTTCGACTTCACCAGGCACCGCGTCCGGCAAGGCCTGATGCACTGTCCAGGTCGGATCGGCGGTTAATCCGCGGAATGCGGCCGGCTGCTTGAACACCAGATCGACAGCATTGAGGACGCCGATCGCGGAGCGGAACGAAAAATCAAGCCGTTCGACCGCGAACGCCACGTCACTCGTCTCGTGCAGTGCGTGGAAGTGATCGCGCATTTTGGCAAACTTGTGCGGCACAGCGCCCTGGAACGAGAATATCGATTGCTTTTCGTCGCCAACCGCAAACAAGGTGCGGCGTACATTATCGCGGGCGCCGCCCGGCAGGAATTCGGCAACGAGAATTTTGATGATCTCCCATTGCTTGTCGCTGGTGTCCTGCGCCTCGTCGACGAGCACGTGGTTGATGCCGAGATCGAGCTTGTAGAGCACCCACGCCGCCGCAGTGCTCTTGGTGGACGCATCGAGCAGCAGGGTGAGGGCCTTGTCGATCAGATCCTCATAGTCGAGCAGGCCGCGGCGGTCTTTTTCCGCGCGATAGCGTCCGATTACCGCGGCCGCAACCGTGATCAGCGCGGCACTGCGATCGCGAGCGCGCAACGCGAATTCCCGTGCAATTAAACGGCAAACGCGATCTTGTTCGGCAATGAGTCGGCTATTCCAACCTGGATTAGCTTTCGCGAAATTTGACGTGAGCACATTCTTTCGTCGTTCGAGAGTTTTGGTGCAAAATAACCGCTGATATTGCTCGATACTATCGCGCCCGGTAGCGGCGCGAGCGGCTGCCAAGAAGCCCCCAAGTTCCCTGTCTGTCGGCCTGTCGCTAGTGGCAAGAAAGTCGATCAAGGCCGGCCACTCGCTCTGGGGTATGAGCGAACCGGAGAAATATTCTGTTTCGACCGCGGCCATACTGTCGCCAGGCGCAAGCCCAAATGTCCCGGACAATTCATCGATCGCCTGTTGGACCCCGCCGGCGCGCGCGATCCACTCCGTGATCAGGTCGCGCTTGCCGATCGTTTCCGCGATCACCTCCTTGAATGTGATATCGGCCGCGGCGGTAATGGCCGTGGCCAGGGCCTTGCCGAGCTCGCCGTCAGGTCTAGTGGCGCCTTCGAGCAGCACTTCCAGTGTGAGTTCGTTGAGCAATTGCGAGGTTGCGGCCTCGTCGAGTACCTCAAAGCGGGCTGCGACGTCGGCCTCGAATGGAAACTGGTGCAGCAGGCGCGTGCAGAACGCGTGAATGGTCTGCACCTTCAGTCCACCCGGCGTTTCCAAAGCATTTGCGAACAGCCGTCGCGCGATAGCGCGGCGTGGTGTGTCGGGCGCCTTGCCGGTAGCGAGCTTTATCTTCTCGTCGAGTGCGTCGTCGTCGAGAGCAGTCCATTCGGCGAGGGTATTGAACACGCGGGTTGCCATGTTGGCGGCGGCGGCCTTGGTGAAGGTGATGCACAGGATCTTCGCCGGGTCTTCGCCGCGCAGCAGCAAATTGATAACCCGCTGCACCAGCACATGTGTCTTGCCCGAGCCGGCATTTGCGGAGACGAACACCGAGCGCTCGGGATCTGCGGCTGCGATCTGGTGGACCTTTGCAGCATCCGGAATTTGACGGGCGAGGCTCATGGGTCGACCTCGCTTTCGCCACCGGAGGCCGCCCATTCCTTGACGCGCGCGAGATGGTCGTAATCGCCGTAGTGCTTCTTCCACATGGGGTGGACGAGCGAACGGTATGGTTCGCCGTCGACAAGAAATCTATGTGCAATGCCCGTTAGCTTCTGCAGCGCGATGTCGGCGCAACTATCGGGCGTGCCTTCGGTGAACTTGATGGTCTTCGGCTCACCGGGCGGATCGCCGCCCTTCAACCGCACGTAGCCAATCTCGGAGACTGAGCCGGCGGCGATGCCGGGGAAGCCGCCGTTGCGCAGAATGGCCGCTTCCAGAGTAAGTTGCGGTGCCAATCCGCTGCGCACTTGCGGCTCGGTCGGCGGCTGTCCGGTCTTGTAGTCGAGGATGGCGTAGCTGCCGTCGGAGCGTCGCTCGATCCGGTCGGCGCGCGCCGTAAGTAGAAATTGGGCTTCGCCGAGGGGGATCGAATGCTTTCCCGACAGTTCGGCGAAGATCTTGGCCGCACCGGCTCGACGGTCGCGATCCCATCCGCCGAACCAATCGGCGATGCGCTGGAAGCGGGTCCACCAGAACGCGCGCGCCTCTTCAAAGTCTTCCAGCTGGACGAAATGCTTTTTGCCGAGCGTCGTCAGCTCGTGTGCGATATCCGGGGGTAGCGCATCCGCGAAAAGTTTTGTGAATTCGCCGATCGCTTCATGAATGAAAGTGCCACGGTCTGCGGCCCCCGGCGGCGTATCGATGGCTTCGAGTGGCAACAGCCGCAGTACGTGCTTGGCGTAGATCGTGTAGGGATCGCGCAGCCAGTTCTCGATGTCGGTAACGCTCAATTGCGCTGGCCGTGCCTCCGGCGGGGGCACTGGCTGTGGCCGTGGCGCAGGCGAAACCTTGGCGGGGTGATCGAGCGCGCGCGCGTAGTTCGTATACTTTGCGCCGCGCGCCAGCGCTTGTTTCCAGCATTTTTCCCCGGCGACCGCGGCCAGCCGCTGGAGAAAACGGGAGCCGACCGTTGGCGCGCCCGCCTGCTTGGCGGCACGCGTGAGGACGACCTCGGGAGCGCCCAAAGCTTGCGCGAAGTCGTGCGCCGACAGACCGACGCGCAGCTCGGGTAGATTGAGGCCGAGATCAAGGCGCATCGGACGGCTCAGCCACGGATCGTTGCGGGTATCGGGTGGCCAGGTGCCCTCATTGAGGCCACCGAGGACTATGCGGTCTATAGTCAGCAGGCGCGCTTCCAATTGACCCAAAATGCTCACCCGCGCATCGAGTTTAATAGGCGGACGCACCTCGAAGTCTCGATGGTCAGCGATCGCGCGAAGGAGTTCGGGATAGTCGCGTTTGTCAATCAAAAGCCCGGCTGTGCCGGGGCTTTCGATGAGTCCTTCGAGAACACGTGCAAGCATCGCACCATCGTGGCCGGAGAAGGCCGCGATTTTGCCTCCAGCATCTTCACTCAACGCGACGATCACATCGCGATGGCATTTTGCCAGCGTTGCAAGCGGCTGCGTGAGATCCCTCATTTTCTCAAGCGGGGCTAAAGCAGAGGCTAATTTGCCGATCAGCGTGTCGGCGGCATCGAGATCGCTGGCGCTGATCAACCACCGCGGATCGCTGCGATGCATGTTGTCCCGATTGTTTCGGAATGTTTTGAACGTATGCTGAAGGCCGTCGGTTCCGGCGCGCGGCCGAGGGCCGCGCAGAATTGCGCGTTCCAGCGCAGAAATAGCCAAACGATATTCGCCGGGCGCCGACTGTAGGCGGAACAGAGAATGTTTGAGCAGCGCCAGCAGCGTCACCGGCTCGAGCTCCCGCAGCGCCGTTTCCGCTACAAGGCGTGCGAAGTGTCCAGCGGGCGTGTGGGCTAGCGTATCACCACCGGAATCATCGACCTCGACTTGCCAGCGTTCGAGCGCGGCAGCTACGCGGCGAGCCAATGGGCGGTCGGGCGTCACCAGCGCGGCCGTCTTGTGCGGGGTCTCGATCGTTTCGCGCAGGCAAACTGCGATCGCCAGCGCTTCCTCTTCGGCGTTGGCCGTCTCGACCACGCTCACGTCGTCCATTGCCCTGTCGGCAGCGGCCGCGAAATCAATGGCCTTGAAGCGGGCTTGCCAGCGCTCGGTGGTTGCGGCGGGCCGCATCGCTTCCGATGCCAGCAACTCACGTCCGTGCGCGGCCGGGACGGCGAGCTGTTTCACCGCGTCCCGCGTAATGCCGATTCGCGCAAGCAAGGCCTGCATGGCGAATTGTGGGTGCACGACGGCAGGTGCGCTTTTCCCATCCGCGCCGGCCGCGATCATGCGCCATGATTCTTCGTCCAGCATTGTGTCGAGCCCGGGCAACACGACCGCGCCGTGCGGAAGCTGCGCGATCGCTGCAAGCAACTTTGCCGTTGCTGGCATCGAACCGGTCGAGCCGGCGGCGATCACGGGGGAATTGCTGCCAGCGAGGCGCTTCATCCCGGCCTCGATTAGACGGTCGCGACGCTCGGCAGAATCAATCGCGCCCTCTTCCTTGAGACGTGCTGGCCAATAGTTGCGTGCGATCTTGAGGAAATCGAGGGTGAGCTGCCAGTATTTGTCGAACTGGTCCGGCACCAGACTGTCGAGCCGTTGCCAGTCCATCTCGCGGGTGATGGCGTCGTCAATCAGCCGGGCAAGATCATCGGCGAGTGCGAGGGCAGCGGCAGGTGTATTGGCGACTAGCGGCGCGCCTTGTTCAGGCCGGATCTTGGCGGCCCAGTCTGCGATCAGCTGCGTCAGCAAAAGCCGCCGGTCGAGTTTTCCGATCGCGGGTGGGAGCACCAGTGCGTCTTCCGCCAGTTCCGCGGTCGCTTCGAAAATGATCTCGTCCTCGTCGAGATCGCCGAGCGCGACAATTCGTGGAAATATCGCATGCCTGTCAAATGCGGTGACGAAGGCTTTGCGAGCCAGCTGACAGGCGCGCCGAGTTGGCAGATAGAGCGTGGCGCGTGCAAGCTCGAGCGGATCGTTTGAGGCAGGAAAGCCGGGCACGAGTTTTCCCTCGCGCAAGGCGTCAACGAGCACCGGCAAGAACCGCGCCGAGGCGGGGATGTTGAAGACGCGGGGTTTCGTCACCGGCATGTGTATGAATCATACACGCTTACGCGTGGGGCGGATTAGTGCTGTTGCGGATCGCGGCCTCCGCCGGGGCGATCGCCTCCGGCGAGCCGACATGCATCCAAATGCCTTCCATTCGAAGGCCGTGCAGCCGGCGCGTTTGCGATGCCTTTTCGAACAGTGTCGTCAGCGAAAGTTCCCCTTCCGGCGCGCCCTTGAAAAGCGCCGGCGACAGAATCGCGGCGCCCGCATAGACAAAGGGCGCCACCTCTTGCTCGGCGCGCACGCGCAAATGACCTTCGGCGGTCATGGAGAAATCTCCACGTCCGGAATAGCCAATGCTGTCGGCTGTGGGTGCAAGTAGCAAAAGCGCGTCCATTGTGGGCGGGTCGAAAGCCTCGGCGAGGCGCGCGAGATTGGGCTTTACTCCGTCGATCCAGATGGTGTCGGAATTGATGTGAAAGAAAGGGGCATCGCCCAGTTCGCGCAATGCTTTCCTGACGCCGCCGCCAGTGCCAAGGAGCAGCCCGCGCTCGTCGGAAATGACGATCTGCGGCCGCTTCCGGTGCGCCAGATGTTTCTGCATCTGATCGGCGAAATGGTGCACGTTGACGACCGCGCGTTCAACGCCGGCCTCAACGAGTCGATCCAGTGCGTGGTCGATGAGCGGCTTGCCGGCAACTTTCACCAGCGGTTTCGGCATTGTGTTCGTCAGTGGCCGCATGCGGGTGCCGAGCCCCGCGGCAAGAATCATGGCGCGGCGCGGGCGGATGTTTGTTGAGGGCGCGGCCATGCATCAAACTTTCAGCGGCGGCACGTTGGCACGGTACCAGGACGCAAGCGACGCGAGCGCGGGATGCGCCAGCGAGCGCTGAAGATAGGCCCATACCCGCGGGAGATGACGTAAATATTGCGGCTTGTGGTCGCGTCGCTCGAGCCGAGCGAAGATACCGAGGATCTTGGTTGCGCGCTGCGCCGCGAGAGTTGCATAGGCGCGCGCGAAGGCGGGCGCGTCAAAGGCTGCATTTACCGATCGGCGCGCGCGCGTGTAGCGCGACAGCAACGCGATCTCCATCAATTCCGGCACATCGACACGCGCGTCTTGCAACAGCGAGGCAACGTCATAGGCGGCCGGCCCCATCACCGCGTCCTGGAAGTCGAGCAATCCGATGCGGGCAGTGCCCTCTCGTTCCGGCAGCCACAGGAGGTTGGGCGAATGAAAGTCGCGTAACACCCAGGTCTGCGTGTCATTGGCAATCGCCAGCAAGGCTTCGCGCCAGAGCGCTCGAAAGGCGTCGCGCTTGGGGGCGGAAATTCTGGTTTCGAGTTTGGGCAGATACCAATCGAGCAGCAGCTCCGCCTCGATCAAAAAGGCATCGATGTCGTAGCGTGGCAGGCGGTAATTGACCCCCGGCTCAACCGGCAACACATCTACCACCGGTTCCTGATGCAAATCGGCGAGAAAATCGGCTGCCATCTCGTAGCGCGATTCAATTGGAGCCGGTGGATCGTCTTTCACGATCAATTCATCGCCGAGATCCTCGATCACCAAAAGGCCGGCTTCGCGGTCGGCGGCAAAGATTGCCGGCGCCGAGAAGCCACGCGCGCGCAAGGCAAGCGCCATGGCGACAAACGGCGTGACGCTTTCAGCCAGATGCGCGATTGTACTGTAGGATTTGCCGCTGAGGACCGGAGGTCCGTCCGGCCGCTTGGGTGAATTCATCAAGATATAAGTGGCGCCATCGCGATTGAGCCGCTCGTAACTGCGGGTCGAGGCGTCGCCTTGAATACGCCGGCGCTCCGCCCGGCCGAAGTCCGAACGATCAAGAAAGCGACGGATCGTAAGAATGCGTTCAGCGCGCGCCGCGAAAGTACCGTAGCCGGTGATGCGGACGTTGCGGGCGTTTGGCCCACTCTGCGGGTCCAGCGTCAAAGCGATATCGAGCCGATCGGGTGGCAAATAACCGGCTGCGCGATCCGGCCATTCCACCAGGGTCACCGCGTCCTCGGGCGCATCGTCGAAGCCCAACTCGGTCAACTCAGACGACCCCGTCAGCCGGTAAAGATCAATGTGGACGACCGCAAAACGCGGCAGTGTGTAGGTTTGTGTCAAAGTGAAAGTCGGGCTTGGCACCTCAATGGTATCGTCGCCGGCAAGATAGCGGATAAGAGCCCGGGCAAATGCGGTCTTGCCGGCTCCGAGATCGCCGGACAACGTAACGACGTCGCCCGGTTCGATAACGGCTGCGACGTCCGTCATCAACGAATATGTGGCCGCCTCATCAGCGATTGTGGCCGAAAAGCTGTAATCGCCGGAAACAGTGGGAAACATCGAATCATCCGCTGCAGGATTGCTACCTTATAAACGGATGGCGCAGTGCCACGCCAGAATCGCGCCTCGCGCGGCTCAGCCCCGCGCCTTTATGCCGCCGATTGCCTGACGATGTGCTCCACCGGAAACACGCAGGTAACGGTGGTGTCCTGTCCGGGAGCGGAATCGATTGTCACCGTTCCGCCGTGCAGCTCGACGAAGGAACGCACAAGCGACAGTCCGAGACCGGGACCGCGATGCTGCGAACCCTTTGAATCGGTTTCGAACCAGTCGAACACTTTGTCTTTTGCCTCCGACGAGATGCCCGGCCCGCGATCGGTCACACTGAAAATCACGGCGCTCGGACGCCGTTCGGCCACCAGCGTAACTGTTTGGCCCGCGGGCGAGAAACCAACAGCGTTGGAGAGCAAGTTGAACAAGATCTGGCGCAGGCGCCGCTCGTCGGCCGTGAAACTGCCGATGTTAGCCGGAGCGCGAATGTCGAGCGTAATCCGGTTTTTTGCCAGCCGGTCCTGCACGCCTTCTGCGGCGGCTTCCATGCTGGCGCGGATGTCGACATCGCCCAAATTCAACGTCATGGCGCCGGCGTCGATGGTCGCCAGGTCGAGAATATTGTTGATGAGCGCGAGCAGAGCATTTGTCGAAGCGGTAATGTATCCGAGATATTCGCCTTGCTTTTGAGTCAGCGAGCCAAAAGCCGGATCGCCGAGCAAATTCGCAAATCCGATAATGTTGGTGAGAGGCGAGCGAAGCTCGTATGACACGTGGTGAACGAAATCGATCTTGATCGAATCCGCAGCTTCAAGTGCTTCGTTGCGTTCACGCAAGGCGCGCTCAACGTTGACGGTATCAGTTCTGTCCTGGAAAGTGACCAAGGTCGCGCCGTCCGGCAGGGGCATCGTGGCGAGGTCAAGCACCGCACCATCCCGCCGTTCGATACGCGCACTGATCGGTTCACGATTGTCGATTGCGGTCACCGATTCGCGCAGATTCCGCCAAACCGTGTTGTCGTCGTGTAACGCCTGACACCACGCGGTCACCGCTTCGACATGCGGATGCTGGTCGAGCGCGTTCTGCGCCAGTTTCCACATACGCTGGAAAGCCGGATTGTGCAGCCGGACGCGGCCATCACTACCGAACACCGCCACGGCTTCTGCGACATGGTCGAGAGTCTCGGTCTGAACCTTGATGAGCGCGTCGTACCGGCGGTACATGTCCAAGCGCTCGGTGACGTCGTCATAGAGATAGGTGACGCCGCCCTCGGGGTTGGGCGTCGTGACCACGCGCAGCGTGCGTCCATCGGGCAGGTGCCACATATGCTCCTTCGGCTCGACGGCGCGGTAAGCTTCGTACAGCTGCTGCTTCCATTGCCGGAAATCCTGCTCCTCGGGCAGCTTGCGTTTGCTGCGTAGCGAATCGAGCACGGCTGCATCTGTCGGCGCCTGATCAAGAAATCCGGCGTCGAGTTCAAATTGCGAGCGGAAAGCAGTGTTGTAGAAAGTAAGTTTGCGGTCGACATTGAACACCGCAACGCCGGTTGCGAGCTGATCGAGCACTCGCCGGTGCGCCTCGACCATGCGTGCAAGCTCCGCCCGCATGGTCTCGACGTCTGTACGATCGATCGCGATGCCGGAACTGCCGGCTCCGCCAGGCGCATCGATGACCTCGAATATACGGCGTTCGCCCGCGGCGATGGCCGGTAACCGCCCGACGTATGATTCCTTTGCAGTGCGAGCACGCTCGACATCCGTGCGCGCGGATTGATCAAGCAGTTCCAACCGCCGCGCCACGGCGTCGGCTGGAGTTTCAGCCTCGACTGCGTGGGCATAAGCCGAATTTACAAAAACGAGCTGGCCGGTGTTGTCGCGCGCCCACACGGGGGCAGGCAGAGAATCCAGCAGCGCCCGCATGGTGTCCACATCGCTCAGCAGTTGGTCGTGGCGTCCCGCAAGATCCAAAAGCTCCTGCTCGATGCCGCTGACGTCGCGCAACCGCAGCACTGCGCGTCCCCCGATAGCGCGCCCTTCCGCCTCGATGGGACGTCCGACGCGGGTGGTGAGTGTCATTACGAAGCCGCGGCCATCGCGACGCAAAACATCCACCGCTTGTTCCATGCGCCGCGCAGCCACCGCGTCCAGCCAGGTGCCGAATGCAAGCACTCGCTCGGAAATACCGGCGGACGTGACGATGGAGATGTCACCGAGGATTTCCGGCTGCTCGGTGCCCGCGGTCCAGGTCACCAGTATCTGCGGCTCCGACAACAACAGCGCTTTGAGGAGGTCCACCTCGGCGTGCAGCGCGCCAATTTCATCGCGCGCATCCGTTTCGACGCGATCGGCGAGCCGGCGCGCTCGAAACAGCACGACACTTGCAAAGAGGCCCAAACCGAGCAGAGCGAGGAGAAGCGTGAGCAAGGTAATTTCTTGCCCGCGAAGCGCAGAAATAGCGCGACGCGTGGCATCGACCGCGATCGTGCCCAGACGCGTATCAGCGCGGGCCGCCGAGCCAGGCGCGATCAGGAGATTTACGGTGACGAAGGCGGCGAGGAATCCGTCCCGCCACGGACGAGAACGCAGCCTCTCGTACGCCGTCCGGATTGTCTCCGGCATTCAAACTTGCCCCAAGGGTGCAAAGGGCGGCGTCCGCCACGCCGTTCCCCGCGAATCGGTCCACTTTACCCCCAAGGTGAATCGCACCGAAAGAGTCCAGACCGTGAACAGATCCTGCAAGGATCAAGGTTTTCAGCTATTTCAGCGTTGCCGCGCGCTTGACCATGTCGTCGATATTGATGCGCCCCAGCGCGACAGAGACCGTTCGCTCGGTTTCGGCAAGCGCCGGTCGAACCACGTGATGGACGAGTGCGGAGCCAGGCAGCGGCAGGTCTCCGGTGTCATCGGCGGTGGCGGCGGCACGCAGGATATCGTCTGCCGTGATGCGGCCGCGGTCGCGTGCCAGCGCGTAGCCCCCATGCGGCCCGCGGATACCTTTGAGAATGCCGTCCCGCACCAGCGCTTGCAGCACCGGCTCGAGATGGCGCGGTGGCAACCGGTGGCGGGCGGCCAACGCCTTGGCCGATACCGGACGAGCATTGGCATTGATGGCAACGTCGATGACGGCTGCGATAGCAAGCACACCCTTGCGGGAAACAAACGGCATTGGCCACACCACTCATAGTAGCAACAAAGTGAGCGGTAATAGGCTACGGCTCCAAATACGTCCAGCCCGGGCGGAAAGACATTTCGTCTCAATTGCCAGTTGAGCCAAAACCGCCGCTTCCGCGTGCGGTTTCGTCGAGAGATGCGACTTCCAATATGTGTGCGGTTACAACTGGCGCGATGACCAGTTGAGCGATCCGCATGCCGCGCGTGATTGTCACCGGTTCGGCGCCCAAGTTTATCAGCAGGACCAGGATCTCGCCGCGGTAGTCGGCGTCGATGGTGCCCGGGGCGTTGAGCACGGTCAGTCCATGTGTCACGGCGAGGCCTGAACGCGGCCGCACTTGCGCTTCATAGCCTCGCGGAAGACCGATCGCGACACCGGTTGGAACGAGCGCGCGGGCGCCCGACACGAGCGTGAGTGGCTCGATGGCGGGCACTGCTGCAACGACATCAAGCCCGGCGGCGTGCGCGCTCTGATAGGACGGTAGCGGCAAATCTTTGCCGTGCGGTAGTCGCATCATTCGGATTTCGGTGTCGCTCACGTCTTATTTCCCGCAAGTGCTCCGGCAATGCGCTCGATCAGCGTGACCGCTACTTCGTCCTTGCTTTGCGGCTTCCAGGCTTCAATGCCCGAGGCGCGCACAAGCGTTATTGTGTTGCGATCGCCGCCCATGACGCCTGATTTCGGCGAAACATCGTTTGCCAAAATCCAATCGCAGCCTTTGCCGGCGAGCTTGGCTTTGGCGTTGGCGACAATGTTTTCAGTTTCCGCGGCGAAGCCGATCACAAGGTGTGGCCGTTGTGTCTTTCGTTTGGCAATCGTGGCGAGAATGTCGGGATTTTCCACGAGCGAAAGCTCCGGTGTTGCTTTGCCCGCTTGCTTCTTTAGTTTTTGCTCACCCGTATTGGCGACGCGCCAGTCGGCGACGGCGGCGGCGAAGATCGCAACATCGACCGGCAGCGCACGTTCGACGGCTTGTAGCATTTCACGCGCGGTCTCGACTCTTACCGTTTTCACGCGGGGCGGATCGGGCACGTTAACCGGGCCACTCACAAGCGTCACATCGGCCCCGGCTGCGGCGGCGGCCTCCGCGATCGCGTGGCCCTGCTTTCCGGACGAGCGGTTGGCGATGTAACGCACTGGATCGATCGGCTCATGGGTTGGGCCGGAGGTCACCAGCACGCGCCGGTTTTGCAGGAGTTGCTCGGGTTCTGCCGACAACAGTTTTTCGGCCGCGGCGGCAATTTCCAGCGGCTCGGCCATGCGGCCAAGCCCTCGCTCGTAAGCCTCCGCCATTTCGCCCTCGTTCGGGCCAATGAGCACGGCGCCATCCGCGACAAGCTGTGTCAGATTACGTTGCGTTGCCTGGTTCGCCCACATCCGCGAGTTCATCGCCGGCGCGAGAAGAATCTTTGCGGTCGTGGCCAATAGCACCGTTGTCGCGAGATCGTCGGCATGACCGCCGGCCAGTTTTGCCATCAGGTCGGCGGTCGCCGGCGCAACCACGATCAGGTCGGTTTGGCGTGCGAGCCGAATATGTCCAATGTCAAACTCGCCGGCGAGATCGAACAGATCGGTGAAGACGCGTTCGCCAAGCAGCGCGCTCGCCGATAGCGGCGTCACGAATTGCTCGGCGGCCTTCGTCAGGATGCATCGCACCGCAATGCCGCGCTCTTTGAGCCTGCGAATGAGGTCGAGCGATTTATAGGCGGCGATTCCGCCGCCGATGATCAGAAGCACCCGCTTCGTGCCGGCCGGCACGATGGGGCGAGCAGTTGGCTCACCACGCTTTGCCGGGGGCGAGCGCGGTTCGATGAGATCGAGCGCCTCCCTGCCGGTGTTTTCTGCGGCCTCGCGCAGGATCGTGCGGACCTCGTCTTCAACCGAGCGGCCGCTTCGCGCCGCGCGCAGACGCAGCAGCTTCTTCAGACGGTCATCGAGCTGGCGGACGGTAAGGGAGGCCATAAAATTCCCTTTGTATAAAGTAGCTTAGCCTAATACTGATGTCATTGCAATCAATGCAATCATTACCTTCCGAAGCTCGCCATTGACGCGTGCGTATCTCTTGTGTATTTAACTGATTAGTTATTTAACTGAGTAGTTTAATACATGACGACTGACCGTCTCAGCATGACCTTTGCCGCGCTTGCCGATCCGACGCGGCGCGCAATCCTTGCCCGGCTCGCTCTTGGCGAAACGTCGGTGCTGAAACTTGCAGAACCGTTCGACATGAGCCTGCCTGCGGTTTCGAAGCACCTGAAGGTGCTGGAACGGGCCGGTCTCATCACGCGCACCCGCGACGCGCAGATGCGTCCTTGCCGTATCGACGTGCGGGCGCTTCAGGACGCCGACCATTGGCTCGAAGAATATCGCCGGCTCTGGGACGAGCGGCTCGATCGATTGGATGCCTATCTCAAAACCCTGCAGGCGAAGGAGAAGAAGCGTGAGCGTAAGAAACAACCTTGATCTTGAGCAGGATCCGCGGTCGATCATTGGCACGCGCGTGCTCGATGCGCCGCGCGCATTGGTATTCTCGGTATGGACCAACCCGAAACATCTGGCGCAATGGTGGGGGCCAAATGGCTTCACCACCACGACGCACGCCTTCGACTTCCGGCCAGGCGGCATTTGGCGTTTCGTGATGCACGGGCCGGACGGCCGTGACTATCAGAACCGTATCACCTTCGATGAAATTGCCCCGCCAGAGCGCATCGTCTACCGACATGACGGTGGTGACGATGTAGAGCCTGTGCAATTTACCCAGACGGTAACATTCGAAGATATCGGACACCGTCAAACGCGACTGATATGGCACGGCACGTTCCCATCGGCCGAGGAGCGCGCTCGCGTCATCAGGGAATACGGCGCCGACAAGGGCCTGGTTCAAACCATGGCGCGGCTCGCCGACTATGTTGTCGCGATGTCGGCAAAGAACGTCTAGATGTCGCTAGGCAAGCGTACGCAGCGCGCTGCGCAGATCGTCTGGCCGGCAACCGGTCACCAGCCGCTCAACTGCCGCGTGGGTCTGCCGCCACAGCGGAAAGGCCCTGGCCAGCAGCGCACGGCCGGCCGCTGTAATTGTCAGTCGCCGGCCACGTTGATCTTCCTTGTCGATCGAAACCTTTACCAGCCCACGGCGTTCGAGGGGTTTGAGGTTAGCGGTCAGAGTCGTGCGATCCATCGCGAGCAGGGCCGCGACACTGCCGATGCTCGGCGGCTCAGGCCGGTTCAGCGACATCAACAACGAAAACTGGCCATGGGTGAGATCAAGCGGGCGCAACACTTCGTCGAAGCGCCGCGCCAATGCGCGCGCGGCGCGCTGGACATGCAGACACAGGCAGGCGTCACGCACACGATGGGTCGCGGACAGTGGTAATTCGCGACGGGTTGACATTGCTCATATTACGTTGATATCAACGTATTTGTCAACGATGGGAACCGATGGAGAGGGACTTATGCAAGTGCAATCGTATTTGTTCTTCGATGGCCGCTGCGAGGAGGCCATTGAGTTCTACAAAAAGACGCTGGGCGCCGAAGTCGGCATGCTCATGCGCTGGAAAGACAGCCCCGACAAATCGATGTGCTCGCCCGGCAACGAGAACAAGGTGATGCATGCCTCGCTCAAGATCGGCGAGACCAGGGTCATGGCCTCAGATGGGCGCAATACGGGAAATCCGGAGTTCAAAGGCTTTGCGCTTTCGCTCAATGCGAAAGACGAAGCCGATGCCGATCGGCTGTTTAACTCACTGGCTTCCGGCGGAACGGTGATGATGCCGCTCGGCAAGACATTCTTTTCCCCTCGCTTCGGCATGACGACCGACAAGTTCGGCGTGAATTGGATGGTCATTGTCGAGCCCTGAGAACAGCCGCTCCTCAACGGAAGGAAGCAAACGATGGCCGGTGAATTTGCGATGTCGCGCGTACTCGACGCCCCGCGCGATCTGGTATGGAAATGCTTCACCGAGCCGGAACGCATGAAACAATGGTGGGGCCCGAAGGGCTTCACCGTTATCGCTTCGAAGATGGATTTGCGCGTAGGCGGTACATATCACTACGGCATGAAAGCGCCTGACGGCACACCGATGTGGGGCAAGTTCGTCTTCCGGGAGATTGTTCCGCCCGAACGCCTGGATTTCATCAACTCGTTTTCCGACGAAAAAGGCGGCACCACACGGCATCCGGGCCATATGTCATGGCCGCTCGAGATGCACTCGACGTTTACCTTCGAGGAATTACCCGGCGGCAAAACCAAGTTCACCGTGCGTTGGGCGCCGCACAACGCGACCGAGGACGAGAAGAAAACATTCGATGCCGGTCGTGACAGTATGCACATGGGCTGGAGCGGCACCATGGAGCAGCTGGAAGCCTATCTCGCAAAAGCCAAGTGAAGCCTGGTCAATCGCGTTCAACGGAGGACGTCATGGCGCTCGCCAAGCACAAGATCACACCCTGTCTGTGGTTCGACACCCAAGCGGAAGAAGCAGCAAAGTTCTATTGCTCGATTTTCAAGGATTCCCGTATCGGCAAGATAAGCCGCTACACCAAGGCCGGGTACGACGTTCACCACAAGCCGCCGGGCTCCGTGATGGTCGTCGAGTTCGAAATCGAGAGACAGACGTTCACGGCTTTGAATGGCGATCCGCACTTCAAGTTCAACGAGGCGATCTCATTGCAGGTGCGTTGCGAAACGCAGGCGGAGGTTGACTATTTCTGGAGCAAACTCACGCAAGGCGGTCAGGAAGGTCCCTGTGGCTGGCTCAAGGACAAGTACGGATTGTCATGGCAGGTCGTGCCGGCGGCGATACCGAAGATGATGACCGACCCGGATGCCACGAAATCCGAGCGCGTCATGAATGCATTTCTGAAAATGAAAAAACTCGACCTCGCAGCGATCGAACGCGCTTATGAAGGCCGGACCCAATGACAACCGCCACACAACCCGCGACATACGGAGAAGGAACCGTCACCCTGACACGTGTGTTCGATGCACCTCGCGCGTTAGTGTGGAAGGCATGGACGGATCCGAAGATGATGGCGCAATGGTTCGGCCCCCGCGGGTTCACCAATCCGGTCTGCGAGCTCGACGCGCGGGTCGGCGGCAGCTTGCGCATTGTCATGCGCGGGCCGGACGGCAACGACTATCCGATGAAAGGGGAGTTTCGCGAAGTCATTGTGCCGGAGCGCCTGGTGTTCACCAACATCGCACTCGACAAAGACGGCAGGCACCTGCTTGAGGGCGAGACTACAGTCACTTTTGCAGAGAGCGATAACAAGACCACGTTGACCTTGCGGACTCGCGCGGTCGGGCTTGTTCCGATAGCGATGCAAATGCTGGCTGGCATGGAAGCGGGTTGGACGCAGAGCATCGACAAGCTGGAAGAATTCGTGGGCCGCAGCGGCTGAACCCCTTCATACGAGCAACCAGGTGATCCACGCGAGCAGCGCGGCAATAACCCAGATCGCCGCGGCTGTCCAGCGATTGCGCCGTGCTTCCGCCGCGCCAATGGCGGCAACGGTCTCCGGAGAAAGTACCAGGCCGTCGCGGGTCATGTCGTCAAGTTGATCGAGCAGCGATCCTGCGCGCGTGAGCAGGCTCGGCACCTGTCCGAGGAAACGGCCTATTTCGCCGGCGCCTTCGACTGCGTCCTCCAGCCTGCCGGCAGGGCCAAGATTGCGCGCGATCCATTCACGCACGACAGGGTCGGCCGTGCTCCACATGTCGAGCTTGGGATCAAGCGAACGAGCAACGCCTTCCACGACAACCATAGTCTTTTGCAGAAGAATCAATTCGGGCCGCGTGCGCATATCAAACAGGCCGGTCACCTCGAACAGCAGCATCAATAGCTTCGCCATCGAAATATCTTCGGCGGTGCGATTGTGGATCGGCTCGCCGATGGCACGAATGGCCTGGGCGAAGCTCTCGACAGAATGGTGGCGCGGCACATATCCGGCGTCGAAATGCACTTGCGCCGTTCGCTGATAGTCGCGGGTAATGAAGCCGAATAGGATTTCGGCGAGGAAGCGCCGCTCTTTCGGCCCCAGCCGTCCCATGATGCCGAAGTCGACCGCCACCAGCTTGCCGTCACTGTCAACGAACAGATTGCCTGGATGCATGTCGGCATGGAAGAAACCATCGCGCAAAGCGTGCCGCAGAAAGCTCTGGATCACACTGTGGCCCAGCGCCGGCAGATCAAAGCCTTTGGCTTGCAAAGCGCCGTGGTCGGTGAGGCGAATGCCGTCGATCCACTCCAGCGTCAGGACCTCACGCGCGGTACGATCCCAATCGACCGTCGGCACGCGAAAGTCAGGATCCTTACGCGTATTTTCCGCCATCTCGGAAGCGGCGGCGGCCTCCAGGCGGAAGTCCATCTCGATTGCGACTGAGCGTGCGAGCGTCGATACAACCTCGATCAGCCGAAGCCGCCGCGCTTCGGCTGAAAATGCTTCCGCCTTGCGCGCCGCAAAGAAGAAAGCATTGAGGTCGGATCCGAAGCGACGCTCGATACCGGGCCGCAGGATCTTCACTGCAACCGGCTTGCGCGCGCCATCGATCTCGATCTCGGCACGATGGACTTGTGCGATCGAGGCCGCGGCGACCGCCGGCCCGAAGCTTGCGTAGACCGAGGAAAGCGGTTTGCCAAAAGCCGAGGCGATGGTTGCCTCGGCCTCGCTTTGCGGGAACGGCGCCATCTTGTCCTGCAGACTTTCCAGGTCGTGCGCGATCGTGGCGCCGACCACGTCCGGCCGGGTGGCGAGGAATTGGCCGAGCTTCACGTATGTCGGCCCCAGCTTGGTCAGCGCGGCCGCCAGCCGGCTTTCGCCGCTTTTTGCGCTTGGCCGCTCGATCAGGCGGGCGATCGCAATGGCCGTCTTGGCCGGCAGCGGCAAAGGCCGCGTATCGACCAGCGCAAACACGCCCTCGCGCGCGAAAACAAAACCGGCGCGGGAAAGGCGGAGCAGATGGGAAATGGCAGCGATCACAATCGCCAGCCCGAGTGCAGGGCCACCACGCCGCCGGTCATCGGTGAAAATGACACGCGACGAAAACCGGCGGCTTCGATCATCGTTGCGAAAGCCTTCGGCTTTGGAAACTTTCGGATTGATTCGATGAGATACTGATAAGCCTCGCGGTCGCCGGTCACGACCTCTCCAACACGCGGAATGACCTGGAAAGAATAGAGTTCATAAAGGGCGTCGAGACCGGGTACGTCGACCGAAGAAAATTCAAGGCACAGGAACCGTCCGCCAATCTTGAGGACGCGATAAATTTCGTCCAGCGCCTGTCCAATGCGCGGCACGTTGCGGATGCCGAAGGCGATGGTCACGCAATCGAAGCTGCGATCGGGATAGGCAAGCATCTCGGCGTTGCCTTGTTCGAATGTCACGCCTTGATCGAACCCGCGTTCGCGCGCGCGTCCGCGGCCGACGTCGAGCATATCGGGATTGATGTCGCACACGAGGATGCGGGTGCCGGTTCCGCCGGCCTGCGCGATGCGGAACGCGACGTCGCCGGTTCCGCCAGCCAGATCGAGCACCCTGAAGTCGCGGGCATTTTTCGGCGGATTGACCGCCGTGACCAAAGCATCTTTCCATGCCCGGTGCAGACCGCCGGACATGAGATCATTCATCAGATCGTAACGCCGCGCGACCGAGTTAAAAACGTCGTTTACCCGACCTTGCTTGTCCTCGAGCGGCACGGTCTCGTAGCCGAAATGGGTCTGTTCGCTGCCGCGGGGCATGGCCAATTGTCCTTGTCGGGCAGGACCATAGCGCGGGTGGCTTGAGGGCGCTATGCATCAACGCGGGAGCGGTTAATCAATGCCGGAGTTGCCCGAAGTCGAAACCGTGCGCCGCGGACTGGCGCCTGCCATGGAAGGGCATCGCTTTACGAAGGTCGAAGTGCGGCGTGGCGATCTTCGCTGGCCGTTGCCCAAAGGTTTCGCCCAGAAACTGCAGGGCAAGACGGTTGAGGGACTGGGCCGCCGCGCGAAGTATTTATTGGCGGATCTTTCCTCCGGCGACGTGCTGCTGATGCATCTCGGTATGTCCGGTTCTTTCCGCGTCGGCAAGGACACTGCGCCGGGCCGTTATTATCACGAGCGTTCGAAAAGCATTACGCACGATCATATTATTTTTCACATGTCGAATGGCACGACGGTGACATTCAACGATCCGCGCCGCTTCGGTTCGATGAAGCTGGTGCCGCGCGTCAAACTGGAGAGCGAACCGCTGCTGCGCGGACTCGGGCCGGAGCCTTTGGGCAACGAATTCGATGCGGCGATGCTGGCAAAGGCCTGCGTGGGCAAGAAGACATCCCTCAAGGCGGCGTTGAGCGATCAACGTGTCGTCGCCGGTCTCGGCAATATCTACGTCTGCGAGGCGCTGTTTCGCGCGCAACTATCGCCCAAACGGCAAGCCTCGACCATTGCCGACCGCCACGGCAAACCGAACGAACGCGCGGAGAAACTGGTCGCTGCCATCAAGGCGGTCCTGATGGATGCAATCGAAGCCGGCGGCTCGTCGTTGCGCGATCATCGCCGCGCCGACGGTTCGCTTGGCGATTTCCAGCACAATTTTCGGGTCTATGATCGCGAGGGCGAGCCTTGCCCAAATTGTAAAGGCAAAATCAAGCGCATTGTGCAGGCTGGCCGTTCGACCTTCTATTGCCCGTCATGCCAGAAATAGGCACGCTACGCGACGTCAACGCCGAGGGATCTTTGTTATGCGCAAGTTTGGCCTGGTCGCCCTGACGTTCGCCGCTATTGTCGCCGCTGCCGCGCAAGCCGCGGATTTTCCCGATCACCCGATCCGTTTCATTGTTCCGCAAGCCGCCGGAAGCGCCACTGATACCGTCGCTCGCATTCTCGCCGCCGAACTGTCGAAAGAATTCGGCCAGCAGGTGATCGTCGATGATCGTCCGGGCGGCGCACTCACCATAGGTCTTGATCTGGTCGCGAAATCGGCACCGGACGGCTACACCATCGGGATGGGTCCAATTGGCGCGCTCGCCATCACGCGGCACATGGTGGCGAAGCTCCCCTACAACATCGAACGGGATTTCCAGCCGATTGCGCTGGTCGCGCGCGGACATTTGCTGCTTGCGGTCTCGCCGCATCTGCCGATCAATTCAGTAAAGGAGCTGATCGACTACGCGAAGAAAAATCCCGGCAAACTCACAAATGCCTCTTCCAGCAACGGTTCGCCCGGCCATGTCGGGGGCGAACTGTTCAAATACATGACCGAAACCGAAATTGTGCACGTGCCGTACCGCGGCGGGGCGCCGGCGATCACCGATTTGATCGCAGGTCATGTCGATCTCATGTTTGAAAGCCTGCAATCAATCGCGCCCTTTGCGCGCGATGGGAAGGTGCGCGCGCTTGGCGTCAGCGGTGCCGCCCGCTCGCCGGCATTTCCCGAATTGCCGACCATTGCGGAAGCCGGGGTGCCCGGATACGTGGCGCCGACCTGGACAGGCGTAATTGCGCCGGCCGGCGTGCCGCGGCCGATCGTGGACAAGCTCAATGCCGCGATCAACAAGGCGCTCACGTCGGAAGCTTTCAAGGAGAAGTTTGCCAAGATCGGCGACGAGCCGGCCGGTGGAACGCCGGAAGAATTTGCGGCAACAATCAAAGCCGATTCCGCGAAATGGGCCGAGGTCGTGCGCCGCTCCGGCGCAAGACTCGATTAAGCCAAGGATCATGTCATGACCTACCAGAACATTATTGTCGAAACGCAGGGCCGGGTTGGCATTATCCGTCTCAACCGTCCGCAAGCGCTCAATGCGCTTAACAAGGCGCTGATCGCCGAATTGACCCGGGCGATCGAGGCATTCGACGCCGACGACAAGATCGGCTGCATGCTGATCACCGGCAGCGACAAAGCTTTCGCCGCGGGAGCCGACATCAAGGAAATGGCGGACAAGCCATTTATCGAGGCCTATCTCGGCGATTTCGTTTCAAACTGGAATGCTGCGGCGCATGCGCGCAAGCCAATCGTCGCCGCGGTGGCCGGCTTTGCGCTCGGTGGGGGCTGTGAACTTGCCATGCAATGCGACATCGTCATTGCCTCGGAGACCGCTAAATTCGGCCAACCCGAGATCAAGCTTGGCGTCATTCCCGGTATCGGCGGTACGCAGCGGCTGGCGCGCGCGGTCGGCAAGGCCAAGGCCATGGACCTGATCTTGACCGGACGGATGATGGATGCGGCGGAAGCCGAGGAATCCGGATTGGTGGCGCGCGTGGTGCCATCTGCTGATTTGATGGCTGAGGCCATGAAGGTAGCCGAAACCATCGCCAACATGTCGCTGCCATCGGTGCTGGCGGCCAAGGAAGCCGTCAATCGCGCATTCGAAGGCGGGCTCTCGGAGGGCATGGCCTTTGAGCGGCGCATTTTCCATTCGTTATTTGCAACAGAAGATCAGAAGGAAGGCATGAAGGCCTTCATCGAGAAACGTCCGGCAAAATGGAAAAACAAATAGCTATTTGCGTACGCAAATAACTCTCACAACCGCCGCCTTCGCGGCGTCGCCTTCCGTTGCGGGTACAACGCTTTGCGCCGCCAAAAAGTCGCGGATGGTCTGGGCAGTGATAAGCCGCAGCGGCGGAACCGCCGGCTCGGCGCTGGCAAGCACGACATTTTGCATTTCCATCATGCCGAGGAATTGCCCTTGCGCGTCGAGGGCAGCGGCACCGGAAAAGCCGGCCATTGGGCCCGGCTGACGCAATTCGATCGCATCGCCGTCCGCGAGCCGTGCCTTGATCTCGGTGAGCTTCTTGGCGCCGCTTTGCTCTTTCGGGTCCGGGATGCCAACCAGGGTCACATCGCCTTTTTTCGGCGCTGCAGGACCCAGTGCGAGCGGTTCCAGCTTGCGCGGGCCGTAAATTCGCAACAGGGCCAAACTTGAATTCCCGTCTTCGGCAATACGCTCGGCATCGCCAAGACCGTCGGCGACGATCACCTGGCATCCGCTCACGAGCTTGCGTTCGGTAATGATGTGGCCACGGGAACTCACAATCAGTCCGTTCCCGTATTCGACCGATTTCATCGTCGTAGCGAAAAGCGAGTTACGTTCGGGGAACGGCGAGAAAGCGCTCACCATGGCCGCGGTCACCGGCGCGACAATAGTTTCCATCATTTGATCAAACAGCAGGGTGAAACCGCGGATTTCACCGTCACGCGCATACGCGCGCACAGAGAACATCTTCAGGCCTTGCAGGCCGGTGATAAAGAAGCTGTCGTCGCGCAACGCACTGGAATCGATTTTACGGGTGGACGGCTCTTTCTTTTGTTGCTCAAAGAGCGCAGCAAGCTTGAGTTCGGTATCCTTGAAGCGAAAGGTTTCGACCTGCACTTCGCCGTGCGCCGCAGACCAACGCGTCCCGTGCGCGGCATCGCGCACTTGGGGGACCAGTTTTATCGGCAGGCCAAGACGCGCACCCGTCGAGGGATCCGTGACGATGGTCCAGCCGAACTCGTCTTCGTGGCTTTTGGCGGCCGCCAGCAGGCTGGCCCGCTCGGTCGGCGAAAGCACACCCGTGATTTTTGTCCTCGCGCGTTTCTGGAAATTTTTTATCGCGGACATAAAGGGATCTTCACTATTGATCGAGCCTGTATAGTCACCCGACCATAGGAGCGCCGACTGGATTTTCAGACGTTCGCTATCAGAAATAATTGCCATCATATCCGTAGACGGCGCGGCTCCGGCCAATTCGGTTTTCAAGGCGGCCGTTTTTGCAGCCGCGGTTGCAGGCGCCGCAGTCTTTGGCGCGACGATTTTCGGAGCCGCAATCTTTGGCGCTGCAATCTTTGGCGCAGGGCGTCGCCCCGCCGGGGGTTTTGTTGCCTCGGCGGCCTGATCAGGCTTTGGTAGGATGCCAGGCGAATCCTGGGCCAGCGCCGGAACGGCGCCGAGCAGGAGCGCAAGCATCACCGAGAGTTCACCCAAGCGCATCGATTCGCGCCGTCCAAGCTTATTTTTGCGGTCACCTTAGCCGATGGAGGCGAGGGTGCAAGGCGGGCTGGGGACTTCTTCGCTGATGGTTACCGAGTGGCGCAACGTTTTGCGTGCGCGCGGTGTTTTGCAAAACCGGGTTCGCACGTTTTCCCGTCATGCGGTAGGTTAACCGTGATGCTTGATGCCAAAGAACTCGAACGATACGCCCGCCACATCGTGCTGCCCGAAGTGGGTGGACCGGGCCAGGCCAAACTCAAGCGCGCGCGCGTTCTGGTGATTGGTGCCGGCGGACTCGGGACGCCGGTGATGCTCTACCTTGCGGCCGCCGGAGTCGGCACGCTTGGTGTCGTCGACGACGACGACGTGTCGTTATCGAATCTGCAACGCCAGGTGATTTTCGCCACCAGCGATATTGGCAAGGCAAAAGTTGAAAGCGCCGGCGATGCAATAAAAAATCTCAATCCGCATGTGAGTGTCGAGCCACACCATGTGCGTCTGACGGCGGTCAATGCGCTCGACCTGATCAAGCGTTACGATATCGTGGCCGACGGGTCTGATAATTTCGCCACGCGGTATCTTGTTTCCGATGCCTGCTACTTTGCCAAAAAGCCTCTCGTAACCGCCGCGGTCGGCACCTTCGACGGATCGCTCACATCAATCCGCGCGCATGAGGCAAGGGCCGACGGCACGCGCAATCCGACTTATCGGTGCTTGTTTCCCGAGCCGCCGCCGGCGGGGACCGTGCCGGCTTGCGCGGAAGCCGGCATCCTTGGCGCGCTGCCGGGCGTTCTCGGCTCGATGATGGCGCTGGAGGTGATCCGCGAGATCGTCGGATTCGGCCAAGGTCTCGTGGGCCGCTTTGTCATGGTCGATGCCCGCTCGATGCGGTTCGAAACGCTGACCTATGCATGGGATCCCAAAAATCCCTTGTCAGGCGAGTCACCGACGATCAGGGATTTGTCGGTCCATAAATAATGCCGCTCGCGTCCGCGCAGGCATTAATTACAGCATCGAGGGCAGGACCCGATCCGGCGGGCGATGGCCGTCGATGAACGTCTTGATGTTGATAATGACTTTTTCGCCCATATCGATACGGCCTTCAATGGTCGCAGACCCGGTGTGCGGCAGCAGAACGACCTTGCCGGCGCGCGCGAGCTTGACCAGCTTTGGATTGACCGCCGGCTCGTGTTCGAACACATCGAGCCCAGCCCCGGCGATTTCACCGGATTCGATCAGGCGGGCAAGCGCGTTCTCGTCAATGACCTCGCCGCGTGACGTATTGACGATGAAGGCCTCGGGCCGAAGCATCTTGAGCCGTCGCGCCGAGAGCAAATGATATGTTGCCGGGGTGTGCGGACAATTGACCGACACGATATCCATGCGCGCGAGCATCTGGTCGAGGCTTTCCCAGTAAGTCGCGTCAAGCTCCTCTTCGATCTTTGGCGCCACCCGCCGCCGGTTGTGATAGTGGATCTGCAGACCGAATGCGCGCGCTCGGCGGGCGACGGCCTGGCCGATGCGCCCCATGCCGATGATACCGAGCCGCTTGCCCCAGATGCGGTGGCCGAGCATCCAGGTCGGAGACCAGCCCATCCAGTCCTTCTCCGCGGTCAGCACGTGGGAGCCTTCCACCAGCCGGCGCGGCACAGCCAGGATCAATGCCATGGTCATGTCAGCGGTGTCCTCGGTTAGCACGCCGGGCGTATTGGTAACGGTAATGCCGCGCTGAACCGCGGTTGCGACATCAATATTGTCGACACCATTGCCGAAATTCGCGATGAGCTTGAGTTGCTCGCCCGACTTGCTGAGGACCGAGGCATCAATCCGGTCGGTGACGGTCGGCACCAGGACGTCAGCGGTCTTCACGGCCTCGGCAAGCTGACTTTGAGTCATTGGCTTGTCGTCCGCGTTGAATCGGGTGTCAAAAAGTTCCCGCATTCGCAGCTCGATGGAATCGGGCAGCTTGCGGGTCACGATCACCAGCGGCTTCTTGCTTTTCGCCATCTGTTCTCAACCGCGGAAACTGGCGGTGGTACCGCCGGGAAGCGCGGATTTAGCCCACATTAACCGGGCTCGCCCACACTGCGCGTGAGGCGAAATCCGTGCTTTTTCCTACCAGATGGCCGTGACAACACAAAGCTTCCGCACCGCGCTCGGTGGCCTTGCACTGGCGGCCAGCATTCTGGCCGCGTGGCCGGCGCCCGCCTGGTCGGCCGGCGATCTTACCACTGGCTCCGTAAGCGGCTTTCCAATCCCGCGTTTCGTGAGCCTCAAGTCTGACCGGGTCAATGCGCGGTCGGGGCCAAATAAGGATCAGGACGTCCGTTGGGTCTATACCCATGTGGGCATGCCCGTGGAAATCACCGCGGAATTTGAGAACTGGCGCCGCATTCGCGATTGGGAGGGTGCGGAAGGCTGGGTCTATCACTCACTATTGTCGGGCAAGCGCACGGCCATGGTGGTGCCGAAGACGAAAGACGAGCTGGTCCCCCTCTATCAAAGCGCGGATATTGAATCGGCGGTTTCAGCCCGCCTGCAATCCGGTGTGCTCGGCGCAATTAAATCCTGCAACGGCAACTGGTGCCAGTTCAGCGGTAAGGGCTTTGACGGCTATATCCGCCAGGAACGCCTGTGGGGCGCCTATCCGAATGAGAAGGTGGAGTAATTTCGTCCTGAAATGAAACGCCCGGCGCGAGGCCGGGCGTCAAAAAACGGGCTCGGAGAGCGGCTACTTCTTCCGCCTTAGCCGCACAACAACATCAACACGCGCGATCTCAAAGCCTTCCGGCGGCGTCGGAGTCTTTCCGACGGCGACTTCAGCGTCCGGAATATCAAACACCACATCCTCGCCCTCGACGAAAAAGTGGTGATGGGCCGTCACGTTCGTATCGAAATAGGCCTTGGAACCATCGACCGCGACTTGTCGCAGCAGGCCGACTTCGGTGAACTGGTGAAGCGTGTTGTAAATGGTGGCAAGCGACACCGGCACCTTCGCGCGCGTCGCCTCCTCGTACAGCATTTCCGCCGTCAGGTGACGATCGCCTTTGCCGAAGAGGATCCAACCCAAGGCCATCCGTTGGCGGGTGGGACGCAAACCGACCTGGCGCAACATGGCTTTGACATCGTGCCAAGGACAACCTGTGAGCGCAGCACGTTCCGGAAAGTGTCCGGTGTCGGCCTTCATCTTCGGTAGCCCGAAGGTTCGCGTTGGCATCATTTTTGTTACACCTGAACGGCCGGCCCCTGGAGAAGCCAGCGAAGAACTTTGTATGCATCATATACGAAATCGACTTCGCAGATGCAACCGCTTCGCAATTGGCGGAAGTGCCCTATTGTCGCGGGTTTTAGACACAACCTGCGGGTTCATCCGCTGTCTCGCCATCTTTGCCCGCTAGCTTTGGTATGATACCAACTCGGGCATGGGAATTCAGCCAAGCCCCCTGCACGGGGAAGCGACGCCTATGGACAGTCGGCGGCACAGCTTCGAGTACGAAGATTTGCTCGCTTGCGGCCGCGGGGAACTCTTCGGCGCCGGCAACGCGCAGCTGCCGCTACCGCCGATGCTGATGTTCGATCGGATCGCGGAAATCAGCGAAGGAGGCGGCGAGCACGGCAAGGGGATGATCCGGGCCGAACTCGACGTAAAGCCGGATCTCTGGTTTTTCCTCTGCCACTTCAAAGGCGATCCGGTGATGCCAGGATGCCTTGGCCTCGACGCGCTCTGGCAACTGGTCGGTTTCTTTCTTGGCTGGCTGGGTGCGCCGGGCAAAGGCCGGGCGCTCGGTCTGGGCGAGCTGAAATTTTCCGGCCAGGTTTTGCCGTCGGTCAAAAAAGTTATCTATGGCATCGATATAAAGCGGGTCATGCGCTCGAAACTGGTGCTGGGGGTCGCCGACGGTTGGCTTTCGGCGGATGGCAACGTGATCTATCGTGCAAGCGACCTCAAGGTTGGCCTGTTCAAGCAGGACGTGGCGTTGCAGCCTGGCGGCGCTTGAGGCCAGCGGAGGGCCTTGCGGAAGTTCCTCGGCCGGCCAATCTTTGGCTCAATCAGCAGCAAACCGCGGCAGAAGTTTAAAGGTAATACGACTATGCGACGGGTCGTCGTCACCGGAATGGGCATTGTCTCATCCATCGGCAATAATACGCAGGAAGTGCTGGCGAGCCTGCGCGAGGCCAAGTCCGGCATCACGCATGCCGACGAATTTGCCAAACATGGCTTCCGCTGCCAGGTGCAAGGCATGCCGACCCTTGATCCGGCGGGATCGGTCGATCGCCGCGCCATGCGGTTTCTTGGCCAGGGCGCAGCCTGGAATCACGTCGCTATGGAACAGGCGATCCGCGATTCCGGTGTTGAAGAAAAGGACATTTCCAACCCTCGCACCGGCATTGTCATGGGGTCGGGCGGCCCCTCGACGATCGCGATCGTCGAAGCGGCCGATATCACCCGCGAAAAAGGTTCACCCAAACGCATCGGGCCGTTTGCCGTGCCGAAGGCAATGTCGTCCACCGCTTCGGCGACTCTCGCTACCTGGTTCAAGATCAAGGGCGTGAATTACTCAATCTCGTCCGCCTGCGCGACCTCCAATCACTGCATCGGCAATGGCGCCGAGCTTATCCAGTGGGGCAAGCAGGACATGATTTTTGCCGGCGGTTCGGAAGAGCTGAGCTGGACCATGTCGAACTTGTTCGACGCCATGGGTGCGATGTCGTCAAAATATAATGAAACGCCGCAGAAGGCCTCGCGCGCTTACGACGAACACCGTGACGGCTTTGTCATCGCTGGTGGTGCCGGTGTGCTTGTGTTGGAAGAACTTGAACACGCCAAGGCGCGGGGCGCCAAAATTTATGCCGAGGTGGCGGGCTACGGTGCCACATCCGACGGCCACGACATGGTTGCGCCATCAGGCGAGGGCGCGGTGCGCTGCATGAAAATGGCGCTGGAGACCGTAAAGCCGCCGGTCGATTATATTAATCCGCATGCCACCGCGACGCCGATCGGCGACCTGAAGGAAATTGAGGCGATCCGCGAGGTGTTCGGCGCCAAGTCCCCGCCGATTTCGGCGACAAAATCGCTCACCGGCCATTCGCTGGGCGCGGCCGGCGTGCAGGAAGCGATCTATTCGTTGTTGATGATGAGCAACGGCTTCATCTGCGAAAGCGCCAATATTGAAAACCTCGATCCCGCCTTTGCCGACATGCCGATCGTGCGTGAGCGCCGGGACAACCTGAAGCTCGGCTGCGTCTTGTCAAATTCCTTCGGTTTCGGCGGTACTAACGCGTCGGTGGTGTTCAAGCGGCTGGATGCATGACCGTTTTGTCCGCCGCCCTGTCATCGGATTGTCGTCTGCCGGCCATAGATGGGCTCCCGGCGCGCAACGCGATTCGATTGGATGCATCGCATGAACAAGCCTGTCTCGCCGTCCTTCATTCATTCCCTTCCGCGCAGGTCAACCACCATGGCTGATCAGCGCGTTGCTCCGCGTGGCACGCTCATGCAGGGCAAGCGCGGCCTGATCATGGGGGTTGCCAACGATCATTCCATCGCCTGGGGCATCGCGCAGATGCTGGCGTCGCACGGCGCGCAGCTCGCTTTCACCTATCAGGGCGATGCGCTCGCCAAGCGGGTGAAGCCGCTCGCCGAGCAGGCCGGGTCGTCTTTCGTGATGCCCTGTGACGTCGAAGACATTGCGTCAGTCGATGCGGTGTTCAGTTCGATCAGGCAGCAATGGGGCACGATGGATTTTCTCGTGCATGCCGTCGCCTTCTCCGACAAGAATGAATTGAAGGGCCGCTACGCCGATTCCACGCGCGAGAACTTCATCCGCACGATGGTGATTTCCTGCTACGCGTTCACCGAGGCCGCCAGGCGTGCGGCGGCGCTGATGCCCAATGGCGGCGCCATGATCACCCTCACCTACAACGGCGGCTTGCGGGCCATGCCGAACTACAACGTGATGGGCGTTGCAAAGGCGGCGCTGGAAGCTTCGGTACGCTACCTTGCAGTCGATTTCGGAGCGCAAAAAATCCGCGTCAACGCGATTTCGGCGGGTCCGATCCGCACGCTCGCCGGCGCCGGTATCACCGATGCGCGCTATATGTTTGCATTCCAGCAGAAACATTCTCCGCTCGGCCGCGGGGTGACGCTGGAGGAACTCGGCGGCGCCGGCGTTTATCTCCTGTCCGATCTTTCCAGTGGCGTGACCGGCGAAGTGCACTTCGTCGACTCCGGATACAACATCATCGCGATGCCGCAGCCTGATGCGTTGAAAGCCTCGGGCGCAACGGACGACACCGGCAACGGGAAATAAGTTTCCACCGGGTGCGAAATGAAAACGGCCGGGGATTCCCCGGCCGCTTCGTTGAGCAAAGATCAGGCGAGGTCGAAACGATCAAGGTTCATCACCTTGGTCCAGGCTTTGACGAAGTCCTCCACGAACTTCTCCTTCGAGTCCCTGCACGCATAGACCTCCGCGATCGCGCGGAGCTGCGAGTGCGAACCGAAGATCAGATCGACGCGCGTACCCGTCCACTTGAGCGTATTCGTCTTGCGGTCGCGGCCCTCGTACACATTGTCGCCGGCGGCCTGCCACTGCGTGCTCATGTCGAGCAAGTTGACGAAGAAGTCGTTCGTCAACTTTCCGGGCTTCTTGGTGAAGACACCGTGCTTGGATCCGTCGGCATTGGCACCGAGCACACGCAGACCGCCGAGGAGAACGGTCATCTCGGGGGCCGTCAGCCGCAGCAATTGCGCGCGGTCGACCAGCGCCTCCTCGGGTCCCATGAATTGTCGCTTGCCGCTGACGTAGTTGCGAAAGCCGTCCGCACGTGGCTCGAGCGGCGCAAAGGAGTCGACGTCGGTTTGCTCTTGTAAAGCGTCCATGCGCCCCGGCATGAAGGGCACCTTCACCTTGTGGCCGGCATCCTTGGCGGCCTTCTCGATCGCTGCGCAGCCGCCGAGGATGATCATGTCGGCAAGCGAGACCGTCTTGCCGAATTTCTTCCGCACCGTCTCGAGCTTTTGCAGAACCGAATTGAGCTTGCCGGGCTGGTTGACCTCCCAGTCCTTCTGCGGGCTGAGACGAATGCGCGCGCCGTTTGCGCCGCCCCGCTTGTCGGAACCGCGGAACGTTGATGCCGACGCCCAGGCAGTCGAGACAAGCTGCGATACCGTCAGGCCCGAGGCGAGAATCTTTCTCTTGAGCGCGGCGATATCCTTGTCGCCGATCAGCTTGTGATTGACTGCCGGGATCGGGTCCTGCCAGATCAGAACCTCCTTCGGAACGAGCCGGCCGAGATAGCGCGCGCGGGGGCCCATGTCGCGGTGCGTGAGCTTGAACCAGGCGCGGGCGAACGCGTCGGCAAAATCATCCGGGTTCTCATAGAAGTGCCGCGAGATTTTCTCGTAGGCGGGATCAAATCGCAGCGAGAGATCCGTCGTCAGCATGGTCGGCACATGCTTCTTTGAATTGTCGAAGGCATCCGGGATGGTGGCTTCCGCGCCTTTCGCCTTCCACTGTTTCGCGCCGGCTGGACTTTTGGTCAGCTCCCATTCGTTTTCGAACAGGTTCTTGAAAAAGAGGTTGCTCCACTTTGTTGGCGTCTGCGTCCAGGTCACTTCCGGGCCGCCGGTGATCGCGTCGGCGCCGATGCCGGTTGCGTATTTGCTCTTCCAGCCGAGCCCCTGATCCTCAAGCGCGCCGCTCTCCGGCTCCGGGCCGATCAGCGACGGATCGCCCGCGCCATGCGTCTTGCCAAAGGAGTGGCCGCCGGCAATCAGGGCCACGGTCTCCTCGTCGTTCATCGCCATGCGGAAGAACGTTTCGCGGATGTCCTTGGCCGCCGCGAGCGGATCGGGATTGCCGTTAGGCCCTTCCGGATTGACATAGATCAGGCCCATCTGCACGGCGCCGAGCGGCTCCGCAAGCTGGCGTTCGCCGCTATAGCGCTCGTCGCCCAGCCATGTCCCTTCAGGACCCCAAAAGAGTCCTTCCGGCTCCCAGACATCGGCGCGTCCGCCGGCGAAACCGAACGTCTTGAAGCCCATCGATTCGAGCGCGACATTGCCGGCAAGAATCATCAGGTCGGCCCAGGAGATTTTCTCGCCGTACTTCTGCTTGATCGGCCACAGCAGCCGGCGCGCCTTGTCGAGGTTCGCATTGTCAGGCCAGGAGTTGAGTGGCGCGAAGCGCTGCTGTCCGGCGCCGGCGCCGCCGCGGCCATCAGTGATGCGGTAGGTGCCCGCACTGTGCCACGCCATACGGATCATCAGCCCGCCGTAGTGGCCGAAGTCCGCGGGCCACCATTCCTGCGAATTTGTCATCAGGGCGCGCAGGTCCTTGATGAGGGCCTTCAGGTCGAGGCTCTTGAACGCCTTGGCGTAGTCGAAACCCTCGCCCATCGGATCGGACAAATTCGAGTTCCGATGGAGCATCTGGAGATCCAGCGTGTCCGGCCACCAGTCCCGGTTGGCGTGTCCGCGGATGAACGGGCACTTGCCCGCGCTCTTGTCATCAGTCTTGGCGTCCATGTTTCTCTCCGATCGCGTTCGGCGTGATTGTTCGCGTTGTTGTGTGTGCGGGTGAAATCCGGTTGTTTTGTTGGATGCAGATGCGGGTTTTTTAGGTCCGGCGTACGATCAGGTCTAATCGTATTGATTGGCCGAGGCGATAAGCCTAACTTATCGATATGATCACCTTGCGCCAGTTGCGTTATTTGACGTCACTTGCCCGTCACCGGCATTTCGGGCGAGCGGCGGAGGATTGCGCCGTGACCCAGCCGGCATTGTCGATGCAGGTTCGTGAGCTCGAGCGCGAGATCGGCGCCGAGCTGGTGGAACGGCGGCCGGGTGAAATCACGCTCACCGACACCGGGCTTGAGGTCGCCGTGCGTGCCGAGCGCATCCTTGTCGCCACCCGCGACCTGGTCGATTTTGCACGCCACCGCGATGTACTCAGCGGGCCGCTCAAGCTCGGCATCATCCCGACTCTGGCGCCATACGTCCTGCCGCGCGTGCTGCCGCGCCTGCAGTCGACGCACCCGCGCCTGCGGCTCGAAGTGCGCGAGACCCAAACAAGGATCCTGCTCGACGAACTTGCACGCGGCGAACTCGACTGCGTCATGCTGGCGCTTCCGGCGGAGGGGGCCGATGTCGATACGCTGAAGCTTTTCGACGATCCGTTCCTGCTAGCCGTGCCTGCTGCCGACAAATTGCAGCCGCGGGGTCGCGTCGGCGTTGCTGATGTTGACCAGCGGCACCTGATTCTGCTGGAGGAAGGACATTGCCTTCGCGATCAGGCTTTGGCTTTCTGCGCCACCGCTCGACGGGACGTGCCTGCAGGTCTTGGCGCTACTTCGCTTGCAACTGTCATGCAAATGGTGGCGAACGGTTATGGTGTCACCCTGGTGCCAGAAGTCGCTGCGGAGGTCGAAGTGCGAGACGACCGTGTAAGGCTGTTACGGTTTGCCGATCCAGAGCCGAATCGGACGATCGGCTTGGCCTGGCGGCGTACCTCGCCCCGCCGCAAGGATTTCGAGGCGTTGGCGACTGTTGTGCTCGAAGCCACAGGTTCGGCATCAAGGCTACCCGGCCGCAAAATGAAGGTTGGCTGATGGTTGAGTTCGCGAATACGCCGTTGCTCCGAGTAGCCTACGAATCAGGAGGGCCGCAAGCCGGCTATCCGGTTTTTCTTTTGCACGGCTGGCCGGATGACGTGCGCACTTTCGACAAGGTGGCGCCGGCTTTGCAGCAGAATCGATTTCGTACCATCACGCCTTACCTGCGGGGTTTCGGTCCGACCACTTTCCTTTCTGAGGATACGATGCGCTCTGGTGAAATGGTCGCGATGGCGCAAGATGTTCTCGACCTTGCCGATGCGCTGAAGCTGAAGACATTTGCCGTCGTCGGTCACGACTGGGGCGCTCGCATCGCGTATGCGCTGGCTGCGACCGCGCCTGAACGCGTCACGCGCATATGCGCTCTCTCGGTCGGGTGGCAGCCCGGCGAGCTCACGACGCCTTCGTTGGAACAGGTGCGGAAATACTGGTACCAGTGGTTCATGGCGACGGAACGTGGAGCAGACACCGTACGCCGCGATCGCAAGGCGTTTGCGCGCATTCAGTGGCAAACCTGGGCGCCAAAAGGCTGGTTCAAGGAATCCGAGTTTGAAACGACCGCCAAATCCTTTGAAAATCCGGATTGGCCCGTCATCACCGTGCACTCGTATACCGTCCGCTGGGGCGAGGCAGAGAAGGACCCGCGGTACCGCGATCTCGACCGGCGGGCGAAATCCGCGCGGACGATTTCGGTGCCGACCCTCATGATCCAGGGCGGCGCTGACGGCGTCACCCTGCCGGACACAACCGATGGAAAAGAGAAATACTTCACCGGCGGTTACCAACGCCACGTGCTCGACGGCGTCGGTCATTTTCCAACGCGCGAAGCACCCGACGCCGTCAATGGTCTGGTGATCGGTTTCCTCAAGGCAAAATAAAAAGGGCGGCACCGGGCCGCCCTTTTTGCCGTCTTATGTTCCGGTCGTTACTCGGCGCCGCCGGCCGCCTCGCGCGGCTGCTCGCTGCCCTCGGCCCGTTGCTTGCCTTCGATATCCTCGCCGGTGGCCTGGTCGACCGCCTTCATGGACAGACGCACCTTGCCGCGCTCGTCCACGCCCAGCAGTTTCACCTTCACCTTGTCGCCTTCCTTGACGACGTCGGTGACCTTGTTCACCCGGCGCGGGGCGAGCTGGCTGATATGGACCAGACCGTCCTTGGCGCCGAAGAAATTCACGAAGGCGCCGAAATCCATCACTTTAACGACAGTGCCTTCGTAGATATGGCCGACTTCCGGATCGGATGCGATCGACTTGATCCAGTTGATCGCCGCCTTGATCGACTCGCCATTGGCGGACGCGACCTTTACCGAGCCGTCGTCCTCGATATTGATCTTGGCGCCGGTCTTTTCGACGATCTCGCGGATCACCTTGCCGCCGGTGCCGATCACTTCGCGGATTTTGTCGGTCGGTATTTTGAACGTCTCGATGCGCGGCGCGTGCTCACCAAGTTCGGCGCGCGCAGCGGTGAGCGCCTTGCTCATTTCGCCGAGAATGTGCATGCGGCCGTCCTTCGCCTGAGCGAGTGCGACCTTCATGATCTCTTCGGTAATGCCGGCGATCTTGATGTCCATTTGCAGGGATGTAACTCCCTGTTCGGTGCCGGCCACCTTGAAGTCCATGTCGCCGAGATGGTCCTCGTCGCCGAGGATGTCGGAGAGCACCGCGAAGCGCTTGTCTTCGAGAATCAGGCCCATGGCGATGCCGGCGGTCGGCCGCTTGAGCGGCACGCCCGCGTCCATCAGCGCCAGGGATGAGCCGCAGACGGTGGCCATCGATGACGACCCATTCGATTCCGTGATCTCGGAAACGAGGCGGATCGTGTAAGGGAATTCCACCGCCGACGGCAGCATCGGGTGGATCGCACGCCAGGCAAGCTTGCCGTGGCCGATCTCGCGCCGGCCGGGTGCGCCCATGCGGCCGGTTTCGCCCACCGAATAAGGTGGGAAGTTGTAGTGCAGCAGGAACGTCTCTTTGTACGTCCCCTGCAGCGCATCGATGAATTGCTCGTCCTCCGATGTGCCGAGCGTCGCGACCACGAGAGCCTGCGTTTCACCGCGAGTGAACAGCGCCGAGCCGTGTGTCCGTGGCAGTACGCCGACCTCCGCCACGATCGGACGCACGGTCTTCAGGTCACGGCCGTCAATGCGCTTGCTGGTGTCGAGGATGTTCCAGCGCACGATCTTGGCTTCGAGCTCCTTGAACACGCCGGCAACCGCGAGCTTGTCGTGCTTGGGTTCGGCGCCTTCCGGGAAGAAATGCGCCATCACCTTTTCCTTGACGGCGGCGACAGCGTCCTGACGATCCTGCTTGCGCACGATCGAATAGGCCGCGCGCAAATCCTTCTCGGCGAGACCGAGGATTTCCTTTTCCAGCGCTTTGTCGTCG